>Ga0209979_1000500_pt1 | contig 53439 bp, 52 predicted proteins | sample AnhtaG_FD_183114 | JGI IMG/M metagenome (GOLD analysis project Ga0209979, IMG submission 183114) | Deep subsurface microbial communities from Anholt, Denmark to uncover new lineages of life (NeLLi) - Anholt_01485 metaG (SPAdes) (version 2) | ecosystem: Environmental > Aquatic > Marine > Oceanic... | reverse complement strand
AATCTACTAGCACTGTACCAATGACAATTATCACAATTCCTCCTAGAAGCCTCGGTAGGTAAGATGCTACTTGAATCAAATACGAACCCAATGTGCCTCCAATGTTAAGCATCTCTATAGCAAGGATAATTGATAGAATGATGATGAAGGCTTTAGTCACTGATCCAACAAAGGATGAGAGGTCAAACCCTGCATTCTTGAAGGCTTTACCAGTGTTGCTATCTTCGAAAGCTCGTTCCATACCCATTTTTTCAATAAGCTTGTTGACTGCTCTTCCCGATAGTGCTCCAACTCCATATCCAACGAGTATGACGATGACAGCTGCAATAAGGGATGGTAGAAAAGCGATGATGTCCTCGACCATTCTGGTCAAGGCTTCAATAATAAGAACTTGCATCAGTTTACACCTTCCCTGTAAATCTTAGCATCTTTCTTATAACATTTCGCTGACTTGCGCACGCGCGCGCATGTGTACACCTACTTCGTTCTCGAGAGATTTTCAAGCGTTTTTCCCTGCTTTGCGAGCATCCCATCTATCCACTATGTCTTGCATGAGTTCCGGTTGAATGTCATAGAAAGTTTCTATTTTTCCTTCGGGAAAGAACATTCTTATTAGAAAACTCCTCTCAAGTCGGGTCATTTTGGACATGCTCACTTCAGGCTTCCTCGGGAGAATATCCTTATGTCTATTATAGAATGCTTCAATCGCAGGCATGATGCAGTGCTCAATTAGATCTGTGCTAGGCATTTTTTCTGGGTGGGGAAAGCCCATAGGAAATGAGTAATCGATTATGTTTCTTCTATCAGAATAGTTGAGAATAGTGTTATCTAATACTTTTCTATTGGGTATCTCAGTGATGTTGTATGTAGGCGAGTATATTTTCGTGTAGTTAATGGTTATTTCTCGAACTTCTCCTTCTACATCGCCAATTTTGACATAATCATTAACCATGAATGGTCGGGAGATCATAATATAAAATCCAGCTAAGAAATTCCCCACGGTCTGTGTAGAGGCAAATCCGATCGCTGCTCCAGTCAATGCTGAGACTCCTATAAACCAGTCAGTAGATATACCGAAAAGAGAGAACGAGGCAACCAGACCAGCAGCAAAAACAATAATCCTCGTAATTAGCTTCAAAATGTTCTCCGCATGTTTATCCATTTTTAGCTTTTGCGAGTATTTGGCAACAGCTCTGCGGATAACACGATCTGCAATAATCATGACAACTATAATGGTTACTCCACTTGCGACGAGAAGTAAATTTTCGGTCGTCAAGAATTCTTCGAATATAGATTTCTCCTCCCAATTTATCGTACAATCTCTAATTTATGAACTGAAATCTAGCTAAAGTAAACGTCTATATACCTTTCGGACGGTGCGCGCGTATATCGTGCGACGGCACACGCCAATGTCGCTAATTTGGAGTATTTTTTAAATCTGGTCGCCCACTATCTGTAGGTACTCTCCTTGGTTCTCGATATAGTTTTCCCGATAGCGGTTCTGGTTTCAGGTATTGTTCTTCTGAACATTTCCAGTAAAAAAGCGCGCGCATACACGTTTTATTCATCAGTTCAGGCTTGTTCTAAAAAAGAAGCTGAACTAGGGCTTTTGCTGTTCTAATTTTAGGTGAGACAAAAATCGTTGTTGTTCCACCTTTTTTTCTTTAGTTGGATACTATCTTTTTGCTGTTCTAAGAAAAAACACGTTTGGTCTCGTTTTGGTCTAAAGTTTGGTCTAGTTTACCATAGTTTTACATCATATTCAGTAACGCGCGCATAAACACGCGCATGACGATAAGCTACCAAACGACTATGCGCGCATATACAAATGAACTGAAGTGATGATAAGCTACCAAATGACTTTACACTCGTAAAAAACAGATAGAAGAAGATTCCATCGATGCAGGTGAAAATTCAGAGACCACTCACTGGAAGATTGTTATAGAACACGATTTCACAAACTCTTTTAGTCGTTTTGTCATTATAGCAATAAGGGAGTGCGCGTAGGGAGGATCAAGCAGGCATGAGGCACTGCGTAAGATGCAAGAAGAGGCTTCCAATAACTCAATTTTCGGATGACCGTCCAATATGCACAACCTGCAAGATACTTCATGCACAAAGAAGCGGAATAACTATACATACGGAATTTAATAAAGCTACCAACATTCGGAAGGAATTCCATCAGCCAAGGGAAAAGACTCGAAGTAAGATGCAATTTCATCAATCGACGTCTTGACATTTGTTGCACGTGTCCTATTGCGCGCGCGCGCATTCACCTATCTAGTTAACAGTGGGCGAATTGAAGATCCGCATTGAACTAAATGATGACTCCAAAAATGAAACAGAGTAAATGCCGAAAGGGATTATGTCGAGAATTCGCCCGGTGTATTGAGCGGATACCCACGGGCCCGCTATCTTCAGAAAAAGTCGTACACGAATACTCGGTGACCACTTCAGACCGCACAGTTTTTATGCGTCCGTATTTTTTGAGTTGGAAACATAACCCAAATCGGTATGAAGGCTCTCAAATCAGCTTTCAACTAGCTCGATGAGATCTTCCAGAATATAGCCTATGAATTCTTCTGCAGTAATCTTGCTGAAAAGTGTCACTACACAATTTCTCGTGATCCCAACAACTATCCCGCGCTTTTGCGCTTCAAACACTACATACCAGATTTTACCATGCTTGAGGTATTCCTGATAAAGTTCAGTATCAGCGATATCAGACCCTGCTAAACAAAGTTTGTCCACACCAGGTATATCAACATCATCGAACCATATGAGTTTCGATGCTTGGGGATTTGATTCGTGAAGAATCTTTAGTGCCTCATGTGAGATTCTCACTTCGACAATAGCACCCCGCGATATGAAAAGCACTTTACTAAGTTTGTTAGCCACGTGATTAGTAAGCAATTTCTTTACTCCACGGGCTACTGAAGGCGCTGATACGATAATGAAAACTCTGCCATTAACTGGCTTGATCCAAAAAGATGATTCCTCGGTTATAGGAGTCTCAACCAATTTTCGTCTATAGAACCGTCGGTGAACAAAATCTCTACTAAAAACTCCAGACACCGAATTCGCATGAAGGTCTAAATCTAAAACCTCTGTTATCAAACTGAGTGTGTTCCCGCTCTCAGTCTGATAAAGCTCTTCTTCGCGGAAATTCTTGAGCTTGGAAATGATCAACCCAAGGTCAACCTCTTCACTAATTTCGAATATTTTAGCAGGTAGAACCAACTATTTCACCATCTGAGAGTTTCCAATGTCTGGCTTTAAAGCTATTCGGCGACGCAAAACCAGACTATGGGTTCGCCTACTGAGAATCTGAAAGATGTGCACATGCCAATACCGAAAGCCTTTTGCACCTCCAAATATAACTAGAATCAACACACGTATGAAGGTGAAAGAATATGGCCCACAGAATGCGTCTACAGATAACAGCACAAGATATGGAAAAAGCAGAGGATGTGGAGATACAAGAAGAAAAAGACCATTGGAATACCTATACACTAAAAGATGGCAGCATAATCAAAATGAAACTGATTGTCAGTGGAGTCAAGAGATTGACAACGAAATGGCAACCCGACGGAAACCCAATATATCTTGTAAATTCTCAAAATGTTATGAGACTGGGTCACATTCCAGCAAATCTTAAAGCTAAACCAAAACCTCGTACATTTGAGCCAGTTTAACCTTTAAGTTATCATACTCGCAGCACTGTATCGGTGCTCGAAATATTTTGTGCTTCGCAAGCACCGCTATATTTCTCTTAAGCAAATCTCACTTAGAGGAACGTGAAGTGACGAAAAGGTTACGGTTTCAGTTCTGTTTTCCACCAATCTATGGTATCTACGATACTGGTGATAGTATGATCTATATTTTTGGTGACCATGATGGCAAGATTGAGGACATTCTAGGTCATGAAGTATTACACTGGGCTGTTCAAAAGAACGCTGGAAAAAAAGCAAGTTTAGCCCTCGATAGCGTTCCACCTGGTCTGCTTAGAATATAGTCCAAATGCGCTGGCACCCTTGCTATTTTTCCTTTGTTTCTCAAAAATATTTTATTAACAACAATAGAATAGCATTTTATACTAAAATATTTAGACATGGCTAGTTTTGCTGGGTGCACATCATGATTTCAAGCAATCCATTTGGAGACTTTAGGGCAGCTTGTAATGCAGCTTTAAGTGAAGCTTTTCTAAAATCCTTCCCGGACATATCAATTGAAACTTTTTTACTGGAAATCCCCTCAAACCTGGAATTCGGAGAACTGACTTCCCCAGTCTTTTTTGAACTCGCTAAGAAAATATCTGGTATTGAACCACGTAAGCTAGCCGATAAAGTTGCCAACGAAGTCAATACTGGAAGCTTTCCTCTTCTGAAAGCAGCGAAAGCAGCTGGTGCTGGTTACGTCAATTTTTATGTAGACTTCCACAAACTTTGCGAATTAACAATCGAATCGACTCGAATCTTAAATAAAGCCTACGGTTTCGTGAAGACAGAAGAAGCCAAAACAATAATTGTGGAGCATACAAGTAGCAATCCAATCTCTCCTATTCACATTGGGCAAGCTAGGAACCCGATTTTAGGAGATGCTCTAGCTCATCTTCTAGAAGCTAGGGGGCACAAGGTTTTCCGTCACTTCTATATTGACGATGTGGGACGCCAAACTGCTGTGGTAGCCTACGGATACAAAGTCTTAGGACAACCTGCCCTGAAAGGAAAATCAGATCACGACCTCGGCGTGATATATTCTATAACAAGCTGCATATCGGAAATCCACAGATTAAAACGAGCAACAAAAATGGGCACAATGGATTCCGAAACCCTCCAACAACTACGGAACCAACAAGAAGAATGGGACTCGATTGCATCTGAGCTCGAAAAAAAACATCCAAGGCTATTCAAGAAGCTATCCCAAAAATTGGAACAGACGAAAGACATCGAAAACATGGTAAATGATCTGAACCGTAACTACGAAGAAGGAAATGAGGAAGCAAAAAAACTCATTCGAAAAGTATGCCAAATATCACTTCAAGGCATAAGACAAACACTTACCAACGCAGAAGTTTATTTCGATTCGTGGGATTGGGAAAGCGATCTAATATGGAACGGAAGTGTTACTAGAATCCTAGAAGAACTAAAGAAAAGCGACTACGTTTTTCGAAGAGGGCCTGTCCTGGAATTTGATGCTGACAAAGTTGCAGAAGACCTATTATTGAAGAAGAAAATAGGTGTGAAAGATGATTACGAGATTCCTTCTCTAACATTAATTCGAGGCGATGGCACAACACTCTACACAACCAGAGATATCTCCTACACACTGTGGAAATTCAATAGAGCTGATAAGGTAATAAACGTCGTTGGTATGGAACAGCTACTACCTCAACAACAACTAAAACTCGCATTATGGGCTCTAAAGCACAACAAACAAGCAGATAACCTCACACATTTTGCCTATAGCCTAGTGACTTTGCCAGGGTACAAGATGTCCAGTCGTCGAGGACGTTACATCGCATTCGACGAAGTCATAGATGAATCCCAGAAAAGAGCCTTGGAAGAGGTTGAGAAACGATCGCCCCATCTATCAGAGAAGGAAAAACATCAAATCTCGAAAATAGTTGGACTCGGAGCTCTGAAGTATGCTCTCGTTGAGGTCGATCCTGCAAAACCAGTTGTGTTCACTTGGGAAAGAGTTTTGAATTTAAAGGGAAATAGTGCCCCCTACATACAATACACCTATGCAAGAGCACGTAGTATATTAAGAAAAGCACACGAGAAACCTAAGCAACCGAACTACTCACTCCTAGATGAACCTTTGGAAAAGGACCTAGTGTTGGGATTAGCACGCTTTCCGGAAATTTTCATTGACTCTGCAGACAACCTGAAACCCAACGCAATAGCTGACTACACCAACACTATGGCTGAAAAATTCAGCAGGTTCTACGATTCCATACCAGTGGTCAAAGTCAAACCAATAGAACTGAGCGATGCAAGACTAGCGCTGGTCGAAGCAACCAGTATAGTAATCCAGAACTCGCTGGGGCTATTAGGTATTGTTTCTCCGGAAAGGATGTAACGAATATGCGTTCTGACATTTCAGGCTGTGTCCCTGTCCAAGGAAGTATGTGAACAAGAATAGCCTGTTTATAGAGAGCAATGGTAAAACACTTTACATAACACTTAATTTGTCGACCTTTGTGAGTAAACCGAGTTAGTTTGACAAGAAGGTTCAGGAAACGTTTGCTGTTGGTCACATAGCCTTAGGATACATCACGGGCAAGGCAAGTTCCAAACTTCTGAAAGTAAGCGTAAACCTCCCATTGTTATTCACAGTCTCTATAATTGCTGACATTGACCTAGTAATCCCAAGTATTACCCATCGAGGACCTACTCACTCCTTGATTTTCCTTCTTGCTGCAATGATACCTATGGTCCTAATTTGGAAAAGTCGAAGTGTTCCTTATTTGGTGGCCTTTGTTTCTCATCCTTTGCTGGGGGACTATTTGACTAGTCCAGGCGACGTAGGTATTCAGCTATTATTCCCTCTTAATCAGGAATGGTTTTCAGCAGGTTCAGAGACCTTAAGCTTCATCTATATCTATTTTGAGCTAGCTCTCTTTATCGTATTGATCATGATGATGCTAGCTACTAAGGAAATACGGATATTTACTCAAGCTCATCGATCTAACTTGTTTTTTTTAGTTCCACTCTCTACAGCTTTTCTGCCGGTATTCACACGATTTCCTATCCCTGTTCCGCGACTACTTATCATCCCTCACCTCATTATCATTGTTCTATTAGCTCTCCCAATTCTCATAGACTTAAAGCAATTACTCAATTCTGAGCTCTCTTAGCACTAACGACAACGCCATGCATACGCCACTCGGATGTGCTATTGCTGGGCTTCTCTTGAAGCAGAAGTTTATTCCCAATAGTCAAGCTCACGTTCACATGACAACTGGTTATTTTTGATTACTTTCTAGACCTCAACCACGTATTCATAGAAACTGCGCACGCACATCGATCTCAAACTTGAATATTATAGGATTCATGATCTTTTAACGATTTAAAGTCGAGAAGTACGCGTTTCTTCTATTCGTTTTCTATAAGATGTTTACACACTGTTAAATATCTTGTAATATGATACATGCATGTAGCATCGCGTGGAGCGAGTATGTTAGATATTGAGATAGACAAGTTTAGTGATGAGTGGGGACCAGAGAAAATACTGCAGATCTACGATGCTAACTTAGGAGTAAAGGGTATTCTAGTTATCGATAACACGACTCTGGGTCCAGGCAAGGGCGGAATTAGAATGTTACCCAGTGTCTCAACAGAGGAAATATTTCGTCTAGCTAGAACTATGACATGGAAATGTGCTTTCGCAGAGTTACCCTTTGGTGGAGCAAAATCCGGGATAATCGCTGATCCAAAGCAAATATCAAAGGAGAGGAAGATGACAATAATACGATCCTTTTCCAGAGCTCTGAAACCGGTTTGTCCGAAGCTCTATGTTGCTGCACCAGATATGAACACTGGCGAAGAAGAAATGGCTGTTTTTGCCAAGGAAAACGGTTCTATGAAAGCGTGTACAGGGAAACCAGCGAGATTGTGTGTCAAACCGGGCGTTAAGTGTGGTCTTCCCCATGAATACGGGAGCACTGGTCTTGGAGTTGTTCAAGCGACATTCACGGCAGCGAACTATATTGGTTTAAATATAGAGGATGCAACAGCAGCAATAGAGGGCTTCGGAAATGTCGGCTCTTTTGTCACAAAATATCTAACCGAAATCGGTACGAAAGTTGTAGCTGTATCTGACTCTAAAGGTTGTGTATACAACCCGGAGGGTTTGAAATTCGAGAGACTTACAAAAATCAAGAGAGAAACACGGACTGTAACAAACTATAAACCTGGAAAAGTGTTAAAAAAAGAAGAAATCTTTGAACTACCAGTTGACATTCTAATTCCCGCAGCTCTTCCTGATGTTATAACCCGTAGCAATGTTGATCAAGTAAAATCAAAAATGTTGGTTGAGGCTGCCAATATTCCAGTAAAAGCCAAAATAGAGGAAGTCCTGAGAAAGCGAAGAGTCATGGTTATACCCGATATCGTTGCTAACGCTGGGGGTGTCATATCTTCATACGCAGAATACAGAGGATACAACCCGAAACAAATGCTAAAACTTGTCCAGAGAAAGATTCGAAAAAACACGCAAATTGCACTAGAATACGCTGACGAAAAAGACATAGGGCTAAGGCAGGCTGCCTTAAGCATTGCTAAAGAAAGACTCCGATTAGCAGAAAAACGATGAGAATCATGATTGTAATGCAGTTAAGTTAAAGGTAGAGTATGAAGCACTTTTTCTGTGTCTGGTTTGGATTGCTGAATCATTTTTTTCCATTGATACTTAAGTTGTTTCACATACCTTTGGTTACGACTGTCATTTTCGCTGGGATTCTTCTGGAGCCGTGTGGTTTAGACGCACACGTATAAAGAGTTCGCCATAATATTGTGGCGGGCCCGTGGGGATTTGAACCCCAGACCTCCGGCTCCGCAGGCCAGCGTCCTAATCCGAACTAGACTACGGGCCCTTTCCACTGGATTAGTACCTAAAACCAATAACAACACTGGATTAGGACGTAAAAGCAATAATGAGAACCAGATAATAAATACACTCTTAAAACTCAAAGCCTCAGGACTCAAAGACGGCACACTAAAACAAATAAACTGGATACGCGCGCGCGCATTCACTTTAATGGTGTCCTATGCAGTGCTCTCAATATTATAACTGTGCACATGAAGGGCGTAAGCCATTACACGGTCTTGAGGGTTCTCGAGCTGAAGCATTTGCCTCAGGCTTAGGTGCTCAAAGACTCGACGGATTAGGCGTATAGAGTTGCCATGGCAAGAGATAGCTACGTTACCTGGGTTTTGTCGGAGCCATTCTTGGAGTTGGCCGAGAAATGGCAATGTTCGATTTTCAACCATCTTTAAGCTTTCTCCTTCTGGTGGTAGAAAATTGTAACCCCGGTGAATTTGGGCAAACCATTCAGGCCTTTCCCTGGCGACCTTTTTCTTACTTTTGCCTTGAAGCAAACCATAGCAACGTCCGATGAGCCGGTCGTCCCTGAAAACAGGAACAGCCGGATGTGTTTCAAGAACGATTTCAAGAGTTTTTCGAGCTCTCCTAAGGTGCGAGGTAAAAGCATAGTCAATCTTCTCTCGCCTAAGTTGCTCTGCAATCTCTTGTGCTTGTGAAAGCCCTTTCAAAGTAAGTTCTGGATCGCGCCAGCCCGAGAATATTCCACGACTATTGTCAGTCGTCTCAGCATGCCTATAAACAAACAACTTACAAATCATCAACCACTCCTCCATACGCGCGAATGCAATCTTCTAATAGGACTGATTACCCTTCCTCAGTGTGAATATCCAGCCTGTTGAACTAGACATGGAGTATGAATGCGCGCGCGCATTCGTAAACAGGGTCTTTCTTCCTCGCTCCAGTCTTTTCATCTTTCTTCTGTTTCTTTTTCATTCTGAGTCATCTCTAGCACTCCTCAATAGATGTCATTGACAGCTACACTAGTCATTGTCTTTGAGCTCAAAGTACCAGTCTTCGTCGTCGTCTTCTTCATCTGGACTGATTGTTTCTATCCGCTCATCCTCTTCTTCCATCTTCTTCCGTCTGATGATTTTCTTGAAATTCATTCAATGTCCTCTAAAATTCCCTACACATAGACTGGCATTTATCGCTTTACCCTGCAAAATAGCCATGGAACACCCATATTTGGTTAAACAGTCTCAGATCATGCCTTCTTATTAGTCTTATAAGCTAAATTTGCATTATTTTCAGAGTCACCCTAGGAGGGAAGTTAGAGCTATTGTTCTAGATGTTTGAATTGATAGACTCCTGTTCCTATAAATTTTCGTCTTTGATGCGCTTAAGCTAAGCTACTGTAAATAGTCTACCGTCTTCTAGGCGAATACTTTGAATACTCGTTAGTTCCCATCCGTTTTCTCCTAAAGTGTTTAACTCGTTTTCTATGCTTTCTATTACTGGTTTTCCTTCTGCTATGAGGCGATCTACGCGAACTTTTGTCTTCACGAGGAACACTTTGTATTCAAATTTCACCAAATCAATTAAACCTCATACGCTAAATCGCTAAGAGAATAACATAGGTGTGGATACATACTCCTAAACATTACGTTTTGAAATCGAGGACTGTTTCTTGAGCCATTCTGTGACGTCTTTCATTGTGTTATTGGAACTCTGATTAATCACAGGAATGGGGATGTTTGCTCTTGTACTGATTAAAGGTTTGTATGGATTCATGAAGGCGAAGCTAACGTTTAGCCAATAAGATTTTCCATCTTTCATATCGTTAGCAATTGAATTGGTGTCTGGATGCAAATCGGTATAGAAGAACACGACGCCATTCGCCCAATTTAGAGACCCAGGCACGCCTTGGGCTCGTAATCCAGCTATGATCTCCGCAAGGTCGCTGGCGTTCTGGAAATATACACATTCCTTGATAATAATTTCTCTCCAAGGTTCATACCTGATTTTCACCTTATCTTGACCACGGTCTTCCCAGTCATCTTCCGAATCTTCTTCTTTCACTTTGGGCAAGGTTGATAGACCTCAGGAAGATTCTTTTAGCGAAGAAGCGAATATATGTATTTCATCTAGAGAAGGACGGTTAATCAATCCCTCTCAGGCGAAAAACTCTCTACATTGCCCTCTTTTACCACTTATAAACAAAAACAATCTATTGATTCTCTTACAGCAGTGATCAAAGCTTCATAAATATCGCGGACGTAGTTTACTGCAATAGATTTAATTAACTCTTTGAGCGTAACCCAGCTAATCACGGGCGAAAGAGTTTGACTGGGGATATTGAGGTTTCTCAACCATTAGGCAGGTGGGGATGCCCAAAAAAGGTAAAGGGACTTCCAGCTTTTCTACTTCCAAAAGAGGAAAGAGAGAAGCTGCTTAATCAGAAGATCCACAATAATGGAAGACCCAAAAGAACCCAACAACCAAGTACTGATTGAATCTCACTCTTGTTGACCGTGATCAGTGTTCTCATGCTCAATCACGACAGCTGGATCGTCATGTTTGTATCCGCAGAAACTGCATTCCCAAGGGTCCCACAAAGACTTCCGAATCAACACAGTCACCACCCTGAATCCTTTCTAAATTGTAAGGCTGCGGTTCACCTTGTGCACTTCCTGAAGAGGCCTCTTAGGGAATGGGGCTACTCTTTAACCAAGATTTGTGAACCGCATGCGCATCACAGTTAGTGTCGAATCTTATAGGTTCTGTGAGGTAGCAGAAATAGGGCAGGGGGAGAGAATGGTGAACCAGTGGGAAAGCCCTTAAATTGGTCTAGGCACGATCCCCGACTAGGGGATTGAAAGAATGCCTTCTGCTGAACACGGGTTCATGAAAGTAGTAACTGGTATGATTATTGGACTTGCACTCTCTGTTGTTGTAAATTCAACTCTAACCTCCATGCTGGGTGAAACAGGAAAATCGCTAACTGTCTTAGTAAATGTGCTTATAATTTTAATAGGGCTCACTCAAATTGAAAGAGCGAAACACTGGTCCATATCCTACATCTTAGGATACTTCCTAGGATTACTCACTCTGGGACGGGTTTTGATGGAAGATTGGGAACTGATGATCTATCTCCTTCTGATTGGTGGTTACTTAGCTCTGAAATTATTGAGAAAGACAGATTTATGATTTCGCATGCACGCGCGGAACTCTGAAGTTCAGCAAAGATCTCGCCTATTCAAAATGGATCCGTAAAAAGATTTAGGGTGGTGGGGCTCCGAAGGTCTCCCCGTAAGCACTTGCGATGGTGACGATGTCGAATATGTCAATCACTCCCCCTGGCGGAGCAAGGTCGGCTCCTGGGAACCAGTTGTCATCTGGAACCGCGATTCCTTGAGACCCATAAGCACCAGCAGCCATCACCACATCGAAGATAGTGACCTCATAACATCCTCCATCCTCCCAGACGAAGTCAACCTCGCCAAGCACAGGCGTTTCCAAATAATAGTAGGGATTCCTTCTTGCCGTGAAATTTCCTCCTACATCAGGAGAATAACCAGTCAGGTAGTACATGCCACTCCCTGATTCCACTTCCCGCCAAAAAATATCGCCAGGAGTGAACCCATGGAAATTTCCCAGCTGATAGTAATCAACTGTCAACAATTCCCCCACATGATCTGCGAGGATCATGAAGTCACCACGCTCCCACCTATAATCAACCCATTCAGTTAAGGCTCCCGTCACATTGCTTGTGATAGAGTTAACCCAGACAGGCTGATATAACCCCAGGAAGGAATCTGCTGCTCCTCCCAAGACATCATCGACATGGTGAACCGTTAATCCTTTGGATGCATTGAGCCAGACACTCATAGGTAGAAGCTGTGGTGAAACAGCCATATACTCCCAGTAAATTCGAGTATTGAAGTAAACCTCAACTTCATAGTTGCTAATCTTTTCGAAGAAACTAACATGCTCCATGTGTCCAGGTCTCACACCATCATAATCCCAGGGATCGCTCGCATAAAGCATGTAGCAACTAAACAAGTAGGTGTCCACACCCACGTTTTCAAGCTGCAAGCCAGAGCCAGCTTCCACAAAATAGTTGTCATGTCGGAACTCTTTCATGAGCATAGCGCTTTCAGCACCACTATCATTCCAAAAACTCACTGTCCAATCCAAGATGAAACCGGGCTGATCCACAACAATATCGTATGGACGCAGATCATAGCCAGCCCAGTCATATATTCGCTCCAAACAGCGCGCGCGCGAATCGTACGAACCTCCCCAGTCATAGTACATAATGTTCAGATCATCTGGTGGGTTGATGACGCCCCATCGGATGGGTGAGCCGTCTTGCTTGTAGACATTCAGGAAGAAGAAGTCATTAACGAAGGAATAACCATCCATACTCACAGCACCTAGCAACTCAGTACTGTAAGCCCAAAAGGATCTAGGGCTGAATAGAGGGATGGTGACACAAAGTTCAGTGAAAAGCCCCAAAGCTTTTCGGGTATTCTTAAGCGCTTCTTCGTAGGTGTCAGCATAATAGATGTTGGTCAGCATGTCGTTGAGTGCTGGGTGGCTTACATTTCCATTCTCATCAACGCCAGTGACATAGTTGTATCCAAATGGAGTGTAGTAGTCATTACTATAGAAGTAGTATACGTAACTGGGGAATCTGCTACAACCCCAGCCTCCGGTGTAGATGTGGTAGTCCATTTCACCAAATACGGGGTCGTGCCAATCCGAGTGTGGTGGGGGGCTGTAGCAAGGTACTCCGATTTTCCTTGCAGCTTCTTGTAGCGCTTGTCCAGCTTGTAGTCTTCTTATATCGTCAGCTCTAAAATAGAAAATGATGTCGTCCAGGTCTTGTCCAGCTTTGCTGTGGTCTGGTGGGTAGGTTCGGAGGGTGGCTGTGGACCCAGGGAACTCTGGATCGTAGTAGGGGTTCGGTGTGGTTCCATTTGTGAAACCCACTGCATCCAGCAAAGCAGAAGCCGCGGCTGGATCATACTCATACGGGTAATTTGCACCAGCATAGGAAGTATTCACCCAACCATGAGTTGGTGCTGCTATGGGCTGATCAATTCTAACTGCAAACCCATCACAAAACTCTTCCACAACGCGATCCTTATCCACAAGGAAAGCTAAAGCCTGCCTAAACTCCTTGTAATTCGTAGGTGAACGGATACCACGATACGAGCGAATCGAATAATTGTTATTAATGTCAAACTCGTACATGACCATGTCGTCCACGGGTGCCAAAACCACGTTAGGATTTGTGATAGCGTCCAAGTAAAGGGGCTCCTGGATGTCGAAGCCTACAATATCCACCTCACCTGCTGTCAAAGCGTTGTAGGCTGCATTAACATCCGAATAGAAGTGCATGGTGAGATCTTCTGTTCGAGGACTCTTAGTTGGAGTCCCAATCGATTGGGGAATACATGTAAGGACTAAAATCGTTATTAGAAATATTGATGTTGACAAAATTGGCCTATTAACTTCAAACAAAAACACACCCTTCCCTTTCCTACCTATTCCAAGAACATGTGGCTATTTATGAGTTCTGAAACAATCTTCTATGAACAGCTACTCACGGAGACTTGCCATATCTACGGAAAAAATGGGGTTGTCCGGGAAAACTCGGGAGATGACTCAAGCTTTTACATGAGTTATTATTTACTTTTGGGTGTGTAGAGATCGTTTTGGGGTTGACATGCATGCATGATTTGAGCTATTTTATCAAGGCTGCATCCCTCAGCTTTGCTTCCACATCTTTTAAGCCAAGTTTTTGTAGCGTTTCTGGTTTTGGCACTCCGTTTTCATTCCAACCAGCAGCTCCAAAGTATTTCAGTCTTGACTCCTCAAACTTCTTTCTATCTAATGTTTTTCCTTTGTAGGGTCCTGAGGGTAGTGGCTCCCAGAACCTCGGCGGATTATCATCATCCAGTTTTGGTCTCCACTTAGCGTCTGGCCCACCTAATAACAGCATGGCTCTCTGCAAGTGCAGTATTCTTAGAGCCTTTTCCTTATACCATTGATTTTTTGTTAGTTTCCACCCTGTTATTGCCTTATAAAAGCTAATTTTTTCATTATCTTCGATTCCGAATGCAGCGAAGTTGCATAGGACAGCTGAGTCAGCCATTATTGAGGACAGTTCGCCGCCCTGGTCAATTGGGAGTGAAGCGGATGATGTGTGGTCTCCACCTTGGACTGAGCACGCGTAGGCGATGTTATTAGCAATAAAGTCTTTTCCGCTTCTAACTCCATGTGCTCCTATGGCTACGCCTTTCTCATGAACAGCGAACTTAAGCAGATCAGTACCTTTGATTTCTCCAAGCTTTAGGGCTGCCCGATAGACTCCTTCGGCTAAGATGTCTCCGATTCCCTGCCTGAATGCTATTTTCTCAGCGAGAGCCGCAAAGGCTTCGACGTTTGCCCAATTAGGTTCTATTCCATCTAGGTCTTTCTTTGTTAGTATACCTTTTTCGTAGAGTTCTGCTGCGAATCCGAGGACTGCCCCTCCTTGAATTCCACATAACCCCAGCTCATTACTAATGTAGGAAAGGTAGATGTTCTCTTCAGGAGTGAATATTCCCAGGTTTGGTCCCAAGTAGGCTTCAAGCTCGTAGTCTGGATTGTCGCATATTGCTCCTCTGAACTTTCCAGTTTTTAGCACCGCAAGTTTTAGGCATGTCGTTGGACAGCCAAAGTCTCCCCAGTTTTTCTTAACCCAGTACTTGTCAAATTCTTCTCCCTTGTAGCTTTCCTCGTCATGCCATTCATTCTGCCAGTTTCGCACAGGTTCAGAACTTGTTTCAGCTGCAAAAAAGTAGCCTCCCCCTCCAGTTCCCCAGCGTCTGAACCTTTCCATCCCAAAGTTCCATTCGGAAAACCTTTGGGCTAGATCTATCACCTTTTCTTTATCATACACGTCTGGTACTGGACCAAATCCCTTTGCGACTATTGCTTTCAAGTTCTTAGCTCCCATTACTCCGCCATATCCGCCATATCCCGCCGCATGTGCATACTTTGCGACTACAACTGCAACTCTAGTTTTATTTTCTCCAGCTGGTCCAATGTATAGAACCGAGGGTTCCTTTACTTCTCCGTAGCTAGGCCGAACATCTTTTATTTCCTCGATTGATTTTCCGATTATAAATCGCAGGGTTTCCCTTGCTTTTTTACCCCAGATTGGTGACGCGTCTTTGATTTCGACTTGGCTATCGCATATGAAAATGTAACATGGCTTTTCTGCTTTTCCAACTATTATTACTCCGTCATACCCTGCACATTTCAAATCTATTCCAAACTCACCTGCAACCGTTGAGCCTATTACGCCATTGCTTTGAGGTGACTTTCCAGAGACGCAGACTTTTGTTCCTGGGAAATACCCTGTGAACGGACCGGTAAGGACAAGTAAAATGTTTTCGGGGCCAAGTGGATCAATTTTTTCCCATTTTCTCCCAAGTCTATCCCATAAAATCTTGGTGGCTAAGCCTCTTCCACCAATATAATCTCTTAGAATCTCATCTTGGAATTTCGTTTCTCTAACGTTTCTGCTGGATAGGTTTATTTCCAAGAATTTCCCAGCGTAGCCCCTCGTCAATCTATAACCTCCTCTGCGATTTCTTCTCCAAGAATTTTCTTTGCAGTTTCACACGTGAGTTTATAGGGTGTTTTAGCTGTGGTCTCATAGGAGACTTTTTTCTCTCTCGGAATAGCCATTAAAGTATTCCATCGACCTTCTTGGCATGCTTCGACGCACTTTGGCTTTCCTCCACACAAATCGCAGATGACAATGTAGTTTCCTTCCGGATGGAGGTGTGGAACATTTCCTGGGCAAGCCTTGATACATAGACCACATGCAGTGCACTTTGAAGCATCTATGTTTACTGCACCAGTTTGATTATTTATAACTAAACTGCCTGTTGGGCATGCTCCAACACATGGGTAATCCTCACATTGAAAGCATAAATGAGGAATCTCAACCCCGGGGACAATCATGAAAATCCTAATTCTTGAAGCTTCGGGCCAAATTTTCCCTTCATGGTGAAGCGTACAAGCGATCTCGCATCTTCTGCATCCACTGCAATTTTCATAATTACGTTCAATCCACACTTGCTCGTCTCGACTCATATCTCATAGCTTAATGCGGAACAAAAAAAGCTTCTTGTTTTGAGCTACTCTCCGCACGTGCATAAAAATGGGGAAGTGCGGGTGACATCTCCACTGGCTGTTGGGTCCGAACTAGACTACGGGCCCTTGTACGTAACTTAGAGCCTCCTGACGCTCAAGAGGTTCTGTTGAAGCTTATATGCAGTGAACTTCAAAAATCTACCGTAAAGCAGGTAGGAGCCCGCCTAGGCCATCGCTTGTTTCGCTGACCTGTGGGAGCCAGAGTCTGTGGTAGCTTATATTGCTGGTCACACGGGGAGTAACTCTAGGAAGCAGAATCTAGCGAAGACCTATGATTACTATCCGCGCGCATTAAAACCCGTAAATATGCTTGGTTAGATAATATGGAATGAGGATTCCTTACGACACTCGTTATTTAGTTTGGGTTCACTCTCTACAGAATGTTCTTCCCATACTTCAAAGTCTCTAAATACTCATGTACATGGAGATTAACAACACCTGACATCACAAAATGAGCTGATCTCTTCTTGGAGTATAGATTCAGAACGGTGGAATTGAATGGGTTAAAAGGTTCAATTGGAGAGCAGTTAGCTAGAAGCTTTATCCGAAACAAGTTGGCTCCAACCCTCATTAGTGAAGAGGGATGGGATCACGTTCTGCTGAGTCATAATGAGTACAAGCAGCATTTAGGAACGTGGAATCAGAAGCTTTTTAGTTTCGAGCGTTTCAGGAATGACTTTCTTGTCCAAGGTTTCTTTGCTGACGTGAAACTCCTATCAAAATATGCAGAAACTGTTGGAATTCTTGCTAAGAATCACTGTACTCCTGACGGAGTGCTGTTTAAACTCCAAGAGACAGGTCAAACTAAAGAAATTAATGAAAATGTGGTTTTCTTCAATAATAAGCGAGGAACTCCACCAGCAAAGAAACCTGGAAAGACTTGCAGATTTCCCATTGTTAGTGGAGATCTTGAAATCGTGGAGGTTAAATGTGGTCGTAAAGCGAAGCTTATGGATAAACAGAAGGAGACCTATAATAACCTCATAGCAAAACATGTCCCATTGCGCATGATCAGAGTGCGGATAGTTTCATTTGACCTCAATAGGTTTCTTGTCGAGGAAAGTAAATTTGAGAAACTCTTATAGATCATCCCAGTCTACTGAGTGAATTCACCAACTTGAGATTTCAAGAGTTTTGGAAGAAACGTGTGTGTAACCGTCTAATTCAAAGAATTGGCATTGATTAGTGAACTTTTTTGGGGAATCGCTATTTTTGTTTTAAGACTCGTGTTAGAGTCTTGGTTACGTTTTGTCTTCCCATAGCTACTATGTATGGTCCCATTTTTGGTCCTTCTGGGCTGCTGAGTAGAACTGTATAGAGGATTTGGAAGAATCGTCTTGTTGGAATGTTGTGTTTTTTCGCGATATTGAAGATTGTACTCTGAATTTGCTCTTCATCTACCTCTTGTTGAAGGTTCTCAACAAGGTTTCTCAAGGCTTCTCGCTCTTCAGTTGAAAGTTTGATTGGAGTTTCCTTTATTTCCGTGAAATCGTTGTTCCAGTTGCTTGCGTAGTCTATCCTCTGTCTTAGATTGTTATTCAATTCCACGTCTTTGTGTACGGATTCACGTAGCTTTTGAACAGTGAATTCTGTTTCTTTGCCCATGGGTGCTACTTTTACCAGATAAGCTAGAAGATTGTAAGGTATGTGGGCACTTGGTTCTGCAGGGGGTTTGAGCCACCAGCAATATTTGAACAGACCCGTTAGTTTGGCAAGTTCCTTTTTGTTCTCAACAGTTTTCTTCCCGAAGTAAATATCTTCAAGTTCATCTAGTTCATTCATGTACTGAGGAATGTCTACTACTGAAAGTTCACGAGTCCCTGTAAATCGTTTCAACATTAGCAGGATTAACGATCTGGATGAGCCATATTGGAACCAGACTTGGGGCGTAAGGACGTTGCCTGCTGATTTCGATATTTTTTTTCCACTTTTGTCTAGAAACATTTCATATCTTGCGTGTCGTGGTGGTTCGTGGTGGAGGATTTCTCGGCAGATTCTATCATTGATCCTTACTGAGTCCTCGATGTCTTTTCCGTAGGCTTCAAATCTTATGTCTAGAGCTTTCCATCGAACGGCAAATTCGCTTTTCCAGCTTAGTTTCCCTTCGCCTTTTCGGTAATCTGCTTCTCCAGTATAGCCGCAACCTTCAAGCCATTGTCCTTTAATCTCCATACCTTTGCATGTATAGAGTATTTTTTCCTCGTCTGCTAGATATTTGTGAGCTGTTGTCGTGTATATACGACCGCAACTTTTGCAGATTGGGAAGTAGGGAAGAGCTTTAATGTATCTTTGTTGACCCACTTCTTCTTTTACAATTTCTCCAACTCTCTTTGCGTTCGATAGAATCGTTTTAATTTCATCATTGAATAATCCGTCTTTGTAGGCTCTAGTTGCTGAAATGAAATTGTATTGAATGTTGCTTTTATCCAAGGCTTCTAAGAGTAAAGAACTCATGTGTTCTCCGAAGCTTGAGTGGCATTTGAAAGGGTCCGGTATGTTTGTAACTGGGTACCCCAAGTATTCCTTGGTGGTTTCTGGGAATCCAGCTGGTACTTTGCGTAGACCATCCTTGTCGTCCGAAAAGGCGACTAGCTCAGATCCAAAGCCCTGATCCTTGAGCGCTAGAGTGACCGCAAAGGACCTTGCAGCGTCACCGAAACTACCTATGTGGGGGAGACCTGAAGCACCTAGCCCCATTTCTGTCCGAATTAGGTCGAGACTGCGACCTAGCTTGCGTTCTCTCTCTGTTATTTCACGCGCTGTCTTATCGTACCATGTGCCATGACCAATGATTCCTTCCGTCAAAAGTCTCAGTCCACACATTAGTGAACATTATGGGAATAAAAGCTGTTACGTGATTCACATAAGGAATGCAAAGCGTTCGCATCAGCCCTTGATCAGCTCAAGAGGTTTCGTGATTTCTAACCATACCTACTCGTTCTTGTGGTTCGTGGACTAGAAAGAGAACTATTAGGAGTTGCGGTAATATTAGTGCGAGAGCAGTGTAGAAGGGCAGTTGAGGTATACCTATCCTTTGTCCTTCTATAAACATGAAGTTACCGAGAAGCATCCCGAATCCCATCATAATGTAGCCGATGAAGTTTACGAAGCCATTCACCTTGCCTCTGCTTTGGGGCTGTACAAGATCGGTTGAAAGCGCTACTGCAGCGGACATTATTAGCAATTGGGCAATTCCGAAAAGGATCATAGAAATCATAACTGTTAATAATGTACCAGAAGCGAAGATAATTGTCGCAGCTCCTAAAACGGTTAGCCCTAAGACCAGAGGAAGTTTCCTTCCGAATTTATCAACCATTTTACCTATTGGAATGGAAGCCACAACCATGGTGAGCAGGAGTGGAATGTAGACAAGCCACCACTGTTCCAAGGTTATCCCGAGTACTCTCAAAGCATAAAGTTGGTTTATGACTTGAGTGAGGGCGAACCCAAACATAACAAGAACTTGACCGATGAATAACCAGAACATGGAGCGTGGCACTGTCTTCCAGACGAGAAAGCTCTCTTTGATAGCTTTCGGATATGAGGATATGAAGTAGCGGAAACGAATTGGTTCTCTATTAGTAACAGTCTCTTTTAATCTGAGACGCCAGAACGCTGCGATTAGGAAGAGTGCTGTCATAATCAGATAGATTGCTCTCATACTCCATTCCAGCCCGAGTTGGAACAACAGGAAACCAGCTATTAGAGGTCCAGGAGTGTTGAAAGTGCCATGGATTAGTTGTATAATTGATGACCCCATACCTCTGCGTTCTGGTGGAAGAGAATCCTGAACCATTGCGAAAAGTGCAGGTTGATAAATCAAAGAGAGACTGCCTATGATTGATCCTATTAAGATGAAGTGCCATGAGGGAGCAAAAGCGAAAACCAAGTTTGACAAAGCCATGGCGAAAGTCATGGTAGTAATGAGCCATCGTCTTCCAAATTTATCAGCAAGATAACCTCCAGGGAACGCTACAGCTGCCATGGCAATGAAGCTGACTAAGCCTATTAACCCCAATGCCATCTCAGGTCCGTTTAGGGTTTCCACAACATAAAGCTGAAAGTTTGGACTAGGCATTTCCATAGCCAGATCCATAATTATCCAACTCACTACCAGAATGCGATAATTCCCAGTGATGAAGGAAAACTCTCGCCTGAGAAAATCGGTTAATCCCATAAACTGCACTCTTTTGCTTCTGGTAGCCTTGCAGACGCGAAATTTAAGTCTTAGCTTGTGCAGCAGAAGGATAATGTGAGTAAAACTCAATTAAAATTGCAGTTTTATTAGTAAAACAGCATGTCTCGTATATCAAACATTTTCACGCTCGATGAGTCGCTCCAATGTCAATGTTTCGTTTAGCGGGACTTGAGTGATGCATAAATTGCTAATGTTCCGAGAAGAAGCAGAACAAAGACCACTGTAAGTTCGATTGGCATTCCCGTGGAGCTGAGATACCATGATCCACCGATAACGATAAAAAGCATTCCCCAGCTAAAGTTTCCGAAGGCTCCTCCTTTTTCCTCAGGTCTTTTGGCTTTAATGCCTGCTACAGCTATAGTCCAAATGCCAGTGGATATAAGAATCAGTGATACAGCGTGACTTATTGGGATAAGTCCTAGAATCATAGCACCACCCCAAATCGCAGCAATAGTTAGGAAAACACCAAGGGTTAAGAGTCCTAGATTCTTCCTCATGGAAATACTCCCTCAAACTGATCCTAGAACTCTTGCTTGGAATATATATGGTTTGACACAGTTTTTGCCTATAAACAGAAATCAGCCTTGAGAACTAACCCATTAAAATGCGCGCGCGCAATTATTCTTCATGTTTCTCGTTGAAGATGAAAAGGAGTTTTAAAACTCGCGCACTTGAAGGATGTTGTGCGATGAATGAATGGAGACTTCAGTCAGCAAGATAATCTGAGATGTCAGGTCAAGTTACTTAGTTACCCTCAGTTTTCAGAAGGATGTTCAATCTTCTAGAGATCGAAGGCCAGATGGAAATTAAAAGTTTCATAGCGATTACGTTTATATTCACATCGGAGCGAGTGAGTCTCAGTCTAACTCTCAAAACAATTTTATAAACACTTTCATACACTAGTCGTTAGAGGGCAAGTGAGTCAAAGCAATGAAGCAGACTTTACATGGCTCCCAAGAATGGACTCTGAATTTGTCGTTCACAAATGTTATTTATGCTTTTCACATTAAAACCAGAAATATCGTAAAACGGAAGAATGAAAAATGAAAAGATCTTCCACTATGCATGTAGTAGATCTAGTTAAGATTGAAGGAGATGGAGATTTTCCTTGCCCTCAATGTGGAGTAGTGATTTCACCGGAAGATGAAAGTGAAAGCACCTACGTCATCAAAGCAGTTAAGATGAAGAAAGGGGAGCAATTAGAAGAGCTTACAATAAAATGCAACAACTGTGGAAGTGCAATTCACATCACAGGATTTAAATTTTAGAAACCTGGAATCTTTCCTCCTGCAAGTTTAGCTAGGCTACTTTTATTAACTTAAAGCAAAAAAGATTCTGAATGCACTCGTCAATGAGCAATGCTGATTATCATCATGTCTAACATGCAGAAAAATGATCTTTAAAAAAATAAGGTAGATGATGGAAGAAAGGTTATAATGAGAAGATTGATTTCTTTTTTGTCCTTTCTTTAGATTCTGTTTCGACTAAGCGGCTGTCAGCTTCGTCTGGAACCATCACAACTTCTTCAGTTATGGATTCTGGTTCCTTCTTGTCTTCTCCGCTTACGGCTTTACTTGGTTTTGATTTTGCGGGTGTGACTCTTCGTGGCTTGGATTTAGTAGCCTCGCTTTGCCAAACTGTCTCGAGATGTAGAGCCCTTTTTCCGTCAAACTCGAAGTACTCCCAGGTATAGAGATCCATTTGAATCCCTTGCATCTGTCCTACGACGTCAATTAGCTGAGGAGAAAATGCAGGAGCCAGGAAAATTAACCTGGGGGCTTCTTTCTCATTGATCTTAAAGTCTTTATAGGTGAACTTGAGTAGTGGCTTTATATTGGTTACGTGGCTTAGGATCTTCAAACCTTCGAAAAACATGTGATCGTCTTCGTTTGCACTTAGTTTCAGAATCACAATTTGGCCTTTTTCATCATGACAGAGTACATCAATTTTTTCCTTTGAGTCCATCGGCATATTTTCAGAAATTATTTCTAATCCGCCCTCCACAGCACTTACATCATCTACGACAATCTTCCGCAGTTCATCTGAATCTTTTATTCTAATCCGCGCAATGGCCATAATTAATCCCAGCAAAGATAATTATTCAAATAATAAATAGCTTATGAACTTTAATTCACAAAGAGTGGTATGAATTTTGAATTCAATTCGAAAATTCGCGCGAGCAACAAACAACTTAAGAAAGGGCTTTTTTGTTACTAGAGAACGCATTTCACCATATTTCTACAGGTTAAACAGAAATCAGGAATAGGGGCGTTTTTCGGGCGTTTCTTTAAGTATCCTAAGTGATGTGGGCATCCTGCGTCACCAGAGCTTTCCGTTTCTTTGTGATCCTGCTCCTGAGGAACTTTCTCATTGCCTTTTAACGTCAGCGGTTCTACTGGAACTATTTCATCAAATTCCTTAAGAGCTTCTTCTTTGTCTACCTTACGGAAGCAGAAGGGACAAGCTCGATAGGTTTGCATTGGCATAGATGAGAAGTCTGTAAGCTCAATTGAGTTCTCGAAGACTTTTCCACAAACTTCACAGCTACCTGTGTCATTTTCCCTTTCACTGTCTACAGATTGCGTTAAGGAAATTGTTTTAGGCAAAAGCGTTACCTCTAAGGGCTATAGTAAACCTTAAGATTTAATAAACCTTTCTGTGTCCATGTAGTACACACATGCAGTTTATCCACCTAGAAAACACGTTAACAACACAAGTGCTTCTTGATAAAAGAAGAGACCCCAATACACGGAGTTTCTAACCCGATATTGAAACAATGGGAATCAATATATGGGAATAAATAGAATAAAGAATCGCTCCTTCCCAAATATGAGCCATGGGCGGGTAGATCAGCCTGGAATGATCGCCACGTTGGCATCGTGGAGGCCGCGGGTTCAAATCCCGTCCCGTCCACCACACTGAATTTTCGGTGGTTTTTAGGACTAAATGATGCTCCTTTCTGTGAATAGAGTGGTTCCATCTGCTTAATCGCTTGTTTTAAGCAATTTTCGCAAGTTTTAGAGATATTTAAGCCCAATTCTTTAGCTTCTCCTATAACTTTTTCGTCAATTCGTATAGTGACATTAACCTTGCCCAATCTAATCAGAATCCACACATAAATTATGTGTAATCACGTATATTCGTTTTGCCAAGAATTCGACATTAGATTTTGATATCTTCTAATCAACAATGGGCGCATGCCCGCGCGAGATATGCTTTTAAGAAGTGATAGTAGATGCGCGCGCAGCATTTGCCTATTTTTTCACCACGAGTACATCACAGGGTGCGTCTATTACCACTTTTTTGGAGATGCTTCCTAACAAGAAAGAAGCCGCACTGCCCAAACCTCTGCTCCCCACAACGATGAGGTCAAATTTTTCATTTACAGCAGTATCCACTAACGCTCTGGGGGGATTAGAGCCGAGAATTGTTGCGAAATCGTGGGAGAATTTTTCTTTCTCCAAATACTGCATCGTCTTTTGTCGAATCTTTTCAGCTTCCTCTTCTTTTCCTCGGTCATAAACAGTTATTACTTTCAGAAAACCTGAAAACCGTTTAGCGATGTTGATGGCTTCCATGAGCGCCCAGAGAGAGTGGTCTGAGCCATCGATTCCAACCAGAATTCTCATTCCATCTTTCATCTATATTCACCAACTACTATTATGCATTAGACGCATTTACTTTTTTAGCCACTTTACTTTTTTGATTATGCCTAGACTTGGGTTGCGAGCGCGCACCTTCCATTAGTCTGGGATTCCTTTTTATTCCTCTTGCGAGTACAAATGGAAAAGTGAATGTTGTTACGATTGTCATGACCACGAGAGCAGAAAAAATCTCTGGGGGAATCAAACCAAACTGTTTAGCTATTAGGGCAATTACCATCTCAGCCGCTCCTCTTGAGTTCATTGCCCAACCCACATAGTATAATTGTTTAAGATTTAATGTTGAGAAAGGTTTCGTTATCAAAGTGCCCACGATTTTTCCAAGAAAAGCAATTGCAACAGTCACAACAAGTAGGAATATGTTTGACGATAGGCTTTCTAACTGGAAGTTTAAACCAGCATATGCGAAGAAAAAGGGAACAATAAAAGCTAGAGTAATGGTCTTAGTCATCTTAATCATGTCCTCTCTATGCTTTTTTTGAATGCCTCTCATTGAAATTTGCAGAAGGAACCCACCTATGATAGCACCAATCAAATAACCTAATTCCAGAGTTTGAGACAAAGCAGCGAGAACCAATACAAAAATCACTACCATAGAGAAAAGCGCGGTCTCATCACTACCATTTTTATCCAGATAACGAAACACTTTGGTAATCACCTTAAAGGACACAAATGCAACTGCAATGAAGATGACAAGTTCCAGAGGAATTATAGCTAGCTCTAAAATGCCACCACCATGAGCCATCACTATTACAAGAGCTAGGAATGAAACTTCAAATATGTCATCAATCGCTCCAGCTGCAAGCATTATTGCTCCTAATCGAGTGTTCAATTTGTTCATATCCATAAGCACCTTAACTTTGGTTCCTTCCGAAGTGACCATTAGAGCGCCACCAAAAATCAGAGCTGTTATGAAGCCGTATTCTGGAAAGAACACCGTAAGAAATGAAAAACCAAGAAAGAAGGGTAGAAGAGCAGAACTTAGGGCTATGAGGATTGCATCTCTCGAATTCTCCTTTATCTTCTCGATGTCTATTTCCAACCCAGCCAAAAACAGAAGGAACACTATTCCAAGAACTGATAAAAAATCTATTACTATCAGAGAAGGCTCACTAAACAATAGGCTCTTAATCACAGATATGCCAAGCAACATTCCAGCAAGAATTTGCCCGACAACTGGTGGAAAGCCAACTTTCCTAAACACTTGGCTGAAGACAAAGGCTAATATCAAAATTATAGGCACTACGACAAGTGTGTCCATTTTCCTAATCCCCCAAAACTTTCGTTTTTAGATAGCGTTCAGTTACATACAATGGATTTGCTTGCGTGTTCTCGCCTTCTATCAAACTCTGCGTGAGAGCAAAGAAGACACCTATAAGCATTCCGTCCCAAACTTCTCAAAATACGCGCGCGCAAACACTGGAGACTAGAGATTCCACACTATTTAAACGTTTTTAGGGGTTAATTCACGAAAACAAGACCGTTTTGAGGTTTTAGACATAGGTGAAAATTTATGGATAAATGGGTGCTGTACAAGAGGGAAAATGGGCTTAATAGAAGCCTAAAACCTCACACCCACCTATCCAAACTAACAATAATCACGCTCAAACATTTAATCGTTTTTGTAAGGGCCTAGATGAGGTTGACTGTGTTAGTTTCATGTGTTTTGTTGTTTTAAGTTGGTTGATTTAACGGTTGACTCAGTAGTCTATCGTTTTGGATTGCAAGTATAAAAATGCGTGTGGATATGTAAATCTGGTTCTCTGTGAAGTTTATTCGTTGAATTTCGTTAAATTTATAAGGGAACTCGAAGATTTTCGAAGGCATAGAAATTGTTAACTTGTGTTCACACACTGTGTTGCCATTGGTGATTCCTATGACCATTCGAGAAAATTTTCCAGAAAACCCCATCATAGCATTAAACGAAGTTCAGAGTCTGTTAGGATTTAGATGGTTTGAGTTGATTTCTTTCCTCGAAGCCCTTTGTAAAGCAGAGGACGCTTTTATAGGATATAGTTTTGGAGATTTGTCGATAAAATTTACGATTAACGAATGGACTCTCGGTTGTATTACACCTTTAGAAGAAGAAAACCAGTATGACAAGAACTGTAACAAGACAACTTTTCACATGTCTCTCGAACTGAAAAAGGGGAACATCCACAAATCTATATCTTATCGATATAACCTCGAGGAACTTAAGAAGCTTAAAAACGTGACGCAATCGAGAATTGAGAGCTTTGGAGCTAGTTAAATGGTGCATTAAAAGCTTAAAGGTGGCAAGGTCACTCGTTCAAACCCATTTTGTCCAAGATGCGCGCGCGCAGGCAATTGAAGAAACAGAATGTGAACCGTTGCTTTAAACAGAGATTTGGAAATGTGTAATTACAGTAAGTTGTGATGAAAAGAGTTTTAATCTTGATTCACTATAGAAAAAAGAGGAATGAGGGTAAGTTAGGACTCGAGTGTTCCTACTCGTTCCCTTTCTTACCTTTCGACTTCCCTTTCTTTCCTTTTTTCTTAGGCATTACTTACCAATCCTCATCAGTCTTCTTCGTAGATAAGCTGTTTCTTCTTCGTTCCAGTGGGCACGCGTATTAGTTATCGTCTTCGTCGTCTTTCCAGGTTTCGTCGTCGTCGTCTTCTTCATCTGGACCGATTGTTTCTATCCAGTCATCGTCTTTTTCTGGAGTATACATTCAATGTCCTCCAAAATTCCCTACACATTAGACTGGTATTTATCGCTTTTCCCTGCAAAATAGCCATGGAACACCCATATTTGGTTAAACAGTCTCAGATAATGCATTCTTATTAGTCTTATAAGCTAAATTTTAGTTGTTTCAAAGCCACCATGTGGGGGAGAGAATGGTAAGCCAGATTCAAGAAGTAGAAATGTTCTAGAACATAGTGAATAGTTTCACATTTGCGACCTCTACTACATTTCATTGTATCAAATATACAATCATATGGGTTGTTCATTCTATTCGATAACAGTTTTAGTTATCATTTGATAACAAGAAATATACGCAGTGGATGTGTTTATACTGAAATAAGCGAGTGGGGGAAAAGTTTTCTCATAAAAACTCCCTGGGAAGGAAGATTAATCCCCTTTCCTCCCTTTTCTCCCTCCCTCACTCGTCTCCGCATACAATTGCAAACAAGCATTTACTGGTTTCCAGAACAAAGACCCTTTAGCCGTGCGCATGCTTGCAATCGAAAACGGGAATATGTCACTTCATGGAGGACGACATTTATAGAAAAAAGTATCACTCTCTTTTAGTGAGAGAGAGATGGAAAACCTTGAGGTAATCCTAGCCAAATATTATTTTCCTGACGAGTTGTTTGTTGGTCAAGTTAGAGAGATTATTAACCTCTTGACCGAAAGTTTGGCTGGGCATTACCCACATGACCAAGCAGTGAACAAAGCAAACCAAATTCTGGCAAAATACTATTTGAACACCGCAGACTGAGAGTAACATCTAAAAAGATTATAGCTTACATTCTCAATAGCGACCTATCATTCCTGTTGACCGTGTTCGGTGTTCTCATGCTCTATGACGACAGCTGGGTCTGCGCGCGCGCGAGCGACGTTGGCATCGTGGAGGCCGCGGGTTCAAATCCAGTCCCGTCCACCACACTGAATTTTCGGTGGTTTTTAAGATTGCACGCGCACACATTATTGGTGAAAACAGGTGTCTCGATGGTTCGACATATATGTTAGGATAGCTGTTAGGTTGTAAGTGCTGAGAGAGAAAAATTTATAATATTTATTATCCCCATAAAGAAAACTGCATTGAGTGGAGATCTATCGATGATACATCATAAATATCTAAAGATTTGTTTACTATTCTTCTTAACAGGACTACTGGCTTTTTCTCTCTTTCAAAATGTTGAAGCTCAGGACTCAGATAATGATGGAATACCAGACTCAAAAGAAAGTCAACTGAGGATGCTATATGCACCATACCTCCATTTTGCTGATGGTGAAAGATTTTTCCCAACAGAAATAAGCTATCATATAGATAACTCAGCTTTATTCCTAAAATCCGATGACACCAACACTCTAATCGATTCATCCCCAACAATAACGGGAATATCCAGCTATCAATCAGAAGATTATTTCCTCAACAACACCTTGGGCAAATTTGAGGAAATAGTAAATGACTATGAGTCCAAAAAGACCAGCCTCGGATACACAGTTTACTCAAGAGTTGTAGCGGATGCAGGCAATTTAGTAGTTCAATACTGGTTCTTCTACGCCTATAACCCGGGAATAAATCAGCACCAAGGAGATTGGGAGATGATAGAAATCATCTTGGACTCTACGGAAACACCCTTGTATGCAGTATACTCGCAACACTTCGCTGGTGAAAGAGCCTCTTGGAATGATGCAGAGAAAGCAGAACAAACGCACCCAAGAGTATACGTGGCCTTGGGTTCTCATGCAAACTACTTCAAGCCATATCAAGGGAAGCTTGGTTTAGAGAGCGATATAGTTGGAGACGCATTCATACTTGGACCAGATGACTATGACATCATTCCTCTAGGAGAGCTAGGCGATGGAAACTGGTTGGATTATGGTGGGAGATGGGGAGACTGGGCAAGAATAGTGGACGCAACCTTTGGCGCAGCTGGACCAAAAGGACCAGGACATGACGAAAACATGCTAAAATGGTACTCCCCAGTGGATTGGGGCATGGACAAGCACGCTGTAGATCAAACTTGGTTCACACTAAGCTGGTTTGCATTCTATTTCATATATATTATAGCAGTGATCATCATAGTTCTCGCTTCGATTAAGATATGGCGAATTGTGAAACGGAAAAGAGAGGGAAAATTAAGCTTCATGAAAATTATGCGCTCAAGGAGCGGTATTGGTCTGGTTTTAGGAGTCTTGGGACTAGTCATATATCTCCTAGCCCTCTTACTCCCATGGTATGCTGTGAGAGGAAATATTCAGACAACTCTTCTAGAAACCGTGGGAGAGACCGATTTAGTTCTAATCGATGGAGTCTCAGGACTCAGAATCAATACTATGCAAAGTGATCAAGGCTTAGCTCAACTGTTTGGACTTGGCATACCATTCAGCATTATCCTTCTTACCAGCGTGGTACTATCAGCCTTGGATATCATTGGTGTTGAAAAAGCCAAAAAACTCTCCAGAACCTACATAATTAGCGGTATTACTACCCTCATTCCTGTCATAATAATTCTCATATTCATCCTCCAGCTCTCAGGGCTCATAACTCCCTTGGCTAATGCAGTAGCAGGGGGTGTTGAAATACCACCTCAGATCGATGAAATGGCTAAGAGAATGTCAGCATCCCCCATTATGGGAGAATACAGTGGCACTATCGAGGATTATGGAAACATATACATAATCTGGGGTTTGGCTCTGGGCTCATACATGTTCATTGTAGCTGCTGTGCTGAAAATCATTGGCGGAATATTACTGAGAAAAGGCAGTGAATAGCTCAATAATCATAACGTTAGTGCAACAATACCCACTTCTTTTCAAGAAAGGACATGGATAAGCGCAAACTTTGCATCAACGGAATTAAATAGTTTCGAAATCCAACGAATAATAATCAGTTACCCACCAAATTGCAGCTTTTTCAGGACATGGTTTTTTCCACTAGGACTAAATGCATCTTCCAGTGTTCATTTGACTGCCATTCCAAATCATGCAAAGCTTTTTCGAATTTTGTCTCGTAAATGCACATGATTGCCTTTTGTTGATTTCGAGACGCTAAAGTGATTTGGTGAGACAAATGTGATATGAAACCGTCGTTCTGATTAGCATATATTGTAAAGCTCCACATTGATTCTTTGGATTCAGATCTAAGTTTTCCAAAAGAGTATGAGTCTAGTTTGCCCTTTCTTAAGGATATATAGAATTCGTTCGACTTTCCGACTTTTACGAAGCCTTCGAGGGTGCTATCTAAAGCCTTCCAGTCATAGATAAGGATTCCATGAGAATTGAGTTCAGGTGTTTCTTGCGTTAGCTCGAAAATCTTTTTGGGACTCGATATCTCAATGGGAGGATAGTTTCTTGGAAATGGAATATCATTGGGATTCGGATGCCAAAAAACTCCCATCTCAAGGACCCTCACGAAACCTGTTTTTTCTGCTAATTTGAGTGAAGCCTGGTTTTCAGACCCTGTAGTGTATCGCAGTCTTTCAACATGCAGACGTTGGGCATGTTTGATTATGTGCTCAGTAATAGCCCTCGCTAGCCCTTTTCCACGATAATTGGGGTGAATCCTCAATCCCTCAAGCCACCCTGTTCGCCCTTTTTCTACGAGACGCAGGTTGCCTATACCTACCACGTGACCATTGACTTCAGTTGCATAGGTATAGCAGTTTGAATCCTTCAACCATTCTTCGATGACAAATGGTAAGTAATCATAACCTTCCCACACATGACTCGAAATATCCAGTATGTCGTTGAGGTCAGTCGCTAAAACCATCCTTATTTTTGGTTGCAGAAAATTCAATCAAACACCCTTCTTTTCATCTTTTTCATCAGATGCGAAGCTTTGCAGCATAAGACCAGCGGATTTCATAGTCCTGTCGGCATAAGGTAGCTCAAAGGTTTAGTGTGGCTTAGGCGAAAGAACTAGTCTTTGGGAACTTACATCAACTTCAACTATTCTGCAGCCTTCAACTGCTTTCGAAGCACCTAGAACCTTCCTCAATATTACATTATTTCCCTCTGCCTTAGCATATATGACATGCCTAAAGACGATTTCTTTGTCAAGGAAAACTGTAAATTCACACATATTTCAACCCCACAGGTTAAGAAGTAGAGCTGATTTAAAGCTTGAGGATTGATCCCGCATGTGCATTATGTGTGGGTTACTCAAAGTGTTGTGGAAATTGAAGGTTTGGTGGTAAGCTCGCGCAAGCTTGTCCTGATTCAGAATATTTACGCTTTCTTCATAACGGTTATTGCCTTCCCAGAGCAGAAGTTTAACCAACGACTGTAGTCTGCTAGGTGGAATATTGCATCATAAGCTAGTCAAGAGCTTGCTTACTTTGTTTCTGATTGTATTTAGTCTAGCTTCGTCCATGTTCATCCTTGTTTCAGGTCTTATTTATGAGGATAACTGGACAGTTGTTCACATAAACGAGCCTTCATATGGTAACTGGACCTATGCTCTCAGAACAGCCAATCCCATGAAGATTAATGCATCTCAGATTCAAATTGGTTCCAACTGGACCTATATTTATCCTTTAGTGGCAAATCAAAGCTACCATATTTACTGCTATGGAGACTGGGTGGATGAAGGCGCCTCAGCACTGACTGATTATGATGTTTTCGTCTACAACCCATTGGGACAGTTAGTAGGCTACCATACTGAAGCTGCTGGGTTGCCTGAGCATTTGGGAACCAGCCCAGATGAGCCTTTTTTCACGCCAGAATTTTCAGGTAACCATAGTTTTGTAGTCAGGAACGATCCGAGAGAAAGCGATTCAGCAGAAGCTGCCACATTTATGGTTATTGAGCACGTTGACCCAAACACTTGGAATGACCGATTCATTGAAGGAAAGCAGGGAAGCCTCCCAATGGAAAATACGAGTTGGGCTTGCGAATTCTTAACGAACAGTACTAGGGTTGAGATTCAAATTAGGGTGCCTGACTCCTTGGACATGTATGAGGCAAGACTCTATCTCATGGCAAATCCTTCAACTAAAAAAAGCACGATAATAAACGATGTTCCTTTGGCTTGGGAACCTGGACTTTATGGTGAAATGGTTTCCTCTATTGGCGGTTTCAACATGGAGAGTGAAGGCTTCAGAGGACATGCTTATGCTAGCTGCGAATATTTTGGGCAAGACATGTCGATTAACTATTCCGCACCTTATGGTGGGAATGGTTTGTATCACCTAGTCCTTATAGGAGAATCAGGGACTGGAAATGTGAACTTCAGGATCAAGACAGACTTTGGCGATTCAGTTTTGCATCTCGTAGAGCCTACTGAAAGAGTTCATCCTCACAATGAAACTTCTATAGTCGCTATTTCGAGTAAATCTAAAATTCAAACAGCATTCCTCCACTCTTCCATAGATGATTGGATTAATTCTACTATTTCAGAAATGTATGTCTCGAAGTTGACATGTAACGCCACAATCCCAGGTCAAGAAGCTGGAACTACTGTGTCGTATTATGTGGAGGCTTATGACTCTCTGGATAATGTTATGACAATTAACGGAACATTCCCTGTAAAACATCCGACAAATGTGAACTTTACATTGAGGTCTCCCACTGTAGTTCTTGGACAAAACCTATCAATTAGTGGTTTTGTGAGTCCTTCTTCGCAACTTGAGCTGGGTCGTGTAAACCTCATGTTTATTTCTTCAAATGGATCAAAACTAGAGCAATATGTCTATGTAGATAAGAATGGCAGCTTCTTGGCCAGTGTCAGACCATATTCTCTTGGTTCGTGGAGTGTTCAAGCGTATTTCATGGAAGATCAGGTAAGATTTGAGTCTTTCAGTGATATCATACCTTTTGGTGTCGTGGAACCCTCTTTCATCAGCAAATACTCCATCTACATCGCGGGAGCTGGAATTGGCGCTGCAGTCTTAGTCATACTCATTGTAATCATGATTAGAAGGAGACAGTAGCCAGAGAAACCCTAACCACATTCAGTTCGCCAAGTTAATAAAAACCAATTCAGTTTCCCGTATGTGTTTAACATCACATATTGATTCTGAATCCATAAGCCTAAAATTTATCTCGCGCTGAAAGATTCAAAGGAAGACGATAGAGGATGAGCGAAGATCGTAATCGGGAATCTCTGAAGAAACTAGCTTACGCTATCGACTGCCTAGACTTGGATAAGCGACTTGCAGCCACCAAATGGCTTGAAGGCGTCATAGTTGCACAGATCTTAACATCTGAAGAAAGAGATGGCTTGGTTAAAGCTGCAAACGAATACATTGCAGATGTTGAAGAAGAGGAATATATAGGAGCAGTTAACGTGCTGATAGAGTGTCTGGCGCAAACTCAACGGAACACAAAGCGTTCACTAAAGAGAATGAGTAAGAAGCCAGGTTAAAATCATGTTCACGTTAAAAACTAATAGTAAATGCATATTTTCTGATCAATCATTCATAATGCGCGCGCGTAGTTTTTGGATCACTTAGATGCACAAGCTTTGTTTTAGAAGAAACTTGCTATTAATGAATTTAGATTAAGTAAAGCGAAGATAATAGAGACTGCAACTGAGATTCCGAATACGATTAGCATTGCTTTTGGCTCGATCGGTAGACCTATGCGTGCTTCCTCATTGACTTTTTCAATGCCATACTCTTTGATTTCGCTTGTGTTAATGTCTATTTGTACCTTGGCAAGCATTTTTCTGCCAATTTCCGCTTCCACAACATAGTTACCATTTTCGATGAATACCCGTTTGGGCTCTACGCCTCGTTTATACTTGAGGGATTTTAGAAAATTAGTTGCTATCGATGTAACCTGTTGAGCATTAAGAGGCTTTACTACTGGTCTGGCTCTATGAGCAATAGTTGTAGGTTTTCTTTCTTGTACCATTGTCATCTAGCATATACCCTCTCCCTTCTAATTCTGGGAAAGGATTTCTAAAAGAAAATGTGCGTATTTTCTGTTACACACTCAATGTTCTGTAATGACACCAAATTCAGAATTAGGTGAGGTCTGAAGGTTGTATGAGCGCATATGACCTGCGGATGTCTAGTGGTCATTTACTCCCTTTTTTTCATCATTTCTCTTTGCTGTACGAATAGTTTTTAATTTTACTTTGAATCTGTTTATGAGGTTCAGTTTCTTGATTAAGATAATGGTTATTATGAATGTTACCATGTAGGTGGCAATGGTGATGTAGATATTTCCAGTCAGCTTGTAGCCAAAATAGCTGAGTATTAATGATAGAATTATCGTGCCCTCTGGCAAAGGGCTGATCATAACTGCTAAGCCGAAAAGTAGCAGCAGGGTATAAAGGATCGATTTAATTTTCTTTACTGACTTTCCCATGTAATCGATCGCCAGCTTAAAGTTCTTTATATCCAACTAAGATATTTGTTATGAATTATCCCTTAGTTGATTCTTTTATGTTATATGTGGTGGCTACTTTCCTCATTATGAACAAGCGCTGCAGGAACAACAGACATTTTCTACTATTGTTTCATAAAAGCCATCTTTACAGACCTTATAATATCGGAACGCATTCAAGCACGCGTATCGGAGATTTCCTTTTTGAGAGTGACCGAAAAATAATATAAACGCACAAGACCAAGTGTTAAGCAAACTTGTGGATAGGGGCGTCTTGGGTGGTGGAAGATAGCAGGAAGAAGAAAGCTGATCGTGTTGTGCAAGGTGGCGTTGCTATTGTTGCAGGAATGATATTTATTGTAGTTTTGTATCTTCCTTGGCTGTCCTTAGAGTACTCAGCAATCAACGGATTGTTTCGTGGCGAAGGCCAAATAGCTGTTGCTGTTCCAATGGTTTTAATTTTGGTTGCAGTAATCACGATTTTCGGAGGAACCATCCATGTTGCTGGTTATGAAATCGGAATCCAAATGGCAACTGCTATGTCAGCTTTGGCTTTTTTTATATCTGTCATGGCGATTATTGTTACTCTTCTAGATCCGAGTACCACAGGGGGCACTTTGAATTTGCTCGTTGGACCTTGGATTTGTGCAGCTGGGGCGATTTTCGGGGCTATAAGCTCAAAACTTGAGAGGAAATGACCTTTTATGCTCGGGATAAAACATAACCAGTTTTTTTCTGCGTGTGCACAAACCCTAATTCGATCAACTTCCTAGTTGTCTGAAGTTCAAAAGCTTATTGAGCTAGCAACTTTCTCACGATGAACTCATTTCCGTTGCTTTCTAAGCTATTTTTTCTCTTGGCATGCGCGCGCAAAATCTGATGTTACCTTTTGATTCGGAGGAACTCTTCTCTTTCAAGTGCTCATAACCGTACACTCTGTAGCAGAATTATCGAACTGCAATATTTTTCTTTTTGGCTAAAGAAAGACTGGAGCCGGGGTTTAGTGAAAATAACGTTTAAGTTGCAAGAGAGTATTCATTCACCAAGCATTCAAAGAGTGATATAGTTGAAGCAAGTAACTTTCACGATATCTGACGACCTGGCTCACTACATAAGCTTCTTGGAAAAGTCCCACTTCATTTTAAGCAAAGAAGATGCATTAAGCACAGCTTTGGAATTCTACAAAAAGTTGGCTATGCATGAATGGTTGCCTTTTGCTTATCGAATGGGCGGTGGACGGGTCATACTAATGGATACAGTCACGATTTTAGATTTTCTCCAAGTGTTAACGAATCAAGAGATTTACGATACCGCCCGAATATCCGCTTTGAAACGAAAAGCCATCAATCCTTTTTTTATGGATGTCGATTTTTCACAACCCGAAAATTGGTCCGTGGTCTTGGCGGAGATGGAGATTATGGGCTGGGGTAAATTCACTAGGTTTCGAAACACGATACAGGTTGAGTCTTGTGGGCTGCCAACCCTTTACTTAAAAGGCTATTTCGAAGGTATGTTTGGACACGAGTTCAGTTTCCAACAATCGGATAAAATTCCGAATGCAACTATTTTTGTAGCCAAACCCAGAGAGAGAAAACGGAGTTAGGACCTTGCTCAAAGTCCTGTCCATGGACACCGTTTGTATGGTCCAATTACTATTGTAACAGTCGTGCCAAGGATACCTTCCATTTTTAGTTCTTCCTCAAGAAAGGTGTTTAAGTCTTCCATTTTCTCCAAGATGACTTCTGTAAATATATCGGTATCACCGCTGGTCCTGTATACCACGTGTGTATCTGGGTGCTTAGAAAGGTGTTCAGCGATGGTTTTCAGTTTTGCTGGTTCCACCCGTAGTCCTATGAAGGCTTTTATAACTCTGCCCAATTTCTGGTAGTTTAGGACTACTGTAAACCGTTCAATGATCCCATCTTTTAAGAGCTTCTCGAGTCGTCTTCGGACTGTAGCCTCATTAGCATTTGTCTCCTTTGCAATCTTAACTATTGGTTTCCGCGCATCTGACTGCAAAGCTCTGATGATCTTCATATCTAGTGTGTCAATAGTCGACATTTTTCACCACTTCGTATAGATATTATTGCTATTCGATTAACTTAGTTATACGTTTTTTGCTTCTATGCCATAGTTTAATGCTTGTTTTTTATACTTGAATACCTTTGAAAACCTTATATGAGTTGCTAGTATTCTTCAATTTCTAGGTTCTTTTTAGCGGAATTATTGCAACGTATTTCATTGAAGTGACGAATTCAATCGCCGTAAACCTTATTCGTGGTGCATCATATATATACATTCACTTAATTACTTACGGGGAAGTTAAGTATGAAATTGGAGAAAATTGTAGAGAGAATTCCATCATCCTCTTGGGAAGCTATTTCAGAAAAGCTTATCGACATTGTACTCAACTCCAGCAACTCAAACAAGATGCCAAGTGGTTTAGCGAAGACAATACTCTATTACTGGCAACGAGACCAACTTAATACAAAAATCGGAATACAACGACTTCTTGAAGCATCAACATTAATTGATCCTGAAGAAACAGTGGAAGTCTTAAAAGAACTTGACCTGCAGGAAGCCATTGCAGTAATAGAGAGTCACTGAACTAGCTGTCGAAAGCCTCCTGGGTCATCCCAGGACTTCGGTCAGCGCACGCGTAAAGAGGCAACTCTAGATGATTGATTTCGGTATAGAGTTTGTACCACGTGATCTATACTGGAAAACCACATTCTACGCTATCCAAGCGGAAAAGACCGGCTTTCACACCCTATGGATTACAGATCACTTCAACAATAGAAATGTGTATGTATCATTAGCGATAGTTTCAGCCTACACTGACAAGATAAAGTTTGGCCCGGGTGTAACCAACCCATACATGGCACATCCAATAGTGACAGCTCAAGCTGTTGCGACACTTAATGAAATCGCTCCAGGTCGAGTGGTTTGTGGAATAGGTGTCGGAGATAGAACAACCCTGGAGCTGGTCAATATGAAACTTTCCAAGCCTCTTGCCACTATTAGGGAATCTGTTGGGATCATTCGGGAGATCACCTCTGGAAAGAACCTGGAAATGCAGGGGGAGATTTTCACGGTTTCAGGTGCTAAATTTAACTTTCAGACGACTAGCAGAATACCAATATTTGTCGGAGCTCAAGGACCTAAAATGTTAGCGCTAGCTGCGGAGATCGGCGACGGTGTTCTCATTAACGCCTCTCATCCAAGTGATATAGATAGGGCAATGGGATTCATCAAAGAAGGAGCCTCTAGAACAGGAAAGAGATTGGATGATGTGGAAATAGCAGCTTACACATCCTTTTCAGTCGCTGAAAAGCCAGAGAATGCAGAGAAAGCCGTCATTCCAGTTGTGGCGTACATCGTGGCTGGGTCTCCAAAAAAGGTTCTTCAAAAACACGCAATCCCTGTGGAAACAGCGGATGGGATTCGCAAGGCAATTATTCAAGGAAAATGGAAGGATGCTTTCGCGCCTATTACACGAGAAATGATAGAAACCTTCTCGATATGTGGTACACCTGAAATAGTGGTAGAGAAGATTGACAAGCTAGTCAAGATAGGAACCACCCAACTAGTAGCTGGGTCACCAATAGGACCGAACGTGAGAAGATCCATCAATCTAATTGCAGCAAAAGTCTTTCCCCACTTCAATATTAAGGAAGATAAATGATATGATTAAAGCATATATTTTATTAACCGTCAAGCCAGGAATGGATCGAGCTGTTTTCCAAACAGTTAGAGGACTCAGACAAGTTACGGATCTGGAAACACTATATGGCGAGTATGATCTTCTTGCAGAAGTAGAAGTTAAGAACATGGATGACTTAGACGCCTTCGTCTTCGATTCGATGAGGACGATACAGGGTGTCATGAAGACGACCACATTGGTGACAATCAAACCAACAAACTAATCTCGGAAGACTTGAGAATGGAAAACAAAGAACCCATTTGTGTGTGTAAGAGGAACCGAAGCACCTCTAAGTCGAAAAAATTGGTGCACATGGAATAGTCACCCAGAGAGGCATCTAACACACTCATATATTCCAAACAACAATCTGCTACAAAAAACTGCTGGATCCAGTAAAGAGGAAAACCAATGATTTCAGCATTCACACTAGTCAAGATATCATCTCAGAAGAGCCAAGATGTTTTTATGAAGATCAAGAAACTGAAACCTATTGAAGAAGCAACAATAGTCTATGGAGAATATGATATAATAATAAAAACAATCACAAACAGTATTGAGGAAATTAACAATTTCATATACAACACCCTTCGCAAGATGCCTCACATAATAAAGACCACCACCATGATTGTAGCTAGACCTAACCACACCAGAAAGTAAGATCTAAAAGGGAATACCTTTAACACATAACCTCTATCATTACTCAAGTGAAGGGTTCCTAATGGATGTAAAGGTTACAGAAGAGAAGGTAAAACGTCAAATATCAAATTATTTTCCATGGTGCCCTTTTTGCTGTTTCGAGCATTTAGATCTGAATATAAATCTTCAATATGATGACAACCACATCTCTTGCACAAACTGTGGAGCCAAATGGAAACTAGACTTTCAGGAAAAAATAAGGTCCATTAAACTGGTTTCAACAAGCATTAACTGGAAAGGAAGAGACCTTCTAGATAAAGAAATGGAACCAAAATTCTGGCAAAATAAAGCATGGATCTGTGTCATAACACGGAAAACACCCAAACAACGCGTTTGAGAAAAAACATTGTGCATTAATGTTCGCTTGCATAAATGCGCGCGCACAAAACTTTAATGGTTTTTCGTGTAAGTTTAAAATATCTTTGAAGTAATCATATATGGGGAAATTAAATGAGTGGAAGTATGAGAGGAGAAGAGCGGGGAAGAAAGTCTAAGCCTATAACCAAGAAAGAGAGAAAGGAGAAAAGAAAAAAGAAAAAGTTGGCAAGAAAGCAAAAACTAAGAGCCGAATAGATTCATTTAACAATTAGGCTTTTAATTTGAGTGTTGCTAATGTCATCTCTTCATCCACAGGCTTCATTTCGAAACCTTTTTTCTCGCATAGACGAAGCATCTTGAAGTTTTTTGATAAAACGTCTCCATAAATGGTTTTCAACTCAATATCGCGACCGATTGCAATTAAATAATCTATAAATTTGGAACCCAGTCCAAGTCCTTGCCATTGGTCCCCAACTACGACTGCAAATTCTCCATGTTCTCGTCCTGGTTGCACAATCAATCTAGCTACTCCAATGATGTTTCTCTTGTTTCCCTTTCTTGTTTCACCCACTATAGCAATTTCCCGATTGTAGTCGAGGTTGCAATATCTGGTCAATGTTTCATGTGACATTTCTCGGATTATTTGGAAGAATCTGAATCGCATAGTTTCTTCTGAGAAGGATTTGAACAGTTCGTGGAGGAGGTTTTCGTCTTCAGGTTTTATAGGACGGAGTAGCAGAGGCGAACCATTTTTTAGTTTCCACTTGGTGACGTATTTTTTCGGATATGGTGTGACCACAAGGTGGTCATGAAGTTGAACCTTAGCTTGTGCAGAGATCCTGTCCTTATCTATAAGTATTCGAGTATCTACGGCTACAGCGCCTTTATCATCAACCATTAAAGGGTTTATGTCCATTTCCTTGATTTCAGGAAAATCGATCACTAGTTGGGAGAACTTGACTAGAATCTCTCTAAGAGTCTTCAAGTTGACACGGTGATTTTGTGAGGTGGAAAAAAGCTTGTATATGTCTGTTTTCTCCATTAGTCTTGTTGCCAGCACTTGGTTTAGTGGTGGGAAGCCGATGCTAATATCTTTCAGCATCTCAGCAGTCACTCCGCCCATGCCAAATACAATCACAGAGCCGAATTGCTGGTCTTTCTTGGAGCCAAGTAGGAGTTCGTATCCTTTTCGGGTAACCATTGGTTGAATTATTACACCGTCAAAATCTGCAGAGGGTTTGAGTGCCCTCACTTTTTTCCGCAATTTGCTATAGGACTCTGCAACTTCGGCCTCTGTCCGTATATCCAAGACAACTCCGTTGACTCGAGATTTATGAGTTATCTGGGGGGACAGAGCCTTCATTACAACGGGGTATCCAATTTCGGAAGAGGTTTTCCTAGCTTCTTTTTGAGTTGTAGCAACTTTGGACGTCAAGGTTGGAATACCGTATGCTTGAAGAAACTGTCTCGATTCTGGATCTGTTAAGATGCTACGTCCTTCCTTGTGCACTTTTTGAAGGACTTCTCTTAGAGATTCGGGGATTGAGACTTCTATGGCTAGTTCTTCAGGAGTTTCATATAGAAGTTCTAGGTTTTGTGCGTAGTTACACATATACATGAAAGTAGAAACTGCTTCCTCTGGAGTGGAAAAAGCTGGAACGCTGTTTTTTCGTAGAAGCTTTCGAGCTTTCCAGCAATCATCCTCGCCCATCAAGGAAGTGAGAATTGGTTTTGTGGTTTCTTTTGAAAGCTCTACAATTGCCTTTGCGGTGTCAACGGGATCTGATGCTCCTTGAGGAGTATAGATTATAAGAAAACCGTCACTGCTGGAGTCCTTGAAACAAACTTCCATGACTTTCCTGAATCTGTCCGTAGTCGAGTCTTCCAAAATATCGATGGGATTCAATCTACTGCAATATGGAGGTAAAATCCTTTGAAGTGCCTCAAGTGTTTCTTCCTTCAAGGAGGACAGCGTTCCTCCCATTGCTATCAGCGTATCTGTCGCCATGATCCCTGGACCGCCTGCATTAGTGATTATAGTGAGTTTGGAACCCTTGGGAGGAGGTTGCATGGCTAAGGCTTCCGCACAATTAAAGAGATTACTTATTCCTTCAACTCGCACAATCCCAGCGCGTCTGAAAGCAGCGTCATAGACAGCGTCTTCGCCACATAAGGCGCCTGTATGACAGATGGCTGCTTCAGCGCTTTCGCGGAATTTCCCGGCTTTAACTACAATTATTGGTTTGGTTCTGGCGAAGCCTCTTGATGCACTCATGAATTTCCTGGAGTTCTTTATGGATTCAATGTAGAGGACAATGCTTTTTGTATGAGGGTCTGTCCCGAAATAATCGATAAGATCTCCAAAATCAACATCTGACATTGAACCGACTGACACGATCGCACTGAAACCCACGTGAGCTTCTGAGGCCCAATCCAGAACTGAAGTGCACAAAGCTGCACTCTGCGAAATAAAAGCAATTTTCCCAGGGTTAGCTGTTTTATTTGCAAAGGTGGCATTTAGCTTAATCCTTGGGCGAATTATACCCAAGCAGTTGGGACCAACCAATCGCATATTATATTGTTGGCTTAGATCCAGAATCTGTTTCTCGAACGCCTCTCCTTCTTCCCCTGTTTCTCTGAAACCCGCTGAGATGACAATGAGTCCTGAAACTCCAGCTCTCCCACATTCATCTACTAATTGAGGGACTGTGTGAGCTGGAGTGGCTATAACGGCTAGATCAACATGCCAAGGGATTTTGCCAATTGTGGGGTAAGCTGTGATGCCTTGGACTGTAGGTCTAAATGAATTTACTGGATAAACTGCACCCTTATATCCAACACCAACCAGATTTCGAAGTAATTTATAACCTATGGAATCTTCTCGGTCGCTTGCACCGATGACAGCGATTCTTCGGGGATTGAATATCTTATTGAGCTTCTCCACACCCAACCGTAGAATCCGCTCCTACTCAAGGGGCTTTCCGTGTTCTAAATAGAAAAGCAGCTTCAACCTAATAAGTTCCCTTTTCGTTGACTGTTCAAATTGACAACGTCGCATGGCTTGAGCCGTATTCCTAAGTCGAGCTCTTATCTTCTTCTTTTACAACTTCGGGGCGGGTCATCAGCTGTCTTTTTGTCTTGAGTTGACCATCTTTTCCATGGGGTGTTCTAAGTAACGTATCGTTGAATTTCTCGATTTCCCTCGCTTCTTCAGCTAATCTTGCACCTGCTTGAGCAATTTCGTGCGCACAAGCAGCGAGTAGTATATACTTTTGCTTTTCCTTCTCAATGAAGCATGTTTGAACGTTTATTTCTGCGACTTTCTTTAATAATTCGTAAGCTGCCATAGCTTTGGCCCTAGCATATGGATTTTTAAAGTCCATTGAGTCCCGTATGCTATGAGTATCAACTACCAATCTTGGCAGAGATGGCGTTCTATCCCTTTTAATTGCATAAATTACTTTGTCAATTTCTTGGAACACCAGTCGAAAGACTCCTGTGCATGCTAAGACTTTGATTACATTTGCGTTAAAAACTGCCATTTCTAATGAATCAAGAAACTCTTTTCGTGCTCCAATAAGTGGATCGCCCATAATTATCAAGTAGCCTAGACCTTGTTCTTTTATTTCGTCTTTCACTCGCTTTCCAGGTCCATCAGTGAAGACGACTGTCGGTGTCTTTCTCTTTGAGAAAAAGTCTCGAGCCTTTGCTGGACCAGGGGCAGATGTATTTGGAGAAATGAAAAGCACAAGATCGGGAGCAAAATCTAAGAATGTACCTATTACATCTTCAACCGCCTCGATGTTCATCTTAGAACCTGTCGACATCGTTCGCACATCTAGATCTTGGCGATCAGCCAACTCATCAAGAAGTAGTTCAAGTAATGGAGCTGATCCTATATTACCACATTTTAGAACACCAATCTTAACTTTAAGCAAGGATACCACCGTTTATTCAGAGACATTCATTTGTTAATATAATTTGCTTGCTAACTAATTAGAAAGATCCAGTTTTTCTTGAAATGCTACCTAAATCATCCAATATGCTCTGTCGGTTTTCGTTGTGGAAGACTAAATCCTTTGAAAAGTTCCTTTCAAATGATTCCTGCTCGCTCTATTATTTTAGGTACAATCCATTCAAATCCAATTGCCATTGTGTGTATACCTGTTGCGTTGGTTGTTTTCCTGATTTCCCGCAGGAGCTCTGAAAAAATTTCAATGTTTGCCTCATACACAGCTTCTTTTCCTCCTTTCTTCTTCGCCTTGAAGAGAGTCTCTTGGATTTCACTTGGAACTTTTATACCGGGAACATACTGAACCATCCAATTCATCATAGAAGTTGACTTAAAGGGTGCAATTCCAATGAGTATTGGTGTTTTTAGGTAGGAAGTTGCTTCCAAAAAATTCTTAACTTGTTCAACGCTGTAAACGCATTGTGTTTGGATGAAATCCACTCCAAGTTTGACTTTTCTTTCAATTTTCAGGATTTCTGCTTCTAAAGGGTCAGCGTTTGGAGCGGCTGCGATGCCGATGTTGAATTTGGGGGGGTTTTCTATTTCGTTATTGTTTAGGTCTAGACCTTCGTCAATCATTTTCCTAAGCATATACACGAAAGTGGCTGAGTCTAGGTCGAAAACTGGTTTGGCTTGTGGAGTGTCGCCCACGGTGGTATGATCGCCTGTTAATGCAAGTACATTCTTTATTCCAAGAGCCCCAGCAGCCAGCAAGTCTGAGAGTAGAGCCAACCTGTTCCGATCTCTTGTTGTGACTTGATAGACTGCTTCCACTCCAACCTCTTTTTGGATCATGTAGGACGGTACAAGAGCATTCATGTAGCCAAAAGCAGTGGGATTGTCTGTGATGTTAATAGCTACTACATGGTCTTTAAGGATTTTTGCACCCTCGATGACTTCTTCGAGGTTCGTTGTTTTAACTGGTTCTAGTTCACCTGTGAAAACGAATTTTCCTGCATTTATTTGCTTCATTAATTCTCCATAAGCTTCTCTTGTCAGCTTGAGACCTCCTTGTCTTCATCTTCGCCCCCGAGTTCTCTCGGGTGTCCTGACAGACGATAGTCCTTTGGAGGTCTAAATTTTGTAAATAGGTCCAAACGGTTTCTGTCTTTGAGGCTGTTAAATATCAGAATCCATGCGCAGTCATTTTTTCCCCCGCCTACTTCGCATTTACCCTTTGATTGGCCCCCACAAGGACCGTTGAGCAAACTCTTAGCACATCTTGTTATGGGGCATATTCCTCCTGTTTCAAAAAGTATACACTCTCCGCATGCGCTGCACAATTCCTGAAATTTGCCTTTCTTAGTGTCGTGCATTCCTAGGAATTTTGTGTCGTTGGCAGGTATTATCAAATTGGGTTTACAAACTTCTGAAATTGTTTGCACTCCAACTCCGCACCCTAAAGATAAAATCGCGTCATAATCCTCTCTCAGCGGGTTCAGAGCAGTAGCAGCAACTTGTCGATCACATTGACGCAGGATAGATATAGCTTTTATAACTGGAGTTTCCTCGCCTTTTACTTTCTTCTCCATCTCCAGTAAGGTCTTAAGGACTCGTGCTTGCCTTTCACCTCCTGCTTGAATTATGGAAGCGCAGCCATCACAGCCCACTATGAGAAGACTCTTCAGGTTCTTTGCCATTTCAAAAATCTCATTCAGCGGTTTTTGCTGGACTATTATCAAATGAGAGTCACTCCTAGCGGAAAAACAGTGAAAGACACACCTGTAATATAAAAATTCCTGTAGAGCACAAATAATCGTGCTTCCCAATGTTTTGTGCACAAATTTAATATGGCGGTTTCCTTCCTTTAGCATCTTCTCAATAGTTAGAGCTCGTATCAAAGGAGGATATCAATACGACTTATGACACCGAAACTCTTGAAAAGAAATATCCTCCATGTAGAGAAGCTTGTCCCGCTGGAATAAACGTACAGGCTTATATTGCGCTCATCGCCATGGGGAAATTCAAGGAAGCCCTAGAAATCGTTAGGAGATCCATCCCGTTTCCTTCTGTTTGTGGGAGAGTGTGCTTTAGTCCCTGTGAAGATGCGTGTACCCGAGCGGATATTGATGAGCCAGTCAGAATTCGCTCCCTCAAACGATTGGTGGCTGATTATGAAGTTACTGCGGGGACACAAGAGAAACCGAATCCATCCCCTAAAACCCATAGTGAAAAAATAGCTGTGATTGGTGCAGGACCAGCTGGGCTAACAGCTGCCTTTGATCTAGTCAAACTAGGATATTCAGTAACAGTTTTTGAAAGATCAGCAAAACTTGGAGGCAGCCTAAGATACTGCATTCCGGAATATCGACTACCAGAGACAGTTTTGGACTACGAGATTACACACATTAAGGCAGTTGGTGTGGAAATCCGAACTGGAGTTTCATTCGGCAAGGACACATCATTGGATGATATCAAGAAGCGAGGATTCAATTCAGTTTTCATAGCCACTGGTGCTCATCATGGGTTGCAGCTCGGATTAGAAGGAAAAGATCTGAAGGGAGTCTTAAATGCTCTTAACTTTCTGGGCGATGTAAGCTTGGGGAATCATGTAGACCTTGGAAACAGAGCTGCAGTCATAGGAGGGGGAAATGTAGCTATTGACACTGCTCGAACTGCTAAACGGGTTGGACCTAAAGAAGTGACTGTAGTTTATCGAAGATCAGAGAAGGAGATGCCAGCTCATGAGCATGAGGTTGAAGATGCTAAGTTAGAGGGAGTCAGATTCAACTTTCTCGCTACTCCCAGAAAGATTCTTGGGCAAGAAGGCAAGGTCGTCTCATTAGAATGTGTTAGAAACATTCTTGGTGTGCCTGATGAGAGTGGTCGTAGACGACCCGTGCCAGTGGAAGGTTCAGAGTTCATAATCCCAGCTGATTCTGTGCTCCTGGCTATCGGAGAAATGCCAGAAGTGACCTCTCTGCCCAAGGAGTTGGCAGTGAGTAGACAGAACAGAATTATTGTGGACGATGTTACCCTTCAGACCAGTCTGCCTGGAGTTTTTGCAGGGGGAGACAATGTATCAGGACCTGCCTCAGTGATTGAAGCAATTGCTGCAGGTAAAAGGGCAGCAGTGTCTATTGACCGTTACTTGAGAGGAGTAGACCTTAAAGCCGGAAGAAAGAGGAAGATCCAACATGTAACTTGGGTTTCGGATAAGAGCACTCTTTTGGAAAAGGCAAGGCAGCCTTTGCGTCGTCTTACACCTAAAGAAAGGCTGGGCTGTTTCAAGGAAGTTGATTTGGGTCTAACAGCGGACTCTGGATTGCTTGAGGCTCGTAGATGTCTTTTTTGTGGTGGATGCGCTGAATGCTTGGAGTCTGAGGGATTGTGCGAAGGAGATGAAGTAATTGTTGATAGCGATAAGTGTATTGCTTGCACAAATTGTGAAAAGGCTTGCGAGTTTGGAGCTATAAAGGTAGAGAAATGCGTGGCTAAAGTAGACTCCTTCACTTGCAAGGGCTGTGGTACTTGTGTAGTGGAATGCCCTGTAGAAGCCATTACGCTACATGAGTTCTCAGATCAAGAGATCTCGTCTCAGCTAAGCGAGGCTGCTTTGTTGTGGAAAAGGGAGTCCTCCTCACAAGCTGTAGCTTTTATGTGTAACTGGTCTTCCAATAGGCAAACTAGTGATTTTGTTTCTCCGAAAAATATGCAGATTATTTCCGTACGATGTGCAGGAAGAGTTGATCCTCTTCATATTTTACAGGCTTTTAAGCTAGGCGCTAAAGGAGTCCTAGTTGTGAGTTGCGTCTGTAAAGATTGTCATTATGTTTTAGGTAGTTCTATCGCTGAGAAACGTGTCAGACAGGTGAAAGGGTGGCTTCAAGCTATTGGGATGGACCCCCAACGTTTGCAGAGAATTGAATCCTCTGTGGGTGACGAAAAACATCTCAGTGGTATCCTTAAAAACTTTGCAGACGACCTTGAACAACCATCACCTTCATCCTTAAAGACACATCATGTTCAAGGTGATATCCATGCAGAAGAAAAAGTTGAGTTTTGAAGAATCCCTAGAAAAAGAAGTAGTTTCAACCGATAAATGTGTAGGTTGCGCTGGCTGTGTGTTAGTGTGTCCCTTTAAATGCTTGGCATATGATGGAACACCAAAACTAACAAAGAAGTGTGAGATTTGTGGCATTTGCCCACAGGTCTGCCCAAAATACAATTGGTCAATGCCTGAAGCTGAAGAATATTTGTTTGGGCGCAAGAGAAGGGAAAATGAGGAATTTGGAATCTACCGTCGGATGGTCATCGCTCAAGCAACTGACAGAGATATTGTCAAGAAGTGTCAGGATGGAGGTGTTGTAACTGCTCTCTTCACACAGGCTCTGAAAAGCAAGATCATTGAGGGCGTAGCCCTATCAGGACTCTCAACAGAAAAACCTCTCTGTCCGCAGCCCATGTTGGCGACCAACCTAAATCAGGTTCGGGAGAATGCTGGAACTAGATACTCTTACTCTCCAAATCTATTAGCTCTGCAAGAAGCAATAAAACTCAAGAAAAAAAGCTTGGCTTTCGTGGGGACCCCATGCCAGATTCATACGCTACGAAGAATTCAGATGTTTCCCCTAAAGAAGTATGCAAATCGATTGCAATTCACGGTTGGATTAATGTGTACCGAGAGCTTCACATATGATGGCTTTTTTGAAAAGCACCTAAAGAAGGATTTGGGGATCAACCTCAGAAACATTAGAAAGATGAACATTAAGGGAAAAATTCTGGTTACATTAGAATCTGGAGAAGTAAGGAGAGTCTCCTTGTCAACAGCAAAACAATACACAAGGGCAGGATGTCATTTCTGCAGCGACTTCAGCGCGGAACTGGCTGACATATCCGCAGGTGGATTGGGTCTCAATGGATGGACCTTCACAATCCTAAGAACTCAAAAGGGTGAAGAAATATTCGACAACGCTGTCAACGCAGGATTATTAAGAACTAGGTCGGTGGACGAAGAACCCTTTGCTCTATCATTACTCACGAAGCTTTCAAAGAAGAAGCAGCTGAACTCAGCAGCCAAATAACCTTCTTGCCGGAACTTATAGTCCACGTAAACCCGTTATTTGCACGTTTCCTTGAAAACGGGTTAATAATTCCGTCTTCCGTTTTCAACGATTATGCCTATTCTATACGATTCTTGCTTCATTGAGAAAAGCATTATACTCACGTTACTGTGTAAAGGTGTTATATTCACTACCTACATATAGTGTTCGTTTTACTTTGCACACACTAGATATGTGCAAGTGAGCCCACCGAGGAATTGCGCGACCAAGCAGACGCACACCGGTTGTGAGGAAAAGCAACTTGAAATGTCCATATTGCAATCAGGAAGGCATCAGAACCCTAGAAACAAGGGATTCACAGAAGAACACTCTGAGACGACGCAAAGAGTGTCTGAACTGCAGTAGACGATTCACAACCTACGAGTACATCGAAACTGTTGAACTCATGGTTCGCAAGAATGATGGAAGGGTCGAACGCTTCGACTTCAACAAGATTGTTAAAGGGCTACAGAAAGCCTGTGAAAAACGACCCATAACCATGGAACAGGTTCACAATATAGCTGAACAAGCAAGAGAAGATCTAATGATGAAGGGAAAAGAGGAAATTTCCTCACGGGAAATTGGAGAGATTCTCATGAAACACCTAAAGAAAGTCGACCGAGTGGCATATGTGAGATTTGCCTCAGTTTACAGACGTTTCGAGGAACCTGAAGATTTTAGGCGGATCCTTAGAGAGGTGAGAAAGTGAAGTTTGTTAGGAAACGTGATGGAAGATTAGAACCTTTTGACCAAGAACGAATAACGATTGCCATTTGGAAAGCAGCCAAAGCAGTGGGTGGAAAAAACCGTGAACTAGCAGAGAAACTCTGTAGCCAAGTCTTGAGCCACCTAATGAAACGCTTTGGTGAAGACGGAGTTCCAATGGTTGAGGGAATTCAAGACCTTGTTGAAAAGGTTCTCATAGAAGGAGGGTACGCGAGGACTGCAAAAGCCTATATTCTGTATAGAAAACAACACCAAGAAATTCGCGAGCTAGCTTCTTTATTAGGTTCAGCAGACCTCGTGGATCAATATTTACTCGTTAAAGACTGGCGAGTACGAGAGAACTCAAACATGAGTTACTCACTCCAAGGTCTGAACAACTACTTGTCTTCAACAGTAATAGCAAAATATTGGATTACCCGAATTTACCCCCAAAAAGCTGCAGAAGCACACTTCTCAGGTGATCTACATATCCACGACCTAGGCGTCTTAGGACCCTACTGTGTGGGCTGGGATCTTAGAGACATACTTACGTCAGGCTTTGGAGGCGTAGTAAGTAAAATAGAGAGTACTCCAGCTAAACACTTTCGAACTGCTCTAGGACATGTGGTGAACTTTTTCTACACTCTCCAGGGCGAAGCCGCAGGGGCTCAAGCCTTGAGCAATTTTGACACCTATCTGGCACCTTTCATCCATAATGATGGTTTAAGCCAAAAGGACGTGGAGCAAGCTCTTCAGGAATTCTTCTTCAACATGAATGTACCAACGCGTGTGGGCTTTCAAACACCCTTCACAAACCTCACCTTGGATCTTGCTGTTCCAGATTTCATGAAAGACGAAGCTGCAATTATCGGAGGCAAGCCGATGAACCTAACCTTCGGGGACATTCAAGATGAAGTTGACATGTTCAATCTTGCTTTTGCAAATCTAATGTGTAAAGGTGATGCAAAAGGTAGGGTATTCACTTTTCCAATACCTACATACAACATAACTAAGGACTTTGACTGGGAAAATCCTGTTAGCCAGAAACTGTTTGAATTTACTGCCAAATATGGTGCTCCTTACTTCTCAAATTTCATAAATACTGACCTAAAACCGGAAGATGTTAGGAGTATGTGCTGCCGTCTGAGAATCGATAATACAGAACTGCGCAAACGAGGAGGTGGTCTATTCGGAGCGAATCCCTTAACGGGTAGCATTGGAGTTGTGACCATAAATATTCCCAGAATTGCATACTTAGCTAAAAATGAAGAAGATTTTTTCCTAAATCTAGAGGGAAAAATGGAGATCGCCAAGGAATGCTTGGAGACAAAGAGGAAGATCTTGGAGAAATTCACCGAAGACGGCTTGTACCCTTACTCAAAGCGTTATCTCCGCTTTGTGAAAGAAGGATTTGGAAACTACTGGAAGAATCATTTTTCGACTATTGGATTAATAGGCCTCAACGAGGCAACTTTGAACCTTTTTGGGAGCGATATAGGAACTGAAGAAGGATTAGAATTTGCGGTCGAGGTTTTAAATTTCATGCGGAACAAGCTTTCAGTTTTCCAAGAAGAAACAGAAAACATATACAACTTAGAAGCAACACCTGCTGAAGGAACATCCTATAGACTTGCACGCATAGATAAGAAGAAATATCCAGACATTATGGTAGCTAATGAGCAACACCTCTCAAAGGGAGCTGAACCCTTCTACACGAATTCCTCGCAACTACCAGTAGATCACGATATAGACTTGTTTGAAGCGATAGAGCATCAGGAAAAAGTGCAGACGCTATACACGGGAGGAACAGTCTTTCACATATACCTTGGTGAAAGGATTTATTCATGGAAGGCAGCTGCTGAGCTTATTAAGAAAGTGTCTTGGAACTCTCATTTACAATATTTCACCCTGACTCCAACTTTCAGTGTCTGCCCAACACATGGTTACGTGAGTGGTGAACATAAACAATGTCAACTATGCAGTGCTAGGTGTGAAGTTTACTCAAGAGTTGTAGGTTATCTCAGACCCGTCGACCAATGGAATGATGGGAAACAAGCAGAATTCGCTATTCGCAAAAGCTTTGACAAATCAATGCAACATCGTGTTCTCGAACCAATATCTGCGTAAGGTAAATTCCTTGAAGTTCAGCGGTCTCCAGAAGATTAGCCTAATAGATTTTCCAGATAGAATATCGACTGTACTCTTCACACCGGGATGTAACTTACGTTGCCCCTACTGTCACAACTGGAGAATTGTAATCGACCCACGCCCTCCCTTCCTGAACCAGAAGAAGGTGATTCAAATGCTTGAAAAACAGAAAAAATTTGTTGATGCTGTGGTTGTTACTGGTGGTGAGCCAACCTTGCATCGGGAGCTGCCAACTTTTATGGAGAAACTACATGAGAAGGGCTTCACAATAAAACTGGATACAAATGGGTTCTTTCCGCAGATCTTGAAGGAGTGCTTGCCCTTTGCAAGCTATATCGCCCTCGATGTTAAAACTTGCAAGGAAAAATATGGGCTCCTTGGAGCAAAGGATCTCTCAGGCTTCTTAAGGTCCGTTGAGATTCTGAAAAGTAGTGAATTAGAATACGAGTTCAGAGCAACAGTTGTACCCAGCTTTGTTGACGAAGAAGACATTCCGGAAATAGGGGAGATTGTTAAGGGAGGAAAACGTTTTGCGTTCCAACAATTTGTACCGGATGATACGTTGGATAAGAAATTTCGTGATGTTAAAATCTATACACGCGACACAATTTTACGCTTCACCAAACTAATGAAGCAGAATGTAGATGAGGTCTTGTTACGAGTTCAATGAACAGGTTTCGCCTACGTTTTCATTGGTTCGTTTGTGACTCGACTTTTAGCATTTTTCTTCTATTATCGTTTTTTGGACTGAGTAATTCTTCTACAAGTTTAAATTGTCGTTCATAAATGTGGCAGTTCTTGGAATGAAAGATTAGTTTACCAGTTTTGAGTTTGGTGTTTCCTCGTCTGTTGATTTCAGAAACGAATGCTTCGTTGAATAGCTGGATTCCAGCTATGTTGGCAGGTAGTCCCGCATATGCATCCCAAGATCTGAAGTAGCATGTTAGATGAGATTTTCCATCAAGGATTTCTGTGTCAATTAGACTCAAGCAAGGAGGTTCGTGTTTTCTTTCGTTAACGTGTTTCAGTATGTCTTCGGGTAGTCGTATAACTAATGTTACTTGTCTATCTGCGATCTCATCAAGGTAACGTGCTATGGCTTCTTCAATTTGATCAATAGGGGTTCTGAGTCTACTGCCATAGGTGTAAGTTTCGTCTTCAATTACACCTGACCAGAGGTACTTGAGAGCGTACCACTGTACATATTTCATATCGCAGGGTGCTTTATTGCCCACAAGTGGTCTAGTTCCAGGCATAGTAATCTCTATGGAAACGTTGAGCTTCTTTGTCCTGGCGCATTCTGACCCATAGCATACGTCAAAAGAGTCACCTTCCGTCCATATGGCTTCCAAAGTTTTATACCATGCATCTGGGCAGTCAAAAGCACTAATTTTATAATGGTTCATTACCCGAACCCCTCACGCTTAGTCTTAGTTACTAAACAATGTAGTCTATAAAAAGCTTTGAATTTAGAGCTGCTGAATCCATCTATAGCTACCAGACGGTGGATCGCGTGCTTCCAATCGTATTTTACTGCTCTCCTAATGGTAAAAACCTGCTACGCGCGAATAAGGCTTGCGCGCGCGCATGTATATAAGCTTGTACAGATAAGTAGCCTTCTTCTTTAGCTGTCTTGACTAGGAGTTTTGCCAACACTTTAAGAACGTCTTTTAGTTCTTGCACGTCTTTAGACAATTCTTCAACTTTGTTGAATTTGTATTTCAGAGGAAAACGCTAAAAATCTATTTGGACTTGACTCTTGGCGAATTGGATGACCCCCGAAAAATTGTTGAAGATTGTAGCAAGGTTGGTCATTGGGCAACAGGTGATACGCGATTTAAAATATCGAAATGCGCGCGCTAAGTGATATACATTGTAAAATAATGGTCAATCCTCTAAAAGATGCTAACAAAAGCCTAACAATTTCCTTTTTTCCTGAAAAGCACAAAACCCTGTGCTCAAGAATGGTCAAAAGGTTGATTCAACCTAGTATTTTCTTAGTATTTAGAAATGTGTCAGTTTCTCCTCAATGCGCGCGCCCTAGATCTTGGGTTATAGGGCGTAAACGCTAACTTATTATCACGTTTACATTCAACAAAAAGGAGAGGCAAGTTTTCAAAATTATACCTTACACGATCTAACATTGTCTCGCTGACAT
>Ga0209979_1000499_pt1 | contig 53519 bp, 55 predicted proteins | sample AnhtaG_FD_183114 | JGI IMG/M metagenome (GOLD analysis project Ga0209979, IMG submission 183114) | Deep subsurface microbial communities from Anholt, Denmark to uncover new lineages of life (NeLLi) - Anholt_01485 metaG (SPAdes) (version 2) | ecosystem: Environmental > Aquatic > Marine > Oceanic... | reverse complement strand
CCGTGTGATGAATAATGTTGGTTTTTCATTATGGGGTAAACTTAGGGCGGGGCAAAAGACCAGCTGCCTCTACTATCTCAGGCACTGCTTCCTCCCACTCGATAGCCATGAGGTGAATACCCGCCACACCCTCAATTTCACGTAGTTGATTGATAATGTCAATGCAGAGCTTGATGCCTTCCCCAGACACCTGCTCCTTAGGCACTCCTTGGAGCCGCTCAACAATGCTGTCAGGCACATCCATTCCGGGCACTCTGGTCTTCATATATTTGGCAGCACCCACTGACTTTATGGGAGCAACACCAGCAAGTATCTTTACCCTCTCATGTAATCCTCTGTCCCGTACCATCTTCATCCATTCAGCGAACTTATCTACATTGTAGACAATCTGAGTTTGGATAAAATCTGCCCCGGCTGATACTTTCTTGGCAAGACGTATGACCCTGAATTCAAAGGGGTCAGCAAAAGGATTTTCAGCAGCCCCAATAAAAAGACGCGGCTCGACTGCCATCTCTTCGCCACACTGGAACTTTTTCTCATCCCGCATACCTTTCACCACCCTGACCAGTTGAATGGAATCAACATCATAAACACCTTTGGCCATAGGATGATTGCCGAATTTCTGGTGGTCGCCCGTGAGACACAGCATGTTATTTATCCCCATTGCTGCTATACCTAACACATCCATCTGAAGGGCAATGCGATTTCGGTCGCGACAGGTCATCTGGACAATAGGGTCTAAACCTTCCTCCTTGCCTATAAGGCAAGCTGCCCAGGATGCCATGCGCACTACTGCAGTCTGACCATCGGTGACATTACAGGCATCCACATGACCTTTGAGTATCTTTGCTTTTCTCCTAACTATCTCAGAGTCAGCGCTTTGTGGTGGTCCCAATTCACCTGTGACAGCAAACTGTCCAGCCTCTAGCACCCGTTCCAAATTACTTTTCGTCTTCATTGCGCCTCCAATTGTTTCGCTCATAGTCACATCTAGGGGAACCTCTTTACCGGTGGCCCTGATGTAAGGCTCACACTCCAATTCTTCGGTGTCACAAGCCTTTCCAATTTATCAAGTTGTCCTAGTTTGGCAAGGCGATCGACAATCTGTTGCCAGACGCAGGGTATATCTGGATCAACTTCACATTTACCACCTTGTGAGCCACCACAGGGCCCATTAAGCAGATGCTTAGAACATCGGGCGATGGGACAGAGGCCGCCAGTAAACTCCAGCATACAATCACCACACTCAAGGCAGCGCTCCGCTTCTTTCCACTCGGCATGAGCGCCACCTGAGGACAGAGTATTGCAGCCAGGATGTACTACCTTATCCACTAATTCCGCTACAGTCTGCACTCCAGCCCCATCGGTCAGAACCAGGATAGAATCGGCAGCAGCAATTTCTTTTTTATAAGATCTGAGTTTCAACTTGGTTAACGTGCTATCACACAGCATATCAACAACTACTGAACCCGAGATGGCTTTACCCTGTTCCTGCAAAGTGTTTTTCATTTCTGCTACTTGTTTTTCTCCTCCACTCCCCCAGCCCTCGGCACAACCCTTACAACCAATGAGGAAAATATTCTTATCCCCGTCAAGATAGCTTAGGATTTCTTCAAGTAGTTTTTGCTCTGAAATCAACATTTCATCTCTCCTTTACACCCTCACCTTATTGCTCTCCCTCGAGGGAGAGGTTAGCTGAGGTATTAAGTTCTGCCAAAATGGCGTCTATTATCTGGGGCATTTTCTCTTGGAGTTCCGGCGATAATTCTAACCCCCAGTTAATCTCCCTGGGCTCGACCCCAATAATGACGGCCTCACCTATGTTACGCCAAAGCTGCATTAACATTAAGTTATCCACTAAGCCTATATCGTGAAGTGATAGAAATGGCTTTTGCTCCAGAGTTATATCCTCAAGGTGGAAACGGTAAATTTGTCCAGGCGTTCCCCCACCCTTAACAGCATCCACTATGATCAATTTATCAGCGTCCTCAAGAAGCTGCAGTACATCGGGGCATGTCCCCCCGTCTATTATTTTTACATCGGGGAGAGGGATTCCCTCCAAAGCATGTACCACATGACAACCAACCCCTTCGTCTCTTAACAGGACATTCCCTATTCCCAGAACAAATTTTCCCATTACTGAACTTTCCTCCAAATTTTTACTAACAAACCCTAAATTCCCCCAGGTCATGCCCTTTGGGACTGAGCAAATGTACAGAACAGGCGAGACAAGGGTCAAAAGCCCTCACAATGCGCACTATCTCAAAGGGATTAGCCTCATCTTTTATCTTGGTTCCAGTGATAGACTGCTCCAAGGGTCCAGGTTGGTCTTCATCATCCCTGGGAGAAATATTCCATGTAGAAGGGGTAATGACCTGGTAATTAGCAATCTTGCCTTCTTTTATCTCTATCCAGTGCCCCAGGGCACCCCTCGCTGCACCGACCAGTCCCATTCCAATAGACTCCCCAGGGAGTTTATAGCTTATGTAAGCTGGCTCACCAGGCTTGAGCTCTAGAACCCAGCCGGCCATGGCATCGGCTATGAGTTTAGTCTCCAGGGCTCGAGCAAGGTTACGCCCCATAGTAGAGAACATAGCTTTTGGTTTTAGATTTAACTGCGACAAGGCAGAGTCAACCAAGCTTTTAACCTTAGAATTGTCACCGACATAGTTGACCATGATTCGAGCTAACGGCCCAACTTCAAAAACCGTCCCACCATAGCGAGGCGATTTTAGCCAGGAATAAGCCCCCTTCTTCTCTTCATCCAGAACAACATCTCCCTGGGAGGGATATCTGCCGCTGATAGAATCGGCATACCAGGAATGCTTCACCTCTTCACTAATTTTAGCTGGATCGAGTTCGCTGAACTTAAGATTGGTAGAGGTGGTCCCTGGCTTGAAAAACCTTTTCCTCCTGGTGATATCTGTTTCCCTTCCATCCAGCTCATAGGAACCATAAGCAAGCAGGTTTCCACAGCCACGACCAATCTCAAAATAATCTGCGTAAACCCCGGCTACCGCCAGTACATCAGGCAGGTAGACACTATCAATAAACTCTTGAAGCTCCTTTAACCTCCACAGGAAGGATGTCATATTGTCGACCGTAGGAACGGAGGTGACTCCGCCAGGCATTACTCCCATATTGTGAGGCATCTTACCACCGAACAACGCAAGCATCTCCTGGCCTTTACGACGCATGTCAAATGCCGCGACATAGTGTGCTATTGCCTGTTCATTAGCTTCGTCGGGCAAGCGATAATCACCTTCGTACCGAGGTACAAACGGGCCTAGTTCCCCACGGGCAATAAAGCTCTTTATTGAATTTAAGGCGGGATTATTTCCCTCATACTTTGCTAACCTAGCCACATCTACATAATCAAGAGCCACCAAGTGATAAAAATGAAGGATGTGGTCAGCAATATGGGCTGCCCCCAGAATTAGATTACGAATAATTCTGCCGTTATCAGGGATTTTGTCAGCGATGCCGAAAGCGCTATCCAGGTTCAAAGCAGCGGCAGTAGAATGGCTTGTCGGGCAAACTCCACAAATACGTTGTGTTATTCGCTGGGCATCACGAGGGTCTCTGCCCCTCATGATTAGCTCTAAGCCGCGGAACAGCATCCCCGAACTCCTAGCCTCCTTTACCTTGCCACCCTCGACTACCGCTTCAACTTTAAGATGTCCCTCAATACGAGTTACCGGATCAATAATAATCTTGCCCATTAATTCAAACCTCCTCTGGCAGAGCAGCTTCGCTAATTTTTTCATATAGCGGGGATATGTCAAAGAACCCGGGCTCCGTACAGCCAATACAAGTGGCACCACCACCGACACACCAATTAACTTTATTGTTCCACAACCTCAAGGGACAATCGGCATGGGTTATAGGCCCCCTACATCCTAATTCATAATTGCACCCGGGATCGCCGAACTTTTTAGCAAACTTATTCTCATCATAGTAGGCTCGCCGTGGGCAGTTTTCATGGATTGTTTGCCCATAGAAGGCCTTAGGACGCCCATGCTCATCCAAATCCTCCGGCTTGGGCAGACCGGAAAGCAGGATGGTTGCCACCGTGCCTACGAACCAGTCAGGGTGTGGTGGACAACCAGGGATATTCACCAATGGAGTATTGATGCCTTTGGCTTGAAGAACCTCACCGACGCTGCGACACTGAGTAGGGTTAGGATGAGCAGCGGGAATTCCCCCAAAGGCAGCACAGCTACCCAAAGCGATGACTGCCAGAGCATCCTTGGCCAGTGTTTCCACCCATGATTGCATGGTCATTGGCTTTTCATCCTTTTCCCCAACCACCCCATGAATGCCACCTTTAGCGGTGGGTATAGCCCCTTCTACAATCAGGATGTAACCTCCCTTTCTCTTCCGTGAGGTATCCACCATAACTTCGATGGCAGTCGCTCCCGCCCCTGCCATAACAGTAGGATGGAACCTCAGATTTATATGACTGCCCGGAAGCACTTCATCAACCAAGAGGTTTTTAATAGAGGGATTTATAACATTGAGAAGGGAGACTGAGCACCCGGTACATCCCGCAGCTTGTAACCATATCGCCGGGTATTCTCTTGTATTCATAAGTCCTCACCGCCTTTCTATAAAATTCAACATATCCGGGCAAAACATCCATCAGGGAGGATATTTCCCTATTCCAAATTCCTTTAATCACAAAGGTAAGCGCTCGGTTATTCCTTCCACCTTCAATCGAAGGGGAGATTCTTTGGGCTCCATGGCACTAATTCTTAATTGCAACTTCTGCAGCGCTACTCATACTGCGCCCTTATGGATAAGACCTGCCTTAGCCAAGATTTCTTTAACCGACTGTAAAGCAGGTGAGTTCTCAGGCAATTCCGAAAGCGGTTTGCCCTTCAAATTATATTCCTTCACCTTAGGGTCATATTCTATTCTCGCTAGATAAGTTTCTCCGCTGCTTCGCAAATATTCTTCTGTTTCCTCGGTGAACTTGTAGTTGCCCACAAGGTAGAGGTGATGATAATTCACCCTCAACTCCTTGGCAATATCTAAGACCCTTTTTATATGCTTCACCGATTTCTCCGAGGGGTCTAAAATCACAAACAGGTCATCTATATCCACCACTACCTTGCGATTGAAATGCTCTAATCCTGCAGGAGAGTCTATTATCACCTCTTCATAATCTTGAACTACAGTGGGTATGAAGTCTTTCAGCACTGCATCTGGGGCACAATAACAGCCTACAGCAAACTTTGTCCCCAAGCTGATAAAATCAAATCCTCCGTCCCTATACAAACAATCGTCCAAAACTCGAGACAATAACTCTGAGAAGACATTATAACCGGAGCGGCCAGCCCCCTCTCGTATAAATTCGTACAGCATGGCTGAAATAGTCTTCTTTCCATTTGCTTCCAAATCTATTCCAAGCATATCGGCTAGGCTCTCATCAGGATCCAGGTCTATAAGGAGCTTAGGAGAATTCAAACATCTGCTAGCCAAAGCCGCGAAGGTTGACTTTCCTGTGCCTCCTCTTCCAGTACAGACGATTACATCACCCATATTCTTATACCTATCTATTTAGTGCTCTTATCCTAACTCTTCTAATTTTGCCGTGACCTGTTATGTAAGCCATTTACATCCTACATCGCCGGCAAATCAGCTTACTCCCTCTTGTTTTCTGCAGCGACATATAGCAATCATAGACGTTCGCCGTTCATTCCTGCTTAATCTAATATCCTGCTTTAGTCAGAATCTCTTTGACCGAAACCAGAGCAGGTGAATCTACCGGTAATCCTAGAAGTGATTTGCCTTTCAAGTTATACTCTTCCACGTTGGCGTCATATTCTATTTTGCCCAAGTAAATCTCGCCGCTCTTTTTTAGATACTCTTCTGCTCCTTGGTCAAACTCCTGATTGGCTACCAAATAAAAGTGATCATACTTGGTCCCTACTTCCTTCATGATTTTTTTTATTCTCGGTATGTGCTTTAATGATTTCTCAGAGAGGTCACATATGACAAACAGGTCGTTTATGACAGGGACAATATTTCGGTTCAAGTGCTCCACTCCCGCTGGTGAATCTACTACTATGTTAGTGTAGTTCTGAGCTAACTTGGGAATGGTTTTCCTCAGCAATTCGTCTGGAAAGCAAAGACAGCCTTCGGTCAACTTTGTTCCCAACGTAATGAGATCAAAAGCTCCATCCTCGTATAGACACTCACTCCACAGCAAAGAGTCCATCATATCTTGAGTTGTAATCAAAGGACTGCCTTTGCCGCTTTTTCTTTTTTCGACAACTTCATAAAGGGCTTCGCAAACAGTCTTCTTCCCCTCCTTGTGAAAATCAAATCCAAGCATATCAGCAAGGCTGAGATCGGGGTCGAAGTCAATAAGCAAAGAAGGAGGCTTCAGATATCTACTAATCAAGGCGACAAAAGTCGATTTCCCTACGCCTCCCCTTCCAGTACAGACAATTCTCCTAGCCATTATGCCACCTGTTGTGCTATGCCTCGTTCTTTAGCTGCTAGATCTTGTGAAGGAAGTTGAGTAATAGGCGATAACTTGACTACTGCATCATACTCGGGAGGGCAAACATCCATACAAGTGCCGCAATTAACGCACTTTTCCTGATCAATAACCTTTATCTCCCCTTTCTCGCCTTTAATTGCCTCAGTGGGGCAGGTAAGGACGCAATGCTCACAGCTTCTTTCGCACTTGTCTGGCAAGATATAGTAAGCAGTGAGTTCGGGGCATACTTTGGCGGGGCAGCGCTTCTCCAGAATATGAGCTTCATATTCGTCTCTGAAGTAATGCAGGGTTGTGAGGACAGGATTGGGGGCTGTTCTCCCCAAGCCACAAAGCGACCCTGCCTTAACATCCTCAGCTAATGCAAGGAGCAGGTCGATATCCTCTATTTTGCCTCGGTCAGCTGTGATGTCCTCCAAAATGTGTAGCATTTGCAAAGTCCCTAAGCGACACATGGTGCATTTGCCGCAAGACTCCTTGGTTGAGAAATCAAGAAAGAATCTCGCAGCATCGACCATGCAATTATCTTCATCCATGACAATCATACCACCCGAACCCATCATCGAGCCAGCCTCTCGAAGGGAATCATAATCAATGGGGATGTCAAGCAAAGTCTTGGGGAGACAACCTCCCGAAGGCCCTCCTATCTGTATTGCTTTAAACTGCTTGTCCTTAGCAATTCCACCACCGATGTCATAAATAAGCTCACGAAGTGTTGTTCCCATAGGCACTTCAGCCAATCCCGAATTAACCACTTTGCCTGCCAGGGTAAACACTGCTGTGCCCTTGCTTCCCTCAGTGCCGATAGAGGCAAACCAATCCCCCCCTCGCTCAATTATCAAAGGAACATAAGCAAAGGTCTTCACATTGTTTAATAGAGTAGGTTTATCCCATAATCCAAGCTCGGCAGGATAAGGTGGCCTGGGTCTAGGTGTGCTCATCCTCCCTTCAACGGCCGCTATCAGTGCTGTTTCTTCACCAGAGACAAAAGCACCAGCCCCGGCTGCTATCTCGATATGGAAACCAAAACCACTCCCTAAGATATTATCCCCCAGGAAACCTAGTTCCCCGGCTTGCTTTAAAGCAATCTGGATACGCTCAATAGCCAAAGGATATTCAGCACGGACGTAGATATAGCCCTGTTCGGCACCTACGGCGTAGCCGGCAATAATCATACCCTCAATAACTTGATGCGGATCGCTTTCCAAAACGACCCGGTCCATAAAAGCACCGGGGTCTCCTTCATCAGCATTACATATGACATATTTCGGTGTGCTTCCAGCCTTACGGCATAGCTCCCACTTCCGATGGGTAGGAAATCCAGCCCCTCCTCGTCCTCGCAGCCCAGATTTCTTCAGCTCCTCAATTATCTCATCAGGCGACATCTTTAACGTTCTCTCCAAACCGCTATATCCACCATTGGCAATGTAGTGATTTATATTTTCAGGGTCGATGTAGCCACAGTGGGATAGTATAAGACGAAGCTCACGCTCAAATCTGGGAAGCTCGGGAATGTAGATTGCTTCCCCACCACCTCCTTCAAGAGTGCCTAAGGCAAGCTCAAGGCACGGGTCATCGCCGGCAACATAACCTTCCACGAGGCGGGGTACAATCTCCGGAGTCACATTGGCATACACGACACGAAGAGAGCCAGCCTTGGATATAACGACCAAAGGATCAGCATAGCAGAGACCCGTGCAGCCAACCTGGATAGTCGGGACTTCCAGACCTTGCCGCGTTAGCTCTTTTTTAAAGGCGTCAACCACATCCAGGGCGCCGGCTGCCCGCCCACAAGTAGCTGTGCCGACAAGAATGCAGCTACCCCTCTGCAGAGCTTCCCATTCCGACTTCGCTTTATTAGTAATTTCCTCGAAAGTCATCTTAAACAATATCAAGATTCAAAGGTAAAAATGCAAAGTGATAGGGCAAGCATTGAAAATAACACATTTCTGCATTTTGAATTGTAATTTTGATTTTTAACTTTTGCTCTTTGATTTCCCTTCTTTAGGCTCGCCTTGAGCTTCTTGCTTATACGGTATTAAAGCCTCCTCCATCTTAAAGGGTGTCATCCTAGGATGAATTTTATCCTTTATTACTACGACAGGGGCCAGCATGCAGCACCCGATACAAGCCACCCTTTCCAAGCTGAAGTTACCATCCTCGGTAGTCTCGCCTACTTTGATATCTAACTCACGCTCCAGGGCTTCTAAAATAAGTTTACCCCCCGCTAAGTGACAGGCAGTTCCCATACAAACCATGGTATGGTATTTTCCTAACGGAACAAAACGAAACTGATTATAAAAGGTGGCAACTCCCCAAACCTCAACCGCTGGCATCCCCAAGAAGCCAGCAATTTCTTGCAGCGCTTTCCTGGGGAGATACCCTAGCCTTGTCTGGACTTCTTGCAATAGTGGAATTAAATTTCTCTCTTCTTTTTTATGCGAGCTTAAAATCTCAGCTATTGCTTGGCTAGCTTGTTTCTCTGTAATCATCCTTTAAGTTGCTTAGCAAATCCAGGCAAAAAGGCCCCTATTCCAGTCGTTTCCTTGGGTCCAACTATTATCTCCCATTCAAGGTTCAAAGCATCTTCAAGTTCACCTTTTATTCTGGCCACTTTCCCCGGGATAACTAGCTTTCTATGTTTCACCTTATCCGCAACGCCACATTTCTTGATAAATGTTCCTACGGAATCGCCGCTAAACTTACCTGCTGCCCAGGCAGTGAGGACACCAAGTCCCTCCGCGTCCTTAACACAAACGTAGGCGGGAACCTTGGTAGCCTCAACAGCCGATGAGACAAGAAAGTAGGTCAAAGCCCAGTTTGAAGTAACAAGGACTGGGGAAGATTCATCAGGCTCTCCCACCTCATAATACTTCTCCTCTACCGCCATGGGAAAACGAGGATCGGTATAGATGTTAAGCCGCTGAACTAGAAGGGGAAGCAGGGAATATTGGTCGAAATCAGAAAAGACAATAATGCTAGCCCATTTATTTATAAATGCCGAGCCTATTAGCATTTCCTTCAGCCCGTCTTTGGCCATGAAGCAAGGAAAGGCAATAGTGGGATAGCCCAGAGGCTTGAAACCTTGCTTTAGCGCTGCCTTCCTGATAAAAGTCTGGTCTCTTATCGCCTCCAGCAAATTTTTAGAACCCGGGTCTAAAACCAGTTCCTCAATCCCGGCATCTTTTAACTTGGTAGTTAGAGAAACAAGCTCTTCAATACTTTTCCCCCGAAGGCCAACAGGAGTAAGGTTTGCTTTAATCTTTGGGATGGCCTCATCAATGTTTCCCTTCGTTATAGGGTAAAGAAGTGGATGCCTATCCGCACATATATCCCGTGCCGCAAATAAGGCGTCCATGTCTTCTGAGATTAAGACCATGCCCAGGTCCGTTGAATCATAAACTTTCTTCACCAAAGCCAAAAACTTGTCCCTGTCCCCTGATTCAAAATGAAGTGCTAAAAGGTTTGCCTCTAGATTTACGCCAACCCAGGGGAACTGCAATTCCTTTATCTTCTTTATTTTCTCCTCGATTTTGGCATTGTCTTCCTTGTCTGAGATAAGGAGGGCAATGCCCGGCGAATGGACAAATGTCTTCTCGTGCCGGTATATCACTTCTTCATTCCCGATTTTAACAGCGTTCTCCTCAGAACCTATGGTAACAAGCTTTATGGGCGGTGCCAGAATATCCAGCAGCTTGGCTTTCGTCTCCTCGGAAAGGTAAGGGCATTTGTCCACAGTAGTTCCACCCGATGCCAGCTTCATGGCAAAAGCAAAACAAGTAGGAAAGCCACAGTCCCTACATGGTTTCCTTCCGGGAAGCATCTTTACAATCTGAGAACCTGCAATTGGCATAACAAATCTCCTCTCTTAAAACTGAGATAGGATTATGAATTTCATCTTTTAATTCATTCTTGTATTTATGTTGGAAGCTCTACTTCCCCTTTTAGCCAAGGATGTCCTACCTTGTCCAGGAATGCTAGAAGCTCATCCACGTTTTTAACATCTTCCTCTGTGGCTATTTTATCGTAGAGTCCTTTTGCTTCCAAGACATCTTTAAACCTTTCCTTTAACTCCTTGGGCATCCACACTATCCTGGCCAGGCCACCATCTGCCTGGATGAACTTGGGAGACCTTAGTTGCTCCAGTCCAGTTCCCAATCTTCCTTCTATTTGTTTTCCTCCGGAAGTTTCACCAGCCATGTGAGAAAATGTTTCTCCAACTACAGTTTCGCCCTTGAACTCTCTGTGCACTACTCCAAAGGCATCCGTTTCAGGAATGTAATATACAATTGCTTCGAAACAGCCACAAGATGTATGGGGGTGCTCAAATGCACTGTAGAGATAAACTCTATCGTAGTTTCCCAGGGACTTTTCGGCTTCAATTGCATTCGCTCCTGAATATTCACCTTTGATAGGATCTATAAGCTCCCCCTTTGGTATGGCAAATATGGGTCCGTCAGGGTCAATCTTGGCAGCAGCTCTGCCGTCAAACCAGTTTATCGCTCCACAGTTGGCAATTCTATTGGGAGTTATAATAGAGATGTGGGTTGGGGCGAAGCTCTGGCATAGAACGCAGCCATAGAAAGTATCCACATCCTCATCATTCAATGTCCTTGCGCGCTCATCCCTGGCAGCATAAACTTCCAAAGCGTGGGGAAGAAGTTCCTTTATCTTTGCTTCATCGGTGATAATAGTGACTTGAATTTTCTCGATGATTGGCATCTCTGATGTATAAAGCAAGATATAAATTTCTCCCAATTCCCGCAGGGAATTAAAGCCCTTTTTATAGCAGTCTTTACTAATCCTCATCCATACATCCTGCCTCTGATTCATATGATACCAGCCCTCAGTGTAATTGGTGAACATATGAATCCTTCTCTCAATGATTGCTTCGGCATCCTTGTCCAATTGCCCTCCGGCAACATCTACCAGAATGGCGATAGGATAGATACCACCGCCTTTCTCTTCATCGTAAGGCTGCAAATCACTTATGTCCGGGCCGATAATCTCTACTCTCTCATTCTCTATTTCCTCAGGGCTTTTAACTATTGCTAATTCAAACCTATGTGCTACTTTTGGCCCACCGAACTCAATATACAGGTCTTCCTTTCTTATCACCTCGCCTTCATACTGAGGTCCTATATCTACATGAAATTCGCCTTCCATTTTCCCTAATTTCCTTTCTTTAAATTGGCTATCAAGCCTTCTAAGAATTCCAGCCACTTCGCATCCTTCTTGAAATTAGGAAGTGAGTAATTGGCATGAGGGAAGTAATGCTTACACAACGTCATAGTCTTTAAATGAGGTGCGAAGTGTTTGAGCGTAGAAAGACTTTGGTTACCAAGATCAGACCTTATGCCAAAGAAAATCACCAGGTCATGGTTTCCTTCCTTCTTAACTCCCTGCCAGTCAGGGTCTTTAAGAGCATTTACTATCTCGACGACATCATAAACGCTATCTGGCTGTACTCCCAACTCCACGATCTTCCCTCTAGTCTGAGCTGTCGCACATATGGGAATACCAGCCGCTTTAGCTATGTCCAGGGCATATTCCATAAGAATTTTGCCATCAGCCGTAGCTGCCAGCAATAGAGGACCAACTACAAGAAGTGGCCTTTTGGCCCTGTGAATCAAGTCCGCGTATTCTTGAGCACTGTCTATTGCAATGCCAGATTTTGTTCCAGTGAAAATATTAACTCTATGAAGCGGTATTACCATTCCAATCTCCTCCTTTTAATTCACATCCTTCCTGAGAGGAAGTCATCAATGGAGAATTCAGGGAAGATGCTCCCATCTGTTTCTGCTGCAATTTTACCTGTAGGGCAGACGTCATAGCACTCACGACAAGTAGGACAGAAACGAGAAGCCCTTTCAGGCAAGAAAACCACTCGACGCTCTACTCCCCTTCCTACAAATCCGATAGCATTTGCCGCCACAACCTCAGAGCAATAACGCACACATTGGCCACAAAGGATACACCTTGTTGGAGTTGCCTTAAACGAGGACATAAACATGGAGGTATCAGCCCCATATTCATCAGCTAGCTCTCTCACTTTTCCAACAACTCCCCCATCAGACAGGGAGGGAGCAATCAGTTCAATAATTGTTTTCCTTATTTGATCTATTCTTTTAGAGCGGGTTTTTACCTTCACCCCTTCTTCCACTGGATAACCACATGAGGCTACCACTTGAGTTCTTCCTCCTTTTTCTACCTCTACACAGCAAATTCGGCAAGCGCCGTAAGGTTCCAGTTTCTCATGATAGCAAAGCGTCGGTATCTCGATGCCCACTTCTTTAGCTGCTTCTAAGACAGTCATACCTTCCCTTGCCTTTACCTTTTTCCCGTCTATTTCTAAGCTTACAAGCTTCTCCATTTGTTTACTCCTTTTTGCGAACTACTTCTCTTCCTGGCATTGGTGCAGGGACAGGTTCCCCGGAAAGCTTCTCCACTGCGCTGAAACGCTCAGGGCATACCTGGTAGCATATACCACATTTTATACATTTGTCCTGCTCTATCCAGTGCACTAAATTCTTTCCTCCCTGGATAGCTCCAGTAGGGCAATTCCGAAGGCAAATCATACAAGCTTCGCATTCCTCGGGATCAATATAGTAATTGATTAAGTTCTTACAGACTTTGGCTGGGCACCGCTTATCTTTTATATGAGCTTCATACTCATCTCTGAAATACTTTAAGGTTGTGAGGACGGGATTGGCAGCTGTGGCACCAAGGGCACAAAGTGAAGCATCCTTCATTACCTCGGCCACACGCTCCAGAGTCTGCAATTCCTCCTCTTTCCCCTCGCCCTCACAGATATCAGTCAAGATCCCCGAGAGCACCCTTAATCCCTCACGGCAGGGAATGCATTTTCCACAGGATTCTTCACAACAGAAGTTGATAAAATATCTTGCCATATCCACCATGCAGGTATCTTCATCCATCACTATCATCCCACCAGACCCCATCATGGAGCCGATTTTAGCCAGCTCATCAAAGTCGACTGGGGTATCTAGATATCGCTCCGGGATGATTCCTCCCGAAGGGCCACCAGTCTGGACCCCCTTAAATTTCCTCCCTTTGGGGATCCCTCCCCCGATATCGTAAATTATTTGTCTCAGGGTCATGCCCATAGGAACTTCTACTAGCCCAGTATTGTTAACTTTGCCTACCAAAGAAAAGATCTTCGTTCCCTTACTTCCTTCCGTTCCTATAGAATTAAACCAATCTGAGCCTTTATTGATAATAAAGGGAACTGTTGCCCAAGTCTCAACATTGTTCAAGCAAGAAGGTTTTTCTTTATAACCTCTCTGCGACATATGTATGTATTTCATCCTGGGTTCGCCCGCTTTTCCCTCTATAGCTGTCATCAGCGCGCTTGATTCCCCGGAGACAAACGCCCCGGCACCACGATGAACCTTAACACGGAAATCGAACCCTGAGCCCAGGATATTTTCACCCAAAAATCCATATTCCTCAGCCTGCTTCAAGGCTATATATAAATTCTCCACTGCCAGGGGATATTCCTGACGCACATAGACGAAACCTTTGTGAGCACCTATAGCATAAGCTCCAATGATTAGCCCCTCAATGACGCTGTGCGGATTTCCCTCCATAAGTGACCTATCCATGTAAGCACCGGGGTCCCCCTCATCGCAGTTGACTACGACATATTTAGGTTCTCCGGGGGCATTTTTAGTCTCCTCCCACTTCCTACCCGCGGGGAATCCTCCCCCTCCCCTTCCCCTTAAATTAGCCTTCTTTATTTCCTCTAGAACCTGGGCCGGTGTCATCTGGGAGAGAGCTTTAGCCAAAGCGCTATATCCATCTATGTAGAGATAATCCTCGATACTTTTCGGATCAATCCATCTGTTTGGCCCAAAGACAAGCCTGTGCTGATTTTTATAAAATGGTATCTCTGATTCATGCACTATCTTTTCCCCGGTGACGGGATCACTATAAAGCAATCGCTCAATGATTTTTTTCTCTTTTACACCCTGGACGATTTCAGCAGCGTCTTCGGGCTGTACATTGATATAACAGGCCTCCTCGGGGTAAATAACAACTAACGGCCCCTTTTCACAAAATCCATGACACCCCGTCCTTCTGAGACCTATTTCGCCCTTCAATCCCTGCCTGTCAAGCTCTCTTTCAAGGGCTTCATTAACGCTCTCACTGGCAGAAGTATGGCAAGCAGTCCCAGAGCAGAGGGTAATACAAGGTTTATTGGGGTCCCTTTTTCCCTTTATCTCTTGCCTTAGTTTTTCTAATTCTGCAAAAGAGTTTATTCGCGACATAATCCCTCCTTAGCCATACTTCTCAAGAACCTTGTCTACATCGGAAACTCCCAAGGGACCGTAATATGCATCATCAACTGTTATTACTGGTCCCTTAGCACAGCAGCCAAGGCAGTTCACCGTTTCGAAACTAAACTTCATATCTGGGCTTGTCTCCCCAGGCTCGATGCCGAGGAGCTGCTGCAGTCTATCACGGATAAGTGGCGAGCCACGAACTTGACAAGCAGTTCCCATACATACTCTAACCAAGTGCCGCCCTCTGGGAGCCAGACTGAATGCCTTATAGTATGTTGCTACTTGATATACACGGGTGAGAGGGACACCCAATTGCTTGCCTATCTCGGTCAGCACTTCTTTTGGAAGCCAACCGAGACCGCTTTGGACATCCAAAAGGATTTGAATTAGCATGTCCCTATCCTCTTGGTACTTATCTACAATTTTACTTACTATCCCTGAAATTCCTATCATTTTTTCGCCCCCTTTGTTGTATCACCTCCTCGAGTTCCACTTCCTCCCTTAATGTATCACTGCATCCACGGGCACCTTGCCAGGATAAGTTCCTATTAAGGTGGGAAGCCCAACGGGCTCCCTGGGCTGCCAGCCAATTTCCTGTAAGTGTGCTCGCACTTCTTTCTTATAGACCAGAGGGATATCAGGGTCCCTGCGGACAAAGAGGTGAATATCTTCAGGAAGACCGCCTCCAATATATTTCTTATACAGGGAAATGTAATGGTTTAATTTTATCGCTCTTCCCTGAGGAGTATCGTTTCTTCTTATGCAAAGCTTGGCAATCATGGGCATGGCTTTCTCTTTAGTCTCACATACATAGGCCAGGTGCTCAGGTGCTGGCTCCACCGTATCCACAATCTCCCTCTTCCTGGCATCCATAACCTTCCAGTCGTCCTCTTCCTTCCTGGAGAGGAATAGTCTTCTATACTTGGAGGAGTGAGGTCCCAAAACAACAGGAATACCCAGCCTGTTAAACCCTGTGCCAATGGAAGCCGCTTTCTGGGACATGGCCCCCCAGGCTACGCCGCAGGCGCCCACCCGGTTAAGGACATAATCGGCCATAACCTCGTAGTTGCCTCTCAAGGGAAGAGCAGCAAAGATATTGGCTATTTTTATCGCTGCTCCAGAGATGTGAGCATTGGAGACACAAGAGCCAATGTTCACGACCCCTCCGGCATCGAAGTTGGGAGGGTATTTCTCGTACACTGTCAAGCCATCTTTGTCCTTTTTCATTCCGGCGACCATGGCAGCACAACCTGTGAGAACCACGATATACTTTCTCCTGGCGAACTCATCCACCATATCGGCAATATCATCTATATCGGGGTAATTAGAACAGCCTACTAAGGCGATAATTCCCGGGATTGTGCCTAAAGTTATAGGTGCACCAACGTTCCTTATCTCGGTATCCATGACCGGACCGCGTCCAGCCCTGCATTTCCAGGTCTCCATGCTCGCTGCTATCTGCATTATCTTAAAGATAGGAACCTTGTTAGGGCACTCTTGCTCACATTTGCCGCAGCCAATACAAAGATTGAACTGTTTCCTTATCAGATCAAAATTCCCTTTGGCGACCTCGGTTATACCATCGCCAATACTAAAGAGGTTAGGACACACCTGCTCACATATGCCACAGTTAGTGCATTTCTTAGCCAGCTCTATGGCTTCTTCTTCCGCTACCCATCCCTTCTTTCTCCGGGGAGCTATCGCCATGGCGACTCTAACCGCCACCTCGGCCGCCTTGGGGGAGTCCAGGATGGCGAACTGTTCCTTGTTATCCACCATTCGCCTTACTATCTCGTCTGTATCCATTTCTGTGGCATCCTCAAGTCCATACATAGCCTTGTCCAGGCAGGCGATAACTGCTGAACCCACCTTGGCTGCTTCCTGAGGCGTATCTGTTCTGATGCACTGCTCGTCAGTCATTATCACATCGGCGATGCCTGCCCTCATGAAGAAAAGCGCACGGGAAAGAGGACCGACTATTTTGGCTCTGTTCGAATACCGGGTTGTTTCCAGTGCAGTGCAGCACAGGCCGCCGACCTCCACCTGGTCTTCAAGGTTGTGCTCCCTGAGGTAGTCAATTACCACCGTCGAGGTAGCTGGGTTATGCCCCGATAGCAGGATCACGGGCTTACTCTTATCTATTGCACCCCATCCCATATCCACCAATGGCGTATCAGCAACGGAAGTGGGAAAATCGAATCCTACAATCTGAGCGATGTCAGCTATTTCCATTCCAACGTGGTCCAGCATACTGGCATGCAGTGCCTTGGATTCATAGTCCAGAGCACTCCCCTCTTGCCCCGTATGGCAAGAATCAAGAAGATGAGCAATCTCTTTGAAGACATACTCTAGAGCTATTTGAAGGTCTCCCAGAGTCTCAGGCTTTAGGCCTACAACTGTCCTTATATTTGGTGCTTCCACGTCGATGAATGTTCCCAAGTCTATCTTCTTATCAGGGCCGTGCCTTTCAATCAAGAACTCCAGAATGTGCCCGCCATGAGCAGCATGAGCGGAGCATCCCATCAAGCAGGCGAGAAGTACAAACCTTGCTTGCTGGGTAGCTATATCAATACCACAGGCGCCTCTTCTTCCCTCGGTGAGGTCACACTTACCATAGGTACAGAAGCAACACAAATCACAGAATGGCGCGTAAAAAGGCGCATACGTTTTCAATAACCTCATGTCCCACTGTCTGAGGTCTGGAATTTCCGGCATCGGAGTGGGACCTATTGGCTCCCAGGGAATCTCCGCTTTTATCTTTTCGTGAATTTCTTCTAATCTCCGTGTTATTTCTTTTACTTCTGCCATAGTTCACCTTCTATGGTTTCTTTGACTAAGTTTATGCTCTCGGGATGTCTCAATATAATGATATTTGCCCCCGCCAGGAGAAGCGATAGCGCTGTTATTCCTTCCCAAAGCAACCCTTGTTCTTTGTTTTCCTTAGCCTGTTTTGTTTTCCAGCACTCCCCCCCTAGGTCAGCGATAATGGGCATCATTGTCATATTATCCTTGGTGATTATCCCAATCTGCTTCACCCTTTCCATCAGAGAAAAGGCGTATTCCATACCATAGCCTACTGTTGCGGATTCAGGATCAATAACTATCTTTTCAGCGGGGAAAAACTTGCAAAGTTTCACATTTAGTTCCTTTAGCAAATTGATGTCCAGAGGACTTAGAGCGCTAGCATTGTGTCCGTGGTCTAAGAGCGCCTTCCCTACCTTCTCATAGTTTTCCTTTTGAACCGGTCCTATAAGGAGATTCATGCCATCACAAGCCTCGGCAACTTTGGGCAGGACCTCGGCATCTTTCTTATCATCCCCGGAGCCATAAATAATTAGGGGAATGTTTATAGCCCCGGCCACCCTTTTTGCCATGGCTGCTGCCCCGTCCGCAGAACTATCCTTCACTGCCGGATCGGTGCTTACAAGACGAAGAAACACTGCATCTGCGCCAAGTTCCTGGCATTTCTTAGCCCATCTTACTGAGTCGCCTAGCACATCTTTGAAAGGCTGAATGAGGTGTTCCGGCCAATCCTGAGGTTCCATATCAAGGACTTCCAGGGCATACTTTACGGGATTAGGATTTGATCCCTGGTCAAAGAAATGAAGGGGGAGGATATTCTCCCCCCCAATCTTCAAGCTCTTCCTTCCTTTTCCAATAGTTACCTCTCTAACTACCCCAGTATATGCTTCAACTGGTGCTTTATATTCCATATCTTTCCCCTCCTTAACTTTCCAGCCAGGCATCGGAGTACAAGGTCTCTCCCATGAGAACCTTAGCTGTCTTAACATACTCGAGTTCTCTTTGAGGTAGGACGGAGAGATCTATATCCTCCCCGTCGATGGTCTTATGAATAAGCTCGACAATTTCCGGTATCTCTCCCCTAGTCAAGCTCATAAGTTCCTTATCCAAAGGGTCAGCGATAGCAGAATAAAGCTTATTCTTCTCCAGCATAACCAGATAGGTGCGGTTCAGAAGCGGCCTGAGTTCACCGGGCACTCCGTTAGATATATTGGAAAGCCCCACTGTGGATTTAACTCCGGGCAAAACATCCTCAAGTATCTTCATAAATTCCAAGCAGGCTACGGCAAACCTCTGCCCCTCACCAGCGGTACTCACGGGGAGAATTATGGGGTCAACCCAGATGTCTTCGTTGGGAATTCCCAATTCATTGGCATAGGTCACCGTGTCGATAATACTCTCTACCTTGGACTCAACATCGGGAGGCATCCCCTTATCCGTCATCACCGAAATCACCACATCGCAGTTATATTTTCGGGCTAACGGAAGCATTTGTTCTTTAGAGTCAGCCTTCCCTGAAGCAGAGTTGAGCAAAGGTCTTTTCTGGCAAGCTTTTAGACCTGCCTCCATAGCTACAGGATTCATAGTATCTATGGATAAAGGTAAATCGGCAACTTCTTGAACAGTGCTGACAAGCCACTGTATATTTTCTTCAGGGTCTTTCTTCATAGGGCCAACATTCAAATCAATGTAATCGGCCCCAGCTTCAGCTTGGGCTTTAGCTAAATCCTGGATTACTTTGGCGTCTCTTTCCCTTATCGCTGTGGAAACTGCCTGAGCTATTACATGTACGTTTTCACCTATGATAACCGTATCGAACACCTCCGGTTTATCAGTGCAGTATCCTGAGTAAACCAACGCACTATAGCAAGAAAAGGTCGTATTGTCAAAATACCTTCCTCCAGAGAAAAGAATAGGCGATAATCAACGCTAATGTCGCTGCTTTGCCATAATTTTTACGAATGTTGGGGAGCAGATAGACAGCAAAATTCTGGCAATTGCCTCAGACTCCCGACTGGTTAGGACAGCAAGCTTAAATGGCTAAGGATTATTATGGGATTTTAGGCCTACCAAGAAACGCCTCGGATGCAGAAATCAAGAAGGCCTATCGTAAACTGGCCATGCAATATCATCCCGATCGCAATCCCGGGAAAGAAAAATGGGCTAATGAGAAATTCAAGGAGATAAACGAGGCTTACGGGGTCCTTGGTGACCCTCAAAAAGAAAGCAGTACGACCAATTTGGCACTGTAGACGAAATAGGCGACGTCTTTAGCAGTCCTTTCACCCGAACCACTTCCGAGGAAATGATGAAGGACTTCGGCGGGGCTGGCTTGAGATTTGATTTCCTTGACGACATATTTGGCGATTTCTTGAACGGCAGAGGCTCTTCTTTCTCCTTTAGAAGCTTCAGTGGCAGGCCTGCCGGAGTGAGATTTCAAACCTGGCCGGGGCCAGAAATCAACCTGGATGAAATATTTGGCCAGGCTCGAAGAACTCAGGATGTTCGCTATGAGCTCGCAATTAGCCAGCAAGAGGCTTTGCAGGGGGTGAGGAAGCTATTACAAAGAAGAGGGGAAAGGCTGGAGGTAAAGATTCCCGCCGGGGTGAGGACGGGCAGCGTGGTGAGATTGAGGAATGCTCGCCAGATAAGCGATGGCTCGCCCGGCGACATCTTGATTAAAGTTATAGTAAAATAAGCCCAGGCTTGTACAGGAGCAAGAACAAAGGTGATGTACTGAGCTACACTTTTGTTGATGGTGTATTTGGAATACTACACTCAAAACACATCAGGAATCTCGAGAAATTTCACAGTCATTTACACAAACATCGTTGGTTTCACTCAAATTTAACTCCCGCGGACTAGGTAGGGGCTAGGGAGAGCCTGTCCTACTCAATTGGAACGTGGATTTTACACACTCCATACATTTATGATAGCATCGAGGATTACATCGGTGCATTTACATTTGAAGAGCTTTGCACCAAAGGACTATTCTCCAGAACCATTAAAGATAGAGAACCTCACGCTATGCCTTTGAATTTAGATCGGAAGCCACGTCGGATATTCTACGGATGGTGGGTTGTTGTCGCATGCTTCTTTATTTCACTATACACGGGTGGAGTTATCTTCTATGGGTTCACTGCCATCTTTGAACCTCTAGCGGACGAATTTGGTTGGAGCTATGCGCAAATTTCACTTGCCGCCTCGCTACGCGGCCTGGAGGCGGGCCTTCTTGCCCCTTTAGTTGGGATGCTTGTTGACCGGTTGGGGCCACGAAGACTCCTATTCAGCGGAGCAATCATTACCAGCCTGGGTTTGATACTCCTGAGTCGTGTTGCCTCCCTGGGCATGTTCTACGGAGCCTTCGTGGTAGTGGCTATAGGCATGAGTCTTTGTAGCGGCACAGTGTTGATGACAGCAGTTGCCAATTGGTTCCGTAAGAAAATAGGCATAGCCATGGGAATCATGATTTGTGGCTACGGATGTAGTGGCTTGTTGGTTCCAGTCATGGTTAATCTTATTGATAGGTATGAGTGGCGGATGACGATAGCCATCCTCGCTATAGGTCTGCTGGCTGTATGCCTGCCGCTGTCTCTTTTGGTGAGGCATAAGCCCGAACAATATGGCTATCAGCCTGATGGCGCAGTAAATGAGGATGTGAAATTGGATGACTGCCCGCTTCCGGCCGAATCTGCCGAAGTAAATATCAAAGCGAGGCAGGCTCTCAAGAGCCGCACATTCTGGCACATAGCGCTGGCATTGCTGTGTCAGGCGATGATGGTAAGTACCGTGGTTACGCATGTAATGCCCTATCTCAGTAGCATCGACATCCCTAGAGCAAGGTCCAGCATTATAGCCATGGCTATCCCATTGACAAGCATCAGTGGTCGCCTTGGCTTGGGCTGGCTTGGAGATAGACTTGACAAGAGACGAGTGATAGCCGCTGCCTTCGCTATGATTTGTGGGGGCCTACTCTGTTTCGCATTTACTTCCTCTAAAGCTACCTGGTTACTTGTGCTTTTCCTCATTCTTTTCGGTATTGGTTATGGAGGCAATAACGTGTTGAGGGGCTCTGTGATAAGAGAATTCTTTGGTAGAGGCAATTTCGGGGCCATCCACGGCCTCGTGATAGGCATAATGATGGTGGGAAGTATAGCTGGCCCACCACTGGCCGGATGGGTATTTGATAACTGGGGTAGTTACCAGCCGATATGGTTTGTGTTTACCGGCCTTGCCGTCGCCGCTCTAGTAGCGGCGGCAACTACCCCCCCAGTCAGCGCCACAGTTCAACCGGTTGACGAGACGTGCCCTTAAAATGTGGCTGCCTAATCTATTGGGTGGGCCGACTCAGTGGGCAACCAATCCTGATAAATCAGGCAACTAATAAGTTCAATTTCGTCTTTGTAATCTTGCTCGGAAGACACCGTATAAAGAAGAGCTCAGATTGTCAAGTAGCTTATTAAGGGGTAAGTCTCGCCGCGGCTCCATTTCTCGGTCCACATCAACCTCAGATTTCATAGAGGCAAAATTAACAACCTGCTGCATTGTACACCCGTTTGGCTCAGTCAGTGCAGAACGAGGAACTAAACAAAATGGTTCTTTGTTCAATCCCTGCAAATTACCTTTGATTGTGGTATATTTATTACAGCAAAGCTCCCGACGGCTCACAAATATGATGCACGGCATTCGAGCCAGTTGCCTCAATAGAGATTACCAGGAGAACGAGCATGCCATATGGATATATCGGCAAGATTTTGCGAGTTAATCTCTCCTCGGAGAGCTTAACTATTGAGGAGCCTCCAGAGAATTTCTACCGCCAATATTTTGGCGGCGAGAGCTTTGTAGGATACTTTTTGCTCAACGAACTCCAGCGGGGTGTGGAACCCCTTAGTCCCAACAATAAGCTCATCTTTGCCGCGGGTCCGCTGACAGGAGTGCCAGTAGGAGGCTGTGGCCGCCATAGCGTGGGTGGCAAGTCACCCCTCACAGGGGGGATTTGGCGAAGCTGAGGCAGGAGGCTACTGGGGAGCCGAACTCAAAATGGCTGGCTTCGATGCCATAATTGTGGAGGGTAAGGCAGAAAAGCCTGTCTACCTTTTCATCCAAGATGGAGAAGCTAAGATTAAGGACGCTCGCCACCTCTGGGGGCTAAAGACTTTAGAGTGCCAGAATGCCATCCGTGAAGAGCTAGGTGACCCGGGAATAAAGGTAGCTCAAATTGGACCCGCCGGGGAGAACCAGGTTCGCTTCGCCTGCGTGGTGAATGATTTAGATGCTTTTGCTGGCAGAACCGGTATGGGGGCGGTTATGGGTTCCAAGAACCTAAAAGCAGTGGCTTGCCGAGGTCACCAGCGTCTTTCTCTGGCCGACTCACAGGCCGTGGCCGATATCGCTCGGTGGATCAGGAACAACGCCCCAATAAACAATAAGAGAATGCGGGACCTGGGCACAGCCTCGATTGTTACACCTTTGAACCAGCAGGGAGGTTTGCCAACCTGTAACTTTCAGAAGGGCTCATTTGACAAAGCCGACAGTATAAGTGGCGAAACTATAAGGGACACCATCTTGCTGAGGAGGAGAAGTTGCTTTGCGTGCCCTGTTCAGTGCAAACGAGAAGTAAAGGTGGATAAGCCCTATACAGTTGACCCCCACTATGGAGGTCCAGAGTATGAAACACTAGCTGCTCTGGGCTCCAACTGTGGCATAGGTGACTTGAAAGTTATCGCTAAAGGCAATGAGCTGACCGCTGCTTACGGCCTGGATAGTATATCCTGTGGCAGTGTTATCGCCTTTGTTATGGAGTGCTTTGAACACGGCCTCCTGACGCCACGGGATACTGGAGGACTAGATCTCCGCTTCGGCAATGGACCGGCATTGCTGCAAATGATTGAGCAGATTGCTCTGCGTCAGGGCCTGGGAGCTTTACTGGCGGAGGGTGTAGCACGGGCAGCGAAGAAAATAGGACCAGCGACTGAAGAATTCGCCCTCCACATAAAGGGCCAAGAGTTGCCGATGCATGAACCTCGTTGGAAGCAGGGCATGGGTGTTGGATTCAGTATGTCACCAACAGGCGCCGACCATATGCATAATATGCATGACTCAGCCTATACCAGTCTTACCCCACTATTGGAGCAATTTAAAGCTATAGGCATATTTGAGCCTCTGCCCACCAGCGACCTCTCTCCGGCAAAGATACGGCTGCTCATTTATGATTCTCTATGGAGACACTTCTTAAACTGTGCCGTCTGTTGTTATTTTATTATGATTAGTGGTCTAGTGGGATTTGAGAGGACGGCCCAGTTGGTTAGCGCTGCGACTGGCTGGAATACCAGTGTCTTTGAATTGATGAAGGTAGGAGAAAGGGCCGTCACTTTGGCACGAGCTTTTAACCGAAGGGAGGGCTTCACCAGCGACGATGATAATATGCCCCGGCGCTTTTTTACCCCCCATACCTCCGGGCCTCTCCAGGGAGTAGCTCCAGACCGGGAAGCCTTCTGCAAAGCTAAGGAGCTTTACTACACTATGATGGACTGGCCTCAGGGCTCGCCTTCTCCGGGTAAGCTGGCAGAGTTAGGCATTGAGGTGGGTAAAATACCTTTAAGGCAAGCAGAATAAGCAGGTTTAGCAGGCTACCCTCTTCGTCCTGCATCACAGCGACGCAGTGCTCTGTAACTTAACAATCTCGCGGATTGCGCTGTTTCCCAGTCACCTTAACCCAAAATTTGACACCCCATAGCTAAGTCAAAGCTAAAGGAAATGACGTTCCACTACAATATTCCATTTTACCAAGGAATACCAAGTTGCTTCCTCCGATCTTAGCTTTGCAACCCATCGGGGAACGTCAACTTCAGGCTATAGGCAAGGATCTGACTGATTATCAGTTCATAAAACTGTGAAAGTGGCAGCCACCCTCGTCACGCGTCTGAGTGTAGTTGAGCGATAAATTGGCGCTTCGCGGAACGCTGTACGTGTGTGGGTTTCCAACCTGGATTTATAGCTGATGATTGTTTTAAGTCTCCCTTTTATGAATCCCACTCTTCTAATTATAATAATAGCGGTAAGAGGAATACATGCTCAATGTCACTGGCATCTCCAAGTCATACAGCGATCAGGAACTTTTCAGCGGGGTCAGTTTCAACGTTGGCATGAGCGACCGCATTGCGGTCATCGGACGGAACGGCACCGGAAAGACCACTCTTTTCGAAATCATAGCCGGTAACATCATGCCGGATTCCGGCAGCATATCGCTGCGACGTGACACCGCCATCGGCTACCTCCGCCAGGATATCCAAACATCGTCGGGACGGACTTTGCTGGAGCACGTTTCCAGCTCATCCCACGTCGTCAGCGACCTTGCCCACAAGATCCGCCTCATACAGGAAGACCTTGCTGAGGAAAAGGACAAGGAAACCGTCACCGGTTTGCTCAAAGAACTGGGCGAACTGCAACACCTTTACGAGGCGAAGGGCGGCTACGATTCCGAGCACGAGGCAAAGATTGTCCTCTCTGGGCTGGGTTTCGCCGAATCAGATTTCGGACGTGCGCTGTCTGAGTTCAGTGGCGGCTGGCAGACACGTATCGAATTGGCCAGACTTCTGTTCCTCAATCCCGATATCCTGTTGCTGGATGAACCGACGAATTATCTTGACCTGGAGACGCAGCGCTGGTTTGAAAACTACCTGAAACGCTATCACGGCGCAGTCCTGGTTACTTCCCATGACCGCGCTTTTCTCAATAATGTTGCGAGTAAAATCCTATCCATCGAGGACGATGGCGTTATCTTCTACCGAGGCAATTATGATAGCTACGTTCTTGCCCGGGAGAAGGATATCAAGACGCAGCAGGCAGCCGCCCGGCGGCAAGAACTCAAAATCAGCCGCCAGATGCGCTTTATTGAGCGCTTCCGCGCCAAAAACACCAGGGCTTCACAAGTACAGAGCCGCATCAAACAACTGGAAAAGATGGAGCGGGTTACAGTTCCCCGCTCAACAAAGAAGATAAAGTTCAACTTTCCAGAGCCTCCAAGGAGCGGCCGCGTCGTAATCGAACTCAAGCACGTTGACAAGTCCTACGGGCAACATGTTGTGTACCGAGACCTTAACTTGGCACTGGAGCGCGGTGACCGCGCCGCCATCGTTGGTATAAATGGGGCAGGGAAGACAACCCTCCTGCGGATGCTGGCCGGTGTCCTGCCGTTCGAAAGCGGACAGCGCATAATCGGTCACAATGTGACCACCGCATACTTCGCCCAGTATTACATAGAATCTCTCAACCCACGCAGCTCCATTATTGAAGAATTGCGCAGCGCAGCGCCTGACGAACCGGAGCAGTGTCTGCGTGGGCTGCTGGGGGCATTTCTTTTCAGTGGCCACGATGTCACCAAGAATATATCGGTGCTCTCCGGTGGCGAGAAGACCCGCGTTGCTATCGCCAGGATGCTCATCAGGCCAGCCAATTTTCTTCTTCTCGACGAGCCCACCAACCACATGGATATACCATCCCGCGAGATTTTGACCGACGCGCTGAATGCCTACAAAGGGACCCTCTGTTTCATCACCCACGACCGCATGCTCATCAGGGAGATCGCCAACAAGATCATCGAGGTACGGGACGGCCGGATAACGGTTTTCCTTGGCAGTTACGACGATTATCTACAGCAGAGTGCTGCTTCCTATGCCGTAACAAATATGGAAGAGCACAGGTCTCACGGCCGGCAGCCACACGGCCTGTCACCCGCCGTGCAAAAACGCCGGCGCAAGGCGCTCGAAGCCCGTCTCCGAAACGAATACTACCGTGTCATATCACCGGTAACCCAACGTATCGCGGCAATAGAGCAGGAGGTGACTGTGATTACAGAGCGCATTAAAGAAATCGAAACCATCATGGCTGACCCTGCCCATTATGAAGATTCTCAAAACATAGTCGCTGTGAATCGTGAATATGCGATGCTGAGAAAAAAGGTGGCGCGGTTGACCAACGAATGGGACGGTCTAACTGTCGTGGCGGAGCGGCTGCAGCTGGAGTACCACAGAGCACAGGAAGATTTGGCAGGGTAACGGCTGAGTGGTTGGAACGAACCGTGCCGAGTAAAAGTACGACCGCGCCAAAAAATTCGCATTTGCAGGATAAGTTAAGGTGACTTCAGTTGCACCTCAAGATAGAATGCCTAAGTTGAGCTTGACGGTTAAACGTGTTTTCCTTCAAACGTCGTGGTATCCCGCGCCAGCACCACGTGCAACAGCACATTGGCCCCAGCCTCGACGTCCTCTGGTCTTGCGTTCTCAGCCTCATCGTGGCTGATTCCTCCTTCACAGGGGATGAATACCAGCGCAGCGGGGACTACCCTCGTCACGTATAGTGCATCATGCGCCGGTCCCGACACCATCTCACTGTATTTATAATTGAGCCCCTCGGCCACCTCGCGCACCTGTTCCACACATGCCCTGTCAAACTCCGTCGACGGTCTTACATAGATTTCCGACAGCCCCACCCCGAGCCCTGATTCTCCTGCCACCCTGCTCATCATCTCCCTGAATTCGGCGTCCATTTTCGCCATCATGTCATCCTCCGGGTGGCGCAGGTCAACAGTGAAGAACACCGAGCCCGGGATCACGTTGGGCGAGTTGGGCCTCACCTCCACCAGCCCCACTGTGGATACTGCCAGCGGTGCATGGTCCAGCCCGATGCGATTCACTCCTTCGACAATCCGCGCACAGCCGAGTAGCGCGTCTTTCCGCAGATGCATCGGGGTGCTGCCCGCGTGGCCCGCCTGACCGGTGAGGGTCACCTCATACCAGCGCTGGCCCTGAGCCTCTGTGACCACGCCGATTGTCTTGCCTTCCATCTCCAACATCGGCCCCTGCTCAATGTGCAGCTCGAAATATGTACCCAGCCTGTGTTCACCACACCTGGCGCCTCCGCGGTAGCCGATACGCTCCAGCTCCTCGCCGAACTTCTTTCCCTGCCGGTCTTCCCGCGAATAGGCGAAATCCCGGCTGATGACCCCGGCGAACACGCCCGATCCCAGCATCGGTGGAGCGAAACGCGATCCTTCTTCGTTCGTCCAGTTAATCACCTCGAGTGGGGCCTCTGTGCAGTAGCCAACATCGTTCAGTGTCCGTATTACCTCCAGGCCCGACAGCACTCCGGCAATGCCGTCAAACTTACCCCCAGCGGGCTGTGTGTCCAGATGACTGCCTATAGCAATGGGCACCGCCGCATCATGCCTTCCCGACCGACAAGCAAACATATTACCCATGTCGTCCACAGTCACCTCACACCTGGCCCCCTTGCATGCCTCCGCAAACCAATCCCTGACCCGACGGTCCTCATCGCTCAGGGAGAGGCGCGACACCCCACCCCTAGACGTGGCACCAAACTTTGCCGTCTCCATGATGCTCTCCCAGAGTCGCTTTCCGTTGACACGCAGCTCTTGCATTGATACCTCCTTTTGTCACGATTGCAGCCCACCTGGCCCCTAGGCAGGCCGATTATAGCATCCCATGCCAAATCATTGCGCCTGTCGTTTATGAAAATTACGATTGAAAAATTAGTGAGCACCCACTCACTGCCAAAGCTATACTGGCGCTATCAGATTTAGCGATTCGCGACACTCCCAATGTTAAACAGCCAATTCTTCGTTGACTAAAATTCTCTCGCCACACTGCGTTCCAATGAAAAGTGACGTAACCCAATTCTGTCATCCTGGTGTTCGGTTTCGAGGATTATCTGGAACTAAGAGCCGACGCCTGCATGAATTTGTATACATCAGCTTGAAATGCATTGACAAGACAATTGCTGTAATGCAAAAGTTATTTCTGAACCCGACGACGGAGCCTGCGACAAACCGTCTCGATGCGTGTCAGCGCTTCGTCAATATCTGACGATGATACCATGCAATGAGTAACCGCACGGAATGGACGGCCGTCCCGCAAGCCTACCTTCACCCCTGCCTTTTCAAGGCCTTCCATAAACTCGCGGGCAGATAGCTCTGGCGAGAGCTTGAACATCACGATGTTAGTAGGTATGTTGTCCTGGGCCAGCGTGATTCCCTTGATGCCTGCCAGTCCCTGTGCTAAACGTCTCGCATTGGCGTGATCTTCCCCCAGGCGATCTACCATTGTTTCCAACGCCACGATGCCTGCGGCTGCGATAATCCCCGCCTGCCGCATGCCTCCGCCCAGCATCTTGCGAAACTTGCGGGCTCGCTCAATAGAATCCTTGCTACCGCACAGCAGTGACCCAACCGGCGCACTCAGTCCTTTCGAAAGGCATAATGATACTGAATCAACGTTCTCGGTAAGTGCACACGCCGGTACGCCCAGAGCAATTGCGGCATTGAAAATGCGCGCCCCATCCAGATGCACTTTTAGCCCACGTCTGTGGGCTAGATTACAGACTTCGTTTGTATAGTCTGTGGTAAGGACTGCTCCACCGCAGCGATTATGCGTGTTCTCAAGGCAGAGGAGCGTGGTCTCCGGGTAGTGGATATCCTTGTCCCGGATTGCTCGATCGATATCATCTGGATTGAGACGGCCACAGCTATCGTTGGGCAAGGTGCGCATAGTCACACCACCGAGGGCGGCAGCACCGCCTACTTCGTACCAGAACATGTGAGCCTCATCTCCCACAATAATCTCGTCCCCATGATTGGTATAAGTGAGCACAGCGATAAGATTGCCCTGGGTGCCAGATGTGGTTAACAGCGCGGCTTCTTTACCCATGCTCGCCGCCGCCATCATCTCAAGCCGATTGACCGTGGCGTCCTCACCATAAACATCGTCCCCTACTTCCGCCTCGAAGATTGCCTGCCGCATCCCGGGCGTGGGATGGGTAATAGTGTCGCTACGCAAATCAATTATTTCCATTTAGCAGTACTCCCACAAGTAAATTCATTATATTACCGTTGAGATTGGAGCAGAAATCAATCGAAGCAGGTTGACCTTGCCGGAGCTTTACATTTTGTAATTAGAACCCGCCTTTCCTAGCAGATCCATAAAGCCAGTGTATGACAGCGGAAGAGCATACAAGCATTTCTCTTCTAACCGTGAAGGTAACAATCTGGCTAAACGCGTGATTCCGTCACCTGCTCAATTTCTTAATTAGAAAGGCCATATTCTTACCGAAGTTCCAGGCTGTGTTAAGTCCTTCTTCATCCTGTTCCACTTCGCCTTTTTCTCGACCGATAGCAACATTCCAATACGTAGAACCCGGAATGAAGAACCCTAGAATCTGAAACCAGCAGGTAAGTTGAGCAATTGTAAAGTTCTTGCCGGCTCGTCGTGCCACTACTAAGGGCCCGCCAACCTTCCCACAGAAGGGGTCACCATTCCAGCGTGAGATGTAACCAACACGCTCCATAAGCGACTTAATCAGCGCCGTAGCAGAGCCAAAATACACGGGTGAGGCTAGAATTATACCCTCAGCTGCTTTCATCTTGAGATATATTGGAAACAGGCCATCCTCGATAGGGCAACGCTCTTCTTCTCTACACGCCATACACGCATTGCACGGCTTTATTTCCAGGCCAGCTAACCGTATGAGTTCAATATCCAACCCTTCCTCAGAAATTGCTTTAAGTGTATGCTTGGTTAACAATTCTGTATTGCCATTTTTTCTTGGACTGCCGACTATACCTATGACTTTCATCTCACGACTCCTTAATCTATCCCGGTTCATAAATAACTGCACCGTGGGGGTTGTCACCTTGGTTTTAAGTTAGCGCAGTTCTATGATTCAACCGTTGAACATTATAAACTATTCTATCAAGCAGGAGAAGTAGTAGCAGAATAACAAGAAGTGCAATATACTATCAACAATTTGCCACTTGCAGATAGGATTTATATAAAGTAATTGTCATAATCGCACCTCTCCGATACTTCTCTGAAAAAAGACCGAGCTATCATTTCTTCCTAGCAATTGCATCGGTTTACATCCTATATAATGCAACCAACGGAGTTGCTGGCTTACACTAATTTGTTGCAAGAAAATGCGTATTGAAAGCGGCAAGCAAGTTGAACACTTTGGAGCGGTACGAATCCATCCTGTGCGTCGGGTGTTGGAGCTTGACTCAGGCACCAGAACGATGTCGTCGGACTGACCAAGATGGCAGAACAGGTAGCACTGACCACTTTCAAGGAAGCAATAAAATACAAACGAGTAGATAACCTGAGAAGGCTGCATCTGTAGATACCGCTCAAATTGCCGCTAGTGAAAGTATCTTGCGCCAGAGAGCGCAGGGCGTCTTGGCTACTACAATTAAGATAGCTTCAGTATAAGTGCGAAAGGAACAAGTCCCAGGGACAAGGTAGTTAAAGACGGGCTCATCTTCGACCCGGGAATATCCCTGTGGCCAAGGTTAAGCAAACAGCCGGGTTCTTCACTGGCTAGGACGCCCAGCACGGTGAGGAGAATAGAAGCCAGAAGCATAGCGGACATCTAGCCAAGAGACTGCAAGACCTCCTGAAGCAAAGACCTGAATCCCCCACCTCCACCGCTCTGAGTGCCCATACAGAACCACATCTTAGAGCGTGGTCATAGCTCACTGAATCTCAGCAACCGGGGGAGTTGTGGCGCAACAAATCAACGCATCCCCAAGATGTATTGCCGGTTCTCATAGTTGGCTTACAATATGGACGCCACTGGCTGGGCTCAATAATGTGTTTATCTCTATGCTACATCACTACTGAGATTTCCCTGTAGTCCTCCTAAAGCTTTCCCTGATCCAAGCTCTACGAGCTAGTCCCTAATCCTCGGAAAAGCAGTCGAGTTTGTTCAGTGAATCGGGAAACAGCCGGAGCATACGTAAGATACTGCCCTGTAACTGAGCAATGTGGCTGCGCATAGTCAGCACGAGTCAGCGAGATTCGGAGGCTCCTTATGCTGCAACTTCGGCTTACCTTTTCATCCGCTTCCCGATGCTGAATGCCTCGCCTATAGGCTTGCCCAATGTCCAATATTGGTTTTCCGGATCCGTAACCCAGAGGAAAGGCTGAATTTTGGTTACATCGGGCTCGCCATCAGTCAAGCATGAATCTGTAGCGTAAACTTCTTTAATTCGTCCCACTACCATCTCATGACTCCCCAGATTCAGGATGTGCAGAGCGAGGCATTCAATATTTACAGGACACTCGCTAATCATAGGCGCATTAGCAAGTTCGCCATAAAAGATATTGAATTTGCAGTCTGCCACTTTATCAGTCTTTCGCCCCGAGACAAGTCCGCAGTAATCTGTTTCCTCTACCAACTCAATGGAGGGGATGTTTACGGAGAATGTACCATTTTGTTTAACGCCCTTGAGGGTATGGCGCTGGTGTTGGAAAGCAACAGAGAGCGTGGGTGGACGGCTGCTTACAATCCCACACCAGGCGTATGTAGAGAAGTTCGGTTTTCCGTCAACGTTGGCCCCGACAAGAACAGCGGGAAGTGGGTAAAGAAGTGTGCGTGCTCCAATTGCTATCTTCGGCATTTACAAGAACCTCCTCTTTCTAGAATTTTAATACTCACACCGGCTTCGCTTCTCCCTGAAAGGACTATGCATACATCGGTGGTGGTATCCCGTAGTATTGTAACATGCATGATCCTGCTCCAAAAACGCTGATGGCTTACAATCAATGGCTAATAAGAGGCTTGGCATCAATCAGGAAAACTGAATGTGCGGCCAAACGCGGCGCGATTCCTGCAAATGTATCCACTTCTTAAGCCTCAAACCTCATGTCCTGCTCAACTCTGTATCAGAATCATAATACGGGCACAGTGTTCGCGGGCACTCCTGGTTTCGTGGAACATATGTACAAATGTTCTTCCTCGTGCAAGGAAGCTGGATTTCAAGATGCTCACTCAGATAATCCACAGCCGCTGCTACAGCAAGCCTTGTCGCTCTCTTACAACAACGCGGTTGACCATCAAGCATTCGAGCAAGGACGAACGAAGTAGCTCCCAAAGCCAGTAAGCGTGGCCCTCCGGTCAGCGGCGTGGCACCTGTCAATACGCTTACCGCAATGCCGGCTCCCACTGCTGCTCCACAGGCACCATAAGACCCGCACCATCCCCCGGGCACCGCGGTTGCCCGCAGATTACACAGTTAGTCACAGAGGTCATTGATTCTTAAGCGTTAACTCCTTTCAGCCAGGACACTCCGTATAAGTGGATTTGCGAATGGCAGAGCAATGAACGCATATTTGGAACGGAGATGTCATGCTACCTATGAATCGTTGATGCTGAAGCTTATTCAGAACATGCTTTACAGTTGGATTATACAGCAAAATGGCGGAGTGAACAATCACACGGATTGCTCAGTTTTCCAGTCGCCTTTAAGCGCTAAGGGATAAATTCGATTCCGCCTTTGGTAATCAGGCTCACAAGACGCCGAAGGGCTAAGGGCTAAGATTTAATGTATTCCTGAAATGGCTTAGCAATTGCTCGACCTCTCCACGGGGTTCGAGGAACTCAAGCAAACAATCTAGCTAAGTGTTACACATCTCAAGGATAATGAATGAGAAGGAGTCTAATATCTTCTCTGCCTTCCTCTACTAGGTCCACCAGGTCTTCTGTTGCCGTAAGATCCACCACCTCTGCTCTCAGAAGGTGGGCGAGCCGCGTTAACATTAAGCGTCTGGTCCTTCAGTTCCTTCCCATTGAGGCCGGCAATTGCGGCTTGACCTTCAGACACTGTTGGCATTTCAACAAACCCGAATCCCCTGGGTCGCCCACTGAATTTGTCTGTTATGATGTTTACAGACGTCACTTCTCCAAAAGTCCCAAATTCCTGACGTAATTCCTCTTCAGTTACCTCATAAGGTAAGTTACCGACATAAATCTTCATACCAGTGCTCCTCCTTTCGTTTAATCTCGTAATCCTTGTATAGAAAATGGCTGTGGGACTTTGCCTCGCACAGAATTCCACTCATTTGCATCATCCTTTGAAAGCGACACAACAGGGAATCCTGGAATTCACCTTCATGTGTCGAGACTCCCATTGAGATGACGCGTCGCCACATTCCAGGGACATACACGGGCCAGGGATCCCTGGCCCGTGTATGTCCCTGGTCAAACCGGCATTATCTACTCTGTCTGACTTTACTGTAGCAATTGCTACAATAGACCGGCCTGCCATTGACAGGCTCAAAAGGCACTTCGGTGTCTTTGCCGCACTCGGCGCATATAGCAGGAAACATTTGGCGTGGGAGACCGTAGCTGTTACCACGACTTCCGTACCGCTCTGTCTTCCTTGCCTGACGGCATGAAGGACAGCGCTTGGGCTCATTAGTATAGCCCTTGGATTGAAAGAACTCTTGTTCCTCAGCGGTGAAGCTGAAGTCAGTCCCACAATCGGCACACTGGATCGTTTTGTCTTGAAAACTCATTGGATGACCTCCTTTCTCAAAATTTTTAGCTGGTTTGGGTCACCCAATACTTGATATGAATCTAACAGAATCCTAAGAAGATTGTAATAACCTAAACTTAAACTATTAAATACATCATACACCAATTATTAAGATTGTCAAGTCCCGCCGTGGCTCCATTCTAGGTCTACGTCTGCCTCAGGTGTTATGGATGGCAAAGTGAACAATCTGACGAACCATGTAGTTTAGAACTACTCAAGAATTGGGTATGTAATAGAGTTCAAGTCGGGTACAGTGGGCGGTACTGGACGACAGACAGAATTTTATGCTATTGTTCAACTTCAGCGTATGGTCGAACTAAAATTGCCGGATTTGTTTGCCTGGATTACATAGGTTATCCACAATCAAGAATGACCCAAGCCCGCAGCATCTTAGCGCTGCTAATTTTATGAGATAGTGTGCAGAAAAGACAGCTCGATGGAGGATAAAGAATGAAAACAAAGAAAAGAGAGGACCGAGGGGCTTCGCTGATTGAATCCCAACCTGCGAACCCAGTCAGCAGAACCCTTGCCCAAGACCTGTTCGATGGTATTGCTCCCTCGTACGACACTTGGGCGCAAGTGCTGACTTTCTTTCAGTACCTTCGTTGGCGCAGGTTCTTAGTCTCGCGAATGGCTCTTCGGCCGGGAAACCTTGTGCTTGACGTATGTACCGGTACAGCCGGTGTTGCTATGGAGATTGCCGACCACCATAATGGCCGAATCGTGGGGCTCGATGTTAGCCACTTGATGCTGGAAGCTGGCCTCCGCGCCGTCGAGAAGAAAAGCCTGGACGGCAGAGTCCAACTTATCCAGGGCCGCGCTGAGCATTTACCCTTCCCTGATGAGACCTTCGATGCGGTTGTCTTCACCTACCTGTTGCGTTATGTCCAAGACCCTGATGCAACAGTACGGGAGCTGTCTCGCGTACTGAAACCAGGCGGGGAATTGCTCTCGCTCGAGTTCGGCATTCCAGAAGCCCTTTGGGTGAGAGCTCTATGGGAAATCTACAATAGGGTCGTCATGCCAGTAATGACCATCCCCGTTTCACGAGGTTGGCATCGTGTTGGCTGTTTCTTAGGTCCGAGTATCTCGGGCTTCTGTCACCGGTGTCCTGTTGATCACCTCGCCGCAATATGGCGTGGCAACGGAATTCCACTGGTAGAAACAAGATCCCTGCTTAAAGGTGCAGCCATTGTGATGTGGGGAACGAAACGAAGATAGAGACTGATAGCCAGCCATAATAATTACCTTCACAGAGAATTCTAATCTAAAGAGGCACTAACAATATACGTGTGCAGTTTTCCAGTCGCCTTTAAGCGCTAAGGGATAAATTCGATTCCGCCTTTGGTAATCTGGCTCAGAAGACGCCGAAAGACAAAGAGCTAAGATTCAAAGCATTCCTGAAATGGCTTAGCAATTGCCTGACCACCCCACGGGGTTCGAGGAACTTAAGCGAACAATTTGGCTTTTTGTTCATCTCAATGTGAATTGTATTCCTTACTTTGGAGCTTGCACCCTTTGTTTAGACTCGACCCTTTGCGCAGCAGCTGACATAGAGTAAGTTTCTATGCACACAGTGTCCATTGTGATATAATATTTATAGTTCCAAAGGGCAAGCGCCATGATAGTAGCGGCCCTGGTGGAGGAGTTGGCACTAGCTCTTTGAAGCAAAACGTGGTACCTTCCCGCAAGAGGACTGTATACCAAACCCCTGCGTCAAAGGCACCTTCTGGAGGCATGTTTGAGAATCGCTGTCATTACGTCTGGTGTTCATCATCAAGCTGGCCCGGCAAAAGTTACCGCCGCCCTGATCGAGAGGCTTTGTGAGGACCATCAGGTTTCGGTTTTCTCTCACAACATTGAGGGAATTGACCTGTCCAAAATTAAGCACTATAAGGTGCCAGCAGTTACCCGTCCCAATTTCTTAGCCTACCTTACCTTCCTGGTATCCAGCACCATCATTCTTACCGCTCTTTCCTTCCTCAGGAAAAGGAGCTTTGATATCATCCATTCAGCCGGGTGTTTTTGTGCCTTTTCTACCAATGTTATCACCTCCCATTTCTGTGAGAAGGAGGGCCTGCGTCTTGAGAGAAGCAACATAATTGAGATGCCGCATAAGAGTATAAGGCAAAAACTGAAAGTCCTTGACCACAGCATATATCGTAGATTAGCCGCCCTTGTTGAGGGAGTAATAATCGGCCGCGATAGCCCTAAAGCGCTTATCGTAGTTTCACAGTCTATGAAAAGGGAGTTCATCCGTCATTATGGCAATGCCGCCAAAAATATCATCGTAATCCCTAATGGAGTAGATACACTCAGATTCCACCCGACTAATCGGCTGCTCTATAGAGGCCAGATCAGGCAAGAGCATGGTGTATCCCGTAGTGATCCATTACTGATGTTCGCCGGAGGTGACTGGGAGAGAAAAGGAGTGCTTCATATCATGGAAGCACTTTCGCTCGTCCAGAGGCCGGATGTCAAACTTTTTATCTGTGGTAGCGGTGACGAGAAATTCTACGGCCAGCTTGCGGAGCTAAAGCGGGTGAGGGACAGGATAATCTTTGTCCCCCACAGCAGCAATCTTTGGGAATACTATGCTGCTAGCGATATATTCGTTCTTCCTACCATATATGAGCCCTTTGGTCTGGTCATCGTCGAGGCTATGGCCAGCGGCTTGCCTGTAATCACCAGCAGGGTTGCCGGAGCTGCCGATATCATAATCGATGGGGTAAATGGTCTCCTACTTAGAGCCCCCTCCGATGTCAACGGCCTGGCAGAAAAAATCGAGTTACTGCTTTCAAATGCTGGACTTAGAAAGACCATGGGTGAGCGTGCCAGGGAAACCGCAGAAAAATTCTCCTGGGATCAGGTAGCTCAGAAAACCTTGGAGGTCTATAATACTGTATTAAATCGGCCGGACTTAGAAAGGCTACGGCTGAGCGTGCCCGAGAGACTGCCGAGAGACCTTCACGGAATCCGGCATCTCAGAAAACCCTAGAGGTCTATAATAGTGTATTAAAGCGAGAGAGGAGGGTAGTGTAACAACTAACATGCCTAGAGACTTACCCGTTGGCAACGGAAACCTGCTCATCAATTTCGATATTGATTACAACATCCGGGATATCTACTATCCTTATGTCGGCAAGGAGAACCATGCCGAAGGTTGTGTATCACGTACTGGCATCTGGGTTGATGGAAACTTCGCCTGGCTTGACGGTCCCGAGTGGCAAAAAGAAATGGTCTATGAGAGCGAGAGTCTGGTCACCAGGGTCACAGCCACTAATCCGACTATGGGGCTTACCCTCACCTTTTCTGACCTAGTGGACTTTCACAGGGACATCTTTTTCAGACGGGTTGATATAGCCAATCAACGAGACCACCCCCGCGACGTACGTCTATTCTTCCATTATGCGCTACGGATTCTGGGCAGGGAAGTAAGCGATACTGTCTACTACCACCCAGGACTAAGGGCATTGGTGATGTATAAAGAGCAGCGTTACTTCCTGGCAGGTGGCCAGGTAAATGGAAGGATTGGCATTGATGACTGGACAACCGGAAGCACAAAATCAGAGGATAAACAAAGTGCACGGCGCGATGCCGAAGATGGCCAATTGGAGAAGGTGCCTCTTACCTGCGGCTTCGCTGAGGGCATCATCGGGCTCTATGAGGAGGCTGTGCCCGCTGGAGGAAGCTCAATCATTTACCACTGGCTGGCGGCCAGTACCCACTTCCACGGAGTCGAGGAACTCAACGCTCTGGTCAAGGAACGTGGACCTGAGTCATTCATCATACGCACCCGTGATTACTGGCGAGCATGGGTGAATAAGGAATCGCTGGACTTTCCCGACCTGCCGACTCCCATCTTGGACCTGTACCGCCGCAGCTTGCTCATGATGCGTGTGCAGACTGATAACCGCGGCGCTATCATTGCCAGCACTGACTCGGACATTACCGACGTCCTGGGGGACACCTATTCTTATGTGTGGGGTCGTGATGGCGCCTTCGTAGCTAAGGCCTTTGACATGGCCAACTACAATGAAGTCAGTCGTGCGTTCTTCGATTTTTGCGCCAATGCCATCACCAGTGACGGCTACTTCCTTCACAAGTACACCTCTGACGGGTATCTGGCAGGCCAGTGGATGCCCTGGGCAGACGAGGAGGGCAAGCTGCAACTGCCAATTGAAGAGGATGAGACTGCTTTGGTGCTATATAGTCTTTGGCACCACTACCATAAGTTCCGCAATTTAGAGTCCATCCGTCCCCTTTATCAAAAGCTGATTAAGAACGCTGCCGATTTTATGGCTGGCTATAGAGCGCCTCATACGAACCTTCCGGCACCTTCATACGACCTCTGGGAGGAACGCCGTGGCATCCACTTGTTTACGGTGGCTGCGGTCTGGGCAGGCTTACAAGCGGCAGCCAATTTCACGGAAATGTTTGGTGAGGTGGCCCTCGCCAAACGGTACCGTCAGGCGGCTGCTGAGATAAAAGAGGCCGCTATTGAGTATCTTTTTGACAAGAAGTTGGGACGCTTCCTGCGCTCAATCACGGTTGACGCTGACGGTGTCGTGGAGCCGGACTACACTATCGATAGCAGTATTTGTGGTCCTTTTCTGTTCGGCATGCTCCAGGCTACTGATCCCCTGATTGAGAGCACGATGGCGGCAATTATAGACAGGCTTTGGTGCAAAACCGGGGTGGGAGGTGTTGCCCGCTATGAGAACGACCGCTATCAGCAAATCAGTCAGGACATCGCCAATATCCCCGGTAACCCTTGGTTTATCTGCACTATGTGGGTGGCACAATACCATATTGCCAGGGCTCAATCGATAGACGATTTAAAGCCAGCCCTCCAAATCTTCACCTGGGTCAAACACTGTGCCCTCCCAAGTGGTGTTATTGCCGAACAGGCTCATCCCTACAACAGTGCTCCGCTCAGTGCATCACCGCTGACCTGGAGCCACGCCGCTGTTGTGATAGCAATCCACGAATACATCGACAAGTACCGTGAACTACAAGCACAGCTACACCATATGCAAAAAGGTACATAGTCCGCTTATCCGGTCTTTGAATCTCCTGTTGAACAATCTGACGAACTGTGTGATGTATCGAATTATCATTGAACAAAACTGACTAAAGTGCAATCTCCTTGAAGCCAAAGCCACTAGCATCCCGTGGAGAATAGTTGCAACATAACTTTCCGTTGCCAAGAGATACCTCCTCACCGACCAGAACGGGTGAGAGATTCAAGAGACACGGGCAGAGCTGGTCTACTGAAGGAGTAAACAATCGGCTCTTTGCCAAACTACGGACGTTGTGCTACAATAAGAGCGACTGGGAGGCAGTCTGGCGAGGCAAGCAAGCCAAGGGCTGAATTTCCCCCAGCAAATTAACACAACCACAAATTCCGGGCAACAACTTCAGCAGGTCTTCCTCAAGAAAGAGAAATAACAATGGCTAAAGGAAGAAGCATCAACCTGGATAGTGATGATATATTGGCTGAAAGCTTACTCAGCGATGAAGCCGGAGTTGAAGATGTCAGCGCCATAGTCGAGGAAGTTGAAGAGAAAGAAGAAATCGAAGAATCCCTTCCCGATGAAGCTGAAGAGAGCAAGCCTCCGGCAGCACTAGGGGAATACGAGGTAATTGACGACTCAACTCGTATGTATCTTCAGGAACTCGGCAGGGTGCCGCTGCTTACAGCTCACGAAGAGAAGGTACTATCCCGGAAGATAGAGCTGGGTAGATACGTAGAAAGGCTCAAGGATAACCACTTCAGTAAATACAAGAAATTCCCTTTACCCGTTGACATAGTTATTCACGTAATTTCTCAATTATCCAGGGCATATCCCGTTGTTCAGATTGTCGAAGAGCGTATTGGTATCGATCCCTCCAGCAATGTGGTAGAGACGATCAAGAATCCTGAATTTCGCTCCGCCATCGACGTTGTTATAGACCCAGCGTTAATAGCGGCAATCGCTGAGGGAATAGACAAAGGAACCACTGCGGCCGAAGAAGCCATAGTAAATCTTTCCATAAACAGTCAACTTTTGCCCCCGCAATTGCTAGAGCTCCTGGCTAGAGATAAACCTTCATGGCAAAAACTAAAGGCCCTCCTGACTAACAACAGGTTCCTGTCTCAACTCGATTCTCATAGCAGTGAGTTCAAAGCTTACTTTGAAAAGGTGAGGACCGAAGCAGAAGCAGCAGAAAGGCACCTCACTGAAGCAAACCTGCGCCTGGTGGTTAGCATAGCTAAGAAGTATATCGGGCATGGCATGTCCTTCCTTGACTTTATCCAGGAAGGGAATATTGGCCTCATCCGAGCTACAGATAAGTTTCAGTATAGAAGAGGCTACAAGTTCAGTACCTACGCCACCTGGTGGATCAGGCAAGGTATCACTCGATCTTTAGCTGACCAATCCCGTACCATTCGCATTCCGGTACACATGGTAGACACAATGAACAAGCTATCACGCGCAACACGGCAGTTAATTCAAGAACTTGGACGCGAACCAAGTTACGAGGAAATTGGCAGCCGCCTAAATATATCCCCCGAAAAGGTAGAAGGGGGCATGGCTTTGTTTTTCCGTCAGCCAATGTCGCTAGACATGCCCATTGGCGAAGATGCTGATAGCCGTCTAGGTGACCTTGTTGAAGATCGCGGCAGTTTAGCACCAACTGAAGCCACTTCACAGCAGCTACTCAAAGAACAAATAGATAAAGTGCTCGATGAACTTACCGAACGAGAAAAAAAGGTGCTCCAGCTTAGGTTTGGCCTTAGAGACGGACGTGCTCGAACCCTTGAAGAGGTGGGCAGAGAATTCAATGTAAGTCGCGAAAGAATACGACAGATTGAAGGCAAGGCCCTGCGCAAGTTACGTCATCCCTCCCACAGTCGAAAGCTCAAGGGCTATCTAGACTGATTTACCTAAATGGCATGTCAAGCACAGTACCCATCTTTTTAGGCAACTTGCCTTTTTGTCCATAATAAGAGAGTACAGAGAGCAAGAATAATCGATTCCAAAATACAATGAGGAGAACAAGCAATGGAAACTAAAGGCAGAAGGAATGTGAAAAAACCCGAGCCAAAGGAAAGGTAGTAATAACTTTATAGAGGTAATACAATTGTCCAAATTGTATATCATTGCACATTAGCTTGCTTTGTTACCCAATTGCACATTCTGACGGATTGGGCAGTTTTCCAGTTGCTCTTAAGCGCTAAGTAATAAATTCAATTCCGCCTTTGGTAATCTGGCTCAGAAGACGCCGAAGGGCAAAGAGCCGAGATTGCCAGGTAGCTTATTAAGGTTGCTAAATCCCACCGTGGCTCTATTCCAGGTTTACGTCTGCCTCAGGTGTAATGGATGGCAAAGTGAACAAAACGGTGGTGCGAGCAAGAAGATGGTATAATTTTTAGAATGGGTCAATAGGAAATGATTACGTCTAATAATCTACTGTGCCCTCTAGCACCTACTGAACAACGCCTTTCTGACTGCTTAAGCTTGTGGCTAGAGACAAAAGACAACTATTTCAATCCCAATTCTTTCAGATTAAGTCTCAATAATTGCATACAAACTATGCGGAATGTTACCTTTGTTTTACAGAAAACAAAACCTCAATTCAACAATTTTGAAGGTTGGTATGGTGGATGGCGAGAAAAGATGGGAAAAGACAGCGTAATGACATGGCTGATATCAGCACGTAACGTTATTGTTAAAGAAGGAGATTTATCAACTCCTAGTAAACTTCGCATTTCTATCGTTGAAACTTGGTTCGCTCCGCCTTATATAGAAATCGATGCTCCACCATTTACCGAAACTGGGGATTTTATAAAATTCTTGGCTAAGAACAACCCAAATAATGTTGATCTCAAGGTTAGACTTCTGCGGGCTGAACGTCGATGGATAGATGAGCAACTAAAAGAATGTGAATTGCTAGAAGCCTTATCGCATGTCTTTGTTGTATTGTCTGACTTGCTTTTAGACGCCCACGAGAATCTGTATTATCGGGAAGACCTCTTGAAGTGCCCCTGGTACACTCATCAGAATCCCTATAAAGGCCAGTATGTTGATTGTATGAAAGCCCAAGAATGGGACCGTACAATATGGCTCGACTTAAATACTGGTCAAGTACTTCGACCAGCTGTTTCTCCTGTTCCTGTTAGAGAAATAATAGATTATGAGGAAGTAAAAAGACATTATCCTAATCTTCAGCAACATACTGGTCAGCAAAAGAAACCTAAAGACCTCAAAGAAGAAGCTGATATTTTGTTTGAACACGCAAAAACTACCCTTATTACTGATGGCTTCCATGTCTCAATTGCAATAGTAGAATACCCTAATGGCCATAGAAACATTGTTGCATTACAGATGTTGGATAGAACGGAAAAGCATCTTGCAATAAGAAGGCTCGCAGCAGACATAGAAAGGTCTGGTGCTACGTCGATAGTATTTATAGGCGAAGCATGGGTTTCAAGCACTGAAGATTATCGATTAACCCCAGTAGGGGTTGAAAGCCCAACCCTAAGAGAAGCTTTACTACTCATAGCAGCAAATGCAGAGGGAGAAACGTACACTAGGAAGGTATTTTTCGCAAAAGATAAGAATGGAAAAACCAGTCTTGGGAAAGAATTTAGTGTTTCACATGATGAAATTAATATATTGAGGCCTATAAGAAAGGTATGGAATAAAAGACATGTCACCGACTAGTGAATTCCAGGGACACCATATCAATTAGGCCTACTATAAATTAGGTATTATGCCCCAGAATACACAGTTTTTCAGCCGCTTTTAAGCGCTAAGGGATAAATTAAATTCGCTCTGGCTTAAGTTCTCTTTCCCTCTTTAAGGCTTAAAAAGTTCAGGCTATATTCCTCAATCAAGCCGGAATCGGCAAAGCTGAAGTATCTATTCTCGCCTATTATGATGTGGTCCAAGACCTTAATCTGGATTATGGGGGCGCAACAACACACAACTTTTGCCGTTTAGGGTGTGTGTTTAGTATGGCATGGTCACAATACAACATTCTCATTCTGTGTCCCTATCAGTATAGGAGCTAAACAAAAAGGAGGTTGATATGTCAAGAGCACTATCTAACCAAGAGCAAGAAACCATTATAACCTTCAACAAAAGTGAACCTGTAGCGTACATCTTCACTTACGAAAAACCGTGGCAACGGCACCTGGAGAAGAAACTCGGACTAAAGCCGATAATGGAAAATGGCTTTGGGGGCAAAGAGTACGAGATAGAAAAGAAAAGGATCAGACCACCGAGGGCACCGGTAAGGTTATCGGCTGAAGCGCGGGCTAGGCTAACCAAAAGAATGAAGGATATGTCGAGGAAACGTTTTTTGCCGTCCAAAACTACAGCGGCAACTGCAAAATCTGACAAGAAAAACAAATCGAGGATAGAAACCATTAACCAACAGCTAAGGACCATGAAACGACGCCGGTAAGTGCCATTCGCGACTCAAATGCATAGCTATTCCCAAACAGACCGAGCAGCTGATTGCTGTTGCCACGAACCCTAGGGATATCCTGCTTATCCGCATCCCTTGGCGCACCGGCATAAGGGTGTCGGAACTCATCGGGCTAAGGATTTCTGACATAGACTTTGATAGCCGAGCACTTGTTATCAAGGTACAGAAGATGAGAAAAAAGGACGGGAAGGCAATTGAAAAGCGAAGAATGATACCCATTGACCAGGGCACACTGGACATGGTCGGAGAGTACCTACAATGGCGAAAACAGTTTCCTTACAAGGGGGACTTGCTCTTCCCCATCACTAGGCAAAGGGTTGACCAAATCTTCTGGAAGCTAGGAAGAAAAGCTGGCATAACGGCGATTGGCGATCCTGCCATTTCTAAACACAGAAACTTACACCCCCATGTGTTGAGGCACAGCTTTGCTATTCACTGCGTCAAAAGAGGCATGAGTATAGAGCGACTGCAGAAAATACTCGGACACGCCTCTCCAACCACAACCAGCGTTTACCTCCAGTGGTCATCCACTGACCTCCACGAGGACTATGACAAGATTTGGGAAGATGAAAAAACGAGAACCAAGGATTAAGAAAACAATAGAGGGAGCCGACGCGGCAAAGAAAGTCGCCAAATCCTCCTCAAATAGGCGTTCCATGGGGAAGAGCTGCCTCGGAACACAGGCCTGGGCTTTTCACCAAGCAGTATTTGACGGAGCACAGCGAGGCTTGTGCTGCAGACATTTTTTATGCGCTCCGGCGAAACCTCGAGGCTATCAATAAGGAGCGTATTGAGATTGGGGACAAACCTATTGGGGGCTGTACCTATAACTCCTTTGCGAAGTATTGGCATTGGTTCAAGCTGCTTGGGCTGATTGAATCGGTAGACAAACGAGAAGCCGCTATTTATGACTTTCTTGAGGAAAGGCGGTTTTTCAAATTGACTGACAAGGGCAAGGTTGAAGTGCGAGCTTGGGAGGACCCGATTGCGGTAACACATCCAGAGCTGCGGTAAAGAAGCTAATAATTGTAGAAGGGGTTCGTTTACAAATCCCCTGCTTTACTAGCGGTTTTAGTCTAGGCATGGCTACTAGTGTATTATCCATGCTAGCGGGAAGGGAATAGACAGCTTGCTCTTTGGCTGAAACGCACTGGCTTGCCTCGTTGTAATAGAGGTAACGCTCACTAGCTAGATTTCAATTTGATTTTACCATTTTATCCTTTACCAAAAAAGTAGTTACTTCCTTTCCTTTTCTAAGGGCTCTTTTGTAAAGCACAATAGTATTAGATGATGCTAACAATCTGTCCCTTCGTTTTGTTTCTGCTTCCATATCTCGTAAACCGCTCCGAGCATTACTCCGGTCCTCAGCCATTGTAGCATGGGAAGCTCCTGATCATACCGCTTGCCAAAAACCTCAATGGCAGCAAGAAAGTCACGGTCGACATTGTCGTTCCACTCCTTCTGTGCCTTCTCATTCAGGATGACTTCGTTGATAATCGCCTTTACTTTATTCTTCCGAGGTTGCTCCATCTCCTTACTCCTCGGTCTCGCCTGGTAGTGGCGGCGGATTGATATTTCTATTTACTAATACCCAAGCCCTTCTCCATTTCAGGACTTCGATGCTCAGGTTGTCAGCATTAATTTCCTTAGCTAGAGGCGGTGGGTAGTTAGATTTCTTCCACGCCAGTTTGATTTTGATGGCTTCTTCTAGTGTCATATTTGACCTCCTCTCCTTTCTGGAGGCCCCACCCGACGGTAAAACCAGGGGTAACCGGGGGGAAACCCCAAAAAACCGCCGGGCGGAACCACGTACCGATGTTAGTTTGTTATCTGTCTAGTGTGGCACAGCGGGCACGTACTAGAGTGCTCGCTTTCCGATACAAAGGTGGCACTAGCGGCGAGAGCGCGCTGTATCCTTTCAGGAGACCGGACGATATGGCTACTTGCCCAAGTGATCAGGTTCATCATGTCAAAGGCGTTGCGTGGCGGCTCCTGGATAGCCTGTGCCCTAACAGCCTCGGCCTCTTTCCCTGTTATACCGGCCTGATGCAGCAGCTCCTCGAGCATACCCGCTCGCTGGTTGGGTGGTACTCGCTCCCGGATCATCTCGCGGTATCGGTTCACGACATCCCCCATCGCCTGGTAGGCTGCCCGGGTTGATTGCCTGAACCACTGCCAGATATTATCGCCTTCTCCACCCCCGCCGGTATAATTGGCTAGGACGGTTCTGCTAGTCTGGCCATTGGTGCAAGTTAGCCGCAGCACATAGCTTTGCACCGAAGGCATTATAGTGTTGATGGGACTGAAGGAAACCATGGCACCGCCCTGCACTATGTCGCCGCGGCGTATCGCCTCTTGCCTGGTGCCGACTATTTCCAGTACAGCGGCGTTCAGGCTCAGGATACTGACCCGGTGGTAATCACAGTTGGGTATGGCCTGCTCAATTGAGGACAGCACCCTATCCGCAGGCAGATTTCTCATCCCGCGGAAATCGGCGAAGTTTTCGACCTGGTCATTATCCAGAAGCAGGTTGTACCGCTCCTTCCGTTCCAGGAGCTGGGTGGCAACCCTGCCGAAGAGGTCGGGGCTTAATTCCCTGCAGACCTTTTGTGGCAAGCCAACAAAGTTGGTCATTGCCTTGACCCCGTTCTCGCTCAGATGAACAAGCTGGCCGCCGCTGCCTGGTCTTATGACCACCTGGCCGGGCTCAACCATTACCCTTGTCCGGGGTGTGTGCACCACTTGCCTTACAGTAGTATAGCAGATGGGTTCGAGTTTTTCTAATACTTGTGTTCGATCCAATTGATCCTCCTTTACTTTGATTATTTGATTTGCTTTGATTATTGCCTCACTTTTTCATGATATCACCCCCTACTATAACCATTCCACTGACGAGCAGTTTTTGTTGCATGAGCAAAAACGTCAGCTTGTGCTTTTTATCTGTATTTCTTTGAATATCCGAGATAGCCGATCCGACCACCACTCTGGTAATTTATTGGTGCACTGATAGAAAGCAAAGTTTTCCATATCGAGCACCAGGCACGCTTTCTTCTGAGCCACTGGGCCCCTTATGCCCTTGAAGAATTGATAAGCCTTGCCGGTAAAGTCGGCCATTTCGTCCCGCTCCCAGAGCTGGTGGGCATAGGTGGGCCGCTTCCAGATGATACGATGCACGGCAGTACATACGTTCAAGTCCAGTTTTCGCGAGTAGTGGCTTATGAACAGTATGAGCTGCTCTCTTTGCCCAGCGATGGCCAACATATCATCGAGCTCCATGGCGTCACCGCTTTGGCTTCTTCTGGCATGTGCCGATTGTGCGGCTTCGTCATAGATTACTACCGTCCGGTCCTTCCATTGGCTTCTTTTTGTGGTCACTTTCATCCAGGACGGCGTGATACGCTGCACTGACTTTCTTTGGCTCTCATTCATTCTGGGTATATGGAGTATTGCCGGCAGGTTGCGCTTGTGGTGCAGCTCCGCGGCGATCTCATGAGCCAGCCCTGTTTTGCCTGTCCTGATGTCCCCCATTATCATCACCACCCCCGGATAGGGTATTACGGAGTATAGGCTGGCCTTCCGTGGAGTGGCGAGAATGGTTTGGGCATACTCACTACTCTGCTGATCCCGATACGCTTTTAGTTTTTGCGACCAGCTTTGCTTTGGTGTCAATTTCACCCCCTTTCTTTCTTGCTAATTTCACATAATCAGAGAAGGGATTGGGCCTGTGAAAATTCCCAACCCTGTTCAGATGCGTCCAGATTGCCGCCCAGTAACCGAAGTTCATGAATTTGTATAGAGCCAGGTTCTTGTGGGCTTTTTCTCAGCCTCATCGAGTGCCTGCTCTAGCCGTCTCCTGGTAGCGGTGGCTTCATCTAACACTCTTGGCGATCGAATATTCAGTTTGCATTGCTTGTTCACATTCACCCCCCTTACTATAACTATTCCACTGACGGACAGTTTTTGTTGCATGAGCTAATTTCAAGCTACTGTGGCACAATTTAGCGTAAATTTGGCATAAATCTGGCGTAATTTAGAACTCAAATAATACCGGTTTCTCAGCCTTCTTTCTGGCTGCCTCTTCTTCTCGCCTCTCTCGCCTCTCGGCTCTGTCTTTCTCCTGCCTTGCGCGAGTCCGTCTCAGGAAGATAAAACCTTTCAGCCGGCGCAGGTCTCTTATCTGCTCGGCGCTGAGTGACGCAACCCTAATATCTTCGGGCACCTGGGCGCCGTCATGGTGGCGACTGTGGACCTGGCCAGCAATGTATAGGTAAATCTGTGACCAATCGTGGTCGAGCGGAAAGCGTAAGCAAGCAGTATAGAGATAGGCGCAGGCTTCAGCGTCCGTGCCGGTTATCTCTTCCCCATTGAGAGCTTTTAGGTTCATTACCATCCTCTCTGTTGTGATGGCAGTCTTTAGCCAGTCAGGGATAGTATCGCCCCAGCCGCCTGGATAAGCGATGATCGGATCTGTTAAGGCACCGACAATATCGGAAATGCCCCTTTCGATTTCCTTAGTAGAAGTAGACATTTATTTCTCCATCATAATCGCCATGGCGACCAGTAACAGCTTTTGCAATTCGGATAACCTCAACCCTATTGTATTGGAATGATATCCCGGGTTTGGCACTGCAGTGAATGAGCAGCCACGCCCAGGCGGTGCCAACGCCATGACTGACTTTGACATCGGTAAATCCTGCCTTTAACAAGGCGTCTTTAACAGCCTTGCTTTCCTCTCGATGTGTTTTATGATTTCTCCAGTTCATTTTCCCCCCTTACATTTTAGATTTGGGCTTAACTGCCCAGGGGAGGGCCGGACAAAGTGTCCGCCCTGTCCGTCCCTCAGTCTGGATAGTTAAGTCACCATTCCACGAACATTGGCATAAGCACGTGAATGGTGCCATTTTGCTTGACGACTCCTGGAGTTTGGGCATCTCTTAACCGCAGTATGAGCTGTTCGCTTGCCTTGGCGAGTACATCCCGCAGGTAGTGGATATTGAAGGCGATTTTCGCCTTCCCCTTTGCCGGCACCTTGATCTCAGTTTCACCCTTCTCCTCGTTCTTTGTCGAGACGACCAGATTGCCCCCTCGAGTCTGAAAGCGGACTGCCTCGTTGTCGGGCAGGGTGATCGAGACCACATCCAGGGCATTCTTTAATGCCCCCTTGTCCACAGTGAGCAGCGAGCCGCCTTTGGGAATTACCTGCTTATAGTTCGGGTACGTTCCCATAGTTACCATGGCAGTCAGCACTAGCCCATCACCGACAAAGCTGATATGTGGATACTTGGTGGATTTTCCATTCTTTGCCCTGTGAATGGACACCTTCCCGGGCATCAGTTTCTCGATGAGCTGCACCGCCATGGACGGCACGATCGTCTGCTCAAATTGCCCCTTTGCCTTGACCTTTGTTTCCGCCAGTCTGAAGCCATCGGCGGCAGCCAGCACCACTGCACCATTTTCGGGAGTAAAATGGACGCCTTCGAGAACTGGGCGCCCATTCTCTTTGGCCATAGCGTAGCTGATTTGCTTCAACGCACTGGCCAGACCGGTTACCTCGACCGCCTTGCCCCTGACTCCCTGCACCTGCGGGAAATCCTGTGCCTCGAAACCGTCAAGAGTGGTGGTGGCTCCAGCCTCTACCTTCAAGTGGGTTTTGCCCACCAGGGACAGAGTGACTGTCTCAGCCTTTACCGCCTTGAGGAAGGCTTCGAGCGTCTTAGGCAAAACTGCGATTGCTCCCTGCCGACTGACGTTGGCCTTGCAGCTCGCTGTCAGTGCGACTTCCAGGTTGGTACCAGTGAGCGTTACTTGCCCACCGCCGGCCCGGATGAGGACAGCACCCATCACTGGTATAGTGTGCTTCACCGCAACTGCGGACTTGACCTTGCCCAAGGTCTCCAAGAGTGCCCCACGTTGTGTCGTCGCTCGCATAGAGCACCCCCTATTTAATTATTATCCCCATTAGCGTTACCCGGGCTGCTCCACGTGGAGGCTGGGGATCCGCAGCCCAGGGGAGAAGGTTTCCCCTATCAAACTAGGAATGTGGCATTGCTGTCTATCCTCTCGACCTTCCAGATATCGGCCTTGTATCGGCCATTCTTCAATAATTGCTGCCTATAAGTCTCGGCCGCTATCTCAGTCATGAACCGCCTTCCGCCGCTCTTGGAGAAGCTGTACCGATAGCTGCGGCTCGTATATTTCAGCAATCCATTGTAGCCGTCGGTCAGAACGAAATAGTGGTCTTGCTCGACCCGGGTTTTCTCCCTGGGCGCTTTGCGCTTGGGCGAGCGGAGCCTCTCCAACACCATGTCCGTATTGTGCGGTCGGAAGCCTAGCCAGAAACTCTTACCGTTCCCATTCTGCCATGCCCGCCACTTCTTTAGCTCGATGAAATACTCTTGCTCTGTCTTTAAGTCAACGGATGCAGGTATTCCATCAGTAGAGTCTTCTCTGAAAGTGACAGTGTTGAAGTACAGTGTCACTCCGAGCTTGGCCAGCTCTTCCACCGTCAGTGCAGTCTTGATGCCGTTGGCATACTGGCTTCGATACAAGTTCCAGGATGTGTCGCCACAATGCCCACCGCCTACCGCTATCGAGGCATAGTAGCCAAAACGGTTACGGATATCGGCTGGCTTGTCCACTTTGTGATAGCGGTCTCTGATACGGCGCCTCAGTTCAGCATCGAGGTTCTTCAGGATAATATCGGGCTTCTCACTGATTTTGCCCTTTCGGTTGTAGTACCTGTCATTGCTCCAATCCCTAGCCCGACGGCCTTTTGGGTGTTGATAATCAGGTATATCAAAGCAATTATTTGAGCCAGCCAGCAGCATAGGAATTACTTCCCCGGTTCTGCGGAGCTTCACGAATTGCTTGCCGTAGATAATCTCGTAGCTCAACTTTTACCCCCTTATTAAATTTAGTTTAGGATAATCGACCGACTACTGAAGGCAAGGTTGACCTTGCCCCCAGGGTGTCGAGCGATTAGCTCGGGTCTTCCAGATAGTAGTCGGTAAAGCAATCTATCGTTGTCCAGCTAATTCCAATCTCACAATCCTGTTTGCGGTCAACTAGGTCAAGGATGCCATCGGCCTGCCCGCTCGTAAGCGTTATGCCTCGCTCTTTAGCTCGTTCAATGACATCTGCCTCACACCAAATAGCTGTCGCAACTAGGTCGTCTGGCCGATATGTCTCGTTCAGTCGCTTTACTAGGTCTGCTACTCTTGGCATATTTCACCCCCGTTTTAGATTTGAAGCTAAAAGCCTCACGGCTAGCGGTAAAGCACCCCTTACCGCTAGATAGTCAGGCGTTTAGACTTCAGGCTCGCCATTTAAGCCAAACTCTAGGCAATCGTTCAATGCTCTTTTGGCGGCTTCAATGGCTTCGACTGTAAGGTTTCCACGCTGCAATTCCTCGAGAGCTTCTTCATATAGCATAATTCACCCCCTTTATTTACGTTTAGCTTTCCTACTACCTTGAACGTAGAATTTAACCTTATTGCCCCCTCGAATATACAATTTGCTCACACTTCACCCCCTTATTCAGTTTTATTCAGGACTAATCGACCTGCTGCTGAGGGCAAAGCTACCCTTGCCCCCAGAGTGCCGAGCGATTAGCTCTTTTTGCCGCCGTTCTTTGAGCCGCAGCGGACAGCGGTAAACTGGCACTGGTACTTGACGCCATTCTCGATAACCTTGCCCTGCCCCCTGAAACCATCAGAGCCAGTTTTGAAGGTTGTCGGCTTTAGCTCTACCACGATGGCCGCCTTCTGTAGTATTGCCTGCATTGAAGCACCCCCTTTATTTATTTCGCAAACCTCAAGCATAGCCGCTTGAGCTTCTTGACTTGTTCCCTGGTGAAGCCTGGGCAGTACCTGTCCAGATTTATCAGTATTGCCTTTGGCAGCTTCTCAGGGTCTCGAGTGATAAGCTCAGTCTTTAGCTTGTCGCCCTTGCCGTTATGAAAGGCAATCGCTACCCCCCGATACGTTACATATCGAAAAGGCTTCTGTGGACGCTTGCGACGCCTATCCGCCTCGAGCTGGCTTTGGCAATTATGGCAATAGCCTTGCTCGGTAGAGGCAGGACGAACGTTGCAAATATGGCATTTGCGTGCCTTTACCTGTGTCGCCATGCATCACCCCCTATTTAATTATTGAGGTTTTTAGCCCCACCACTGGCCACCAGTTTGCTGATGGCCAGTACGTGAAATTAAAAACAAAGCTCCCCCGACCGCCAAAGTCGGGGGAGCTGAACCCGGCGTCATTCTCCATGTAACGGTCCGCCCATCCACCACATCACGGCAACCCCACCTGGGACTTTTGCAGGCGGAATTCTCCCATGGTCGGTAACGGCCTTCGGGACTTGCTACTGTCCCTGCCAACGACTGAACATACGCCCCGCTTACCCCACGTTGCCCCTACATAGGGACGTGGGTAGAACGCATGACCAGCTTATGCCGGCTGCACCGTGTACTCTTGGAACTGGGGGGAGTCAACCCCACAGCCGCACCATGAGCTACAGCTACCGTGCCAGCAGTCCACCTTGACGCAGGCGCACTATGGCAATTGCACCACGACCCTTTTGCGTCGGGCAAGACGGCGACTGATTCGAACGTCGCTCTCTAGACTGATTTAGGCCAGTCAGTCCCCGTAGCTTGCCTACCTTGATGCTGTCGCTGGTAGATTGCCTATCACTACGGCTAGGGCTAGGACTAGGCCTTGTCCCGTAAAGTGCGTTTGGACTGCCCTATGCCTGGCGTTCAGGCCGCACGTATCCGGTTAGCCAATACTTTGGCGTTTATGCCTCTATGTCAGACTGTCGCATCGAGTGTCCACGTCCCCCACCTCATACTTAATACTGAGGTCAGCCCCAGGTGTCCCGAGTGTGGGCATGGATTGGGATTGCTAGGCTGTCCATAGAGGATTGGCCTTGCGTGTTAAGAAAGCAAAAGCGGCCGATTATTCGGCCGCCTCTACTGCCCCTCACACTAATACTATTCCGTCCAGTTTTAGTTTTTGTTGCAATCTAGCTATGATTTAGCTTTAGTTTATTAAGAGTTTATATCCCTCTCTTTGAACCCAGCGATTTAGTCTCGAACGTTCGGTATTGTCCAGCGTTTGGCTTTGCTTTGGACGCCCACCTTTGCGATTGCGAGGTGCTCCGAGTGGCTTGCCTTGCAATCGCTTTATCACTAGGCTTTTAATGTCCGCAGGGATTTGATGCCATAGCGATTGGGCGTCTAGCTTGTCAATTTGCTTGCGTTCAAACTCTACTTCACCGACTAGCAATTCAGCGAGTTCGGTCTCTTCACCATCGCTATTAGTGATAGTCTCCGATAAGTAACCGCCATAGTATTGACTGTGCAGCTTGTAGGTCGTGTACCAATTCTGCCAATCCCTACGTACTATCGCATAGGCAAAGGCCAGTTTCTCCGTACCGCTTGCCAAGACTGCTGTTAGCAACTCTTGAAACAAATCTTGACGCTCGCTCGCAGGAGCTTTGCGACTAAATATGTATGCAGTCTGAATTGCGAGTTTAGCGTTTGTGTCTAGCTTGTCAATAGCTTTAGATGTATCACGGACTAAAGCTATAAATTGGTCGTCATTATCAAACTGCCCCGCCCCGCCCGCCAGTGTCCTTGATAGCTTGTGTCTTTCTACTAATGTTTGCATTTATCACCCCCAGTTTTTAATTCTGGACATGATAGTATCAGCGTTTGGCTATATTTAGTTTTTAAGGTTCAAATCTCGAATTTGGATAACCCGAGCATATTAAGTTTACAGGAATTACCGGAGTTTGTCAAACCATTCTTATCAGAATGTTTAGCATATATGCTATAACGCTTCCGCTAAAGCTAAATCCCTATGTCGAGAAAATTTTCAGCCATATTCGATTTGAAGGTGCTACTATACAATCCAAGTTTTTGTTCAATTTCACCCTCAGATGTACTCTGGACCTCTGCCTCGGCGCCTCGTCACCCATAGCAATAAAAACAACGACGGGGATAACAACGATAATATCTGACTAGACGTGGTATGGAAAT
>Ga0209979_1000498_pt1 | contig 53575 bp, 55 predicted proteins | sample AnhtaG_FD_183114 | JGI IMG/M metagenome (GOLD analysis project Ga0209979, IMG submission 183114) | Deep subsurface microbial communities from Anholt, Denmark to uncover new lineages of life (NeLLi) - Anholt_01485 metaG (SPAdes) (version 2) | ecosystem: Environmental > Aquatic > Marine > Oceanic... | reverse complement strand
CGCCCATGACATAGGCCTCGTACTTCTCGACGCCAACGGCGTGAGTTTTGAGATACTCTTTATCGTAAGTTCCGTTCTTGAACCAGTGATAAGTAATTGCCAGATACATCGCCGCGTCGGTGTTTGGTAGGATCGGTATCCATCGGTCGGCGTGCACGGCGGCAGCATAATTAAGATCGGGGCACACATAAATCTGCTTGATGCCGAGTTCCGTCCACCAGTAGCTCAATCGACTCGGCAATTGGCCCTGCCAGCCCCAAGGCGTGGTTTCCTGATCACAGCCCCAGAAAAGGAGCAGCTCAGCATTCTTGGAGATATCGTAGAGCAGGTTGCTTTGCTTTCCCTGGCCAACCGGCTCGCAGCCCCAAAAGTGCTTACTCCCCCACCACCAGCCTTCCCAGCTGTCCGGTTGGCGGTTCTGTTGTGTGAAACCACCCCATAGGCGGAGCAGCCTGCGGCCGGCGCCATGGCAGGCCTGCACAACCTTGTTCTCTCCGTGCTGGTCGCTCTCATAAAGAAGAGCAGTGGGCCCGTACTTCTCCTTGATGCGATTCATCTCGCTGGCAATGATGTCAAGAGCCTGATCCCAGGAGATGCGCTTATACTTGCTTATGCCGCGGTTTTGCGGGTTGCGGTTGCCATTGGGATCGAAGTCGACACGCATCATAGGGTAGAGGATACGCGCCGGCGAATAGACACGGTTCTTGTAGGCAATCGAGAATGGCGGCAGCAGGGTCTTCATGCTGGGCTCAAAAGTCTTGCCCCTCGATTCCATCTTCCAGGGGTTCATATCCTTGGGATCATACTTCCAATCGTAGTGCATCGGGCGGATACGTATGATTTTGCCATCCTTGACGTCCACCATCGAGGCGTTGGAACCATTCTCAGGTACACCGCAAAAGCTGATATCCCTAATAAACGTTTGTCCTGCCACATTTACCATACTGCCTTTCTCTTTGGGTCGTTTTTTGGATTGCTCCTTTTCTACCATCTTTCCCTCCATCACTCGTCTTGAAATTTTGGCCAACACAATGCAAAAAGGCTGGCACCTCCAGACGAACTGTATTGGACCGCCGATCGGCTCTCTATAGTACAGTGTAGTTGACTCAGGTAAAGCTTGTCAAACACCTGTGCTCGCCTGACGTGATAGGTCTTAGTGATTCTCCTTGACAATAGGCTGGAGACGAGTATAATTTAGAAACTAACTTAGTTCATTTGGTGTTCAGCTAGTTCAGTAGGCAATATCTAGTGGGGTGAGACGTATTCTGGACAAAATTCAGCAATAAGAAAGTGACCGTAGTTATACAGGAGGTGTAATATGGCTGATTTATTTGATTTGACAGGCAAGGTTGCCATAGTGGTTGGTGGTGCTGGCGGCATCGGTCGTGCACAGGCTCTGGGCCTGGCGGAGGCTGGCGCTGACGTCGTTGTGGCCAGCCGTAAGCTGGAGCATCTCAAGCTGGTAGCCAAGGAGATACAAGCCCGGGGTAGAAAGTCACTGGCTGTCGCCGTGGAGGTTACTGATGAGAAATCAGTAGGGGCTATGGTAGATAGTGTCCTGAAGACATTTCCTCACATTGATATTCTGGTAAACGCTCATGGTTTGGCGATTCGCAAGCCTGCCGACACTTTTCCCATTGATGAATGGCAGCAGGTTATGGATATTAACACCCGGGGCACTTTCCTCACCTGCCAGGCGGTCGGCCGGGTGATGATTAAGGAGCGCAGTGGTAAGATTATAAACCTGTCATCAGTGAGAGGTAGATATGGGCTCCCTGCCGACTACGCAGCTTATTGTGCTAGCAAAGGAGCCGTAGATACCCTGACACGAACACTCGCCTGTGAGTGGGCTAAGTATAATGTGCTGGTGAATGCGCTCGCGCCCACTATTGTGGAAACCGAACTTACCCGCGCTGCCTTGGCTAACCCTCAGTTTGCTCAGCAGATGAAGTCTCGCATCCCGCTCGGCCGCTGGGCAATGCCGGAGGATATTGTTGGGGCTACCATATTCTTTGCCTCAAAGGCGTCAGACTTCATTACCGGGCAAATCCTTTACATTGACGGTGGCGTGACTACTTGGTAGCAGCGAAAAAAATAGTTTCTATCAGGAGGTAATGAGATGGACTCAGAGGTGAAGAATTATCCAGAGTTTTGGGGTGGTAAGAAACTGGCTTATCCTCATGTAGCTGCCGAAGCACCTAAGTTCTCTAGGTCTGTCGTGGTCGGCAATCTGATCTTTGTCTCTGGCTGTCAAGGCATGAACCCGGAAACTGTCAAAACAGAGACCGACGTTTTTGAAGAGCAGATGGTAATAGCTCTTGACAAGGTCAGGATGGCCATGGAGGAGGCAGGAAGTTCCATGAATAACGTTGTCAGGACACTCATGCTCCTCAAGAATTTGGAGGATTATCCTCGTATGCGAAAGACAGAGCTAGAGTACTATCAAAAATACGCCCCATTTCTGGTCGATAACCCGCCGGCTAGTACCTTCATGCAAGTCGCCAGTCTGGCAAGACCTGAATTTTTGGTCGAGATAGATGTAATTGGCGTTATTTCTAGGGAGTAAACAGTATAAGCTGATATAGCTTGGTGAGTTCGGGCGGACTAATGACTTATGGCGTGGGGCACGACATTCTTGTATATTCAGGGTGAGATTGCTTGAGGCTTAAGGTTGAGCTGCTGAGAACCAAGTAATTAAAATTTAAGGAGGTATATGTTATGGGAAAAGAAGTTTTAGTTGATTTGAGCCATCCGTTTGGTGCTGGTTCACCGCTGTGGCCATATTTCGAAGATGTCAAAATCGAAAGAATGCACTACATGGCAAAGTCCGGCGTTCTGTCCCAGAAAGTAACGACCGTCATGCATTGCACCACCCACGCCGACTCACCAGGGCACGTATTTGAGGGCGGTTTGTTTACTCACGAAATTCCCCTCACCTGCTACTATGGCGATGCTGTAATCTGGGATATCCCAAAGAAGAAATGGGAGCTCATCACCACCGGGGATCTCGACGAGGCCAATAAGAAGCTGCCTATGAAGGCGGGCGATATCATTATTGTCCATACCGGTTGGAATAAATATTGGGGCGATAATACCACTTATTTCTGCTATTCACCCGGACTGGGCAAAGAGGCTGGTGAATGGTTCGTATCGCACAAAGTTAAAGCTGTCGGCGTGGACCAGCAAGCTCTGGACCATCCGCTCCACACCGCTATTGGACCTCACGGTCCTGGGCCGCTGCGCCCGGACATATGCGCCGAATATAAGAGAGAGACGGGGCACGACGTGCTGCAAGACTTCCCGGAGTGGGAACCTTGCCATAACCTGATAATGAGAAACGGTATGCTCGGCTGGGAAAATGTCGGTGGCGATATCGCTAAAGTAGTCGGGAAGAGATGCAGAATTTCTGGTTTCCCGATCCGCTGGTACATGGGTGACGGCTCCATCGTTCGTATGGTTGCCTTTATTGATGAGAACGACCTCAACAATGTCCCGGATCGCGTTTACAAGTACGGCACGCAATAATCCGGATTGTTCACGACCCGAGTAATCTGCAATCCGAAGGGAGAGAATTATGAAAAAGGTTAGTTTAGCTCAGGTCAAGCCCTATGAGGCTCCCGGTCATTTCAAGATGGTTGCGCTCAGGTTAAGCGGCAAAGAGGAGACCGGAGCTGAGAAGTTCTGGGTAGGCATGTCCCATTTTCTGCCTGGAGGTGGAGCCGAATTCGGGGCCACGCCAGCGGAGAAATACTATTTCGTCCTGGACGGAGAAATCACCGTTAAGACCGAGAAGGAAGAGATTACCCTGGGGCCATGGGACTCAGTCTACATCGCTCCCAATGAAGGCAGGGAAATCATCAACAAGACCAATAAACCGGTGAGTATGCTGGTAGTCATCAACTATTAGATCAGCCTTCCGAATATGGTGGGCACGGGAAGCGTGTCAGGGCGTGGTACAAGAGCGAGCTGTCGTATCCGGTATTATTCCCTACGCACATTGGCAGCGACTAACGGGAATTCTTTTCACCGGAACGGATCGCAAAACTAGCACGGAGAACGGAAAAGGGGGGTATTTATGAATTATGATGATTTTCTCGAACTTGCAAAAAAGAGGAGGAGCATTCGCAAATTCAAATCTGATCCTGTACCCGATGAATATATCGACAAAATCATAGAAGTGGCTCGACTCGCTCCCTCGGGTGGTAACTCGCAACCCTGGGAATTCATTGTCGTTAGGAAAAAGGAACTAAAGGATCGGATCACGGAGTTGGTTAAAGACCAGTATGCTATCACGCATAAAATGGAACTTACTAGAGTGCCGGAGTTGAGATTTCCTAAATATGCCAAACCCATCACAGAAACACCTGGTTTTGGCAACGCTCCTGTTTTCATAATCCTGTGTGGTGATGTTAGGACGAAGGAGGCCTACCCGAAGGATGTTGTTCTGGTACAGGGGGATTCAATCTTCACGTCAAGTTTGGCTAGTGCATTTGGCTATATGAATCTGGCAGCTACCAGCTTGGGACTAGGCGCGCAGTGGGTGTCTGCGGTTGCCTCGCCCTATGTTCAAACCCTTATCAAGATTCTTTTGCACATACCAAAGGAATTGGAGATACACCATATGATGGCAGTGGGCTATCCTGATATGGTGCCACCACCGAAATTAGTTAGAGCCAGGGATGAACTGGTTCACTATGATTACTACGACAAGGCTAGGTTGCGTACGGAGAGGCAAATCGCAGAGTTTATTGCTGCCTGTCGTACCTAACCACTGACTACTATGTAGGAGAATAAAAAGTTGGGTAGGTGCATGCGCAGGAACATCCCAGGATGGGCCATGCCGGCAATAAGTATGTGCGACGGCTTATCTGGATGCTCTCCATAGTAGCTATTAGAACTGTGCCACATTATCGTGCCTATTTCCAACGCCGGGTGCAACCTGGAAAAACCAAAATACATATTATCGTAGCTGTCGGTCGTAAGCTCCTCTCTGTATTTCACGCCATCCTGAAGAGGGGCGTACCCTATGACCCTAATTGGGAGGTTAATCGCCATTTTGCCCTGGCAAGGGGTTGACATGAATATAGTAATCAGCCTCCTTGATTTGATTTGCCATGCTGGTGGCTAATGGCACATCCTGGTCAACTTCATAGTTCATACTCCGAAGTATGCCTTTTTAACCGTCTCTTCCTCCTGGAGTTCCCCCGCAGTGCCGCTCAGGGTAACACGCCCTACTTCCAGAATATAGGCCCGGTCAGCTTCCTGCAGGCTTCGCCTCACATTCTGTTCCACAAATAGAATGGTAATGCCCCTCTCTCTGATTTCCTGTAACGCTTTGTATAGACTGGTAATAATAATAGGGGCAAGGCCGAGAGACATCTCATCCAGCAGCATAAGCTTGGGGTCCGCCATCAGACCCCGCCCCAAGACTAACATCTGCTGTTCTCCCCCACTGAGCGTTTTAGCCGTCTGCTTCTTCCTAGTTTCCAGTATCGGGAAGTGTTGATAAACGTTTTCCAGGTTTTCTTTTCTTCTCGCCCGCGCCCTCTGATTGTATGAACCCAGTATGAGATTATCAAACACGCTCATGTCGGGAAAAATTCCTCTTCCTTCCGGAATCTGAGTGATGCCAAGTTCAACTATGCGGAAGGGTTTTATAGTGGAGATGTCCTGCCCGTCAAATTCAATCTTGCCCTTAGCAGGATGTAACAAACCTGATATTGTATCCAGCAGGGTAGATTTACCTGAGGTATTGGCACCAATAAGACCGACTATTTCGCCGGCTTTAACTTCCAATGACACGTCCCACAGAGCCTGGAAAGTGCCCTGGAATACATCTATATTGCTGATCTTCAGCAGTGGCTTTTGAGATATTTCTTGAGCACGCTTTTCCATGTCAGTCCACAATAAGCCTATCGTTAACGCTAACCGAAATAGGCTGCCAGTACCTTTTCATCTTCCATCACCTCGCCCGGCGTCCCTTCGGCGATTTTCTCCCCTTTGTCAATTACGATTATCCTGTCAACTGCCTCCACCATCACTTTCATGACATGCTCCACCAGTATGATTGTCTTGCCCATTTCGCGCACTTGTTTTGTTATGTCCAGTATCCGCGGGAGTTCCGCCTCAGTTGAACCAGCAGCGACTTCATCCAGCAGTATTAATGTCGGATTGCTGGCCAGGGCCCTGGCTAGCTCGAGTCTCTTAAGACTGACCGTTAGTAAATCGCCAGCTATCGTATCCTTCTGTTTTAACAAATCTACAAGGTCAAGTATTTCATCAATTTCAAGTGTATCACCTCTTTTGTTCCCGTATTTTGCCGCTACCATAAGATTGTCCCGCACCAACAGGTGGGTAAACGGCTGAGGAATCTGAAAAGTCCTGGCAATTCCAAGGTGACAGATTTTATGCGGTGGGTAACGTGTGATGTTCTTCCCCTCAAACAGTATCCTGCCCGAGTCAGGGCGATATACACCGGCTATGAGATTCAATAGAGTCGTCTTACCGGCACCGTTGGGGCCCATCAAACCCAGGACTTCACCTGTCCGAACCTCAAAAGTTATGTTTTGAATCGCATGTATCCCCCCGAAACTCTTGCTTACCCTATCGATGGAAAGAACCGCTGTTTCCGACATCGTTACCTTTCTACTCCGCTGAATTGTATCTTATAGAACCTGCACTGGCAACTAGCCCTCGGCCCTACTTCAGGTTCTTGTGGATTTTGCCTTCGGCTGCCTGGAAGAGTTTTACTGGGAAGCGATAAGCTCCCACCCGGCGCAGCAAGCCCGCAATACCCTGTGGCATCGCTACCACTACGACAATCAGTATGATTCCCTGTATAAACAAGCTCCAAGCACCATAGTCAGCCAATAGGAACCTCAAGAAGGTAACTATGGCTGCTCCTATAATCGGCCCCTCTTCTCTGCCTTCGCCTCCGATGACTGTAGCCATCAACGGCAGAAGTAGCCACGATATACTGAAGCCGCCCGACGGTTGTATTTTCGGAGTGTGGATGAAATAAGCAGCGCCGGCTAAGCCCATTATGAAGGCGGCAATAAGAAAGGAAGACAACTTCACCCGGAAAATATTTACCCCCGAGCTTGCGGCGGTGTTCTCATTATCACGAATTGCCGTCAGCCCCAGGCCCAGCCTTGCCCTCAAAATTATGTGTACCACGAAGATTGACGCCGCCGCGATAGCGAGGGCCAGCCAATACTTATTCCCCAAGGAAAACCCAGCTAAACCAATTACCGAGTAACCGGCACCCCCCCCCTGGTACGCAGTCCCGACAGGGCGCCAGTAATTAAACCATTGCTTGAGCACTTCCGGTAGAACTAATGTCCCGATAGCAAAATAGATGCCCTTCATCCTGAACACAGGATAAGATATGACTAGAGCAAAAATAGCCGCTACTGCAGCTCCAGCAATCAGCCCCACCTGAAAAGGCATACCGACCCACGTGCCTATGGCCATGGTATAGGCTGCCAGCCCAACAAAGGCATGCGGGCAGAGGCATATCAGTCCGGTATAGCCGGCAAGCAAGTTCCACATACTTGCCAGAGCGAGGTATATGAAGAAGGAAAAGAGGTAATTAAGCCAACTCAGAGGGATTCCTATCAACGGGAATAATGCCAGCACCACCAGGACTGCTATTGGTGCTAATGTTGTCAATCGGGGCATCTTCATCTTATATCTAACGACCAAATATGCCTTGCGGTCTCACGGATAATATCACAAACACCAGCAAATAGGGGGCAAGCATTTGAACCATCAGAGACCCTCCCGAGAGATAAGCCCCGAGGGTCTGGGTTAACCCAAAGATCATGCCTCCGATAAATGTCCCCGCCATGCTGCCCAACCCCCCTAATATAATCACGCCAAAGGAGATGATCAAGAAAGGGGATCCTGACGCCGGGCTGAAGTAAAAAGTCAGTCCCTGAAGCACACCGGCAACAGCAGCACAGGCCATAGCGATGGCAAACGCGTAGGAATAAACGCGGTTCGGATTTATCCCCATACGCTCAGCTACCGGCTCGTTCTGTGAGGCGGCACTGATTGCCCTGCCCAGATATGTTCTCCTCAGGAATTCACGAAGGGCAATCATCACCGCTAAACCGCCGATGAAGTTGAGTAGATATCTCAGCGAGATAGTGACCGGTCCGACGGCAAAAGTTTTCAGTTGGTAAGCCGTTGTCAGGCTCCTGTTGAACGGAGTCCAGATAATCTGGCAAAGGCTTTGAACTATTATGGAAATTCCAAAACAGGCGATTAGTGCAGCGTCTAAAGATATCCTGAAAGTCCGGTTGATGATGAATTTTTGCACAAAGAAACCGAGGACAAAAAACAGGGGCACTCCCGCAACTAAGCTGAGAAAAGGATCTATCCCCAACCAGCCCATGATTGCCCAAGCGAAGTAACTGCCGAGTATGACCAGGTCTCCGTGAGCTACGTTTATCAGCTTCATCACCCCGAAAACCAGCGAAAGACCCAGGGCAATGACAACGTATAGCCCCCCGAGGAAAATACCCCTTAGGATAGGGGCAGCTAATCCAATCAGGAAATCTTCCATCTATGCCCCGAAACTTATCACCGCATTATACAGGGGAGACCGATATGGTGACAACCTGTCACCATATCGGTCTCCCCGCAACTAGACCTTAGCCCGCGGGCTACTCATACACACAGCACATTAAGGATACAAAGTATCAAGCGGGAATATCGGTGATTCTTCCTCCGCTATGATGTCCAGCGCCGAGTTCGTTATATACTGTGTAAAAGGCTCATCCTCGTTGTCCTCGTCATAAAACCACTGACCGAAGGAGAGTGGTACAGCGCTGAAGTGTGAGCCCGACTCAAACTTCACCCAGCCGTTGATGCTGTCCAGGTCAGTTGCCGCCAGGGCGGTATTAATGGCATCCCCGTCAACATCGCCTGCCCTCTCGATGGCATCGAGCATGACCTGGGCTGCCGCATAGCCGGTTCCGATACTACGGTTCAATGGGTCGCCCGTCTCTGTAGCCCAGTCTGCAGCCAGCGAGGCTGCCGTTCTGGTACCGATGCCGACGAAGCCATCCGCCGCTTTATAGGTTGGCGCCCACCACATCTCGCACCCTACACCCCAGCCTAATGGCGGGTTTGTGCCCCAGCTCTCTACATCGCCAGGGAAGAGGGCTGCCCTTGCGGCCAAGCATATCTTCGGTCGGAAGCCCTCCGCATAGCATGTGCTCCACAGCGCGCCGAAATGAGCGCCGGGGCAATTGCCCCAGAGTATTTCCACGCCCTCAGCCTGCCACTGGTGTACCATATCGGTGAAGTCCGGCATAGGGTCTATGGCAAACAGTCCGTTGACATCTGCAACAGTATAGCCGTTAGCCTCCAATATACCAGGGAACGCCTGATACCAGCCTGTACCGTCTGAGTCAGACGAGGCGAAGATGCCCACTATGCCGTTAGTATTGGTCTTGGCATCGACCTCATCCATAAACATGAACCATGTATCGACCATGGTATAGCCGGGAACATCGCGCGGAGCTGCTGGCTGGTAGTCACCTATAGCAAAGCCGGTGAACCAGGTGTATTCCGGGGTTACCCCCCCCTGCGAACCGAAAAGCCAGGGCTCAACGGGACCGCCAGCGATAATCGATGGCACACCGTAGTCACTAGCTACCGAGGTCGTAGGGTCGTGCAGGTCGCAGGGTGCATTAGGTGATAGAAGGGCGTGTACCCCATCCGCTACAACCAGGTCTATACTCTGAGGTCCTACCTGATTGGGGTCGCTCTGGTTATCCTTGATTATCAACGTGACGGGCACTGTTACGTCCCACTCTGACAAATATATTCCGCCCGCATCATTGATGTCGTCCACAGCCTTCTGCATGCCATATCCTTGCTCACCAAAACCGGCAAAGATACCGGTTATGGGAAGAGTGGCTCCCAACAGAACTTCTGTCGGGGCTTCCGGCTCTTCATCGCCATCGCCCCCACAGCCGATAAGACCCACGCTGAGAGCTAGCACCACAGCTAACGAGATAAAAAGTATTCTGTTTTTCACTGTTTTTTCCTCCTTTCTTTAAGATTTTCTTTGTTCTCCTAGACTTTAATGATTTACGTCGCTATTCACCTCCTTTTGGGATTAAGGCTGCATAAATTTTGGTTTGGGCATTTCGCAAGCCTTGCACTCCAGATTCTTGTAGTTACCTGGTCAACTACTTCTGTTTCCCGCCACAGCAACTCTGGGACAAAGGGAGACTGAAAAACTGACGGAAAACCTCGACGCTGTAACGATCGGGAATAGCAGTTTAGTTTCTGCAAAATCGTGCCCCCTTGCCACCCCATAATCATAATGATGATAACACCTAAATGTTAGAATCCTGTTAAGCTTTTGGTAGCGTGTAAAGAGCTTACATTTCTCCTGGATTCCCCCACAGGCAATGACCCTCAAATTGTATTGTAACTTGTTTTTGAAAGTTTCTCAATATTGTGTACTCGTTCATCTCTGAAAAAGTCGACCTCGTCAAGTGCCATCAGGTTCCTTCCTATTCGTCTCTCCGTGCGATTCTCACAATATGTCGTTCAGGGTGGGGCTGCCCAATCATATGAACGGTCAGTTAACGACCAGAACGAGTAGCGGGCTTACCCCAGGCACTGGCTATTTCCCCCATCTCCTCGTAGCTCTTCCCATTCCTTAGCATATGGTATATCCATTCTAAGAGCTTCCTTTCGGCAGCTACTTTCGCTATTTTCTTCCCTTTTCTCCTCTCTAACTTGGAGCAAAATCTCTGCAGACGACCTGGTCTGTCAATACAGTGTATCACCACTTCTGCCATTATCCACCTTAGCCACTTTGACCCTTGTTTGGTAATATGCCCATGGAAAACAGTATTTCCCGAGGCGTAAGTAGAGGGGATAACACCAGCATAAGAGCAGAGCTTTTTTGCTGAGGGGAAGCGATTTATATCCCCTATCTCACTTCTTATCAGAAGAGCACTGTAATATCCCACACCGGGAACGGTCATCAGGAGCTTTGCCTTTTCGTCATTCCTAACCGAATTCCTAATCCTTTTATTGACTGCTTTAATCTGCTGCTCCAATTCATCCAGAATTAAAAGATAACCATTGAGGGCCATCCGGTACATTTCAGAGACTGAAAGAGAGCTTAGAAAATCTTTACCCTGCTTTCCAAATAGGTCGCTGAAGTCGTGAGTTATGTTGTTCTTGGCCAGTATGGCGTGGAACGGCCGAACAGAAAATACGAACGAGTGAACGCCGTCTGCTGCACCGCCCCCCTTATCTACACTAACCGGGAGCTTGCCGTTGACATCCAGAAGAAAAACTTCGAGGATGCCATTGCGTGCAGCGACGATGCCATTATAACTTCCTGCCCTGTATGCTACGGAGTGTTCAGGCGACCCAGCTTGCAGTTTAATCTGCCCAACATATTCATGACCGACCTGTGCCGCATTGCCCCCGGTGAAAAGCCATGGCCGGAAGGTTCCCGGTAGCGGAGCTACAATCTAGACCTGCCCCCGATAGTTGTAGCACTTGTTTATGTTAGTACCGGTATTAAAATAGCTTCAGGAGCCGATGTGTTGGCTTTTTTTGGCACTTTTTACCACCTTTATTTATTTTTCAGTCTAACATTGAAAGTGGACTGATTTTAGGAGGTCAGGTCAGGATGGGTCCGGTGATTATTAATCGTAACGGTGGATGATTCCTAAAATATTTTCGTCATTTTCACCAGTAGTTGTAACAATTTCCCCTTTTCTTCGTTTATACATTCAGTAGCGAAAAAATGATAAAAAGAAAGGAGGTGATAATGTTGAAGAGAATACTCAAGATTGGAGCTATCTTTTCACTGGTTGTTATCGTTTTGACATTCGCTCTTGCCAGTGTTGCTTTTGCAACGGATAATGGTGAAGGCGCATGTTATGGTGAATCCAGTGAGGGAGATGGGCCAGAACTTCACAATCACTGGGGCAATGCTGAAGCTGGGTCAGGTATATGCCTGGGCCTGGGAGCCGGCTATGGTGAATCCAGTGAGGGAGATGGGCCAGAACTTTACAATCAGTGGGGCAAGATCGCTCACGCTCAGTAATCTATTACTCAGATATAAAGTGTTATTTGAAGGGGGAACTTAGTAATTCCCCCTTCAATATTAAAGATAGAAGTTTTGTCCCTGAGCGTGAAAAGAAGTAATTCCTGATACCTTTTTATTGGCGATTTAGCTTCGATTTGTACCGCTAGGTCACTCTTGGTTTTTTATGGTGGTGAAAAGTTCGTTAGCAAAAATGTTAGCAAATTCTGATGATTTAGCTGGTAGGCCGTACAGGATTCGAACCTGCGACACCCTGATTAAAAGTCAGGTGCTCTACCAACTGAGCTAACGGCCCATAACTTTGTGAACTATGCGCAGCCTATTTTTCTACTGTCAAGATATTGGAAATGTAGATAGCGAAAGCGGGGTGAATGTCGCAGATAAATCCCCCGTCAATTGCCTCCACAGAGAAGGTTACCCTATTTGGCTTCCTGAGGGGGTCGCCAAATTTATTAAGCCCCATTTCATCCCAAGGCATATTGTGGCCTAATAGTTCCAACAGGCCCTTAACATCCCTCGGGTCTTCTACTATCACTTCGAAAGGAAGCTGATGTGCTAACCCTGCCAATTGGCCATTATTTAGCTTTATCCTCATTTTCTAATTTATATTTTTGCTGGTTATGGCTATCAACCCAGCGGGTGATGGGATTCGAACCCACGACATCTTGCTTGGGAAGCAAGAACTCTACCGCTGAGTTACACCCGCAATTAACTATATTATATCAAATGGGAGGAATAATGGTGTCAAGGATGGATTACTCTGGTGGTAAAAGTGTCAACAGTTTTTTTGCAATTTTGGGATATTTGGCAATGAAGAGTAGTTCATCCTCCACTAGCGGCCTTTGCGCTTCCACGTTGGCATATCTTGCTAATTCCAGAATCTCTTCAGCTTGCCTGGCATCGTCAAACGACACCTCCATCTGGCCCATTATGTGACTGAAGCCTGATATCCCGCTATATTCCCCTGAGCATATCTCCCTGCCAGTCTCTACAAGCTCCGGTTCACCTCTACCCAGTTCGTCGAAGCTATATAGCTCGTAGTTCTCGGGGTCTTTCAATACACCGTCAGCATGAATACCAGAGCTGTGGGCAAAGGCATTGGCTCCAACGCCAGGCTGGTTTATGGGAATGGGGACCCCGAAAGCATAGCTGGCAAATTTGCTTAGTTCCCAGGCCTTTGTCAGGTCTATGGGCTTTCCCAGTTGATATTTGTCCGCGAATCCCTTGGATTTGGTGACAGCTAGAACTGTGGCTACAAGGTCAGCATTGCCGGCTCTCTCTCCAATTCCATTGACGGTGGTGTTGATGTAAGCATCCTGTCCACCGTCTATAGCCCCTTTAGCCCCGGCAAGCGAATTAGCCACAGCCATTCCCAGGTCGCTGTGACAGTGAAGCTCAATAGGTATTCCGACATCCTCCGCCAGCGTTTTGGCGCTTTCATAAATGGTAAATGGGTTGTCATAGCCCAGGGTATCACAATACCTAAGTCGGTCAGCCCCGTGTTCCTTGGCTACCGAGCCGAATCTAACTAAAAAACCTATTTCTGTTCTGGAGGCATCCTCGGCATTTACACCTATGCTTTCAGCTCCATGGGCACGAGCCGCTTCTACAGCATCGACCATCATGCTTACGATATCTTCTCGGCTCTTTTTACCCTGAAATTTGCCTTGAATCATTTGGTCCGATGTGGAAATAGAGATATTAAGGTGCTTAATATTCGGGACAAGCTTGAAGGTTTTTTCCACATCAGCAACAACTGCCCTTATCCACCCTCCCAACCGGATGGGTTGCAGGACTCCCATATCAGCTAATTCCACGTTCGCCTGAAGGTAAAACGATTCGTGTCTCGTCGTAGGAAAACCAAATTCGGACTGGAAGACGCCCATTTCGTTGAGGTACATATTTATCATGGTCTTTTCCAGCTTGGACAGACCGAGGTTTGCGGTTTGAACGCCATCGCGATTGGTAACGTCTATGCAATAAATCCTGGCCATCTTTACCTCCCCAGACGGATGAATCGGATAAGGATAGCATTATTTCTTCCGGTTATCAAATTTTGGCTCTGTTAGTGTTCTACGATTTTAGCTACCTCAGAAAATCTAACATGACTTCACCTGAGTGTGGCATCTTTTTATCCTCGCCCTCTAGCGTAATTTAAAACTTCCTTTGTTTCCGTCCTTTAGATTATACTAACGGCGATGATAGCTAGAGCAATAGAATGGCTTGATGGCAAGCTAAGGATACTAGACCAGAGCAAGCTTCCCCGGGAGCAAATCTTCGCCGACCTGGATAATTACCACGATGTAGTCCTGGCTATTAAGGAAATGAGGGTTCGCGGGGCACCAGCCATCGGGGTCGCTGCTGCCTACGGCATAGCTCTGGGGGCATCAGGTATTAAAACAGCAAACAAGGATGAATTTCTCGCTCAATTGAATCAGGTCATGCAAACTTTTGCTGCCTCCAGGCCTACCGCGGTCAACCTTTTTCAAGCTATCAACAGGATGAAGAAAGCTGCCAGGGGAGATGGCGTTACTGAAATAAAAAATTCGCTTGTCAATGAAGCAAAGCGGATTCACCAGGAAGAAGTAACCGCAACCAAGCAGCTCAGCCAGCTAGGAGCCGAGCTTATCAAAGATGGTTTCACCCTGCTTACTCATTGTAACGCCGGTCCTTTAGCCACCGCCGGCTATGGCACTGCCCTGGGTGTAATCAAAGCTGCTAAAGAACAAGGAAAGAAAGTGAGCGTCTTTGCCACGGAAACTCGCCCCCTTCTCCAGGGAGCCAGGCTCACTACTTGGGAACTGAGGCAAGAGGGCATCCCTGTAACTTTGATTACCGATTCCATGGCTGGCTATTTTATGCATCAGAGGAAGATAGACTGTGTCATTGTTGGCGCCGACAGGATTGCTGCCGATGGCGATGTCGCTAATAAAATTGGCACCTATACTCTGGCAGTACTGGCTAAAGAAAGTAAAATCCCCTTTTATGTCGCTGCTCCTACAAGCACTATTGACCTTTCCTTAAGCTCGGGAGACAAAATCCCAATTGAAGAGCGAAGCCCTGAGGAGGTAACTCATATCCAGGGAGTACCCATTGCCCCCGAAGGCATAAGAGCAGCCAATCCTGCCTTCGACGTCACTCCCCATAGTTATATAACTGCCATAATCACCGAGAAGGGCATAATAGGGGAACCTTACACAGAAGGACTAAAAGGGATGGGCTCCAGATTTTTGTAGTTGCTCCGATGAAATCGGAGCGCAAGCGCTTTTTGTCATTGCGAGCACCTGAAAGGTGCGTGGCAATCTCATTGGCTCCACGAGATTGCTTCGTCGCTACGCTCCTCGCAATGACAGAGGAGGGAGCCCAATGAATTGGGCAACTACAATAGACTATATTTTCAATCCCGACCGACCAAAATGTTACAGTATCGCTCAAGTATATCTGCTTTACCTTTCAAGAGTTGCAATGATAAAATGATATAAAGGATAGCAATGTCAGGACATTCTAAGTGGTCGCAGATTAAGCGGCAGAAGGGAGTAACTGATGCCAGGCGCGGGCAGTTATTTACCAAGCTTGCTCGAGAAATCATAGTTGCAGTGCGACAGGGTGGAGCTAATTCAGAAAGTAATTTCCAGTTACGTTTAGCAGTACAGAAAGCCCGTGATAATAACATGCCTTTGGAGAATATCGAGAGAGCCATAAAGCGGGGTAGCGGTGAAGCCGGGGCATCTGCCTTAATTGAGATGAAACTCGAAGGCTATGGGCCAAGCGGGATAGCAGTTTTGGTGGAAGCCTTGACCGATAACCGTAATCGTGCCATTCAGGATGTGCGCCGTCTCTTCACCCGCCACGGTAGTAATCTTGGTGAGAGTGGTTGTGTCTCCTGGCTCTTTGAGAATAGAGGAGTGATCACTGTAGAGAGCAATGCCTCAGATGCCGAAGGAATAGAGCTACGAGCTATCGATGCCGGGGCTGAAGATTTTAAGACCGAAAAGGGTTATGTGGAAATTTACACGCAACCACAGGATTTAGAAAAAGTAAGAAAGGTTATTGAAGAGAAAGAACGTGTGATTTCGGCGGAGCTCTCGCTAACGCCTAAAACTACAGTGTTGCTGGAGGAAAATAAAGCAGTTCAGGCCCTGAAGTTCCTCGACGAGATAGAAGGATTAGACGATGTACAGCGTGTTTTCTCCAATATCGATTTTTCTGAGGCTACTTTAGAAAGGCTGCGCAGTCAAACCTAACATGCGCATTCTCGGCGTTGACCCTGGTACTATAAATTTAGGCTACGGTGTAGTAGATGGCGAGGAAGAAATGCATATGGTAGATTGCGGAGTAATCAATCTCCCATCCCGGCTTCCTATGGAGGAAAGACTGCGCTCTCTGTACAATGAATTAAGCAAAATTATCGCTAAGCATAAACCAAGTGAAGTAGCCATTGAAGAGCCCTTTATCGGCCAAAACGTAAAGTCAGCGTTCGCTATTGGCAGAGCACAAGCTATAGCTATCCTGGCAGCAGTCAACCAGGGATTGCCCGTTTACTATTACTCACCAACCAAGATAAAGCAGCAAATAACCAGCTATGGGCAAAGCGATAAACAACAGGTTCAAGAAATGGTAAGAGTCCAGCTCAGGCTCTCTGAGCTACCTCAGCCTAGCGATGCTGCAGATGCCTTGGCTGTAGCCATGTGCCACATTCAGCAGAGGCGCCTTAACCAATGGCTCACTGAACATACGCCGAAATGATAGCTACATTAGAAGGAATACTGGAATATCGTGGTAACGACTCCATTATCATTAATGTCGGCGGAATAGGTTTTCGGGTATATGTCCCCGGCTCAACTTTAAGCCAATTAGGAGCTGTTAAAGGCAAGGTCTCCCTCTATACCCATCTCCACGTGAGAGAGGATAATGTTTCTCTTTACGGTTTTGCCTCAAGCGAGGAATTAGCTCTGTTCAAAAACCTTATTTCCGTCTCAGGAGTTGGCTCTAAGGTGGCTTTAGCCCTGCTCGCGGCTTTGAATCCTGAACAACTTGTCATGGCTATAACCAGCGGCGATATCGACCTCATCAGCCAAGCGCCTGGCGTCGGTAAAAAAATGGCTGGCCGCCTTGTCGTTGAACTCAGAGGCAAGTTGGAAAAGGAGTGGAAAGAGGTAGCCCTGCCCTTGGCTCCGGAGAGTGCCGATGTCATAGCTGCTTTAACTGGCTTGGGCTACTCTTTAACGGAAGCCACCAGAGCTATCTCTAAGCTTCCAGATTCTGAGGAGCTAAGCTTAGAAGAGAAGGTTAAAATGGCGCTGCAGCAGATGGCAGGAGGATAGGCTGACTAATGTAGAGCCAAACAGGTACAGCATCAAATGGCTTTGAGGAGGAGGAGCAAGGACATGAATATCTCTTCTGCGAGCCCGCCGAAAGGTGATACAATCTGTTTTTATTGACTTTCATTAATCTAATTGACTATATGCCTGACTATGAATAGGAGGAAGAACCATGAAGTTTGTGAAATGGTTTGAAGAGATTGAAGCAAAGGACATAGCTTTAGTCGGCGGTAAAAACGCCTCTCTTGGTGAAATGATAAGAAATCTGGGTGAGAAAGGGGTAAACATTCCCCCTGGGTTTGCTATTACTGCTGAGGCATATAAGTATGTGGTAGAGAAGGCAGGCATAAGCCAAAAAATCAAAGACACTTTGGCGGGCCTGGATACACATGATATGGAAAATTTGGCGGAGAGGGGCGAAAAGGCAAGGAATCTGATAGCAAATTCTCCCTGCCCTAAAGAATTAGAAGAGGAGATAAGAATTTGCTATCGAAAGATGGAAGAGAGATTTGGAAAGAACGTCGATGTCGCTGTGAGAAGCAGTGCTACTGCCGAAGATTTGCCTACAGCCTCATTTGCTGGACAGCAAACGAGTTATTTGAACGTGTGTGGAGAAGATGACCTCTTAGAAAAGGTCATGGACTGCTTTGCATCTTTGTTCACGAACCGGGCGATCTCCTACCGGGTGGATAAAGGTTTTGACCATCTCAGTGTTTACCTCTCGGTGGGGGTGCAAAAGATGGTTCGCTCTGATTTAGCCTGCTCTGGTGTCATATTTTCCATAGACACGGAATCAGGCTTCAGGGATGTGGTCTACATAACTGCTGCCTATGGTCTGGGAGAGAATGTGGTACAGGGAATTGTTAACCCAGACCAGTTTTACGTTTTCAAGCCCACTCTAAAGGAAGGATTCAGACCCATTGTGGAAAAGAAGCTGGGGACGAAGGAGAAGAAATTGGTCTACAAGAGTGATAGGGCTGGAACGGAGCAAAAAGAAGTTAAACCAGAGAACCAAAGGAAGTTCGTATTGAGCGATGATGAAATCTTGGTTCTTGCAAGGTGGGCTTGCACTATAGAAGAACATTATGGCCTACCCATGGACATTGAATGGGCAAAGGATGGGATAACCGGGGAACTTTTCATAGTCCAAGCTAGGCCAGAGACAGTGCATTCACAAATGGACTTAGCTTCGCTCAGGACTTATGTGCTTGAAGAAGAGGGGAAGTTACTGCTCAGAGGGGAAGCAGTGGGTACAAAGATAGGGCAAGGCGAGGTGAAGGTGATAGAAGATAGTAGTGAAATTAACAAATTCAAGAGGGGTCAAGTTTTGGTCACTGATATGACAGACCCCGACTGGCAGCCAATAATGAAGATTGCCAGTGGCATAGTTACAAACAAGGGTGGAAGGACATGCCATGCAGCTATCGTGAGTCGTGAGCTTGGGGTACCCTGTGTAATTAGCACCGGCAAGGGGACGGAGGTCTTGAAGGAGATAAAAGAGGTCACGATAGATTGTTCGCAAGGTGAGGGCAGGATATATGAAGGGAAATTGAAATACAGAGTAGATGAAGTAGAAGTGAGTAAGCTCCCCAGACCCGACACCAGGATAATGATGAACTTTGGCATTCCCGATGGTGCGTTTATTCAAAGTCAAATTCCCAATGACGGCGTGGGTTTGGCTCGGGAAGAGTTCATCATCAATTCTTACATCGGCATACATCCCATGGCGCTGATAGAATATGATGAGTTGAAGAAAGCAGCGAGTAATGACGAGAAATTGGCAAAGGTAATTGAAGAGATAGATAAGAAGAGCGCATCATATGAGGATAAAAGGGAGTTTTTCATTGATACCTTAGCCATGGGGGTAGCGAAAATAGCGGCGGGGTTTTATCCCAACGAGGTCATCGTTCGGTTTTCTGACTTTAAGACAAATGAGTATGCCAATTTAGTCGGGGGGTATCGCTACGAGCCAGAGGAAAGTAACCCAATGATAGGTTGGAGGGGGGCGTCTCGCTATTATGATGAGAAGTTTAAGCCCGCCTTTGGTTTGGAATGTCAAGCGATAAAGAAAGTAAGGGATGAGATGGGGTTGACCAATGTGAAGGTGATGGTTCCTTTTTGCCGGACGCCGGAAGAAGGGAGGAAGGTAATAAAAGCCATGGAAGAGTTTGGCTTAAGGCAAGGGGAAAATGGGTTGGAAGTGTATGTGATGTGCGAGATACCATCAAATGTGATTTTGGCGGAGGAATTCGCCGATGTGTTTGATGGGTTCAGCATAGGGTCGAACGATTTAACGCAATTAACTCTTGGGTTAGATAGGGATTCCGAACTTGTGGCACACATATTTGATGAAAGAAATGAAGCCGTGAAGAGGCTGGTGAAGCAAGTTATAGATGCGGCACATAATCATAAGCCAAGGAGGAAGATAGGGATATGCGGTCAGGCGCCGAGTGATTTTCCTGAATTTGCCGACTTTTTAGTTGAGTGCGGCATAGATTCGATGTCTTTGAACCCGGATGTGGTATTGTCAACGAGGTTAAATATCGCAGAGGTAGAAAATAGGATAAAATCAAAAGCCAAAAGAAAACGCGCGTGAGGACATGAGGGTGCTGCTGCGATAAATTAAGGATTTTGCCTTGACTTGCTATATTATAGTGATTCCATGGTTAACAAACCTAATATACGTGAACAGACAGAGAAGAAGGAAGAAGCCCTTTCCCCTTATGCCGTTAAGAGTAAGTTCAGTCGTGGTCGGCTGAAGTGGGAAGAACCATGCCCCATAAGAACCAGTTTCCAACGTGACCGTGACCGTATCATCCATTCCAAGGCCTTCCGTCGGCTAAAACATAAGACACAGGTTTTTATTGCTCCCTTGGGTGACCATTATGTCACCAGGCTTACTCACACTCTGGAAGTATCCCAAATAGCCAGAACTATAGCTCGAGCTCTAAATCTCAACGAAGACCTCGCTGAGGCTATCGCTCTCGGACACGATTTAGGACACACGCCTTTTGGTCATATAGGCGAGGAGGTCCTAAACGAGTTGTATCACGGTGGCTTCAGGCATAGTGAGCAAAGCTTACGAGTAGTCGATTTATTGGAGAGGGAGGGACAGGGGCTAAATCTTACCTGGGAAGTGCGAGATGGCATTCTTAACCATTCCAAGGGACAAGCTGAGATCTTAGGAGAGGGATGGGGAGATGCCAATACTTTAGAGGGCCAAATATGCAAGATAGCCGATATCGTGGCCTATGTTAACCACGACGTCGAAGATGCCATAAGAGCTGGCATTATCTCCCAGAATGATTTGCCCAAGTCGGTAGTAGCAACTCTGGGACATGCGCATTCACAGCGAATTAATACCCTGGTTTGTGATATCATAGACTGCTCCTGGCCTGTTAGTGGCAATGGCGATTTACCCAAGCCAACTATAGGCATGAGCCCTGAAGTCCTTGGAGCAACTAACATACTCCGCCAGTTTTTATTTGACAAAGTATATTATCCCAGCTTAGCTGGAGAGGAGGCAGTAAAGGCGGGAGAGGTATTGCGTCTGTTATATTCTCATTTCCTGAATCACGAGGATAGATTACCTCGAGAATTTGCCTCTTTGCCGGATAACAAGGAGCGCAAAGTCATTGATTACATTGCTGGGATGACCGATCAATATGCGCTAAGATTAGCTGAAGAGATATCTCAATGAGCGTAATCGCGGAGGTAAAGCAGAGATTAGATATAGTAGAGCTTGTCTCTGAGTATGTTACTCTGCAAAAAGCGGGGCGTAACTTCAAAGGCTTATGCCCCTTCCACAGTGAGAAACATCCCTCCTTTTTTGTCTTTCCTGCGCAACAAAGCTGGCATTGCTTTGGTGCCTGTGGAACTGGCGGCGATATCTTCTCTTTTATCATGAAAAAGGAGGGCATTGATTTTGGCCCAGCTCTTCGTCTTTTAGCTCAAAGGGGAGGCATAACTTTAAGCCCCCTTGAGGCGCCAGGCAAGGCTGTGGATGAAAAGAAAGAGAGATTATTTCAGATTAATGAGGCAGCTACTGAATACTATCACCATTTACTTTCGAGCACTAAGGCAGGCGAGGCAGCGAGAAGCTATCTGGCAAGAAGAAAGGTCATGCCCGAGACTATCAAAGAGTTCCGTCTCGGTTTCAGTCCTGATGCTTGGGAAACTATTAAGAATTACCTGCTGGGTAAAGGTTACACAGAAAAGGAGCTGATAGAAACTGGTCTAATAATCGAGAAAGATGAAGGAGGTAGTTACGATCGATTTCGCAACCGGCTGATTTTTCCTATATGTGATATCCAAGGTCGAGTCACTGGTTTCGGAGCTAGAGTTCTGGATGACTCCCTGCCTAAATATATCAACTCCCCCCAAACATCAATTTTCGATAAGAGTAGCAGCTTGTATGGCGTTGATAAGGCTAAATCTGCCATTAGAAAGAAAAACTTAGTAATAATCGTAGAGGGCTACATGGATGTTCTCACTGCTCACCAACACAGCTGGCAAAATGTAGTTGGCTCAATGGGAACTTCTTTAACTGGGAAGCAGGTGGAAGGCATTAAAAGATTAACCAATAACATAACCCTGGCACTCGATGCCGATCTTGCCGGAGAAGAAGCTACCTTGCGAGGCAAAGCGATATTAGCTTACTCCAATGCTGAAGCAAATGTCATCTTATTACCTCCAGGCAAAGACCCAGACGAAGTAATAAGAGAGGACCCTGCTCTCTGGCAGAAACTAGTAGAACAAGCTATGCCTATTCTAGACTTCGCCTTTCAATCTGTAATAAGCAAAGTCGATATCAATAAAGCCAAAGACAAGTCCCTAGCTGTACAGAAACTCCTGCCCTCAATTTATGAGATAAAGGATCCCACACAGAAATTCCATTATGTGGAGAAACTGGCTCGTGCACTAAAAATCAAAACGTCGGACGTAGAAGCTGCCTTGCAGAAATTGAAGACCGCCAGGAAAAGGCCTCAACTTAGCAAGCCAACAGAACAATCTCGCCTTGCCCGCCAGTTTGTATCCAGCCCTATTGAAGAATACTGCTTGGCACTTCTCCTTCAGTACCCAGAGCTTCGTCCTTTAGCTCGAGAGCTATCACCAGAACACTTCGAATCCACGGAAAATCGGGAGGTCTTTGTCAAATGGCAACATTCTTCTGATATCTCGAACCTTGAAAGTAAACTTGACACTAGTCTACTAGAACATTTATACTACTTGGTTAAAAAAATTTTCCCGCCAGCCATACAGGAAAGCGAGCGAACACGACACGTTGATTTAGCCAATTGTATTCTCCGTCTACAGGAGAAGTTATCCCGGAAATTGGAAACTGAGAAGGAGGCGGCGCTTGAGATTGAGAGGGAAAAGGGTGGTATAAGCGCAGAGTTGTCCAAACTAGAGGAGCAGGGAATAAATTCCGGGCAACAACTTCATGAAGTCTTTGTTAAAAAAGGGAAAAACCATGGATTCAATGAAAGAAGAAGACATCAACCTGGGCAGTGATGAGGTAACGGCTGAAAGCTTACTCAGCGATGAAACCGAAGCTGAGGATGTCAGCACCTTAGCCGAGGAAGTTGAAGAAAAAGAAGAAAGTGAGGAATTCCCCGCTGAGGAAACTGAAGAGATCAAGCCTCCGCCACCACTAGGGGAATATGAGGTAATTGACGACTCAGCTCGTATGTATCTTCAGGAAATCGGCAGAGTGCCACTTCTCAATATCCATGAAGAGAAGTTACTATGCCGGAGGATAGAGCTGGGCAGAAGCCTAGAAAGAATCGAAGACAACCATTTCAGGAAATACAAGAAATTCCCCTCACCCGTTGACACAGTTATTCACGTAATTTCTCAATTACCCAAGGCATACCCCGTTGTTCAGATTATCGAAGAGCGTATTGGTATCAATCCCTCCAGCAATGTGGTGGAAACGATCAAGAATCCTAAATTTCGCTCCGCCATTGATGTTGTTATAGACCCATCGTTAATAGCGGCAACCACTAAGGAAATAGACAAAGGAACCACTGTGGCCGAAGATGCTATAGTAAATCTTTCCATAAACAGTCAACTTCTGCCCCCGCAATTGCTAGAGCTTCTAGCCAGAGACAAAACTTCATGGCAAAAACTAAAGACTCTCTTGACTAACGACAGGTTCTTGTCTCAACTCGATTCTCATAGCAGTGAGTTCAAAGCTTACTTTGAACAGATAACGACTGAAGCAAAAGCATCAGAGAAGCACCTCACCGAAGCAAACCTACGCCTGGTGGTGAGCATAGCCAAGAAATACATCGGGCATGGCATGCCCCTCCTTGAGCTTATCCAAGAGGGGAATATTGGCCTTATCCGAGGTGTAGATAAGTTCCAGTATAGAAAAGGCTATAAGTTCAGTACCTACGCCACCTGGTGGATCAGGCAAGGTATCACTCGATCTATAGCTGACCAATCCCGTACCATTCGCATTCCGGTACACATGGTAGAAACAATTAACAAGCTATTGCGCACAACTCGGCAGTTAATTCAAGAACTTGGACGCGAACCAACTTACGAAGAAATTGGCAACCGCCTAGATATATCCCCAGAAAAAGTAGAAGGGGTCATGGCTTTGTTTTTCCGTGAGCCAATATCGCTAGACATGCCCATTGGCGAAGATGCTGATAGCCGTCTAGGTGACCTTGTTGAAGATCGCGCCAGTTTAGCACCAACTGAAGCCACTTCACAGCAGCTACTCAAAGAACAAATAGATAAAGTGCTTGATGAACTTACCGAGCGCGAAAAAAGGGTGCTGCAGCTTAGATTTGGCCTTAAAGACGGGCATGCTCGAACTCTGGAAGAGGTGGGTAGAGAATTCGATGTAACTCGAGAAAGAATACGACAGATTGAAGGCAAGGCTCTACGCAAGTTACGTCATCCCACCCGCAGTCGAAAGCTCAAAGGCTATCTAGACTGATTTCACCTTAAGGGAATGTCAAACATAGTACCCATCTTTTTAGGTAACTTGCCTCGCGTTAGTGACTTAGTCAACTTTTGTATCTCACGAAACTGATTGAGAAGTTGATTAACATCTTTGGGTGTGGTGCCGCTTCCTCGAGCAATACGGCTTCGCCGTCTGCCATCAATAATGGCTGGATTACGCCTTTCCTCATAAGTCATAGACAGGATAATAGCTTCTATCTTTTTTAACTGTTTCTCCCCATCGCCATCAGGCAAATGAGGAGCGAATTTGGAGAAGCCCGGTATCATTTCAGCCAGTCGCCCTAAAGAACCCATCCTGTGAATTTGACGCATTTGACTGAGCAGGTCCTCAAGGTCAAAATCCCCGGTACGCATTTTTCTTTCCAAATTCTTGGCCTGTTGCTGGTCAACCGTCGTCTCAGCTCGCTCGATGAAAGTGAGCATATCTCCCATACCCAAAATGCGAGACGCTAAACGGTCGGGATAAAATACCTCCAGAGCATCTATCTTCTCGCCCGTGCCCAGGTATTTTATGGGCACTCCGGTAACAAATCTAATGGAAAGGGCAGCTCCACCTCGGGCGTCTCCGTCCATCTTCGTCAGGATGAGTCCCGTGAGCCCGATTCGACTGTGGAATTCTTGAGCCACTCTTACGGCATCCTGGCCAATCATAGCATCTACCGTAAGTAATACTTCTGAAGGCTGTACCAGGGATTTGATATCAGCCAATTCCTGCATCATGGCTTCGTCAATATGCAGGCGCCCCTGAGTATCTATTATGACCCAAGATGCTCCCATTTCTTTAGCTTGCCTTAGAGCATGCTGGCAAATTGTTGTTGATGCTACGCTAGCATCCTCACTATATACGGGAATATCGTGTTGCTCACCCAGTAATTGGAGTTGTTCAATAGCAGCAGGTCGGCGAGTATCAGCAGCTACTAATAAAGGACGCTGCCCTAGATGTTTAAGCTGAACAGCTAGCTTCACCGCCGTAGTGGTTTTACCGGAGCCCTGCAATCCTACAAGCAAAGCGACCGCTGGCAAATCAGTAACCGAAGCTAAATGGCTAGGCTCTCCACCTAAGATAGCAATTAATTCTTCATTGACAATTTTGATAATCTGCTGGGCTGGTGTTAGGCTACGCAATACTTCGGAGCCAAGAGCACGCTCTCGCACCTTGGACAAGAATTCCTTGACCACCTTAAAATTTACATCTGCTTCCAAAAGCGCCAGCCGTACCTGGCGTAAAGCATCGTCGATGTCCCCTTCACTAAGCTTGCCTTTCCTGCCAAGCTTAGTGAATACACCGGTCAGCTTTTGGGTCAAGACTTCAAGCATATTAGTCCCGAAGTATTTTATTCTTAGCTAGATCCCATAGTCAACTCGTTTTGCCATGTCCAGAATTTTTCATCTCAAACTAAGAATCCCATTGCACTTAACCCAGAATCAGCATACTATATAGGTTTAATGGAATATCTTTGGGCACCATGGCGAATAGAATATATACAAAGAGCCACAGAAAGCGGCTGTATCTTATGCCAGAAACCCAGGGAAAATAACGACGAGGCAAATTTCATCCTTTATCGTGGTCAACACAATTTTATAATCCTGAACGCCTTCCCCTATAATCCAGGGCATTTAATGGTCGCCCCCTATCGGCATATAGCAAATTTACAGGATTTAACTGATGCAGAAGCAAAGGAACATTTTGACATTATCAAGAAAGGCTTAGGACTTCTAAAAGGGGTAATGGAGCCAGCCGGCTTTAATATCGGCTTAAATATGGGCAAAGTTGCTGGAGCCGGGATAGCGAAGCACCTCCATACTCATATAGTCCCCAGGTGGCAAGGTGACACTAACTTTATGCCGGTGTTGTCTGATATCAAAGTCATATCGGAAGCCCTGACTGCCACATATCAAAAGCTAAGAGCGAAGTTATAAGATTAGTTGCCAAATTTTATTGAGACTGTTCAGCGACTCTCTTTATAGCCAAAACAATTCCTTGTGCTGGAGACTTTGCTAAAATGACAGCAAAGCAAGATAGCTACGCAAGCAGTAATTCAAAAATATAAAGGGATTCGTCATGCACTTCATCATTCTCCTGGGGATTGTCAGCCTGTTCGGGGATGTAACCTACGAAGGAGCTAGGAGCGTTACCGGCCCTTACCTGGCTACGCTGGGGGCGAGTGCCAGTATTGTTGGTTTGGTAGCTGGCATCGGCGAATTCGTTGGCTATGCTTTGCGCCTTGCCTCTGGCTATCTTGTCGATCGCACTAGGGCATATTGGCTTTTGACCTTTATTGGTTATGGACTGCTCCTTTCCATTCCTTTGCTGGCATTTGCTGGCTATTGGCAGCTTGCTGCCGTGCTTATCATCTTGGAACGGATGGGGAAAGCAATAAGAAGTCCAGCAAGAGATACGATGCTTTCTTATGCCACAAAAGAGGTGGGGAGAGGCTGGGGGTTTGCTGTTCACGAAGCATTGGACCAGGTTGGCGCTGTCATTGGTCCGGTTGTCTTTTCCCTTGTTTTCCTGTTCCACGGTGGTTATCGTGAAGGTTTTACCCTGTTATGGATACCTGCTTTGCTAACCCTGGCTGTTCTTGCCCTAGCCAGGAAGAAAGTCCCTTCACCACAGAAACTTGAAACTCCAAAGGAAGCAAGCAGGCAAGACATCAAAGGTAAACTCCCCAGAGTTTTCTGGCTCTACACTATTTTTACTTTGTTTTCCATGGCGGGATTCGCTAATTTCCAGTTAATTTCCTACCATCTCAAAGTCCAAGCTATTGTCCCGGATGCTCATATTCCCCTAATGTATGCCATTGCTATGGGTGTGGATGCCCTGGCAGCTCTTCTCGTGGGCAAAACATACGATAAAATTGGGCTTATATCGCTATTAGCAATCCCTTTGTTAACCTTGCCTATTCCCTTCCTGGCCTTTTCTCATAGCTACAGCCTGGTGCTAATTAGCATAGTATTATGGGGTGTAGTCATGGGGATTCAGGAAACGATTATGCGTGCTGCCGTCGCTGACCTAACATCTGTGGAGAGGAGAGGATTTGCTTATGGAGTCTTCAATACAGCGTTGGGGGCCGGCTGGCTTCTGGGTGGTGCCCTGATGGGGTTACTCTATGAGCTTTCTATCAACTACTTAATCCTGTTTGTCGTCGTCATGGAGCTAATCTCAATTCCGCTATTCCTCTTAGTTAGAAAAACAGCTTAGCCTTTTACCAAAGTGAAAACTGGAAGGAAATTCCCAGAATCTGAACAGGATTGAAGAAGCGAAATTATTGACAGCTTAACTTCAGGTAGCTTGAGGATAGGAGCCAAGTATCTTAATGAAACTAGCCTCTCTCTGTAACTCTCTCACAGCTTCCTTGTAAACCTTGCCATCTAAGTGACCCTCGAAATCAGCATAAAAAACATATTCCCAGGGCTTAGTTCGGCTCGGCCTGGACTCCAGTTTTGTTAAATTTATATTCCTCGTGGCGAAGATACCCAAAATTCTGTATAGAGCCCCAGGCTTGTGTTCAGCAGCGAAAACGAGAGAGGTCTTGTTTCTCTGCGCGGGTTTAGCTTGCTGCTTTGAGATAGCCACGAATTTGGTGTAGTTATTGACACTCGTCTCAATTTCCGGTGCCAGAATCTCCAGCCCATAAATATCGGCAGCTCTTTTGCTAGCTATGGCAGCGCAGTTCCTCAACCTTTTCTCTTTTATCATTTTGGCACTGCCCGCGGTATCATAGCTAGACATAATTTCGACATTCAGTTTGCTTAAAAATTCCGCACATTGAGCTAAAGCTTGGGGATGGGAGTAAATCGTTGCTATATCCGCCAACTTTTCCTCTGGCAAAGCCATCAGGCAATGGCTTACTTTGAGAATAGCTTCAGCAAATATATTGAGAGGATACGCCAATAACAAATCGTAGGTCTCGTTGATACTGCCGGCTTGTGAGTTCTCCACGGGAACTACCCCAAATTCAACCTTGTCCTGCGACACAAGTTCAAAAACCTCTTTCAGCCGGATACACGGCAAAAAATCAATGTCCCCGCCAAAAAGCTTTGCCGCCGCATCCTCGCTGAAAGCGCCTCTTTCTCCTTGAAAAGCAACCTTGACCATAAACCTATTGCAAAGTATAGCCTAAACCTACTTTGAACTTCCACTGTGGCTTGATTAGCCTTTCCAAAAGCGAGGGAAAAATATCATAAAAACGGTAAACAATTCTAACCGCCCCAACCACATGCAGATAATCAAGATGAACTTGGCTGCGCCAGGAAGCAAGGCATAATTCAAACTGGGACCCACTCCACCTAAACCAGGCCCCACATTCCCCAAAGTAGCAGCTACTGCTGAAATTGCTGTCTCTAAATTAAGTCCCAAGAAACAAAGCACTACTGAAGCTACAATAGCAACAAGAATATAGAGAAAGAGGAAAGAGATTATATCTCGGATTATTCCCTCTGGGAGGGATTTTTGGTTAAGTTTCACCGGAATCACAGCTTTCGGGAAAATAGCCTTCCTCATCATTACCCCAGTATGTTTTATCAGGGTTAAAACCCGTACTACTTTTATTGCCCCACCAGTAGAGCCACCACAGGCTCCAATGAACATCAAAGCCAGAAGCACTATTCTGGCGCCAGAGTGCCAGGAGCCGAAATCAGCAGTGACAAAGCCTGTGGTAGTCATGATTGAGATTGCCTGAAACATTCCCTCTCTATATGAGTTAAAGCCTTGCGAAAGTATCAATAGAAAGATAGCGGCCCCCAGAATAATCAGGTAAAGCCTGAACTCCTCGCCTTTAATTGCTTTCCAGTTTCCCCGTAAAACCTGATAGTGAACTATGAAGCTCATGCCCGCCAGAAACATAAAAACCATGATTATGTATTCTGCCAGGGGATTATTGTAGAACCCAATACTTGCCGTGGTGGGGGTAAATCCGCCAGTAGGTATAGTTGAGAAGGAGATGCAAAGTGAGTCAAAGAATGGGAGCCTGGCCAGAAAATGAAGGAGCGCTATTTCAGCGGCAGTAAACCCCACGTAAATCGTCCAGAGAAGCCTTGCTGTAGTTCTGAATCTGGGACGCAGCCTTTCGGGTAATGGTCCGGGAAACTCCCGGTCAAAGAGCTGAGAGCCTCCTACCCCCAGTCTGGGCAAGATAGAAATAAAGAGAAGAATCACCCCCATCCCACCCAACCATTGAGTAAGGCTACGCCATAAGAGAGCGCTCTTGGGTAATTCTTCTACCACCTTTAGTATGGTAGCCCCGGTGGTAGTGAAGCCTGACATGGTCTCGAAAAAGGCATCGAGAAAACCCAATCCCAGAAATACATAAGGGAGTGTGCCAAGGAGCGGGATGAGAAGCCAGGTGAAGGCCACTATGGTAAAACCATCGGCACGCTCTATAACCTTCTCGGTTTTGAATCCAAATTCAAGGATTAGTCCGATACCGAGAGTGAGCAGTAGCGCATACAAGTAAATGTGCCACTTCTCCTCGCCATAGTAAATAGCTGCACATAAAGGGAAAATGTAGGCTAAGGCGAAGTATTTTAGGAATGAGCCAATGATGTGGAGGGTTAATCTTACCCTTTGGCGAACCATCTATTCATAAATTCGGTCCCCTTTTTGGTAGATTCCCGATTCACAATGAGAGTCAGCCAATCTTTAGGCTGTATCTCCTTATCCGCATCCAGATATTTTCCCCCTCTTTGTACCACGAGGACCTTTACACCGTTTGGGGTTGCTAGCTCAGAAACAGTTTGCCCGACACATTTCATGCCCTCCTCAATCTCTATTTCGAAGATCTCTGCCCTTTCGAAAGAGAGAAAGTCCTTCACATAAGGCTGTGAAATTAGGCGATAAATGTGCTTGGCTGCTACTATGTCTGGGTTAACTTGTAAATTAATCCCAGCCTGCTTGAAGGTTTCCACATGCTCTGCCTCGTCTACAAGAGAAATCACCGTTTTTACCCCAATTTCCTTGGCTACCATGCAAAGCATTAAATTCTCCGAGTCATCGCCGGCTGCGGCCACAAAGGCATGGGCATTCTTGACTCTCGCCTCTTCGAGGGTGGACTTCTGGCCAGCGTCTCCTGTGATCACCATCACGTCAGAACCCTCTGCTATTGCAGCGCATTTCACAGGGTCCCGGTCTATAACCAGTACTTCATTCCCTTCTTTAACAAGGAGCTCCGCCAAATTCCTCCCTATATCACTTAAGCCTGCTATTACGATGTACATTGCTTCTCTTCAATAGTGGGTTAACTTTGCCATCCTTTCGATGAATCAGCGAACTAATGCTGAAAAAGGGAGTTGCGGATCAGCGAGTAAATAAACTTGAAGGTTGACTTAGAATACCAGGCACTCTCCATTCATATTACTTCGCTATCCCATCGCTGTTAAGCATCCAGCGATTTTAATCCTCCCTAACATGCTTGTCAAGTGCTGAGTTTACATGGCGGCAATTTCTTTTTTTAACTCTTTTAGCCAGGTCAGTGATTTAAGCTCTCGCTGCAAAATATATCTTATATACTCGTGCAATACCCGTTCTAACTCCGAGGATAATTCCGGTTTTACTCTGACCCGCCTTGCAGTGGCATAGTCACAGCTTTGCCACAAACGAAGAACCTTCAAAGCCCTGACCGAAAGGGGAAGAGAGGGTTTTAATGAAATTGCTTCGATTTGCTCGCAACGGTGATTTTCTTCAGAATTACAATGAGGACACAAGAGCCCACCCTTGCTGGGGCTGAAAAAATTGACTACCGGCTTGAGAGGCGAATCACAGTTAACACATCGGCGCAGCTGGGGACGGTAACCAAGATAGTGGAGAAGATGCAGCTCAAAATAACGCAATATAGCCTCATTGCTGTCCGGCTCGCTCAACTGATTTAAGATATCAAGCAATAAATCAAACAAAGGACGATTCTCACCGCCCTCAACAGTAAAGGAATCAATAAGCTCTAAGATGTAAAGGGCACAAGCCATGCGCCATAAATCACTTTTCAAAGCCAGGAAACCATTTATCGTTTGACTTTGGGTAACAATATCGAGATTGCGCCCTTTAGCTAGCAACATCAAGCTATGCGTCAATGGTTCTACATTGCCACCCAATTTGCTCTTGAGGCGACAAGCTCCCTTAGCTACTGCACTTAACTTGCCAAATTCTGGACTATAAATAGTGACAATCTTGTCGAACTCGCCCAGCTTGGTTTGTTTTAAGATTATGCCTTGTGTTTGATAACTCCGAGGTGTACCCATCTTAAATCCCAAACTCTAAACACTAAATCCTAAACAAATCTAAATACAATTTACCACATTTTATTAGTCTGTAAAATACAATTTTTAGAAAGACTTACCCATTACAGCGGCTGTTGGGTGAGGGTAACCTCATTTTGACCAACCAGCGCCTGGTCTTTCTGAATCGGGTGGCGTTATCGGAGCGGCAGGCTGAGAGGATAAAAGAAGGCCGTATCACAGATTCCTCAGAAAATAGGAAAACCTGGCCTTTCTCAGCCGTGGGTTGTGAGCAACTACTCATGACCGTTTGGGTAGAAAAAATTGTCAAAAAGTTTATGGTGGTACGAACCCCAGCGCAGAAATTTAGAAAGAAGGAGGTTCTACCACCATGGCTAAGGGCCAAGAAAATGAAATCACAGCCCTGCTGGGGCTTAAAGATTACGTTTGATGAAGGCAGAAACTGCTCTCAGGGATTAAAAATCCCTTTCAAAAGGATTACCAGCCTCCTCGAAAAATGTGACCAAGGCTGTGTGCATAATTTGGGATTGACAACCCCTGAGAATTGGCTGTTATCAATCCTAATTACACTATTTCCAGTCTGACTCTGGTATCCTCTTTAGCTGCTTTTACTCGAAGTAGCGTTCGTAGTGCTTGAGCTACGCGACCCTGCCTGCCGATGACCCTTCCCTTGTCATCGGGAGCAACCTCTAATTTAAATAGCAAGCCTTCATCACTATTTTCCTCGGTGATCTTTACCGCGTCAGGTTCTGCCACAATGGCTTTAATAATGTATTCCAGCAGGTCTTTCATTTCGCCTCCTTAACAGTTAGTTTTGGCCTGAGGTCGGCTTAACTTTATCCATAATGCCTAGTTTGCCGAGCAAGCTGCGCACCGTATCTGTAGGCTGAGCTCCATAGCTAAGCCACTTTAAAGCTTTTTCTGTATCAATGCTGATAGTTGCGGGGTCAGTCAAAGGATTGTAATGGCCGATAATATCAATAAATTTACCATCACGGGGAGAGCGACTATCGGCTACTACCACTCGGTAGAATGGTCTGTTTTTCCTCCCCATACGGCGTAATCTGATTTTAACCATTTAATAAGGTGATTATCTCTTAAGTGCAAATGTTTGTCAATGGCTTCTGGCTTAGAGGGCATACTTTAATAATCTGGCGGCACACAAATAAGAAAATTATATAGTGGTCGGGCAGTTCAGGCAACGATTTTGGGAGAGAATACATATACGGTTGTTGTTTTGAACTTCCTCCTTAGCAAAGCTAGTTGTGGTTTATATATCCTAATCCTTCTTTCCTCGCATGTGACCGGCATATTAAGCGCTTTTGATATGACTTCCTCCTCTACTTTTCCTTCGCATATTATGGCTGCCTCAGCTTGATTTGCTCCTAGCTCTATAAGCATGGGCAATGGCAATGTTTTTTGCTCATCAGCATCTATCATGCTTGCCAGATACTCAAGTTCACTCTTTTTAAATAAGTGGGTGCTGCCATCGTTACATACCACATGAGGATATTTCTCGTTTAATAGATAAAAGAGTTTATTTTCCTTGCTCTGCCGTTTTTGGCTCTGTGGTAACCCAGTATTCACTACCCTGAGCTCGCCTCTTAAGCAATCCTGAAGCATCTTTTCATAGGGAGATTGTTTTGCTTCATCTTGTAATGGCTTAGCCATTTGTTTATCCTCGAGCAACCAGGACTTTCACGCGTTTCAGCCGTGCTTTCTCTTCTCTATCTCTTTCCTCAAACTTCATATTTAAGTACTTTATCGTCGCCTGTAGTCCTGGGATTATTATATATTCCAAAGCATTGGTTATTCTTTTTGTCCTATTTATTTCCATTGCCAGTAATTCAAAATTCCTCTGAAGCTCAGCCAATTCCACAATAGCTCTAAGACATTCTTCAGATAATTGTGCTGCACGGTCCAACCACGAGGAAGTATCAACCAGATTATACCCTCTCATTGGCTTTCCATTGTCCATTAGCTCAAAAGACGGAATTCGCACACCTGCTATGTTTCTTGAGCCAGCAGTGACTTTTAAATCAGCCTCAGTGGCTATTAGTTCCTTTTCCATGGCTATATACCCATGATACCCGGCGGCGATTGATAGCGCCTTATAAAGTTTGGATGAATCATCAAGTAGTTTTTTTTTGGCTTCCACTGTATCTCTTGCTGTCTGTAGGAATTCCATGGTTAGTATGGAAAGCCTGTCCTTTACTATCTTTTGTACTCTTTGGGCCAAGGAAAGCCGGCGTTTTAGTTTTACCAGCTCGATTTTTGTAGGCCTAACTTTAATTAATTCCGGCATTTCCCCTGCACCTGCTTCTACTTCCGATACTTGGGAAGATACTTCTTGATGAACTCCTCTTTAATTAGTTTCAAGTCTTCTTCAGGCAGTGTTGAAAATAGCCCCCAAGCTATATCCAGGGTGTTTTCTACCGTTCTTTTCTCCCACTCACCTTGGGATATGAATTTTCTCTCGAACTCATCTGCGCTGGTCAAATATATTTTATCCCTTTCACCTAGCGCCTCAGCACCTATAATGGTGGATATCTCCCTGAGATAACATCCTTCAGCATAAGCAGAATAGGATTGCATGAAAACATTGTTGTGGTCCTCCCTGGTCTTGCCCGGCCCAATCCCCTCTTTCATCATTCGCGAAAGGGATAAGAATACATCTATTGGCGGGTATATCCCTTTCCTTTCTAGATTTCGGGAAAGGACAATCTGCCCCTCGGTTATATAGCCGGTAAGATCAGGTATGGGATGTGTTATATCATCGTCAGGCATGGTCAAAATGGGCATTATAGTTACCGAGCCTTCTTTACCAGAAATCCTGCCTGCTCTCTCATACATCGTGGCCAGGTCAGTGTACATATACCCGGGATATCCTCTTCTTGATGGTATCTCTTCACGCATGGAAGAAAGTTCGCGGAGAGCTTCGCAATAATTGGTCATGTCGGTGAGTACGACTAGCACATGCATATTCTGTTTCCATGCCAGATATTCGGCTGCGGTTAAAGCTAGCCTTGGTGTTGATATTCGCTCAATAACAGGGTCTGACGCGGTATTGATGAAGGCCACAGTTCTTTCCTGTGCCCCTGTCCTCTCGAGATTCTTCATGAAAAAAGAGGCATCATCGTAACTGATACCAATAGCAGCAAATACTAAAGCGAATTTTTCCTCCTTGCCCTTTACAGCTGCCTGTCTGATTATTTGAGCTACAATTCGGTTATGGGGCAGGCCTGAGCCGCTAAATATGGGCAATTTCTGCCCCCTAACTAATGCGTTTAAGCCATCTATTGCCGAGATTCCCGTTTCAATAAACTCTGCTGGAGGCTGGCGGAGGGCGGGGTTTATGGGCTCACTGTTAATATCCAGATAATCTTCGGGGATCACCTGCGGGCCTCCATCTATTGGCTCTCCCATCCCATTAAAGATTCTCCCTAAAATGTCAATAGATACTGGCAACTTTAAAGTCTCGCCTTTACACCTTATCTTGCTTCCGATGAGGTCCACTTCGCTGACGCCACCAAATACCTCGATTATAGTTGCTTCTTCACTGATGTCTATTGCTTGACCACTTTTTACCTCACCATTGCCAAGTTGAACATCAACCATCTCATTAAATTTTATGCCAGGTATGCTTTCAGCTATAAGCAAAGACCCCTTAGCCTTGCTGATTGCTCTTCCTTCTTTAACGTAAAGTGGGGAAAAGTCCATAAAAGCCCTCCTTTCGAGAAATCCCAATATCCAAGCTCTAAATCATAAACAAATTCCAAATCTTAGTTCCAAAATTCAAAACCCTCTTTTTTGTCTTGGTCATTCGAGCTTTGAGTTTTAACATTGTTTAGGATTTCATATTTAGTGCTTAGGATTTACCATAATCTGTTCCATCTCTGGCCACAATTCCTTGACTTTTTGTTCAAAGACCTCATTGGGTATGTCCTTCATCCTGGATATTCTGTACACCATGGGCGATGAACGGATGCTCTCAATGCCTGCTCCCGAATTTAACATCTCCTGAGCTAGTTCATAAAACTTCATTATAGTTTTAAGCATGAGGCCGGCTTTGACTGGCGTACAGTAGGTATCGGCTTCGTTATAGGCGCTTTGCTGGAGAAAATCCTCGCGTATCATCCTGGCGGTAAGAAGCAATAATTTGTCTCCTTCGGGTAAAGCTTCGGGACCTACGAGTCTCACAATTTCCTCCAGCTCAGCTTCCTGCTGCAATACTCTCAAGGCTTTAGCTCTGGTATCCTCCCATCCTGGATCGTACTCATTCCACCAGTCTTTAACTGCGTCTACATAAAGGCTATAGCTAGTGAGCCAGCTTATGGCTGGGAAATGTCTCTTGTTTGCCAGCGAAACATCCAAGGCATACAAGGCATCTATTATTCTAAGTGTGTTTTGGGTTACCGGTTCGCTGAAGTCAGCTCCGGGGGGACTTACAGCACCGGCTACTGTTACTGAGCCCTTTCTTTCAGGATTGCCTAAGCATTCAACCATTCCTGCTCTTTCATAAAAAGAGGAAAGCCGAGAGCCCATATATGAAGGAAAGCCTTCCTCTCCTGGCATTTCCTCCAGTCTTCCACTCATCTCCCTCATGGCTTCAGCCCATCTCGAAGTTGAATCAGCAACCACCAAAATATCGTAACCCATGTCACGGAAGTACTCGGCCATAGTAATGCCAACAAAAATACTTGCTTCCCTAGCCACAACGGGCATATTAGAGGTGTTAGCTATAAAGATCTCTTTCTCTTGTAACAATCTTCCTGTGTTAGGGTCCTTGAGTTCTCTAAAGCTAGTAAGCACGTCAGCCATCTCGTTACCCCTTTCGCCGCAGCCAACGTAGATGTTCAGATGTGTCTGAGCCCATCTGGCCAGCTGCTGCAAGGCAACGGTTTTTCCAGTACCAAAGCCCCCGGGTATCGCAGCCTTGCCACCAAGAGCTAAGGGGAACATGTAATCCAAAATTCGCATGCCGGTAGTGAGCAAGCCCGAAGGATCGGACCTCTGCTTATAGGGTCTGGGCTTTCTTACTGGCCACTCTTGCATCAGCGTGAGTTCTTTTACTTCACCATCATGCTCTATCCAGGCTACAGGCTCTTCGACGGTGTAGTCGCCTTGCCGTATCTCCTTTATCGTGCCTTTGATTCCCACCGGCACCATTATCCTGTGTTCTATTAGATTAGTCTCGGGCACTACGCCTATTATGTCCCCTTGGCTAACAGCATCCCCGGCCTTGACTTTGGGTGTGAACTGCCATTTTTTGTCGCGGGGAAGAGCTGAGGCTTTGGCACCCCGTTTTATAAACGGGCCAATATTCTCACCCAGTGTGAGTAAAGATTTTTGCAGCCCATCGTAAATAGAGCCTACAAGTCCAGGGCCTAGCTCCGCACTTAAGATTCTTCCCGTTCCTCTCACCACCTCGCCCACTTTCAATCCCAGAGTATCCTCGTGTGCTTGAATTATTGCCTTGGTCCCTTCCAGTCCTACTATCTCTCCGACAAGCCCCTCTTCACCTATCTCGACAACTTCATAAACCTGGGAACCTTTCATGTCATCGGCGATGACTAGAGGCCCTGAGACTCTCCATATTTTGCCCATATCTTTAGCCTCCTATTCTTGCTATAATCTCAAATTTCTACGTCAAACCCTATAGATTTTCTGATAAACGCCCTGTAATATTCCCTAATATCCGGGTACTTTGTGCCAAACTTCGATGGGACTTCGACGATTACAGGGGTCATTCCTCTCCCTTTTCTTACTTGGGTCACCAGATCTTCAACATATTGTGCATAGTCTTCCAATATAATTGCTATGCCAACATCACGCCCGGCTATCAACTCGGTTAGAGCTTTCCTTACATTGTCACGGACATCATGATCGCCCTTTATCATGTAATGCTTGCTGATACCGGCCAATCTCAGTGCATTGACCAGCTCTTCATCTCCTATGACAGCTATATCTAGGTGTTTAAGAGATATCATGTCACAGCACCAGAAAATCCTTTATTTCCTGAACGGGAACACCATCGACTATTGCTTTTAAAACTAGCCGCAAGTTCCGGACCTCAACCTCTTTGAGGATTAAATACCAGGCCATCACCAGCGGGGATAGCACTCTTGGTGACAATAGTTCCTTAAGCATCCTGAACTTATGCTTATCGATAATTTCATCTACAGCCGTGATGCTTTTTGTTTTATCATAATTAGTGGATACTTCATTTGCTATATCCTGATATTGGGTGTCCTCCAGCCTGGCAGGTATGTCGGTCATTTTAAGGGGTAGTAATTCTTTAATGGCTTTGTCTGTAATCCTATAGCCGCCGGCAATAACAAATTCAGCAGCATCGGGCCCTATGCCTTCAATTATAGCTCTTGAGGCAATTTGCAGGTTTGTTAGGTCTATCACTAAGCCGAAGGCTTGGGTAAGTACAGAGCCATCTTTTATTTTTCTTGCCATGTTTAATATGCTTTTATAATACTCACTATCTAAGTTAGCCTCAACAAGGAGTTTCGACTTTGCGCCTTTATCTATTTTGTATTGTTCCAGGGCAGGTACATAATCTCCTAGTTTGCACTTGATGAGTAGCTGGATGATGTCATCTACATTCTCAGCGTTAAAAAGTTCATCTAGCAATGCATTATTATGGATAATCCCGACCGGTATCATACTGGCTTTTTTACCACCCGAAACACCTTGTAAAGCAGCTTTAATATTCGAGACATCGTACTTCACTACATATGCTCTGGATACCTCCGGTATCTCTTTGGGCAGGAACTTAAATGATTCTACATATCGGATGCGCTGCGCGAGATAACCCCACAAGCATTCATCTAGATAATCAAAAGTCTTAACAGGCAATTCCTCCAGATAGCTTCCTATACCGGTCTCTCTGATGGTTGCCAGCGCATCCTGGAGGTTGGACGCTGTCATCATTTTATCTATATGTTCGGAGGTGACAGTTTTAGGTTCCTCGCCCTTCAAACAAGCAGATATAAATGCGTATCTTGGATTAAGCACGACGTTCCCTTACGGAGCTTCAAAGAGTTCCTTACTTATCTTGGGCAGTAACTTTGGTAGCAGCATCTCGAGTCTGGTTTCGTAAGTGTTATCTATCCTGAGCTTTCCCTCAACATCCTCGGCTATGACCCCTCCCAAGCAGTTGGATTCCCTGACCTCCACTATCTTGCCAGAAAATTCCTTATCCGCTTCAAGAAACTTTTTTACAGTGCTTACATCTTTTGGAGAAACGTAAATTCTGGCTTTGTCCACGCCGAGTCCCTCCATAGCTTCCCTGATCAAGTTTAGAAAGTCGCTTTCATCGCTTGAAATTCGGGACAATTCCTTCCGCGCCCCGTCAATTATTTTGGCAATTGCGTCAGCTTTCGCACTCGATAGCTGTTGTCGCGCTTTTATAGAGGCCTGAGCCAAAATTCTCGCAACCTCCTCCTCTGCCTCTCCTAGCATTCTGCCCCTCTCTTCCTCGAACCTCACTTCCCTCTGCCTTTTGGCTTTCTCTATTTCCTCTTGCGCTTTCTCCTCAGCCTCTCTTATTATGTTCTGAGCGTCCAGCTTCACTTTGCTGACAACAGCTTCACTTATTTTTTCCATTTTAGATGCCTTAAAAAAGTTTTAACATGGCTAATGCCATTATCGCGAATACCAGTCCCAGCACACCTATTAGCTCGACGAACACGGCTAACATCATGGCGTTAGTCAATATCCGCCCCTTTGTCTTGGGCAAAAGTGAGATACCCGAAGCGCACACAGCGCCCTGGTACGCTCCCGAGAACGCTTCAGCAGCGCCAGTTATGACACCGATGCCCAATACCGCGAAACCCATACCACCACCATCAGGCATGGCAGCGAGTGAGGGAATTACCGTTGTTAAAATAAGTATCAGTGTTATGAGGCCATAAAAGGTCTGGGTCATCGGTAGCGACGCCAGGAGAATGACATTCCTGAGCTGTCCTGGTTCCTCAGACAGAGTAGCTGCCCCGGCCGAGCCAGCGATACCGATGCCTATTGAAGACCCTGCCAGGCCACCGGCTAATGCTATCGCACCTCCGATGACTGCCAGGGATTCGGGGCTGATTAGCATCTTACACCTCCGTTAATTAAATATTTTTTAACTGCGTTCATACTTTGACAAATACAGGTCGAGCCTTCAACCGAAACGGGCTGTATGCCCTGCCGCCTCCTTCATAAAACTTGAACAAGAACTCCACAAAACATAGCCTGAGGGAGTGTACAAAACATGTTATGCCGCTAAGAGCCAAGTTAAGCACATGTCCAACAAGCAGGACTAATATAAATATTAAGGTGCCAACGATAGCCAGGACTATTCCACCAGCAGGCATCATGCCGGATAATAGCTCTGCCATCAGGTTAAAGCAGTATGCCAGGTAATATGTGGCCAGCCCCACACCTGCCAGCCTGGCATATGACATAACATCGCCCAGCAGCCCGGTCACATCAAATAGCCAGAAAATACCGCCCAGGAAAGCACCCTTCTCCATCAAGGATGAGACGACGATCAATACTACGCCCAGAATCGCAACATATAACAGGATAGGATATATTTGTTCAGGTAACAGCGGAATATCTATGCCAAGTATGGCATGCATAATCCAGGGTATGGCGCCGATCTGAAGTATAAATAGCCCGGCTTTGTTGGGCACTACCGCTTTCTGCCTCTCCTTTATCCCTCTGATAAGTGCGAGCACATGGGCTATGTTTACGTGAACCAGACCTATTATTAATGAGAATGCTATGAAGAACACGGGGTCTAACAATCGTTCTTGAACTGTTGGGGCGAGTGCTAACTCAATTCCAAAGAACTTGGGGAAGAAGTCACCTAAGTAGCTTCCCGTAAGCACACCAATAACCAAACCAACACCACCACTTGTGTAAATTATCCTTTGGAATAGCTTAAAACCTTCGGATTCGGGGTTATCAGCGAGAAGTCGCAGGCCACGGTATGCAAATAGCATGAGGAGGGCAGCGTACACTACGTCCCCCAGCATGATGCCAAAAAAAATGGCAAAGGAGTATGCTATTACCGGAGTGGGGTCCCATTCCTTATACTTTGGGGTACCAAACAAGTTCACAATGACTTCGAATGGCTTAACCGCGGTTGCATTCCTCATCTTGGTGGGCGGCTCCTCTGCTTGCTCTGGCTTTCTTGTGTCAATGAACACATAGCCTATGTTCTCCCTGAGCTCAGAAATTGCAGCCTCGACATTACTCTCTGGAATCCACCCCTCGATTAATGTGACGTATTTTGCCTCACAGGCTTTGGCTAAAACTGCTAACCTTTCTGTTTCGGCTGATAATGCCTCCCTGAAAAGGACGAGCTTTTCTAGATTCTCCCTGGTTTTACTTTCAATCTCGGTATGAAGCTTTGCCAATTCTTCTTCAAGACTGTGAATATTACCATCGGCTGCTTCAAGAAATTCTCTTAGCGTCAAATCTTCCCCTGGTATCGGTAAAATCCTGCCTCCCCCATCCTCGACTGTGGACTCTATAGTTTCCTGATTTTCCGATTTGGCAATGGCATACGAGACAGTCTCGTTTTCTACTGTGCCCGAAAGGCTCTCAAGTATGTAGTCTCTAAGTTTAGGGCATGAAGTTTCAAATAACTCGTTTGGAAACACAAAGACCCGGGAAAAAAGATAACTTCCAGAAAAATTTAAATCTTGTAATCTAATATCGGCCTGCCGCTCCAGAGAGCCAAGATACTTGGTTAGTTCTGTTAGCTCCTTAACATCCTTGTTGAGTTTGGTAGCTCTTTGATGCACGTTGCTGAGCTTGGTACATAGCAACCTTACTTCGCTGTCAACTTCGTCAAACGGCCTGGTATATATAACTTCCACATCCTCTCTCAGCGATACTCTTTCTCCTTTTGGCATGTAAGCTAATATGTCGTTAATGCTTGTTGATAATTCACCGATTTTCCTTCGTTCCCGTTCAATGGCTTCTTTGTCTATGGGCTTTAGCTCTTCGCTTTCCTCGACATGAAGCACACCAATGGTATGCAGAGTTTTGAGGGTCTTGGTGGAGTAATCCTTGGTAGTCACTACCCTGACTTTAGCCATAGGGTCAGATGTATTGACGATTAGAGGTATCATGTTAACTTCTGCCCGTGACAATATTCACCACGAGCTCTGTAATCTCTTTTACTTTTTTATCAGCATTGATGCCGATTTCAGCAGCTTTCTTCTCAGAGTCCTTGATTTTTTCATCGGCTTCTGCTCTAGCCTTACTCACAATCCTGTCACATTCAGGTTTTATCTCATCGAGGGGCAACTGAGAGGAAACTATTTTCTTCGCCTCTTCCCTGGCTTCGAGGAGGATTTCGCTGGCTCTGGTCCTTGCCTCTTCGAGTATCTTTTCGGCTTCGACCTCGAGGGCTTCTACGCTATTGGTGATTTCCTTGGCCATAACACGTCTTCTTGATAGTTCCCTGGGCTACTACTGGACAACATTTGCACATAAGCTGTTTCTGTAATCGGGCGGATAATCATTTCAGCAACTGATGATTGATTGCGTCCGTGATTATAACAAGGCGGTTCATTTTTGGCAAATTGGTACTCTTGGTAAGAATCCACGCTCCTTACATATCAGCAACTTCAGAGTTTGTTATTAAAGTGGAATGCTTTATAATTCAAGATATGAGAGTGCATGCATTACACGGGTGGGAGGTGAGCATTGCCCGAGCAAGGGAAATACAATTGAGCCTGGCGAAAAGGGTGGTAACTGAAAACGAAGTTATTAACCCACGCCTTGTTGCCGGTATCGACATATCTTCTCCTGATGCTCAGGGCGTAGCAAGTGGAGCAGTGGTAGTTCTCCGTTATCCTGAGTTGAGCATAGTCGAGGTAGAGGTAGCTCAAGGTAAGATTACATTGCCTTATATTCCTGGCCTATTGTCTTTTCGAGAAAGTCCCTTGATTCTGGCTGCTTGTGAAAAACTATATAATATTCCCGATCTTATTCTGATTGATGGTCAAGGGATTGCTCATCCCAGGAGGGTTGGGCTTGCCTCACATGTGGGACTTTTTCTTGATTTGCCTACTATAGGCTGTGCAAAATCTATCCTTTGTGGTCAGCATCGGCCTGTGGGAGAAGAGGCTGGCTCTCATGCTGAATTGCTTGATGATGGGGAGCTTATTGGAGCAGCGTTAAGGACTAAATCTGGAGTGAAGCCAATATATGTTTCCGTGGGCCATAAAATTGACCTGGCATCGGCTTTACAATGGGTGATAAAGTGCTGCCGTGGTTATAGACTTCCTGAACCTACCCGCTTGGCTCACCTCGCTGCCGCGGGAAGCCTCGTCTTTGAGCCAGACTATCAACGGAGGTTATTTGATTATAGTGAGATTGCTACGCGGGATTTACCCTGAGCAGAGGTGAAATTCTTCGCCTTCGGCTCAGAATGACAAAAAAGAAGAGACTCGGAATGACAAGAGGCGAAGGGCTCGCAATGACGGGCAAGATATGTCGGGATTTATGTGGTTGACTATGTTAACTGAATATAAGGGGGGCAAATGCAAGAAGAGAAGGAAAATCTAGAAGCCTTGCTTCGCCAAATCTCAGACATCATGGTGCATCTTTGACATCCCTGGCAAGGAAAAAGAAATTGCCAGGATAGAGGCAGAGTCAGCCCAACCTGATTTTTGGCGTGACCCGGCTAAAGCTCAAGCTATCATGCGGGAGCTCAGGGGCAAGAAGAATCTAGTCAATGTTTGGCGTGAGCTGGAGAAGAAGGCTGCCGATCTTCAGGAAATGATTGTTCTGGCTATCGGGGAGGAAGATTACTCTCTCAAGGAAGAGATACAACTGGAGCTAAAAAAGCTGAGCTCTCGGTTTGAACAGTTGGAGAGCCAACAGCTTTTTACTGGCGATTACGATAGTCGAAATGCCATGCTCGCCCTTCATGCTGGTGCTGGTGGCACAGAGTCTCAGGATTGGGCAAACATGTTGCTCAGGATGTACCTGAGGTGGGCAGAGCGGCATGATTATAAAGCCGAGGTCTTAGATGTCTCCCCGGGAGAAGAGGCTGGTATCAAAAGCGCTATCGTGGAGATTAAAGGGGATTATGTCTATGGCTATCTCAAAAGTGAGCACGGGGTACACAGGTTAGTGCGGCTTTCCCCCTTTGATGCCGACCATGCCCGCCATACATCTTTTGTCCTGGCGGAAGTCCTCCCTGAAGCGGAAGAGACGGTGGATGTCAAAATAGACCCGGAAGACTTGAGAATAGATACTTTCAGGTCCAGTGGTCCTGGTGGACAGCACATGCAGAAGACAAGCAGCGCTGTCAGGATAACTCACTTACCTACAGGGCTGGCGGCTACTTGTCAGGGTCAAAGGTCTCAGCACCAGAACAAGGAAGCTGCTTTGAAAATCCTTTATTCTCGCCTCCTAGAGCTTGACCGCAAGAAGAAAGAGGAGGAAAGAGCCAAGCTAAAAGGCGGGCGTATTGAAGCGGGTTGGGGGAATCAAATTAGAAGTTATGTTCTTCACCCCTACAAAATGGTGAAGGACCACCGCACCGATTACGAGGTTCACGATGCCGAAGCTGTGTTGGATGGAGAACTAGATGGATTTATCACTGACTACCTTCGGTCTAAAGTAGGGAAATGATTAAACGCATCGCCTTAATAACTTCGGCGCTTCTCTTGCTTTTAAGCCCCTCCCTCGTCGCAGCCGGGGATGATATTGCAGTTATAGCTAGCGATGTAGAAGTAAATTTCCCAAGCCAGGCTGTGTTCACTCTTGAGGCTGAAAGCAGCGCTGATATTGTTGACGTCCGTCTTTATTACCAGGTGGATAAGATGAACTACGCTGAAGTTGTCAGTGAGGGGTGGGCTGATTTTACTCCAGCAAGCAAGATAGAGGCTAATTGGGTATGGGATATGAGGAATGCGAGCTTGCCTCCTGGTGCTGAAGTCACATATTGGTGGATGATTGAGGATGCTGACGGGAACAGATTTGAGACCTCCCCCGAGATAATGCATTTCGATGACGACCGCTATCTTTGGCAGAGCTTGACTAGCACCGCACCTCAGGGTGGCGAGCTGACTCTTTTCTGGTATGAAGGCGGTGATTCCTTCGCCCGAGAATTGATGGATACTTGCGAGGAAGGACTTGCCAGGTTGACCCAGGATATTGGTACCTATTCGGAAAGGCCCATCAAGATATATATTTATGCCTCCACTAGTGATTTACAGGGGGCTATGATTTTTCCTCAGGAATGGACTGGCGGCGTTGCCTTTACTGAATTTAGTACAATCGCTATCGGTATTTCCCCGGCGAGACTTGATTGGGGCAAGAGGGCCCTGGTTCACGAGTTGACGCATCTTGTTGTTCATCAGGCAACTTTTAGCCCCTATGGGCAGCTTCCTATCTGGCTTGACGAAGGGTTAGCCACATATAACGAAGGCGAGCTTGACCCCGTTTTTCGCTCCTACCTAGAAAGGGCTATTTTGGAAGACGAGCTTATTTCGGTGCGCAGCCTGTGTAGTCCCTTTTCTGCCGAGACTGAAAAAGCTTGCCTTTCCTATGCGCAAAGCTATAGCCTTGTTGAGTACCTTCTGGATAATTATGGACAGGACAGGATGCTCGACTTGTTGACTCTTTTGAAGCAGGGTAGTACCTACGATGAAGCTTTGACTGAGGTCTATGGTTTTGATATAGATGGTCTTGATGCTCGTTGGCGAGGAACGCTGGCATCCCACACTGTCATTTCGGTGAGCCGAATCACTGAGCAAAGTGAAGGGACAGCGTGGCAGTCCCATCCTGCTTTGATTGCCGTGTTAGCGGCATTAGCTACAGCACTTGTTTTGTGGGGTGCTCTGGCCCTGGAGGAACGGGCCTGGCGAAGGTCGTCTGGAGAATCAACTACATGAGATAAGCCATGAAAGACTCTTTTACTGTTCACGATTTACCACTCAGTGAGCGCCCCAGGGAGAGGCTGTTTAAGCTGGGCAGTGAAGCTCTTTCCGCCCAGGAAATTTTAGCTTTAATCCTGGGTCGAGGAATTAAAGGTGAATCCGTCATAGAGACTAGCCACAAGCTGTTGCGCCGGTTTGGCAATCTCAAAGGTGTTGCCAATGCTTCTGTGGAGGAGTTGACCCAGACGAGAGGTATTGGGCCAGCCAAGGCGGCGCAGATTAAAGCTGCCCTTGAATTGAGTAAGAGGCTGGAAGCCGATGTCGGTGAGAAACCCAAGCCGATGCTCAAGTCCCCGGAGGATGTGGCTGCCGTGGTGAGGAGCCAGTTGAAAGGCAAGAAGAAGGAACATTTTTTGGTACTTTGCCTGGATACTAGAAACAGGTTAATAAATTGCAAGTCGGTTTCCATAGGCAACCTGGACACGAACATTGTTCATCCCCGTGAGGTGTTTAAGGAAGCGGTTTCTTCCTCCGCCGCTTCGGTAATCTTTGTGCACAATCATCCTTCGGGTGACCCCGAGCCATCCAAAGAAGATGTTGAGCTAACCAAGCGGCTGGCTAAAGCTGGCGAGATCATAGGCATTGATGTCCTTGACCATATCATCGTCTGCGATAAGAGTTACTTAAGCCTGAAAGCTAAGAATTTGTTATAAATTTAATCGCAAATGACAAATAAACGCCCTTCAAGTACGCAATTTACTGCGTCTTAATTTCTGAGATATACTATTGGACAAGCGAGTATCGTGAAGACTAGCGAAAGGAGCGAGGTTTTCTTTTTCCCATACGATGAGGGTAGGGCTTTCCTCAGAGGGTTGAGGACTCTTTTCTCCAGAGTAGCTAACGTTGTCTCTGCGGGTGATTCAGTAGCGGTGAAGGTTCACATGGGAGAATATGGCGGTAGTGCTTACCTTCGCCCGCCGATAGTACGCCGAGTATGTGATTTGATTAAAGAAGCTGGAGCTAAACCATTTGTCACGGATACCACTACTCTTTATCCCATGGGGAGATTCACTGCCAGCCAATACCTGGCTACAGCAGCCTTCAATGGCTTCACCGGGGAATCGTTGGGAGCGCCTGTCATTATCGCTGATGGGGAGCGAGGCTATGATGGTGAGTGGGTGGATACCCCCAAGCGGCTTTCTGATTGCTCTTTAGATAAAATAAAGATAGCCAGGGAGATTTTCGGTGCCGACTCTATGATAGTTCTTTCTCATCTGACGGGGCATGAGCTATCTGGCTTTGGCGGCTCTATCAAGAATGTGGCTATGGGCTGTGTTACCAAGGAGTCGAAGGCTGCTCAACATAGGGTAAATCGTGGTGTCATCGACCTCTCTAAGTGCACGGGCTGTGGACAATGCGTTGAAGCTTGTGCCTTTAAAGCCTTGTCTTTACTTGAGGAGAAAATGGTGCGTGATGAGGAGAAATGCATGAATTGCAATAATTGCCTTTATCTTTGCCCGGAGGGTGTTTTTTCCTTGCCTCCCCAGGCTAAAGAGGTGTTTCAGGTTTATTTGGCTCACGCTGCCGCTGGGGTGCTAAGCCGATTTCACTCCAAAGTGGCTTTCATCAATTTCGTCCAGGATGTAACGCCGTTGTGTGACTGCGTTACACCATCAGGTTTGCCAGTAGTTCCCGATATTGGCATCCTTGCTTCCACAGACGTGGTAGCTATTGACAGGGCGTCGTTGGACTTGATTGCTCAAAGCAAGCCCGTAGGGAAATTTGCCAACGTCAGCTCTCCCGATATACTAGGCAAGATAAATGGTGCGGACAGTCTGGTTCAAGTAAGAGCTGGCCATGAACTTGACTTAGGTAACATGGCATATGAGCTAAAAGAGCAAAAATAAAAATGCAAAATGACAAGGCAAAATTTAAAAATGAATTTAAGGGTCGCGTTTACAGATTTGCGCTAGATGTAATAGGATTTGTAGATCGATTGCCAGTAGAACAAACTTCGAGAATTGTCACCGACCAGCTTTTACGAAGCACTACTAGTATTGGCGCTAATGTAATTGAAGCTCAGGCGGCTTCATCAAGGAAGGATTATACCAATTTCTTTACCTATGCACTGAAGTCAGCGAACGAGTGCAAGTTTTGGTTGGGCCTGCTCAGAGATTCTGGCAGAGGTGATAAGAAGACCGTTGGTAAACTTCTAAAAGAAGCCACAGAGATTGCTAATATCCTTGCCACCAGTATACTGACTTTGAAAGGAAGAAAGTGATTTTTGCATTTTGATTTGTAATTTTGATTTTTTATCTTTGAATTTTAATCTTTCTTAGGATTTAATCACTGTTTAGAACGCTATACGGAGTAACATGGAAGATATTGAGTTGGCTCGTTCTCTTTTGGAGGAAGAGAAATGGAATCTCGTTATAGTGAAAGGAGGACAAGTTCTTTTCAGTTCCAGAGAGCGCGGAATAGCCCCCTTTTTCCAAGTTGTTCAGAGTATGGGAAGTTTACATAATGCTGCGATGGCTGACCGCATCGTGGGCTCGGCTGTAGCTATGCTTTGCCTTCATGCTCGGATAACCTCGGTGTATGCTGGCATAGCAAGCCAAGGAGCACTTGATATGCTTAAGGGGCAAGGGGTGACCGTTAGTAGTAAGAACGCAGTTCCTTATATCTCTAACTACGATGGCACAGACTTGTGTCCTTTTGAGAAGCTGGCAGGGAGTTGCCAAGGGCCTTCTCAATTGGTTGCAGCGTTACAGTCTCTTTTTACCAAAGGTGACCAGTGAAAAGAATTTGGCAACTTGCATTATTATCTCTTCTTTTGTCGGCTTTACTGGTTTCACCTTCGACTGCTTGCCAGCCGGAGCAGGGTGGCGAAGGCGTCCTTCGCCTCTGGGATGTCGGTCCCATAACGCTTGACCCGGCGATTTCTGCCGACATGTCTTCTCATACCTACGTCGTGCATATCTTCTCTGGCTTGGTTCGTCTTGACCATGAGCTGAACATAGTGCCCGATATTGCTGAAAGCTGGGAGAAAAGCCCCGATGGCAAAACATATACCTTCTACCTGCGCCAGGGGGTGAAATTTCATAGCGGCGGGGGGGTCAAAGCTGACGATTTCAAATACTCCTGGGAGCGAGCTTGCGACCCCGATACTGGCTCTGGCACAGCAGCTACGTATCTGGGCGATATTATTGGTGCCAAGGATATGCTGGCGGGAAAAACGGGAGAAATCTCCGGGGTTGAAGTCATTGCTGACTATACTCTTCGGGTTACCATTAATGCTCCCAAGGCTTACTTCCTGAGCAAGCTAGCTTATCCCACCGCCTTTGTGGTTGATAGGGCTAATGTGGAATCCGGGGAGGACTGGTGGCGGGAGCCAGACGGGACAGGACCATTTAAGCTAAAGGAATGGAAAGGAGGGCAGTGGTTGATTTTGGAGCGCAGCCAGATTTATTACGGCGAACCTGTCAAATTGGAGCAGGTCGTCTTCTACCTTCTGGCTGGTGTGCCCATGGCCCTGTACGAGACAGGGCAAATTGATGTCGTTCCTGTTTACTCGGCTTACATTGACCGAGTGCGTGATGAGACTGGCCCGTTTTATCCCGAGTTAGCCGTAACCCCCGAGCTTAGCCTCTATTATATTGGCTTCAACACTGCCCAACCTCCCTTCGACGACGTTAACGTCCGTCGTGCCTTCTGTCATGCCGTGGATAAAGAGCGTATCGCTAGGGTGATATTGAGGGACATGGTAAATGAAGCTAATGGTATTTTGCCGCCGGGCATGCCTGGCTACAACGAAGCTCTCGAGGGACTGGACTACGATGTGGAAAAGGCGATAGAGCTTATCGCCGCCTCGAGATACGGAGATGTCTCGAACTTGCCCCCTATCACCCTAACTGTTGGCGGCTATGGCAATAGTATTCCCAGTTATCTAGGCGCCATCGTCCAGGAATGGCAGCAAAACCTCGGCGTGGAAATCTCGGTGAGGCAACTGGAACCAGAGAATTTCATTTATAACTTGAAACAAGAGAAGGATGATATGTTCACAATGGGCTGGATAGCTGACTACCCCGACCCGCATAATTTCCTGGATATCCTCTTCTATACCGGAAGCGAAGTTAATATCTCTGAATACAGCAATCCCACCCTGGACGCTTCGCTTGACCAAGCAGCTATAGAACAGGATGGGGCTCTCCGCCTAGCTATGTACCAGCAAGCTGAACAACTGGTAGTTGATGAAGCTCCTTGCCTCCCCCTGTTCCATGGCGCCAACTATATCCTGGTGGAGCCCTATGTCAAAGGCTATGAACTCAGTCCCCTGGGTATTCCCGACCTGAGCAAGGTGTATCGGGAGTAGTTCTAGCTTGTGGGGCGGGATTTATTACCCGCATTGGATTGTTGGTCCCTTTCCATTAAAGTAGTGGCACTTCGTGCGAAATTATGCTCGAGGCTGTGGTTATATTGGGGTAGTCCGTGGTGGTATAATGATAAGGGATGGAAAGGGAGGCGATGCTCTATGAGACACTCCCGGGTGGCAGGGTGAGGTGTCATGTGTGCCAGTGGAGGTGCCTTATTAATCCCGGTAAGCTTGGCGTCTGCCGTATGCGCATCAATCGGGATGGCACGCTGTATAGCATGAATTATGCCGAGGTATCCTCGATGGCAGCCGACCATATTGAGAAAAAACCTCTATTTCATTTCTTCCCTGGTACCCATGCCTTTTCCTTGGGCACCTGGGGATGCAATTTCCACTGCAAGGGATGCCAGAACTGGGAGATTTCCTGCGTGGACATTCCGCGAGGTTCCCAGCAATTGCTCCCGGAAAGCGAGGTAGAGCTAACCAAGAGATATAATTGCCAGGGCATTGCCTGGACCTACAATGAGCCGACGATTTGGTTTGAATACACCCTGGACTCAGCCAGGCTGGCTAAAGAAAATAATCTATACACTGTGTATGTGACCAATGGCTATGCCACGCCTGAGGCTCTGGATACCATAGGTCCCTGGCTTGATGTCTGGAGGGTGGATGTCAAGGGCTTCGCCGACGGGTTCTATCGGCAGCTAGCCAAGATTCCTCGGTGGCAGGGCATTCTGGACGTCGCCAGGCGGGCTAAAGAGAAATGGGATATGCATGTTGAGGTGGTGACCAATATCATTCCTACGATGAACGACGACGAGGAGCAGCTCAGGGACATTGCTACCTGGATTCGAGATAACCTGGGCGAGCTCACTCCCTGGCACGTAACTCGTTTCCATCCCCTGCACGAATTTACCCATCTGTCGGCTACCCCGGTATCCACTTTGGAAAGGGCTTATCGGATTGGGAAAAAGGCAGGGCTGAAATTTATCTATCTGGGCAATGTGCCGGGGCACGAGTATGAAAATACCGTGTGTTATTCTTGTGGCAAAACAGTCGTTCGTCGCATTGGCTATGATACCCATGTGGTGGGGCTAGATGGCTCGAAGTGTAAATTCTGTGGCACTGAGCTTAATTTCCGGACATGAGGGAGGTGCTTTATGGCAAGGGGACTTCATCCTGTGGTAGAACTGGCTAAGGAGACTGTGGAAAGCTATATCCGGGAGGGTAAAACGCCCAAGCCGAGGGAGTTAACTCCGGAAATGAGAGAGCGGGCGGGGGTTTTTGTTTCCCTTCATAAGCATGGGCAATTAAGAGGATGTATTGGCACCTTTGAGCCAAAGGAGAAGAATGTGGCTGAAGAAATCATTGCCAACGCTATTAGCTCATCTACCGGAGACCCTCGCTTTCCCCCGGTGACTGCATCTGAGCTTGATGACCTGGAATATAGCGTGGATATCCTTACTAAGCCTGAGCCAGTCACAGATATCAGCCAGCTTGACCACAAGAAATATGGCGTTATCGTGGAAAGTGGTGGGAAAAAGGGACTTTTGCTGCCTGCTCTGGAAGGCGTAGATAGCGTTGAGGAGCAAATTGCTATTTGCCGGCTCAAGGCGGGAATATCAGCCGGCGAGCCGGTTAAGCTCTATCGCTTTCAGGTGAGAAGATTCCAGTAAGGGTGTTGAGACCAAAATACGAATGTTCAAAGCAGTTTAGAGCTTGGATTTTAGGATTTGGAATTTAGCCCCAAGGAGATTGCCACGCACCTTTCAGGTGCTCGCAATGACAAAAGAGAAAGGGCTCAGAATGACACCTCCATCCTGTCGTTGTGAGGCTGATTTCGTCAGCCGAAGCAATCTCGGAGATTGCCACGCTTCGCTCGCAATGACAATAAAAGTGAGGTGCTTGCAATGGCAAAAAAGAAAGGGCCCAGAATGACAAGAGGTGAAGGGCTCGCAGGGACAAAAAAAGAAGCATCCCTAATCACATGAGCGAGTACAAGGCATAGTAGAAATTTCTTATGGTGTGCTATAATACGGGACGTAGCCGAAGAGAACTTTAGGACGGGAAGTGTGTATTGACCAGTGCGGGAAATAAGAGGGGCGTGGTTTTGCATTCCTGCATTGTTTCTCATATTGTTGCTATCACGAATGGATTGGTCCTGCTGACATCGGTTTTTCTTGGCAAAAGGAATCTGGAGGAATACTCTCGCTTGCCCATCGCCTTATCCGGTGAGGGAGAGGAGGTGCACTTTGGTTAAATTTTTCCTAACCCCCGGGAGTGTGGAGTTTTATGACCTGTTCGAACAAGATACGAGCAATCTGGTCGTTGCCGCAGAAAAGCTGGTTGACCTCTTTGACAACTATGAAGATGTTGAAGCGAAAGCCAAGCAACTTAAGGATTTGGAACATCGGGGGGACGTCATCACTCACGAGATAGTACAGAGGTTACACCGCACCTTCGTCACTCCCATCGACAGAGAGGATATTACTCTCCTGGCTCAGAGCCTGGACGATATAATGGATTTTATCGAGGCTGCGGGCAGGACAGCCTGCCTTTATCGTATTGCCCAACCTACGGAAAGAGCTCGAGAGCTAGCCGCGATTGTAGCCAAGGTAGCCTACAAGTTGAACGAGGTAATGCCTCGTTTGCGCCGCCGTGACCAGTTCCCATGGATTCTGAAGCAGTGTGTGGAGATTAATACTCTGGAAAACGAGGCTGATGATGTGTATCATGCTGCCTTAGCCGAGCTATTTGATGTTTGCCATCTTGACGCATGTGAGGTAATCAAGTGGCGTGAAATCTATGAGCACCTAGAAAACGCCACCGACAGGGGCGAAGATGTCGCCAATGTCCTTGAGGGTATAGTATTGAAGTATGCCTGAGCTCGCTCTGCTGGTTCTGGTAATTGCGGCAGCCATCGGCTTTGGTGTAGTTAATGGTTTTAATGATGCTGCCAATAGTGTTGCTGCTTCGATTGGCTCTCGGGCTCTTTCACCTCGAAACGCCATAATACTGGCTGTCTTTTGTGAGTTCGCTGGTGCCGCTACCGGCTTGGAGGTTGCCAGAACCATCGGCAAGGGGATTTTAGTCCCTGAGGCAATCTCATATTTAACAGTGATTGCTGGTTTAGTAGCGGTTATCATCTGGGGAACTATAGCTACTCGTTTGGGTCTGCCGGTAAGTATAAGCCATGGCTTTGTCACCGGGCTGGCAGCGGCAGGGATAGCAGTGGCGGGTAGTGAGGCAGTGATATGGGGTGTCCTGCAACGGATTGGAGTATCAGTGGTTGCTGCTCCTACCTTGGGCTTCATCGGTGGCTTTGTACTTATGGTTGTCCTGCTCTGGGCATCTCGCCGAAGCGCTCCATCCAGGATGAGAGTTGTCTTCAGCCGTCTGCAATGGCTTACTACCGCTTTTTTAGCTTATAGCCACGGCAAGAATGATGGTCAGATGCCCATAGGTGTCATCACCATGGCGCTGGTGATTCATACCGGACAGGTTGAGATGTGGGACAATATCCCGTGGTGGGTAATAGTCGTATCCGCTTTAGCCATTAGCTCGGGCATCGCTATGGGCGGCTGGCGAGTTATTAGAACTGTGGGGATGAAGATCACTGCTCTACAACCTATCCATGGTTTTGCTACCCAGGCCTCAGCGGCTACTGTTATTGAGA
>Ga0209979_1000497_pt1 | contig 53691 bp, 42 predicted proteins | sample AnhtaG_FD_183114 | JGI IMG/M metagenome (GOLD analysis project Ga0209979, IMG submission 183114) | Deep subsurface microbial communities from Anholt, Denmark to uncover new lineages of life (NeLLi) - Anholt_01485 metaG (SPAdes) (version 2) | ecosystem: Environmental > Aquatic > Marine > Oceanic... | reverse complement strand
CAAGGAGTACAACAAAAACTACTTGCATTCGGCGCTGGGATATCGTTCGCCGAATCAGGCCGAAGAAACCTATAACCTCAGCTGCAGGACTCTCTTAGAAACGGCTTGACTAATGGGGAGCAGTACAGGACTTGTAGCCTGTTCCTGTAAATACTGCCTTTGAATCGTAAACCTGTGTTCCCAAGACGAGATGATAAGGCCAATACTCACACACTTGTAGTAGTCGCTTTTCTCTATCACGTGCTGCGCCGTCAGAAGTCCTTTATCCTTTCCGTATTGAACGAATGTTGCAGAACCTAACAAAGTTGGCTGTTCGGCTGGATCAGAAGTCTTCAGCCCCAGAATTGGAGTGGAAAAGCCAAGTATGGCCCTACCAGCCTTCTGCCGCACGTATTCAGGTATCTCTCCAAGAATAAGCTTTGTCTGGTTCATTGAAGTGCCATAATACGCTTGTTCCAGGGCACCTGTCGGTACTGCTCGAACTGAAACTACACAAAAATCGGGGTGAGAGGATTTGAACCTCCGACATCTTGCTCCCAAAGCAAGCGCGCTGCCTGACTGCGCTACACCCCGTTTATGACTTAAAGAATAACCCACCACGTCAGTTCTGTCAAGGCATAGTAAATCGGGTTCCTCCGCCTCCGGCGGACGCCAAAGGCAGATGAGAAACCCGACAACAACTCTACAAACCCCGGAATGGGGCAGATGTGGACTCGCCTTTGGCGAGCCGCCCACGAAGGTATGGAACCCACCGTAAGCAGTGGGCCACCCCGGAAAATATCAAGACCAACTGTTTCTTGCCAAACAGTGATTTTGGGTTAAATTGTACTCCTATGCAAAAGGAGAATCTTCTGGGATATACGCTTGATCGGATGGAAAACCTGATGGCGTCCCTCGGCGAGAGGCCGTACAAGGGTCGGCAGATATTCAAGTGGCTCTACCGTGTCCGACAATACGATTTTAGTTTGATGACCGACCTGACCAAAAATCTGCGACACAAGCTTGAGGAAGAGTACACCTTTGAGGGCCTTAAGGCAGAACACGTCGAAGAATCGCAGGATGGTACCCGCAAGATTCTGTTTTGCCTCGACGATGGCCACCCGATCGAGACGGTACTTATTCCCGATGAAAACGGACGGAAAACGGTCTGCATCTCAGTGCAATCCGGCTGTTCACTGGCCTGTCGCTTCTGCGCGACAGGAACGATGGGTCTGTTGCGGGATTTGACGGTGGGGGAAATTGTCGGCCAGCTTATCTACCTTCGCGAGCGCTACGGTGACAATGCCTTTACCAACGTCGTCATGATGGGGATGGGGGAGCCGCTGCTCAATTTTGAAAACACTATCGAAGCGGTCAAGATTATCACGGATGAAATAGGACTGGGGCACAGCGCCAGGAAAACGACTATATCCACTGTCGGTATCTCACCTAAGATCAAGGAACTGGCCGATCTCGGACTTAAGACCCGTCTGGCGGTTTCGCTGAACGCCGCCACCCAGGAGAAGCGAGTGAAGATTATGCCGGTGGCCGAAACGTTCAACCTTGATGAACTGATGGAAGCCGTGAAATACTACACGGAAAAAACCGGAACACGGGTGACATTTGAATACATCCTTTTCAAAGACTTTAATGACAGTATGGCCGATGTTAAAGCTCTCAGTCAGCTTGTCCAGGGAATACCTTGCAAAATAAATCTGCTGGCGTATAATCCCGTTAAGGGATTGGAGTTCGAGCGTCCGTCGGACGAGCAGGTGGACGGGTTTGCCCGTCAACTGTATCCCCGGGCGTCGGCAGTAATGGTGAGAAAAAGTCGAGGAACGGACATCGATGCCGCCTGTGGACAGTTGGCCGGCCGGTATCCAGAGAGGAGGCGTGCAGAGAATGCGTGCAGTTAAGTTAGTCGTTTGCGTGTTTTGTGGTCTGGTTCTTTTTCAGTTTGCCGGCGCGCAAGAGCCGGAACCAGAGCCAGGTCCAGAACTTTTCGTGGGTGAGATTGAATTCTCTTCGTTGAGGTGGGGTAAACGGACAGCGATCTTCGAAGTGACCAACAATACCGACGAGCTCAAGTATATAACGGTTGAAACGGAAGTACAGTTTTCCGGTTTATACCTTAACCCCAACCGCCGGACACGATCGCATTATGTTCTCAAGCCGTTTGAAGCCAAAATCTTCCGTCCCAACGTGTACATCCCGGGTAACTTCGGTACGGCGAAGATAAAAATCTTCCTTTACGATGTCGTTGATACGCTTGACGCAGTTTTGCCCGGCCAGAGATTCTTTGAACAGCCGTTTACAATCAGATACCACGCCCCTGATGAGATATTTTCCTATACCAACGAAAAGATTGATCTGCCGCCGATGGTTGAAAGCCATCCCGATTTCGACAACGAATTCGCCCGCATTCTGCCGGAGCTTCTCAACGAGGGCAAGTCGGTGGAAGAAATTGCCACCATGGCGATGGCCGACACTTCATTTGTGCAGGAAGCTGTCCAGACTATGATTCAGAAAGGCTATGTCAGAGAAGAGGATGAGTCATACCTGCTAACATTTCCCTTTATCTCCGTTGATGAGGCGGAAGAGGCCAAGAAACTAGCGGTCACACTTTCCGATACCTTGGCGGCGATGATCGAGAACAATATGGCTCTCTATGGGAAGATACTCGACAGTCTGGTTTCGGTGGGGGTAGTGGACAAGGACAGTAATGCCTTTTTCGACGGCGGAGTAATTCTGTACCGGCCGTATCCCGTGATCTCGGCTCTGCTTTTGTGGTACCACCTGGGTCAAAAGTTCATCACCCGTTCAGTGCCGCTGTTGATCTACGACGGTACGGACCCATGCAACGCCTACATCCCCTATTACATGTATGCGGTTCGGGGCGGAGCCATATTTAACGGCACTCAGTTTTATGCGCTCATCCGGAGCCCCTCAACTTTCCAAATTATGTACGGCGACGTGATCCCGGAAATCGAGTGCGGGGAAGACTTCATCCTTAAAGCCAAGCTCAAGCAGCAGGTCTCCTGGAGTTTTGCGCAGGAGTTTCGGCCGGAAAGTTTTATGCTGGATACTTTGGCTGTGAAGCCGATGCTGAACATGCTTGGCGCCGGTGCAGACTCACTTCTGGTAGAGACATACTTTCGGTTGAGGGATATTGCCGTTAAGTACGGGCACAAAAAACTGTTGTACGGCGAGCGCTACTGGTTCTGGAATCTGACCGCCACTCGCACGCTGAAAAAACTGGTGGACAGCGGTGTCATCACCAGGCGCGGTAATGGACAGTTCATGTTTAACGGCCTTCAGCAAAAAATAGGGATAAGGTGATATTCATATTGCATATCCTCGTCGTTCTGGCCTCGCTGGCCCTGCTGGCGGCGGGTTGCAGTGAAGAAACGCCGTCGCGTGACCACATACCCCTCTTAAAGGAGAGAGTGTATCTTCTACAGCAAGCAGTGAAGGAAAAGAACCACGCTGCCATTGATTCTCTGTTGTCGCCTAAGATTTTGTCGTACAAGCAGGACTCGGATTCGCTCCTTCGCTTCGTGTACGGGCTGGACGACCGCTTTGCCTTTGAGCGGTTCGGTAACTGTGAGATTGTCTACACCAGCGACAAGGCGCGTATAGACTGCTTTGTGATGGATAGCACGGATCGTAAAGACCATCCCATTGTGTTCACCTTTGTCCATAAACACGACCTCTGGTTGTTGAAACGGTTTGAAGGAGGTCAGGCAGACAAGTAGGTCGAAACCCCCGTGGTTTCGACAAGGTGGATATAATTTCGCGGGTCGCCCATTTATGAAACGCTACGAGTTCATCGAACATACCGCTGACGTCGCCGTCAAAGCGTATGGAGCCACCCTCGAAGAGGCATTCGCCGTGGCTGCTGAGGCAATGTTTGACATTATGACCGACGAGTCTCCCATTGAGCGAAAACAGAAAGTGGAACTTGAGGCGGAATCTATAGATATCGAAGGCTTGCTTGTTAGTTTCCTTTCAAAGCTGATCGTGCTTCACGAGGTCGACAACCTGGTGCTGAAAGATTTTGTGGTGGCTTTCACCGGGGACAACAGTCTCAAGGCCGACGCCTGGGGAGAAAAGTTCACCGAAACTAAACACGCCGGCGGCCTGCACGTCAAGGGCGTCTCGTACCACATGATGGAAGTTGTCGAGGGCAAAGGAAACAGGCCTTGTCATGTTCAGGTATTGTTTGATGTGTGACACACATTTTATGTACACGTGTGCGGCGGACGTCCCCGTCCGCCGCGTCACGTCCCTCCGAATACTATGCGGACGGCGAACAAGGCGGGTGGCCCACCGCTTGCGGTGGGGTCTCGTGGGCGGTATCCGCCTCAGGCGGATGCCCCGTCCTCGATTGCGCTGGTGCACGAGTTGGTATTATTTGCGACATAGGAATTATAGTAAACAAGCCACAAAGTGAAGGATAATCTGCCATGAGTTGGACAGGACCAATAAAACAGGTTGATGACTACCGGTTTGAGATACCGGCGTCGTACCAGAGCGAAATAATGAAACAGCTCGGGCTTAAGATGCGTGTGCCGGGCCTCATTTATGCCGACCAGCAGATGCTTCGTTCGATCACGCGCGATGATTCCCCGGAGCAGGTGGTTAATGTAGCCACCCTGCCCGGTATTGTCGGCAAGTCATTTGCCATGCCCGACATTCACCATGGTTATGGCTTTGCCATCGGCGGCGTGGCGGCCTTTGATGCCCACGAGGGTGTCATCTCACCGGGAGGCGTGGGTTACGACATCAACTGCGGCGTAAGGCTGCTCACCACCAAGCTCACCTTTGAAGAGATACATCCCCGGCTGCCGGCGCTGGTTGATTCGATGTTCAGCAATGTTCCGTCCGGCGTCGGTTCTCAAGGGAAAGTCCGTCTCTCGCGCGAGCAGATCAATGCGGTTTTGACAAACGGCGCTCGCTGGGCGGTCGAGAACGGATACGGCTGGCAGGAAGACCTCACAGCCATGGAGGAAGGGGGGTGTATCGAGGGAGCGGACCCCTCATTGGTGAGCGAGACCGCCAAGAAACGGGGAGCGCCTCAACTTGGCAGCTTAGGTGCCGGGAATCATTTTTTGGAAATCCAGCGAGTGGATGAGATTTACGATGCCGAGGCCGCCCGCGTCTTTGGTATCACCGAAGTTGGCCAGGTGACGGTGATGATCCATACCGGTTCCCGAGGCTGTGGCCATCAGATTTGCACCGACTATCTGGACGTCATGCGGCGGGCCAACAAGAAATACGGCATTCCTCTGGTCGACCGCGAGCTTTCCTGCGCGCCGGCTGACTCGGAAGAGGCGCAGCAGTATTTTGCCGCTATGAAATGCGGGGCGAATTACGCCTGGGCCAATCGGCAGATGATCAACCACTGGGTGAGGGAATCATTTGAGTCGGTCCTCGGTAAACCCGCCCGGGAGTTAGGGCTGCGCCTGATATACGATATAGCCCACAACATGGCCAAACTGGAAGAGCACGAGGTCGATGGCAAAAAGCGGATGCTCTATCTCCACCGCAAAGGCGCTACGCGCGCTTTTGGGCCCGGGCACCCGGACGTCCCGGAGCAATACCGCTCTGTCGGCCAGCCGGTCCTGATCCCGGGGGATATGGGTACCGCGAGCTATTTGCTCGTGGGCACTGAGCAAGGGATGAGGGAGACGTTCGGCTCGTCGTGTCATGGCGCCGGGCGGCAAATGTCGCGTACGGCCGCTAGGAAACAACAGCCGGCCGAAAAGGTCGTAGCCGGGTTGGAAAGCCAGGGAATCTACCTGCGGGCCAAGAGCCACCGGGTGATCGCCGAAGAGGCGCCGGAGGCGTACAAGGACATTGATGAAGTAGTAGAGATCTCCCACAAATCAGGCCTTGCGCACAAGGTCGCCCGCATGCGACCGAAGGGGGTGGTGAAGGGGTAAACCAGGGTGGCCCACCGCTTGCGGTGGGAAAATTGAAAGGTTCAGGTAATAGGTCAGGTTCTGAATCCGCCAAAAGCGGATGAGAAACCCGACAACAGACTGACAGACGCGACGAAAATACAGAAAAAGGCTCTTGACTTTTCCGGGGATAATGGGATTTTGAGTTTTATGTACGGCGACTATGGTGGCTTTCATCTATGTCTTGAGTTGTCATGGGAAAGGATACGCAAAGGCGCCGTCCAAAGGCTCTCATGAAGGAACAGTATAATCAATTATTGGGCATCGTGTAGCAAAGGACATACAGATGGATAATTCGCAGCATGAACCAAAGAAGAATGCGGCCAGCATTCCCGTGTGGGTGGTGATTATTGTAATCATCGCTCTCGCTGTTGGGATCATTGCTGGTACGGTCGGGATGAGCATTTTCGCAAAGCAACAAATGCTATTCACCACATCCTCCATAATATCGTTCGTTTTCACCGTCGCATTGGGCGCAGCTGCGGTAATTCTAGCGATCATCACCATTGTCCTAAGCAGGCACGCGGAGGATGCGCTTGTACGGCGCAGTGACGAGGGTATCAAGCTCCAGCAAGACGTCTTTGTGCGCACGAATGAAGTCCTGAGTACGATCAAGGCCTCGACAGGGGTAACCGAGAAGAGAATTGAGGATATCATTTCCGGCCGAGTTGGCGACATTTCTCACCAGATTGCAGAAATAGCGACAGAAAGTAAACGAGGAGGCCCAAGGAGCTTCGCAGAGATCGAGGAACAAATTCGCGAATCGATCATGCAGACACTCAAGGCAGAAGAGAGAGTTACCGATCGGCAAAGCGAATACGAAAGACTTCAGAAGAGTCGTCGAGTGAGGGAGAAACAGTATCAGGAACAGCACAAGCAGTTGATGAATTGCCTCTGCAACAGGGATGACTTAAAAGTTGAGAAATCCGCTCATGGAAACTATGATACCTCAGGTGAAAACCTTTTTGATGGCCTATTTCACGGAAGTGATTTCAGGCTTGGTGTATCAACGTTTCGTGAAGGGAGCGACGCAAGCACAATTTGCGCATTCCTGTCGAGGGCTTCAGTGGAGATATCGAGAGGGACAGTCAACCTGGTTCTTGGAGTCCTGTTCACCTCGGATGAAGAGGGACAGATTCCAGAGGTCGAGCAATATCTTGAGAACCTGAAGGATGACATGAGAAACAGGATGCTCGTCCTGGCAATTAAACCAAATAACTCAGAACCACAAATCGCGAGAGTGGAATTCTCCAACCATCGAATACAGCGTACTGGTGAAGCGCCGGGCGCTTCACCATCCGCTGATTCGTGACGTTGGGTCTTGAGAACGAGGGAAGTAGAAGTAGGGCAGGTCTCCCCGAGACCTGCCAACAATAGACCGGGTACCCCACAGCTCTGCTGTGGGAACCTAACATAGATGACTAACTGGTGGGTTTGTTTTGCACAACGATTGTGTGTCATTAAGAAAATACCCACAGCAGAGCTGTGGGCGACCTGCCGTCCACTGTGCCCGCATTGAGGACGAGAAAGACAGAAAGGGGATCTTTAACAATGATTGAAAGCACGCCATGCGACTGTATCTGATCAACCCATCCAACCCGCTTGTCAGCATCGTCAGAGTCAAGGAGAGCCGATGGAACCGTTACCGCGTGTGGAAACCGCTCAACCTTATGGTTCTCGCGGGTCTGACTCCACCGGAGTGGGAAGTCTCAATTGTGGACGAGAACCTCGGCTCACCGGACTATCGGTCGATGCCTCGGCCGGACCTGGTGGGCATCACCGCTTTCACCTCGCAGGCGAACCGCGCCTACGAAGTGGCCGCTCACTTCCGGCATCTGGGCGTTCCCGTCGTCATGGGCGGCATTCACGCAACCATGTGTCTGGACGAGGTCATGGAGCGTGTGGATTCGGTGGTCACGGGGGAAGCCGAGGGCGTCTGGCCGCAGGTCCTGGAGGACGTCCGGCATGGCAGCCTGAAACGCCGGTATGATGGAGGACTCTCGGCGGTAGGCAGTATTCCACCCGCCCGTCATGCTTTGCTGCCTACGGGATATGCCCTCGGAGCCATTCAGACCACGCGAGGCTGTCCATTGAACTGCAGCTTTTGCAGCGTGACGGCGTTCAACGGGGCACAATACCGGCAGCGACCCATTGCGGATGTCGTGCGGGAATTCCAGATGATCCGTGAAAGACGCGTTCTGGTGGTGGACGACAACCTCGTCGGCACACGCCCTGAACACATCGCCCGCGCCAAGGCTCTGTTCCACGCCATGGCACAGGCGAACCTGCGAAAAGAATGGGTTGCCCAGGCCACCATTAACTTCGCCGATGATGAGGAACTCCTGACGTTGGCCGCGAAGGCCGGATGCAGAGGCGTCTTCATCGGCTTTGAGTCCCCGACGCCGGAAGGGCTTAGGGAACTGGGCAAGAAGTTCAACCTTATGAAGGGCCGGGACTGCCGCGCCTCCGTGCGGCGTATCCAGCAGCACAACATCCTGGTCGTGGGTTCCTTTATCATCGGTTTGGACATAGACGAACCGGGCATCGGCAGACGTATCGCCGAGACGGCCAACCGGTACGGCGTGGACAATCTCAACGTGCTGTTTCTGACGCCGTTGCCCGGAACGCGCCTGTGGGACCGGATGAAAGCGGAAAACCGCATCGCCCTCGATGGGTTCCCGGAAGACTGGAAATACTACACGCTGACCTTCCCGGTGGCCCGGTACAAGCATTTGTCTCTGGACGGCATCATTGCAGAGATGATCTCCTGCGACCGGAGCTTCTACTCCATGCCGCGTGTTCTGCGCAGGGTGTGGAACAACTTGTGGCAACGCCGCCAGCCGTTGATTACCTTGGTGGGAAGTCTCTCATACAGGAACAACCTCCGGCTGAACTGCAAGGCGTACGCTGACTTCAAGCGTCACCGTGTACCCCACAGCTCTGCTGTGGGTTTCTCTGCGCAGTCAGGGAACCATTTCCTGAATGCCCCGATGTCACCGTCACGAAAGGATTCGTGATGGCGCATGAAAGGTTTCCCCGATATCCGCCTAAGGAAGCTGTCGGGTTTCTCCCCGCCTGAGGCGGGTCGGAACCCGACCTACTTCCTAACTCACCGCCTGCTCCAAACGATAACGTTTGTAGATGCGGGCGTAGTGGCCGTCTTGCGCAATCAGGTCGAAGTGCGTTCCCGACTCAATTACTCTACCTTCATCAAGCACATAGATGGCATCGGCTCGCTCCAGCGCATCCGGGCGGTACGTTATCAGGATGGCCGTCATATTCGGCATGACTTCCTGCAGGCGATACCAGAGAGCGGCCTCGGTGCGGGAGTCAAGGGCCGAAGTGCAGTCGTCGAGAATCATCCCATGAGAGCGTTTAATAATGCCAGAAGTGTTGAGAGAATAATCTTCGGGATTATAGTTTAAGTTCTAAACCAACCCGCCTGCGGCGGGGATATGCCTGATACTGAATTTACACAATCAACTTGACAGGAAGCCGTGTTCACCAGAGGCTGTTTTATTTGACATTGTTGTTCTGGTCAACCATAATGACAGTATGAATTCCTCAACCCTGAAAAGGCTCCACCTTTTTCACATTCCGGTCATGGGTACCGGATTCAGTATTGACACCCCCTTGCGAGTGGCGAAATACGGTATCTCCTCGGCGATTTCGCTTGTCGACGATGTCCTCATAGAGCAGATGCGAAGGTTTCATTGCAGAAAGCATGGCCTTCAGTACGTAGAAATACCCGACAGCGACGAAGATCCCCGAGCCAACCGCATTACCGCTTATCTGGAACTCTTGGACAAGTTGGTCCGTAGTCAGGTTAAAGCGCTGCAATCTTCCCCATTTGAGCCTGGAAGCGAGATTACACGCTACTTTGAAATGCTTCCCGACTCACCACTCAAACAATCCTATCTCGACATGCTGTCGGCATCGGGGTTGGTTGAAAAGGCCAGGATGCAGGATGCTCTTCGGCACCGTGCCGTCCCAGGCAGCATCGATGTCAACATAATGACCAAATTGGACCGCGACCATTACCGCCACGGAAACAAACTCCCACAGGAGTTTGCTGACGCCATGGCGGCTCTGCGAGGTTACGCCAAGAGCACGTTGCGATCATCCATAATCTTTTCCGCGGGCATGAACCGACGCCTTTTTGGTTATCTTACCAAATTCGACGATTTCTACCCGGATGATAAAGGCGTTTTCCGCAAGAAGACCATTCTGAAGGTAAGTGATTTCCGCTCGGCTATGGTCCAAGGTAAATACCTGGCGAAGAGAGGACTGTGGGTTTCAGAATACAGGATTGAATCAGGGCTCAACTGTGGCGGACACGCCTTCGCCACTGAAGGACACTTGATGGGCCCTATCCTGGAAGCTTTCAAGCGCAAAAAGACAGAGTTTACCAATAATCTTCACGAAGTGTACAACCTAGCGCTTACCACCATGGACCGCGCTCCGGTTCAGTCACCGCATGAAGTACGCATCACCGTACAGGGCGGCATAGGCACGGCCGAAGAAAACAGGTTCCTCCTGCAACACTACGGTATCGATGGCACTGGCTGGGCAACGCCCTTCTTGCTGGTTCCCGAGGTAACGAACGTGGACGACGATCACATAGAGAAGCTCTCAGCTGCCACCGACCGTGACGTATACTTGAGCGATCGATCGCCCCTCGGTGTCCCTTTCTGGATCTTACGTAAGTGCGGTAGTGAAGATACCCACCGCCAACGGCTTAGTGCCGACAAGCCCGGTAGTCCATGTCCGAAAGGCTATCTTGCATCCAATACCGAATTCAGCCAGATCCCAATCTGCCACGCCTCGCGAATCTATCAGAAACGAAAGCTTAAGCAGCTTTCGGAGGGCAACCTTCCTTCAGAGCAGCTCTCCGCAATGAGGGAGAACGTGGTCGTCAAATCCTGCATTTGCCATGACGTTGGCGGCGGGGCAACATTGAAGCTTGGCATAGATCCAGAGGCACACCCGGCGGTTTGCTGTGGCCCAAACATTACAAACTTCTCCAAAGTCGCCTCCATGGAGGAAATGGTCGGCCACATCTACGGACGTATATCTCTGTTAACCAACCCAGACCGCCCGCATATGTTCATAAGCGAACTCATGATTTACATTGACTACCTACACCGGGAACTTCAGAAGGCATCGGAAGGGTTGTTGGACAGGACAGCTGAGTGCTTCCTGGACTTCAAGCAAAATCTGATCACCGGTATCGAATACTACCGTTGTCTTGCCGAGCAATTCAGCTTGGAGCAGAGGGAACGTTTTCTGCAGGAGCTCGATACCCTGTTCAAGGAACTAGACAACATTCTCCCTTCAACGGCCGCTACAACATCTATCGAAGGCGTCACATAGAGCACGCACGCGTTGGTCCGCGGCAGCCGTCACTTCTCCTTCGTATCGGTCAGAGGGCTAGCTCGGATTATTCGCAAGTATATTTTTGAGCTTACAAATTGGCCTTCAAGTGACCTACAAGTAGGTTATTGACCGTAGACGGACGCTTTCCCACAGCGGAGCTGAATGTGGTGAACCGGGGCTGGAAGCTGTCGGGTTTCTCCCCGCCTGAGGCGGGTCGGAACCCGACCTACTTCCTAACTCACCGCCTGTTCCAGACGATAACGTTTGTAGATGCGGCCGGTGTGGCCGTGATCTCTAGTGTGGCCGCGATCTCTGATCGCGGTTTACCAACGCAAGCACCCGCAATCACAGATCGCAGGCACACGCGGAAGTCAAAAAGGCCGAAACAATGGACACCACCCGGCTGGATTCGGCCGTGATGGATACCACCATGATTGATACGATGGAAATGCCTTCTGACACCATGTAGTATAGAGATGAAGGGCAGAATTCTTTGTAGTTCTGCCTCTTTAGGTGTTCGTAGTAATGAGGGAGCAGAACCATTGCGGATGTTGCGCTATGAGAACTAGGCGATGCAACAAAAGCTTGTGAAACAATTCATTTGCGTTTCTGTATGGCAGATACACGCTCCTGGGCAACTCTCAATATCAAACCTAACAGATCGGCATATCGGAGTCCTTTAAAGCCCGCCATCAGGTTAAGCTTGCCGTCCCAGCACCAACCTGGATTGGGGTTGACCTCCAGCAATTTGATCGTACCTTGTCTATCTGATCGAAAGTCGAAACGGACATAGTCCCGGCAACCTAACCGCTCGAAGAGGACATTGGAATAATCAACCAACTGGCGGAGTGTTTCGTCATCAAGGCTTGCTTCCTTGTAAGTGATCTGGCTCCACCAGGGTGAATCCGGAAGCCATTTGGATTCATATCCAAGGATACGAGGGAGGCCCGGATCCAGTCTGGAATAATCCACTTCGAGAGGCGGAAGAATCTCATAAGTCAGCCCCGGATTCCCAATAATGCTGACGGAATACTCCGGCCCTGTGAGAAACTCCTGGATCAGGATCGCACATGGGCCGTAGGTATTCCGAAGCCAGTCGACGTAGCTCATAAGTTCGTCAGTGTTCTGGACTACAGCATTTTTGGTGATACCAATACTACTGTCGCCGAAGTTCGGCTTTATCATCGCGGGAAAGGAGGACGGCAGCGTTGCTACCGTGTCGTCGGGACCAATATAGGATTCCATCGGGACGGGAATCTCCAGGGTTTGTGCGATACAAGTTACAAGGCTTTTGTTGTAGCATAACCCTAAGCAGGCCGGACCTGAACCGGAGTAAGGGATGTTGAGCATTTCAAGCGTCGCCGGAACGTGCGCTTCCAAAGAGGCGTCATTCTGGTATCCTTCGTCACAGAGGTTGAATACGAATTCCGTTGGCTCGGACGCAAGGAGGCGTGTCAGGTTCTGGTGGTTGTCCAGGTAGGTAAACTCGAACTCGTCCAATTCTGCCAGTGCATCTTTCATTTTCTGGATTGTTTCGAAGTCCTCAGTATTGAACTGCCCTTTTCTCTTTATGTTATCAGGAAGACTGGGGTCTCCCAACAGTACCGTTACCCGTGGATGAAGTACCATACTCGGCGACACTCTGACAAAATCCGCCGGCATCTGGGCAGTCAGAACCAGGCGATAGGCCATCATTCCCAAGTCTTGTCCTCTCGTGGATTCCGATTCTATTGGGCCATGAAAATGAACCGAATGGTAACCCACGGATTTCAGTAGTTCGGCAAGCTGACTCTTGGAGTATAAACGCTCGGCGTAAAACTGGTCTGCGATCACACCTTTCTCAGCATGAGTAATCACCTCACGTGTGACAATCCTCCGCTCGTCCTTAGCCAGGGCTCGCTCGCGGCAGACGAAATGGTTTTCATCGATCCATTCCCACGAACGCGGTTTGAAGTGCTCCCGCATCCATTCCCCATCCACCACATCCAGGACCAGAACGCCATGCCGCGCAAGCATCTGTGACACATTTCTCAAAACGGCTTCGTCGTCGGACTGTTGTTCAAAATACCCGAAGGAATTTCCCATAAGCATCACACAGTGATATGAGCTCCCGCTGCGCCTGATCTTGCGGGCGTCACCCTCGTGGAAGGTGACGTGGAGATTTTTCGCTTTGGCCCGTTTGCGCGCCAGCCGGATGAGATAACGCGAGCGGTCTATACCCGTTACACGGGTAAAACCTCGCCGAGCGAGCTCCAAGGAATGGCGTCCCTGGCCGCAACAAAGGTCGAGAATATGATCGTTGGGCTCCAACGCCGCAATCTTGATAACCAGATCGACCTCCTGGCGGGTGTTCTCCGGGTTCTCAACAACGTCTCCATCGGTTTTCAGGTAAAGAGAATTAAAGAGGGTCCGCCACCAGTCCGAAGGTAGGTGCCGTTCCAAATCCGACACCGGTCCCAGCGTTCTCTGAGAGGAGGTGTCCCACCTACTCCATCCCTTTCTTCTACTTACCATTTGCCCCTGCACTTGACCAGTGGCGGGCTCCCTTCCACGTTCGGCTGAGTCGGCTTTAGTCTGATCGGTGTCCGATGAGAGAAAGGATGCCACTTTATCATTCCCCTGAAAACGGGAATTTCTTTCTTTCATTTGATTTTCTCCGTCCGTCGGTTATTTACTGACCTACCAGTTACCTTTTAAGGATTCCCCTCCGCGCGGAAATTTATCATCTTGTGGGCCGACTTTAACGACAACCTCAGCCTCAACCGACAGGTAACCGTAAAACGCTCCAGGATTGGCTGCGCCCTCAGTGACGGCGCCACAGGGAAAGACGATGATTTTGTTACCATCAGAATATCGATACATCTTGATTCATATTAGTTATGAACCGATAGATGTCAACCGTTATTTCATGCTCTCTACGGTAAAATCAGAGCATCCTAATGTGACAGCATCGCAAAAAAAACGCTTTCAGACTATCACGGCATATTCGCGCCGCCTGTCGAAAACCTCCTCAATCCCATGGAAGATGATGTCCAGCAGGCAGGCACACAATCAGCTAACCGCCTCCTCCAGCCGGTAGCGCTTGTAGATGCGGGCGTAGTGGCCGTCTTGCGCCATGAGGTCGAAGTGCGTTCCCGACTCAATTACTCTACCTTCATCAAGCACATAGATAGCGTCGGCTCGCTCCAATGCATCCGGACGGTGCGTTATCAGGATGGCCGCCATATTCGGCATGACTTCCTGCAAACGATACCAGAGAGCGGCCTCGGTGCGGGAGTCAAGAGCCGAAGTGCAGTCATCGAGAATCAGAATCTTTGGTTTGCCTACCAGAGCTCGCGCCAGGGCCAGGCGCTGCTTCTGGCCACCGGAGATCGCCATCCCGCGAGTGCCGATGGGGGTGTCTATGCCTTTCGGAAAAGCAGCGATTTCATCCTTCAACTGTGAAACCTCAACCGCCCACTCCAGGACGGCCTCGCTGACATTCCCCCGTCCGAAGAGGACGTTGTTTCGCACTGTATCGCTGAACAGGGCCGGCTCCTGTGGCACATATCCCATACTGTGGCGCAGGTCTTCGAGATTGTATTGGCGCAGGTCACGGCCGTCAAGCTTGATTACGCCGCCGGTCGGGTCTACCAGACGCGGAATCATATTCACCAGCCAGGTCTTACCAGAACCGACCTTCCCAACTAGAGCGACCGTCTGCCCGGCTTCGATTGTGAAGGAGACGTCGTCAACAATCTTCCTGTCCAAGCCGGGGAACGAAAACTCGACGTTTTCAAAGCTCAGACTGCCCCTGGTAGGACCGTCGCCGGCAATGTTCCCGTGGTCGGAGACCATTGGTGGCACTCGCTCTAGTTCCACCAGGCGGTCTATGGATACTGCCGACTGACGCGACTTCACTAAGAACTGGCCAATGCTAAACATCGGGAAGACCAGGTATACGACATAGAAAATGAACGCCAACAGCTTGCCCAGCGAGAGGTTGGCGTTGATAACCATGTAGCCGCCGGCCACCAGTACGATAATGACCCCGACCTGCCAGATGTACATGTACAACGAGTCCACTACCGTACTCACCTTTATAGCGGAAATCTCAGCGTCACGGCGTTCATTGACCGCTTTCTGAAACTTAGCCTTCTGTGCCTTTTCCTTCACGTACGACTTGACCACCCGGATACCGGAGAAGCAAGCTTCCATGACATCGTTAAATGCCGAGATGTGGCCTTGCAGATGGTCATACCGTTTGTCCAGAAGGGTCGAGCTTCTGAAAAATATCAGAATCAGAATCGGCAGCGGTCCGGCCGACCAGAGCGTCAGCATCGGGTCAATCATCGCCATCATAACAAGGGTAAACGACACCATTATCAGCGCTTCATACAGTCGGAATATCCCGGAACAAGCAAACCAGGACAACTTCTCGGCCACGTCGTCGGTCATGCGGGTCACCAGGTCGCCGGTACGGAACTTATTGAAAAAGTCCGGGCCCTTACCTGTAATACCGCCAAAGGCATCCTGCCGAAACAGCCACTCCAGACGCAGGTTCATCCACGCCCGGTGCGACTGCACAAAGGCATACAACACGGCGGCTATGAAGCCGATCCCGATAAGGGCCAGCATGAGCGTAGCCGGAGTCGAAAGCCCCAACTGGTGTCCGAAGTTATCCAGCCATAGAGCGGCGAAATTCGCGGGAATTTCACCGGCCTCGATGTAGTCAACGGCGAACTGAATAAGCCGCGGGATCAATACTTGAAACGCTGTCTGGATTGGCGTGAAGACCAAAAGCACCGCTATGACGTACGGATACTTCCGGTAGTATTTCCAGAGCCATTTTATTTTTTTACGCATTGGCAATCACTCCCTCTTCCGTTTTGAACTGCAGATGGAACAGCTTCGAATAGTAGCCGTCCATCAAAATCAACTCCGTATGCGTCCCTCGCTCGATAATCTCCCCGTTGCGGATGACAAGGATCTCATCGACGTCGAGAATCGTTGACAGCCGGTGGGCGATTATCAGCGAGGTTCGCCCGGCCATCAGCCTCTTAAGCGAGGCCTGAATCGTCCGCTCCGTTTCGGGGTCGACCGAGCTGGTCGCTTCATCTAAGATCAACAGATCCGGATCAGCTACCAGCGCCCGGGCAAACGACAACAACTGTCGCTCCCCGCGGCTGAAGTTGGCTCCCTTCTCGGAAACTTCGGTCCGATAGCCATCCGGCAGCTTTTGGACAAAGCGGTCGGCCTCCACCGTCCGAGCGGCGGCAAGGATCTTCTCATCAGTAATTGCCTCCGACTCCAGACCAATGTTCGAGTGCACGTCGCCCGGGAACAGCAGAATATCCTGCAGCACCAGGGCGAACCTGCGGCGCAGCTCGGCTTTCGGGACGTCCCGAAGGTCGATTCCGTCAACGGTGATACGGCCCTTCTGCGGATCGTAAAACCGCAGCATCAGCGAAATGACGGTCGACTTCCCACCGCCGGTAACGCCCGCCAGCGCTAGCCGTTTGCCGACCGGAATCTCGAAGGTCACATCCTTCAGAGCGTAGTTGTTATCGCCGGTATAGGAAAACCAGACATGCTCGAAGCGAATGCCCTTTTCAAGCTTGCTGAAGTGAACCGGCTTGATCGGATCAGGCAGCTTCTGCTCTTCGGACAGCAGGGCAAAGATCCGCTTGGCACCGGCGATCGCCTTCTGAATCGTGGACAACTGCTCCGAGACGCGCCAGATCGGCTCAAACGACCGCCAGATCAGAATGATGAACAGGCTGATCGTGCCGATCGTGAGCGCGCCCGATTTTACCCAGAGCATACCAAAGAACAATACCAGGCCGATTCCGATTGGCTCGAAGAAGAACACCGTATTGAAAAAAAGAACCACGGCAATATTCACGTATCTGTCCTCGACAAACTTCAGTTCGTTGGCGTAGTCGACTCGTTGGCGCACGTAAGCACCGCGGTGGAAAATCTGGACGATCGACATGCCGTGCAAAAACTCGGTTATCGTCGCCGTCAGTTCCGCCACTTTCTTGCGGACTTCCAGAAAGCGCGGGGTGGTTTTCCGCTCGAAGACGTAGATCAACAACCCAACGCACGGCACAACCGCCAGGAGTATTAGGGTCAACTGCCAACTGTAATAGAACATCACAGCGTAAATCCCCACCATCAGCAGCAGATCTCCGACCAGCAATACCACCGTGTTGGTGAACAGCATCCGCAGCGCTTCGGTATCCGACTCGATCCGCGCCATCAGACGTCCGACCGGATTGCGGTCAAAGAATGAGATGTCCAAAGACAGGATATGGTCAAACAGCTTGCGTTTCAGGTCGACCATGACACCCTGCCCGATCGTCTCCAGCTTTATCCTCTGAACATACTGCAGGGCCAGCGCTGACGCCTGAAGCAGCCCGATTCCCAGCGCCGTGACCAGCAGGCCCTGGAAGTCGGAGTTCTTGATGTCAACGTCCAGCGCCCGCTTCAGCAGGATCGGCCAGTACAGCGACAGCAGAGTAGCCCCGGCCAGAAGGAAAAGGCAAAACAGAAGCGGCCGTTTGTGAGGTTTCAGCAGGGGAAGCAGTCTGGTAAAGGCTTGTCTCGATTTGACTGTCTTTTCCTGCGCGTTGACTTGTTCGTTTGCATATAATTCGCTACTCATCGCATCGCCTATGTCTTTTTCGGTTACAGGTCTTTTCCACAGACGGTTCAGGCGGCATAAAAAAAACCCGCCGAACCTCAGTCAGTTGCGGCGGGGTGACATCGTCACTTTTATACTATAAGCCGGATGGACTTCTCCCGCCGCGGATTCCGCCAAGTGGCGTCACGAACATAATAATACGGTTTTTGCTCATTACTTGTTCAGTCTCCGTTCCGTTGCGGTTAAAAGTTACATCAAACTCTTTTACACACATTACCACATAATGTACCGGTAAATATATGTGCATATTTTCGGCTGTCAATGAAAAAATGTACATAAGTCAAATTTTTTTTCGCGTATTCTCAGGTATGGAAAATAAGTCGGACGGTTTCTGTCCGCCTTCGTATGGCAAGGGTAATGCGGATAGCTATTGGGAAAATACTGAAGTGTCATTACGCGGATCTATTTGAACGAGGAAGCAATCCCTATCCTCAATGGCCGAAAAACGAGGCATGAAAAAAGCCGGAGCGAGAACCCCGGCTTTTCTCGGCTAAACTGTAGCTTAGAAGAACTTCAAACCTACCGTTATTGGGATGAAGCTCGTGCTGTTTCCCTCAGTAGCGATGCTTACATAGCGACCCTGAGCAAACAGGCTAAACGACGGGCCGGCCTTGAGTTCAACCCCGGCTCCAATGTTGTAGTAAACTTTGTTCTGAGTGTCGGGCAGCGCGTCATTCAGCGCGGTGGCCAGGGTCACGTTGCCGCCGAAGTCAGACTGCTTTATGTTGGCAATCCCGACACCGACAAAGGCGAAGGGCTTGATGGGAGCGGCAGGAAGGCCAAGAGCCAAGCGACCGTCGCCGCCGAACATCCACATCTTGTTGTCGCCGCCATCAACGCCTGACAGGCCGGTAAAATCAAACGCAAACTTATGGTACTCAGCTTTACCGACAAGCTGGAATCCCGGCCCCATCTTATACCCCAGCCCGACCAGCCCATGATAGCCGGTCTTGAAGCTGTCCTTGAAATCATCAGGTGCGTTGGGCAGGCTTAGCGCTCCCCCGGCATACAGACTGAACGGTGCCGGCACCTGCGCTGAAACGCCGAATGCGAAAGCGATCACACACACCGCCGTCAAAAGTGGCTTCTTCATACTGAACTCCTTATTGGTTGGTTGTTCTGTCACATTGTAGTTTCGGCCATAACGTGCATTACCTTAATGAGGCCCCGGCCAGCGACAGCCATCAGTACCGCGACAGGATAATCAAGACATTCACGCTCGTACACTAACGTGCCGCGTGCAGAGCGGCGTGCGTTCCCATCCGTCATAACCAGTGATGGTTAGCCCACAAGGACGTGCACCAATAACAAAGGGATACTGTAACAACAGCAGGGCACCGTTCAAAAGGCGCTGACTGTAACGCTTTATCATACAGCATGATACAATGACACAAGAAAAACTCTTCATTATTATTGGCTAATCGCTTCAGGTTTCTTATCTTATAGTACTATGAATGACAAGGCGATCTGGGCTCCCTGGCGAGCCGGCTTCGTGCTGAGCGAGAAGGAGAAGGGGTGTATCTTCTGCAACCGGCTCAAAATGGAGGACTCTATTGAAAACCTGATTGTCTATCGGGCAATCAAGAACTTCGTTATCCTGAACAAGTTTCCCTACAACTCCGGCCACACCATGATCGTTCCCAATCGCCACTTCGCCCACCTCGAGGAACTGACCCCTGAGGAAGCAATTGAGTTTTTCGAGCTGACACGCAAGACTGTGGCTGTGATGAAAGAGGTTCTCAAGCCTCATTCACTCAATATCGGCATGAATCTCGGTGAAACCTCCGGCGCCGGTGTCCCTGACCACCTTCATCTGCACGCCGTGCCGCGGTGGCAGGGCGATACCAATTTTATGCCGGTAATCGGAAAAACGAAGGTGATCTCGGTGCCGCTGGAACCTATTTATGAAGCATTGAGGGATGGATTTGCCAAGCTATGAGCCCCCGCCGGAAAATCCCCACCAAGGCTGAGTTAATCCAGCTTCAGAAATTGTATAGAACCGATGAGAAAATCGGCGAAAGGTTGGGCGGCGTTCCGGCCTACCTGGTAGCTTACTGGCGACGGAAAAAGAACGTGCCCCGACACTCCCTTCCCAAGTTTTCAGAAAGTGAAATCTGCAACCTATGGGAGCGCTACGGCGATGATGACAAGTGTGGGCTGGAGCTGGGCATATCCAAAGCTGCTTTTTACAACTGGCGGCGACGCTATGGCTTCCGGGAAAAGCCGGCTTTTCTCAAGCTTGAGCAGCTCGAACTCAACTTCCCCGGCCTCAAAATCTCCAGCCGGGCCGCTACGCTTTACGGGAAACAGACTGTCTCACAAAAGATACTGGCCAGGACCGCTGGCAAGGAGAAAGTGGAAGTCGGTGAGTTGGTCGTAGTCGAACCGGACATGGTCATGTGCCATGACGACACCTTCGAGGTTATCAGGCTGTTTGAGGAGATAGGCGTCGAATATGTCTGGAACCCAAACAGAATAGTGGTCTCCCTTTCTTGCTGCGGCAGCGACAGCTCCGGCAGCCTGGCGGCGGCTCACAAGACCATCCGTGACTTTGTCAGACGACAGGGGATAAAGAGCTTCTATGATATTCACCAGGGAGCCTGCCATCAGTTAGTTCTTGAAAACGGTGGCATTCTCCCGGGACAGCTTGGCCTTGGCACCGACCGGCACACCACGTCACACGGCGCTCTTGGCGCTTTTGGGACGGGAATTGACGTCTGTGAGATGGCCACCGCATGGGCTACCGGGAAAGTGTGGCTGAGAGTGCCCGAAACGCTTCGCATTGACATCACCGGCCGCCGTCCGCCGGGAGTATACGCCTGCGACATCGCGCGCTCCATCATCAACCGGCTGGGTCCGACCGGGGCTGAGTATAAGGCGGTCGAATACTATGGTCCAGCGGTGTCGCAGATGAGCATTGGCGAACGCGCTACCCTGTCAAATCTGTCGGTGGAGATGGGAGCCAAGGCGGCCATTTGTCTTTACGAATCCGTTACTCGTCGCTACCTGATTGGCCGAACCGCCTCCGATTATTCGGCAGTTATTGCCGATAAGGACGCGGTGTATGAAGAGATGTTCCAGATAAACATTGATCGGCTGGCGCCCCAGATGACCTGCCCTGATCGCCCCGGCAACATCAGAGCGGTTGCGGAACTTGAAGGCCTCGCTGTGCATCAGGTGGTCATTGGCACCGTTATCAGCGGGCGCTTTGGTGATCTGCGCGTCGCGGCAGATATTCTCAGAGGGAAACAGGTTCATCCGGATTGCCGCCTGCTGATTGTTCCCGCGTCCAGGTCCGTCTATCTCGAGGCGCTCAAGAAAGGGCTGATCCGGGTGTTTGTTGAGGCTGGTGCCGTTGTGACCAATCCCGGCTGCAGCCTTGACTTTGAGGGCAGTCAGGGACTACTGGCTCCCGGCGAGCGCTGTCTGGCAACAGCCAATTGGCATTTGAGGCAGCGTGTCGGCGCCGACAATGGCGAGGTTTATCTCTGCTCCGCGGCCACTGCCGCTGCCTCCGCCCTCAACGCCGCCGTCACCGACCCGAGCCGGTACGGGAGATAAGGGGTGAGACAATGGTGCTAAGTTTGCAAGTCTATCCCTACAAGCCCAAACACCCAACCGGCATTATTCATAGACGGTAGTTTTGTCCGTTAGGATCACAGACCATATCCTTTGGCGGAAAACTGCCCTGCTGGGTAAGGTTGTATACGAGCGGTTCTCGTCTACTGAAACGGTGCTACGGTTTATTCTTGGGAACCCGGCGCGGGCGAAGAGTGGCGACCGCTTTGGCAATAGCTCTAATGTGCTCCGGCGTTGTGCCGCAGCAACCTCCGACAATGTTCACCAAACCGCTCTCGGCAAATTCCCTCAGGACGCTGGCCATATACTCAGGGGTGTCATCGTACTTCCCCAATTCGTTGGGCAAACCGGCACTCGGATGAACTGACACCAGCGTCTCGGCAACTCGCGACAGCTCTTCTAAGTATGGTCGCATAGTCTCGGCGCCAAAGGCACAGTTCAGGCCGACACAGAAAAGATCGGCATGTCTGACGGAAATCCAGAGCGCTTCTATCGTCTGACCGGAAAGGATGCGGCCACTGGCATCAGTAATGGTCCAGGAAACCCAGATCGGAAGGGAGAGATTCTCAGGCTTTAACAGGTTTTGTACCGCCAAGAGAACAGCTTTGGCGTTTAACGTATCAAACACGGTTTCCACCATTAAGATGTCCACGCCGCCATCGATAAGAGCCTTCGCCTGCTGGGAGTATGCCGGCACCAATTCGTCAAAGGAGATACTGCGCAAGCCGGCGTTGTTGGTATCGGGAGAAAGCGAACAGGCGCGATTAGTCGGTCCAAGACTGCCGGCAACGAATCTGGGCTTGTGTGGGTTATCGGCAGTGAACTTGTCGGCGGCCTTGCGCGCCAGTTGTGCGGCTGCGAAGTTGATGTCGTACACATAGGCGTCTGTCTGATAATCCGACTGCGTGATCGCTGTACCATTAAAGGTATTGGTCTCTATGATGTCGGCTCCGGCCTCCAGGTAGGCTATGTGGATGGCCTCAATAATATCCGGCCGGGTCAGTGACAAAACGTCGTAATTGCCCTTTAGTTGGCAGGAATGTTCGACAAGGCGATCGCCCCGGAAGTCAGCCTCCTTAAGACCATACGATTGGATCATAGTGCCCATGGCACCGTCCAATATGAGAATTCGCTGGCTCAGCGCCTGTTTCAGTTGCTCAATTCGTTTCATCGATATAGAACTCATTACGCACCGGACATTCAGAGTCGAACATAATCATCCGGCTTAAGAAAAGCGACGCCGGTGACGAAAACAAAGAAAAATACCCGTCACAACTCAGGAGGGAAGATGGCCCTACTAATAGAGGTAATCGAATGGCTGGATCCGTCCGGCGATGAGATGATCCACCGGATTCCCCAGCAGGGATCGGCTGATTTCAAGCTGGGGGCGCAGTTGATTGTCCGAGATAGCCAGATGGCCATTTTTTTCAAGGACGGCCACGCCGCCGATTCTTTTGCGACCGGCCGCCATACGCTGTCAACGTTAAACGTACCAATTCTGACCCGTCTGCTGGCTTTTCCCTTTGGGTTTAACTCGCCGTTCCGGGCCGAGGTCTACTTTATCAACCTGAAGGTGTTTACCGACCTGAAGTGGGGAACAAAACATCCGGTCACGTTCAAAGACGGCAAGCTGGGACTGATTCGGCTGCGCGGGCATGGCGCTTTTACAATGAAGATAGTCAAGCCGAGCCTGTTTTTGAACTCCATTGTCGGTCGCCAGGCTCGCTATACCAGCGCTGATATCCAGAGCTACCTGCGCGATGTCATTATCGCCCGTTTGAACGATCTGTTGGGGGAAAACCTGGATACGATTTTGGATCTGCCTGCTATATATACGGAACTGGCGGAACAGTTCAAGGAACACGTGAAGGCCGAATTTGACAAGTACGGCCTTGAGCTGGTCGATTTCTACATCTCCTCGATCACACCGCCGGACGAGGTTTCCAAAATGATTGACCAGCGTTCCGGACTGGAGGCGGTGGGCGACCTTGACAAATTCCTGAAGTTCGAGATCGCAAAAGGGCTTGGCTCCTCATCGGGACCCGGCGCAGCCGGCGCTGGAATCGGCATGGCGGCTGGGGTTGGGTTTATGATGCCCGGTATGATGTCAAAAGTCTTTGCGCCGGAACAGACTGAGCTAAGGCGCGAACCGGTGCCGACCGTGACCTGCCCGAAATGTCATACCGACACCCCGGAGCAATCTCGGTACTGTTATCGTTGTGGTCACTCAATGATCCCCCAGAACCTTTGCCCGACGTGCGGGAAAGAGCTTCCGTCCGAAGCCGATTTCTGCCTCCACTGCGGCGCCAGGCTTGACGCCAAAATGAAATGCCCACACTGTTCGGCAGAGCTGATCCCCGGCTCGAAGTTCTGCGGCGGGTGCGGCAAGCCGGTCAGGCCGGATGACGACAAGTCAGAATAAGAGTGGCTTCTTCATCGGTGTTACCTGTCCCGGGTGCGGGGGAGAGCTTGAACTAAAAGAGGATTTTTTTGTTCTCACCTGCTCCCACTGCGGCTCGGCACTGCGCGTTGTGCCACCCGATACTCCCCCGGCCTTCCTGGCGGAAAGCAGGATGCCTAAACGGGAGGTGCGTTTTCATGCCGACCGGTTTCTGAAGAAAAGCGCCCTTCCTTTGACCGAGTCAAGAGTCCAGATCAAGGCTCTGTATTATCCCTATTGGAAAGTCGACGCTGTCATTCTGAAAACCCGCCACAAAGTGATTGAGCGATTTATTGCCAACGATGATGATCCCTACTCGGATGGCAGTTCCTATGAGCAGAAACGGACTGAGGTTTCACTTTCTCCCTACAGTGTCACTCTGCCCGCCGGTTGCCAATTTGAAGGCCTCCCGTATTCTCTGGGACTGCGGACCGGATACCTCAAGGTTGTTCCCTTTGCGCGGGAAAACATACCGGATGGGTTTGATTCTCTGCCGGCGCTGGTAACCTGGCCTGATGCCCTTGACAGAGTGAAAATGTCGGCTCAAACCATAGGACGTATCGACCCCGCAGACTTCGGAAAGAATAAAACTGAGCTGTTTCATCCGGTCGGCTCGCTGATTTACTTTCCATACTATATCATGGAATCATATGCCGGCGGGCAATTCCGACGGCTGGTTGTCGACGGCGTCACCGGGCGGGTGTGGAGCAACAGTACTCAACTATCGCCGATTGACCCGGCGGCTTCTGCCGAGATACCCGATATCGAATTTGGCCGACTGGTCGTAGAGTTTCACCGCTGTTCGAACTGCGGAGTGGATCTGCCTACTGAGCAATCGTTTGTTTACGTCTGTGACAACTGCCACGTTTTGACCATGCTCGAAAAACATTCCTTTGTTGCCCATGAGATCGAAGTTGCTGCGTCCCGTAAAAAAAATAAAAGCAGCAAGCTGCTTCCCTTCTGGTCGTTTAAGCTGTCCGGCAAGGACGCGGCGAGAGTTCAGAAGTTGATGGGGGGTATTTATGCCTCGGACCGGTTTGTCATCCCCGGTTTCAAAGTATCTAACTTTAAGGCTGCATATCGATTGGCCAAAAGAATGTCGGCGGCCTTCCCCAAACTGGATATGGCCACGGTCGAGAAATTTGATTCTCGTTTTCTACCGGTTACAGTTAGGCCGTCGGAGGCAGAAACGTTGGGCCGGGCAATCGTGTATCGCCAGGAAGTCACCAAAAATCCCCGCTGCGCCCCCGGAGAGATTGACATCCAGATAGAGGAAGCGCGCCTGTTCTACGCACCTTTTCATCCTGAGCACTATTTTTACGTCGACTCCGTTGTCGGGGCGGTAACTTTTGAGAAAAGCTTAGTCGAGTGACTCTCGATGGAACGGACGGCATATGTTTTGGTTTAATCTGATAGAATGTTCACCACCGAGACGGAATTATCTTGCTCTCGATTTGACTTTTGGTTATTATCGCGAAGTTGTTACCGGAAGGATGCCAGGTTAATTGATCGGATTCTGTAAGTTGGCCACAAAAGAAACTGCCCGTGTGGGTGCCCCACCGCTTGCGGTGGGTCTGGAGAGATTGATCTTGCGCACCAAAGAAACCCACCCCAAGGGTTGGGCCACCCCCCTTATCAGGTTAGTATCGTGTATCGCTGTTGCTATCCTGCTTCCGACGTTTTCCTCGGCAGAATTGGCCAGTTTCTTTGATGAACCAGATACCGTCCTGGCCAGCAACCTGGTTGTCGACATCATTGAACACAACGATGGGGTGTGGTTCGCCACCGGGGAGGGAGTAAATTTCTCACTGGATTCAGGGCAGACCTGGTTACTGTACAATGTCTCCAATGGCCTGGTCAGCGACAACATTTCCTCTATCTACTCCTTCAACGATAGTCGCATCTGGATAGCTTCCAACCACGGATTCGGCCCTGATGCCATGTCTGATGGCCTGTCCTATTCTGATGATAATGGCCAGAATTGGTTTCAAGTCGACCTTGAGTTCATTGGTGTTGACAGTGGTTACGTCTGGGGGGCCAATAGAACGATCTATGATATTACCGGCCACCACGATGTTGGCTACCACATTGACCGCGATGTGGACTGGCTGTTTTTCACGGCCTTTGCCGGGGGATTCTTGGCTTCCCAGGATGGCGGCATGAGCTGGCGTAGGATCTTTCCCTCTCCGACAGACTCGATCAACTTCGCCTGGTATTATTTCGGTGCTGTCGACACCCTCTCACTGAGTAACCGGTACTTCTCCTGTGTTGCCGACACCTCGCATGACGATTCCCTTTACGTCTGGTCGGGGACGGCGGGCGGACTTTTCCAGTATGTCTACGCCTCGCCCCGCTTCAAGCCCTCTTCAAAGCAAATCAACAGCATCGCCTTTTGCGATCAGTGCGGCCCGGAAGGTTTTGTTTATCTTGGAGGAAATAGATGCATGACCCGGGGTTCGATGCGCGGCCCTCCCTTTATTTCACGATTCGAGTCGGACGGACTTCCCGGACCATATATCTCAGCAGTACACGATTTCGGCGAGAAGCTGTTTGTCGGTACAATGGACAGCGCGGGTGGCACGTCGACGGGTCTGGCTGTTTCCACAGATCAGGGTGATAGCTATACCACGTTGCCATTGGCAGATGTGATTGGAGACGGCCGCCATATTTCAGACTTTGCCGTGGTGCGCGAACGACTGTACATGGCCGCCGAGGAGGTAGGGTTGTTTGTTTCTGACGACACCGGCGTGATCTGGAACCATATTTACGTGGATTCAACAGTTATGACGTCGGATAACCAGCGCAACGTGGTGCACGCTCTCGACGCTCTGGCGGACACCCTGTGGGTAGGCACTGATTCCGGTTTAGTTACGCTCTACCTGAATACGGTCGGCCAGATAGACTCCTCGCGCTTTCACGTCTTTCCCGAAAGTGATTCAAGCTCGACAAAAGTGATTTGTGTCAAAACCCAACTGTTCTACACAGATGAGACCTATGACTCGCTGGCAATCTGGACGGTGAACCGACCTCTATCGGAAGAAGAAGGTACGCCGGTCATCTTCCGGTCCTACGGCGATGGCGATACGCTCTTCGTTTCGAGGCTCAGAGGGAGAGACGGCAATGACATCAACTTCATCGGTGATACCGCTGTCATGGTCAGCGAAGATGGTATAAGATTCACAAGAAACGGTGGGTACAATTGGTCCACCTATCAGGTCTATGAGGGCAATGATAATATCAACGAGAATAAGGTCAAAGTCATGGCCGTTCGGGGCGATACCATCTTCTTCGGCACCGACAATGGCTTTGCTATTTCCAATAACCGCGGGGAAACATACAAAATATATCGAGTGAATACCGATTCGCTGGGGGCGGATTTTGTGGTAAACTATGCTTCCAATGTGCCCGGCATCACCGGAGACTTCATGCCTGCGCTGGGAGTGCAGTACATAGAAAACGAATGGGCTCGCATCTGGGTGTCGTGCCGTCCGGCGTTCACCGGATCGGAGGGGATTTCCGTCGGCCTTGTTGTGCCGTATGATTCTGCCGACAATGTTGTCGATCCAGATCAAGCGGTCAGGTTCGAACGTGGCTGGGCCTCAGTCTACCGCGACGGCTTCGCCTGGAATTTTGCTTTTAACGGAGATTCAGTGTTTGCCGCCACTGACAATGGTTTGTTGTTTAACCATCAGGATACCGGCCTGACGTGGGATACCATTACCTTGGTGGACTCACTGGGTGAACAGCTGGTGCTGCCGGGTACACCCGTGTATGCCGTTGAGGTTATTGACAACTCTCTCTGGGTTGGCACCGGAGACCGCACACTGCGCTTAGACTTATCCAACTTGACCGTTGATTTAAGCCTCTATGTGGTTGACTCTGCCTCCCCGCCCGGCGAGGTATACGCCTTCCCGGTGCCGTTCAGTCATTCGCGAGACCTGGGTGTCGATTTTCATTTCACTGTCAAACAGGAAGCAGACATCACCCTGGAGGTATACGACTTTGCCATGAATCTGGTCACCTGTGTCATAGACAATCAGCGCTTCTCTCCGGGTATCTACCCGACGGCAGGCGCTCAACGAAGGACCTGGGACGGAAGAAATGACCGGGGCGATCAGGTTGCCGTTGGCATGTATTATTTCAAAATCGAGTATTCGACGGGCGAAGTCCGCTGGGGAAAAGTGGCAGTGATACCGTGAGGACAAGATGAAGCTGCGCCATATTTGCATATTGGTCATACTTGTTGCCTTGCTTGGTTCGAGTCTTCCAGCAGCCGAAGGGGACGGTGGTTATGCGGGTGCCTTTTTCCAGATTCCGATTGGAGCCCGTCCGACCGCCTTGGGCGGCGCTTACCTGGCCATCTCCGATGACGGCGCCGGTCCGCTTTTTAATCCGGCCGGCCTTGCTGATCTGAAAAGACCCCTGTTTGCTTCCTCGTACCGGATGCTGGCGCTCGACCGTGCCCTGGGGTATGTTACCCTCATATTCCCCGCCCGGGGTGAATCGGCAATTGGCGTCCACTGGTTGTACGCGGGATCAGGGGATGTCACCGCGCGGGATCAAAACGGAAGGGACCTCGGCCGACAGTTGAGCTACAATAGCCATGCCTTCAGCGCTCTTTTTGCCAAGAAGTTCGAGGACTACCTCTCAGCCGGTCTCAACGCAAAATATCTGCATGCTACCTTTGCCGAGATGACGGCGTTTACGATAAGCTTCGATTTTGGATTTATGCTGTATATCAATCAGTTTTTCAGTCGCGAGACCAGGGACCTTCTGCCGGTGCAGGATATTCGGGTAGGGCTGACAGTAAAGCACCTTGCCGCAGAATACAGCTGGAACAACGAAAACTATATTCACCAGTTCAGAGATCCTGCCGCTTTGAGTACCGACCAGGATGACGCCGTGCCGCTCGAGATCGGTCTGGGAGGTTCGGCGCGCTTTTTTGAACGGAAGTTGTTAGTGGCGGTGGACGTTCTAAAGAATAAAAAACAGGACCCGTTTTTCCATGCCGGTGCGGAATATATGGTCTCTCCTGAATTTGCTATCCGAGGAGGTTTCTCTGACGGCCGGTTCACGGCCGGCACCGGCTATATCTTTGAGGTAGGCAAGCGTACCCTTGCTGTCGATTACGCCTTTTCGACCGACAAAGTTGACGAGGGATCGGAGCATATCTTTTCGTTGGACATACTCTTTTAGAGGCTGGTGAACTATGGGCAATGGTTTTGTAAGACTCTGTTTTGTCACGGCGATCGGTTTGCTTTTTGTCGGCGCTGTTGACGCCAGCGATGGTTTAGCTATGCTCAAGAACGACCACAGCGCCCGTGCCGCCGGTATGGGAGCGGCGTTCGTTTCCATTAGCGGCGACCCCAATGCTGCCGTCTATAACCCTGCCGGAGTCGCCGGCGTCGACAAATTCACCGCTTCCTTTGGACACACCTTTTTCTGGGAACGAATCCGCATGGAGTCAGGGTACGTAGCGGCAAACCTGGCCTCCCGCATCTATGTACACGGCGGAATACGTTTCGCGGCAGTAGACGAACTGGAGGCTCGCCTTTATCCCACCACTGACCCGTACGATCTGTTTGACGCCCACGACGTGTCATTCAAGGGAGGACTTGCGTACCAGATTTCCGACAGGATTGCAGCCGGTTTTGCGGCCGGGTGGTTTATTGAGAAGATCGAAGCCTGGCGCGGTTCCTCTTTTAATATCGACGTCGGCCTGTTGGCATCCCCCTCGGACAAAGTAGACCTTGGTGCTTCTGTCACCAATATCGGTTCGGACTTCATGCTGGAGAAGCGGAGCCTTGAAGGTTCGCGCGACATACCGCTTCCGACGACCTACCGCCTTGGCGGCTCCTACCAGTACGGAACATACCTGGGAGCGCTGGACATAGTTATCTTAGACGACAAGTGGCACGTGCATGCCGGTGCCGAGGCTCAGCTCCATGAGCAGCTTTCGCTTCGCGCCGGGTACATGTTCAATTACGACACCAAGAATTTTACAGCGGGCGCCTCATTTACCAAACGAAACATGACGGTTGACTATGCCTTTGTGCCCTTCACGAGAAATTTGGGTTCTGCTCACATGTTCAACTTTACCTTCAGCCTTTAAGCCACAGAGGAGTTATTCGCGATGCCCAAGTACAAGATTGCCTGGCTTCCGGGTGATGGAGTCGGAAACGATGTCATGGAAGCTGCTCGTATTGTCCTGGACAAAATGAGCTTTGACGCTGAGTATATCCATGGCGATATCGGCTGGGAGTTCTGGAGAACCGAGGCTAACCCTCTCCCTGACCGCACCACCGAGCTTCTCAAAAACACTGACTGCGCTCTGTTCGGCGCCATTACCTCCAAGCCCAAGGAAGAAGCCGAACGCGAGTTGATCCCCGAGCTACAGGGGAAAGGGCATGTCTATTCCTCACCCATAGTGCGGCTGCGGCAGGAGTTTAACCTGCGCACCAACCTTCGCCCCTGCAAGGCCTACCCGGGCAATCCCCTGAACTACAAGGACGGCATTGACATTGTCGTCTTCCGCGAAAACACCGAGGATTTGTATTCCGGCGTGGAGTTTTTTCCCCTGCCGGATGAAGTCCGCGAAGCGGTGAGAAAACACAACAAGAAAATGTCACGTTTTGACGCCACTCCCGGCGATGAAATAGCCGTCTCACTGCGCATCAATACCAAAAAGGGCTGCCGCGACATTGTTACTGATGCCTTTGAATTTGCTAAGAAGACGGGCCGCAAGACCGTCACCGTTGTTGAAAAGCCGAATGTTATCCGGGAGACCTCAGGTCTCATGGTGCGAACTGCCAGAGAAGTAGCCAAGAACTATCCCGGCCTTGAACTGTGGGAAACGAACATCGACGCTATGTGCATGTGGCTGATCAAAAACCCGCTCGACTATTCAGTCCTTGTCACTTCCAACATGTTCGGGGACATCATCTCGGACTTGTGCGCGCAGCTTGTCGGCGGGCTGGGGTTTGCGGCCTCGGGCAATATCGGCGACGACTATGCCGTCTTTGAGCCGACCCACGGCTCCGCGCCCAAATACGCCGGTCAGTACAAGGTCAACCCGATGGCGATGCTTATCACCGTCAAACTGATGTTCGACTGGCTTGGCGAGGGCGACAAGTCGCTTTCGTTGGAGAATGCCATTGCAGAGGTAATTCGGGAGGGCAAAGTCCGCACCTATGACATGGGCGGCACCAACACCACGCTGGAGGTAGCGCAGGCAGTGGCAGCGAAGGTGTGAGGGCAAAGCCGCTTGCAGCTATCAAAAGTATAGGCGACGGGTGGCACCTCCAAACTCGTTTTGGAGGTGCTCCTCCTCGCTGCCATTTAACTGTCTCTTATACAATAATAACAACCATCGTCACTAAGAACATCCCCAAACAAGTTTGAGGATGCCACCCTTTAATACAAGCCATTCTCTTGGTCATTGTAGGCGCCGATGCGTTAAGGCGATAGTATAGCACTTTTTGAAACAGCCCCTCTCTGCCTGACGCCTTCTTCATGCAAGTGCATTTAGAGCTGTCGGGCAGAGTCACCCGACAGCACGACATAACGATGATAAACCTTTTGGTGATGTGACAAATTGTAGGGCAGAGTCCCTGACCCCTGCCAATTACGGCAGGTCTCGAGAGACCTGCCCTACGAATATGTCATTATTCAATTAGAAATCTATATTATTACCGTAATAATCTTTTTCTTAGTGGCGGTTGTTTGACCGGCCACTGCCCCTTGCCGACGTTGCGAGAACCCTCAAAGACAAGAAACGAGTACTTGCCGTAATGCGGAATCAGTTGTCCGAGGCGCGGGAGCGATTCGTAGTTCTCAGTTAGAACTACCATATATTTTTCAAAGCCGTTCCATTTTTCGCCGGTAAGAACAAAGGTATGACCCCCTCGGGGGTATTCCATTTCATCTATGACCACCGTATCATCCTTTAGTAAGATCATGTCCCTCAGGTATTCCGGCAATTCCGTGGGGTTGAGCACAACCGGCGAATACGTCCGGCTCTCACTTTGAAAAATCTCAGGTGAATCGATAGTAACGGAGTCTCCCGTCATATTAACGCCGAAAGATTTATACTGTTCATTGGCGTTTTCATCGGATGCGAACGAAATGAAACGCTTTTGAGGATTCCCTAAAATCGCTGAGATGACCGGTTCAACTTCCCGGGGATACAATTTCCTGAACAGATGGTACTCAGGATCAACCTCCAGGGTGGTCATTTCATTCGGGATAGTCATTGTAAACATCGATTCTTCGGAAGCAACAATCACTGACGAATCGAGAACCACATTTTCGCCTGAGAAGCGCAGAGGAACTTTCAACCGATAGCCCTGCCCACTCTTTTCCATAAGTTTGAATTCAACGGAACGGGTTTGATTGTCAGGGCCGGCAACGTTATCGATGATTTCTATATCAAGGATTGGCGCTCCTGTCCGGTCGATCCATTGGGGAATGATGTGAGATAGAGAAACCTCGCCGGATTCTTCAAAGGCATCTATCCACTCCTCCCAGGATATCTGCTGCCCTCTGTATTTGTAATACACAAGTTTCCAGGCGCTAAAAAAGGCGGTGGTTCCGATTTCTTCTTCAATCATGTGGTAAACCATCATCGCCTTATTGTAGCCGATGGTGCGTGTGTTGGGAGAAGTCCGGGATTGGAACTGCCTGATCGGAAAATCGTTTCCTTCGTTGACGTAGCTAACGTACTGTTTCAGGATATTCTTACGGTAATCGCGAGCTGCGGCGGTGGACTGTATCAGTTTGTAACGATAATCGGCGCCATAAACCGTAGCGCCTTCACACCAGTTGCCGCGATCATAGTCCACAAAGACGCTGTTTCCCCACCAATTGTGGAGCACTTCATGCCCCAGCGACGTTCGAATTATGAAGGGGAGCCGTAAAACCTGCTGGCCTAATAGAGTCCAGGCGGGCATCCCATAACCGGTGGGGAAGAAGTTCTCCGCTACCGTAAAGCGGCGGTAAGGGTAGGGACCTATAAGGTCAGAGTACATCTCAATGTAATTGGCGGTTGCGGTAAGATAGTCGTCGATCAAACCGGTGTCCGCTTCGAAAAAGTAGCAGGCCACTTCTATACTATCCACCCATGTGGATTTCACGACAAACGGCGCAGCAAAAAACATGGCTCCATCCGACTTGAATGGATTCTGCCAGGTTTGGATCTTTCGGCCGTCACGCGTATCTGTCGACAGGCGATTGCCATCGCTTACGGACTCCCATTCTTCAGGGATATCAGCCGTTAGCGTAAACTTCGACAGCATCTCCTCCCCGCGCGGATAAAAGAATGCAGCCGGACTCAGATAAGCTCCCCGCTCCAAAATGGTGCCGGTCACTTCCCTTCCCACCATTTCATTGGAGAAGCGTGTATTACTCACATCTTGATAGAACTCAGCGCGGTGGTTTAACGAAAATCCAACGGCTCCCGCCCGGTTTGACTTGAAGAAAACCAGTTGCGGCTCTCCCTCCGTTTCGATTTCGGGAAGGTTGGTGATCAATTCTGATGGTAGTGTAGAGGTGTCCTCAAGTTGAACTGCAAGGTACTCCACTGGACTATCCGCAATGGTAAACGATTCAATGTCAGCCGTCCGATTGAGTTGAAGCAGGTTCCATCCTTCCTGCACCTGCATCAAGCCTTCATCCTTTACGGCAGCCGTGTGCGAAGGAATATCCAGAATCAACCGTATATCGTGGCTTTCAAATTTGACGATGGATACCGCTGCTGCTTGAATGCCTGACACGATAGCTGTTGCCAGGGTCAGCAGCATCAGCCTCTTAACTAATCGAAGAAACATACTTTGCCTCCTGTCAGCTATTATTTATTCAGTTTTCGTAAGGCAGAAACCTTCGGGCTTTTGCCATTAATTTGCCTGATAGAACCGCTACGGGTTCTGCTCTATTGGAACTTAACGAATTGACAGAACATATACAACTTCTTATGAGTTCTCATCTGCTCAGCCCAAAGGAGTTTTGAATCCAGACCAGCTATCAATGATTGCCTTAAGCCTCGGCTGAGTTTGTTTGGCGGTCTATCAGTTTGATAGAACGGAGCGGTATATTGATATCAAGTCTTCGAAGTATTTCGACCAGCTAAAATTGCTGCTGTGGGCCAGGCCAGTTTGCTGCCAACGGCTGCGATATGCAGCATCTTCGTATAGCCTTGATACGGCGTCGCGACTTTCCGTGGGATCAGCCGGATCGACAAGAATCGCGCCGCCGGCCGCGACTTCTGAGGCCGCCGAGCAGTTGGAGGTGATAACCGGGCAGCCTCGCACCATGGCTTCCAAGATTGGTAAGCCAAAACCTTCTTCCCAGGACGGCAGCAACATTGCTATCGCGTTATGATAAAGCAGCTCCAACTCATAAGCCGGCACGCGGCTTAGGATGCAGAGCCTATCACTTGGGAACCTGGCCAGGTGCCTGTCGACGATATCCTCATAGCCGAAACCGGGTTCACCAACGATCACTAAGTTTAGCTGTGAAAGTGGCCTTACCGCTTTGATCAGGTGGCCGATGTTCTTGCGTGCTTCTATTCGTCCCACGAAAAGCACGTATGGTTCAGTCAACCACCGGCCGATATCAGTCCGGCCGGATACTTGCGGCGGAGAGTGAGGTGGCGTTGCCCCCAAATGGACCACCACGCATTTGTCAGCATCAACCAACTTGAGTCTAAGCAACCGCAAGCGGGTCCACTCGCTGATAGTAACTATCACATCTGCCTTAAGAAGCTCCCTTCGCATCCGTCGTCCGACGGTTTTTTGAAAGTCGGGGCTTTGATACGTGTTAGGATGCAACGACCAAGCATCGTAGAGTGTATAGACCACTTTACGTACGCGTAGCGACGGAAGTCGGTGACAGAGGGCATGAACAATATCGAACGGGGTACGACGGAATTGACTCGCAACTGACAGCCTACGTAAAGGTACCTCATCGACGGCAATGTTCCCTCTGTGACCGCGACGATAGTACCCCATCGGGGAAACATCCGGATGCCTGCGGGCCTGAACAAGCGTGTGGGAACAAACCTGCGCCATCCCACCATACGGTGACTGCGCCAATGAGGTGATGTCGTAGGCCACCTCGATCATGTCGGCCACAACTTCATACCGGAAGGATCGTGAAAGCAGTCACAACTATCGGTCGCCTAGTGGACTTTAGAGCTTATGAATGCCGAAGGGGGAACTCGAACCCCCACTCCCTTGCAAGAACTGAGCCCTGAATGCAGCGCATCTACTTCATGCCAGTCGTCATAATGAGTTAGGGTGCCGGGATCGCTTCCCCCATGCCCTGGGTCAATATACGCGTGAACGAGCTGCGCATGACCAGTCTGGGTGATGATGGTTGTTAAGCCGGCCATGAGAAGGGCAAACAGCAATGTTCTGGCTTTAGTACCGTACATCACTTTTCCTCCCTGCAAATGATGTACGCCTTGTAGTCATCGTTATCGAGGAATGCGATTTTCTTCCCATCTGGGGCGTAGACTGGCGCTGTGCAATTCTGAATCCCAATAACAGTATCGAGAATGATGAATTCGTCGGTGCTATAATTGAAAGTACCAATTCTGTCGATGACATACTCGCCTCCAGAGGGGGACTCACCGTCACAAGTCTGATTGAATAAGATTTCCGTCGTTTTGGGGTTGAAAGATAAAAACATAAATCCACAACCAAATGTGCCATCCGGGGGCTCACCTGCAAAATCGTTAACGTTAATCTCCGCTGAATCAGTCACCCTTATCAGCCTATCTCCCATGAATACATAAGACGTGTCAGGACTTATAGCTGCCGTCATAGCTCCGCCGGGATGCGGACTTACTACCGGAGAAATCGAGTCAGTGTGGTCCAGATTGACTAAGTAAAGGCCATCAGCATGCCAGTGAATGAAGTGGTTTTGTTCGAACGAAAGACTCTTGTCGGGAAAGAACCAGTGGGGCTCGTCAATAGTCTCTGCTGTCCAGCCAAGAGGTATCTGCCTGCGGTGGCCTGTGTGAGTTTTTTTCAGGTAATACGCATTCCTTTCCAATGTCAAAAAGGGGCCTTCATAGTAAATGTTTCCCACCGCTCTGGATACCGACTGCCACTCTGTCACGGTTGTCTCCTGGCCGGTGTGGATGTCGACAACAGTTATGGTCTTGTACAATGCCGAGTCAGATGCTCTGCGTTTGGGCAGGTTGATGGCCACCTTGTCGTTCGACGCCCACTCAAACCGCCGGGGCGTGATGCCGATGTCGATTTTCCAGACCTCGCGACTGTTGCCCAGGGTGTCCGAGATCATCAGGTAGTTATTGGCGAAGTAGGCCAGCTTCGTACCGTCAGGCGACCACTTCAGCGGCCCTGTAAAAGGCACCCAGGCCGCCGGCCCTACCTCAACCACTTTGGTGACCTTGTAGCCAGCCCCAAAGCTCAAGCCGTGTAAAAGTCCTGCTAGCAGTAAAAAAGTTGTGACAAACAAACGCATGAGATTTGCTCCTTTCTAAAGAAATGTTAATGGTTTTACGCAAATATACATACCAACGCTGACAGAATCTGTCACAGCGGGTGGAAATAGACGGGAGTATTATTGGCGCCGGCAGATGCGCCTTCTGAAACAACAAACGGCAGAGAAAAAGCAACCAACACCCTCATTATTTCCTCTTTTTTCTCTCTCTGCTGTTATATACACCGCCCGCACTGCTATGCTTGAGCGTGCGTCACGTGCCAAAAGAAGCTTAGCAACGTCTATATGGTTTGTCAAGGGAAAATCCGTCTCATTACACCATTATTTTGCAATGCCAAGGGACATGCTGACCGCCGATCGCCAGCGGCAAAAATGAAAACGGCCATTGAGACCACAAAGGGTTTCTCTGATTCGGCTTTGTACAGTTGTCTGTCCCACACTCATATTCGCACGTGGGCGTTGGTCTGTCGGTTTACCCCTCAGGTGATCTGGCGTTGGCTTCTTTGATTTACTGCCTTGCCTTTTTTTGCCCGCCCGTTTGAAACCTCGTCTCGATGACGCCGTATAATGCTCAGGGAATGTAGCAAACGAAGGATAATGGAGGTAACGATGAAGAGATTATGCTACCTGACGGTCGCAGGCATTGTCGCTCTTGGGCTTGTTGTTGGCCCGGCGACGGCAAAATCTTACGAGGGGAGCAAGAAGGCATGGCTTGGCGTTTACACTAAGACGGTCGATTACAAGCTGGTAGAAACGTTTGATCTGCCGGTCAAGTATGGGGTTGTCGTCAACGAGGTGGTTGAGGACTCCCCGGCTGAGGAAGCAGGTCTGGAGGAGGAGGATGTCATCATCGGCTTTGACGGCTCAAAAGTCACCGACGCCGATGAACTGGTGGAAATGATTGACGAGCACCGTCCGGGGGATAAAGTGATCCTGACCGTTATGAGAAAGGGCGATGAAGTGGAGCTTACGGTCACTCTGGAGAAAAGGCCCGGCTATGACAAGTCAATCCGGATATCCAAAAGCCCTGGCAACAAGGATTACTTCTTCTCGTTCGACTATGATGATGACGAGCGGTCATACTTAGGCGTCAGCTTGCTTGACCTGACCTCTCAACTGGGAGATTACTTCGGCCTCGACAAGGGACGGGGAGCTTTGATTACGGAAGTCCGCGATGATTCTCCAGCCAAGGAAGCCGGGTTAAAGGCCGGCGACGTAATTGTTTCCATTGATGAGGACAAGATTTTTGACTCCGAAGATGTCCGGGACTTGATCTCGGAGAAGGAACCGGGCGACAAAGTCGAAGTGACGGTTATCCGCGACAAAAAGAAGAAGAGTTTTTCTGTCGAGGTGGCCGAAGCTGATGAGGAAAGTGATGCTCACACTAATATCCTCCGCCGGCAGCTTTACGGCCCCGACTTTGATTTTATGCTGCCAAAAATGAAAGCGAAGGCTAAACTTCGGGCCATCCAGAGAATCCAGCCCTTGCCCGATCTTGACCTTGATGATTTTCATGGCTTCGACTCAGACGATTTTGACCAACTGGAACTGGAGATGAAAGAGCTCAAAAAGGAATTGAAATCCCTGCATAAGGAGATGGAAGAGCTTCGCGAAAAGCTCAAATAGTATGACGTTTAGTTCCCAAGCTGCCTACAGTTCCTCCTCGACCAAGCCCGCCTTCGGCGGGCTTGGTTTTTTTGTCTATTTTGTTTGTTGCACCCTGCCAACAGTTGTGCGTATATTTAAGTACTATGCCAGGCATCACGGTTGAAAAACTCTACAATTCTCGCAACCAGGAACTTGAATTAACGGCTCTGAACAGCAACCAGGCGGGTATGAAAAAGGTGATTCAACATCCTGATCTCCACCGTCCGGGGCTGGCGTTGACGGGCTTTTTCGAGCGTTTCTCCAACAAAAGAATTCAGGTCCTGGGAGAAACGGAGATGGCTTACATGAGTCGGCTCTCCCTTGAACGACTTGCAGAAGTATCCCGGGAGCTATTTGAACGTGATATTCCGATGGTAATTGTAACCAAAGGAATTACGCCGCGGATGGAGTTTGTTGATGCCGCTGACAGATTCTACACCGGCGTGTTTTCCAGCCGGCTGACCACCTTGGAACTGATCAATCGCCTCTCCGCCTACCTTGAGCACGTTTTTGCCCCCTCAATCACGGTGCACGGCACACTGGTAGATGTCTATGGCGTGGGGCTGTTGTATACCGGCAAGTCGGGGATCGGGAAGTCGGAGGTGGCCCTCGACCTTGTGGAGCGCGGCCACCGCCTGGTAGCCGATGATGTGGTCAGGATAAACCGGCGGGGGGCCGATGTCATTATCGGCACGGGTGCGGAATTGCTGGGACATCACATGGAGATCCGGGGGGTCGGTATTATTGATATCGAGCAGCTGTTTGGTATCCGATCGATACGCCTTCAAAAGCGGATTGAGGTTGAGGTGAATTTAGCCCTGTGGTCCGAGACCGAGGAGTATGAACGCCTGGGGGTCGAGGCTAAGCGAACAACCATCTTAGGAGTGGAGATACCCTATGTGAGAGTCCCGATTTCTCCCGGAAAAAATATCACCGTCATTTCCGAAGTCATCGCCATGAACCATATGCTCAAAGTATATGGAAAAGACTCCGCTATCGAATTCTCCGAAAAGCTCTCTCAGCGGCTCAGCCGTGAGTCTTCCACGAGGGACTATCTCGAGTCGGACCTCGAGTAACCGTGTTGCCGATCTCAGCCAGCTCGCCACAAAGAATTTGGAAAAGCCACCGGCGTTGTTTATAATTTGCCTTTTAGTTAACCGTTTTGAAGGAACTTAACAACGGATGGTCAGTAGAACATGAAAATCCTGGAGGATTCTTATCAAATGAGCAGAAAAAGATTACTTGGCTTGTTAGTATTGCTTTCCTTGACCGCCTGTTTATGGTCAGGTTGTGGTAAGTCGGGAAGTGAAGTCCTGGCCATTGTTGAAGATTATGAAATTACCATTAAAGAGTATAATGATTTCTACAGGATCGGATACCCGTTCCGGACCGCGCAGGACGAATTCACTGCAAAACGCCAGACGCTCGACAGCGTAATCATTACCCGGCTGCTTATCCAGGCGGCCTACGAAAATAACATTGACAAGCTGGAAGAGTTGGCCCGCGTGGTTCTGGCCAACAAGGATAAGTTTCTTATCAATTCGCTCCTGCAACGGAAAATAGCCGATAAAGCGGAACCTTCCGAAGCTGAGGTAAAAGAGCTCTACAAACATCTTGAGTACAAAATTAAGGTTTCACACATCCTGGTCGCTGACCACGACACCGCCCAGATGCTTCTGGAGCGGATCAAAAACGGAGAGAATTTCGAGAAGCTTGCCTACCAGCACTCCACCGATCCCTCGGCCAAGAGAAATAAAGGGGATCTCGGCTATTTTACCTGGGGTGCCATGGTCGATGAGTTTCAAGAAGCTGCCTTCAGCATGGAACCCGGGGAAGTGTCCCCACCGGTGAAATCAAGATTCGGCTACCATATTATCAAGGTCGTCGACAAGCTTCCCAATGAACTGCGCACGGACTTCAAGACCATGAAAGGCTTGCTTGTTGAGCAGGTCAGGAGCTATAAATCGAACAAGCTGGGGGAACAGTATTTTGACGACATAAAGTCCCGGTATGCAGTTTCTATTGACACCGCCACCTGTGATTACCTGCTGCACAAGCGTGAAACCATTTATCCTCCGCAGCTATTGAAAACGCTCCCCAGAAACGATTTTGACCTAGAACAGCTCGACCGCAACGAGAGAGAGCTTATACTGGCAACGTGGGACGGCGGACAGATGACGGTGTTCGAGTATCTTACCCGGGCCAACAAAATCATACCGCGGAGTATGCGGCCAGACTTCGACAACTATGATTCTTTGGCTGCCATTATTTTCCGATTAAAGATGAATGACATCATGGTGGTGGAGGCTCATCGCGAAGGCATTGACAATGATCCGGAATTCTTAGGGAGGCTCCAGTTTTTCAAAGAGCTGGCGATGGCGGAGATAATGAGAGATGATTCCATCCCGCTGCCGCCACCGCCCGATGAAGCGGCGCTGCGACTATACTATGATAGGCATCTCGAAGAGTTCACCGTGCCGGCCAAGATTCACATCCATGAAGTCCTTCTCAGTGATGAGCTCAAAGCCCAGAAGCTTAGAAAGGAGCTAAACTCGTTTGAAGACTTCATAAAGGCTGCTGAGAAACATACTGAGCGGCTCGGTAAACGGATTGGCGGCGGCAACCTCGGGTATGTTCAAAAGGCACACCATCCGGAAATTTTTGAGGAGGCCTGGAAAACACCGGTCGGTGGCATTGGGGGGCCGGTGCTCACTGATAATGGAAAGTACGCCCTCTTCTACGTAGTGGACAAGATCGACAAGGAGTTAAAGGACTACCTGGGACTTAAGCGTGAGATTATGCAAAAACTGGTCGACAAGCAGAAAAAAGATGCCTTTGAGAAATGGGTTGAAGAACGCCGACAATCAACCCGGATCATCGTCAACGAAGACGTCCTGTGGTCAACTATCGACAAGGATAAATTTGCTGCGGTGGATACCACCGGCAGCTCCGACTGACAACCAACTATGAAACGATACCGGGTGATAGCCGCTGTCGGGCTTTTCATACTTCTGTCGGGAATTCCTTGTGGCGCTCAGCGTGAAACCGTCGATCAAATTATCGCGATTGTCGGAGACCGCGTCATACTGGCCTCGGAGCTGGCCTCGCAAGTACAAATGATCGCTCTTCAAACGGGACGCCACCCCAGAGATGAGCAGGAGCTGCAGCAGTTCGAGGAGGAAATTCTTCAACAGTTGGTCTCCGACCAACTGTTTTTAGTAGCTGCCCAACAGGATACCTCCATCAGCGTGCGCTCGGAGGAGATCGACCAGGCTCTTGATGAGCATATTGGCCGTATCTCCCAAAACTTTGGCTCCAACGAGGAGTTTCTTGACGCCCTGGCGGCCGAGGGGTTGACCATACGCGAGCTGAAAAAACGTTACCGCACCGAGGTGGAGAACCAGATTGTAAAACAGCGCTTCATTCAAAAAAAGCTGTCCACGGTGGCAGTGTCGCGCCACGAAGTGGAGGAGTTTTATCACAAGTTCCAGGACTCACTCCCCGGACAGCCGGAAGCGGTGAAGCTGGCGCACATCCTTTTGCCCATTGAACCCTCGCAACAGATTGAAGATTCAATTAAAGCCCTGGCTGCAAAGTTGCGACAACAGGTGCTGGACGGCGCCGACTTTGCCGCCATCTCCACCCGGTATTCGAGCATGGGCGCCGGCGCCGAGGGGGGCGATCTGGGTTATGTATCGCGGACGGACGTGGTGCCAGAATTTGCCCGGGCCGCATTCAAGTTGTCGGTTGGTGACATCTCGGGAGTCATCCGCACCCAGTTCGGGTATCATGTGATCAAATGCGAAGGGAAAAAGGGAGACCGCCTGAAGCTTCGCCATATCCTGTTGGCCGTGCAGCCCAGCAGCGAGGACACGCAGAAAGTAACGCAGCTTGCCGACTCGCTCCTGCTGGCAGCCGAAAATGGGGGTGATTTTCAGCAGATGGCCAAAATCTTCTCGGCCGACAACAATACCCGCATTCAAGGGGGAGAGTTGGGATGGTTTGCCACGGTGGAACTGCCGCCTATGTTTGCCTCCGAAGTGGCCGGATGGCAGACGCCGGGAGAGTTCAGGGGACCGGTTTATTCTCAGTTCGGTCTCCACATTTTGAAACTCCTCGAATACCAGCCGCCAAGGCAATATACTCTTGAGGAGGATTTCGACGAAATCAAAGAAATGGCTCGCCAGGAAAAAACCGCCCGACTCGTTGACCGGTGGATCTCAGAAATTAAAGAGAAAACCCACATTGAGTACCGGCTGTAGCTCTGATGCGGATTGATGACTTTCTGTCGACAGTTGGTATCATAAAGCGTCGAACAATCGCCAAGGAGCTGGCACAGAAGGGCATGATTGCCGTCAACGGTCGCACGATCAAACCGGCCTATCAGGTAAGGGTTAACGATATTATAACGATCAAGGGAAGCCGCGCGGTAACGGTTGAAGTGCTGGCTCTTCCTACCGGCTCGGTTCCCAGGGACCAGCGGGAAGCGTACTTCAAGGAGCTGACGCGTAATCAGTAAGCGGGCACAGGGGGCAAATATGTTGAACATCTGCATCCGTCGACAACCTCGGCAGTTTTGTCATCCGGGACTTCGTGGCGAATAGGAAGAAGAAGGGGCGGTGAGAACTAGTCCTTGGCCAAATCAGCTGTAACTTACAGGATATTGGCGGAGAACACCACGTCTCATAATGTTCTCTGACAAAAGACTTTTTGTGTGCAACGATCATGAGTCGCGAAATATTCAAAGCTTGCCCTGTATATGAGCCTTGATTGTCTCCAAGTAGCCCCTAACCAGCTGAATCTCCGAGTCTCTAAAACTACGAATATTATACCTGGCGTCTACACTGTCGGTTTTCAGGTGACGGTAGTCGCTGCGAATCTTTCGTAGGATGCTTTCTCGACGCAAACGATCGTTACGCTCAACATGACGTGGCGGGTGGTACCCTAAGGTAGCCAAATAGGCATCTACCCAATGTAATGCGCTGTAAAAAAATGCTACTACAGCCCAAGAGTTGAATCTCTTTTCTAGACTTAGAACCTCCTCACCAAACTGTTCATTGAGGCCAGCCATCTTGATGTGTTGATTCTTAGACGGCATTTACCTAGAGAAACAGACTATCGTATCCGAAGGCAAGTCCCTTGTCGATATATCATGAGAAGAAAAGATCACCCGAAAATCTATGAGAAGGTTGGGAAAAGCATCGTGAATTCGTAATTCATATGAAAAGAGCCTATCCCTAATCCGACGGTTTCTTGTTCGGAGAACGGTATGGACCTCTACGTAATCTTTATGGGGAAACAGATAGACGGCTTCTATCTGGTTCAGCTTGCCAAATTGATCCGCAATTGATTCCTTGAGCCGACCTATGTCCATTTTGTCATCTTCTTCAACCGTGGGGACTGTAGCATCATCCCTATAATCGGCCACTATTGTGGCTAGATTAGTATCTATAAGCCTCTTTGCTTCTTCAACGAGCCAACTCGGAGTTCCTGGCAACTCTCTCGGTGAGACACTATCCCTATTGATTACCACAAAATAACTATGACTACTTGAGGTATCGAAGTGTTTTATAGCAGGGTAGCTATCAGATATACCAGTACCTAATAGCGGTTCTTCAATACTAATCATGCCCATATACCTTCTTTCATGTAGTTCTTGTATGGCTTCTTGATATCGACCAGAAACCGCCTTTCTATCAAGCTATGATAGGAATTTAATCGGCTGGTAGGACTGGCAGATATCTTTTGAGCTTGCTCATAGCAATCATAATCCAGAAGGTAGATAGCAAACCTCTGGCCGTCTCTAGATTCTTCTCCAAGTATTCCGGACCGTACATTGAGGTATTTATCCTTCTCAACCAGCCGAGCTTCAATCTGAATGGTCTTGATGTCGGTACCTTCAAATCGGGCAACATCATAATAAGGATTAGTGTACTGAGTAACATCGACCGCACCGTTGGTACATGGTAGCAATAACCTATTTATATAACGCAACCCTATTCTATTAATCGAGAAGTCTCCCATCTTGTTCTGGAATCTTCTCCAAAGAGATTTTAGCTCTTTTGAAAAACTCGTGAATGAATCATAGGACTTTTCCACGAAGTTAAAACTGCTGACGGAGATCCTAATCATCTTCGTTTTGGACGAATTTTCGAAAACGAGTCTCTGTTTAACTCTATCGGCTAGGTCTCTGACTTGCAAAGGCATCGGCAAGGATACGACCTGTTCTTCACCTATATGAGGGTAATCATTCGCGATGGTCTCTTGAAAATCCGACAAGTTATCGAAGACTTTCAGCTTTGGTAGAAAGCTTACTTCAAAAGCTACTTCCTGCAGGGGCGGGTAAGCAAATTTCTTTGACTTGGGCATCCTTTCTCCTCGCTAAAGGCCCACAACAAAAGGTACTTAATAAAACCTCTGGCTCAAGCCAGAACTGGCTTTTCATGCGCAGATTAAGTTTATTGCCGAGGCTTTGGTTATACCATCATAATAAAGAACGGGGGTTTACTGCTGAAATCAAGCTATTTTGTGCAGAAAATGCGATTGTTATCTTAGGATCGAAAGCTTTCCCTCGCCCGTCTCTAATGTGGTGCAAGCCAAGGGGAACAAAGGAACCGACCAGCAGACTTGTTTCCGCCTTCGTCCGCCTGGAGCCCGTCAAGAACGACCTCTTTGGTGCCGCTAGTGCGGCCTGAGTCATGAAGCCCCCATACTGAATCAGGTAAACTTAAGCTCGGATGCCCCGACGACTCTAATGCTTAAAATGCCGGATGCCGGTGAAGACCATGGCGGCGGCGGCTTTGTCAGCGGCGGCGATGGCCTGCTCGTCCCCCTTGGAGCCGCCCGGCTGGATGATCGCCGTCACGCCCGCCTCGGTGGCAACTTCCACCCCGTCAGGCATCGGGAAAAAGGCATCGGAGGCCATCACCGCCCCCTTGGCACGCTCGCTGGCCCGCTTGACGGCCATAAAGCCAGAGTCGACCCGCGAGGTTTGCCCCATACCGATCCCCACGGTTGCGCCACCCTTAGCCAGGACAATGGCGTTCGACTTGGTATGTTTGACGACCTTCCAGGCAAACAGCAGCGCCTTGAGCTCCTCCGGTGTCGGCGCGCGTTTGGTCACCACTTTCAGCGATGATTCCAGCGTGACGAAATCATCGGCAGTCTGCACCAGCAGTCCCCCTCGAAGGTAACGGTAAACCATCTGGTTTTTCATGCGGCCTTTTGTGATTGCCGGCAGGGCCAATAGACGCCGGTTCTTTTTCTTTTTGAGGAGCGTAAGCGCTTCCTCGGCAAACCCCGGCGCAAGGATGCACTCGACAAAGGGCGTTTCGTGCAGGACCCTGGCGCAGGCCATATCGACTTCTTTGTTCAACCCGATGATCGAACCGTACGCTGACAGGGGATCGCTTTCGTACGCGCGCTGGTAAGCCGCAGCAATGTTTTCCCCCACAGCCGCCCCACATGGGTTGGCATGTTTGAGCACACAGGCAAACGGCTCCTGGAAGTCCAGAAGCATATCAAGGCAGGCATCGAGGTCGCCGTAGTTGTTGAAGGACAGCTCCTTACCGGAAAGAATCTCGGCATCAAGCAAAGTGGCCGCCTTGAAATTATCTTTGGCGTACAGGGCTGCCTTCTGATGAGGGTTTTCACCATAACGGGGTTTGGAACGAAAGGAAAAATCCAGGTCGAGATGGGTGGGGAAAAGCGCTCCCTCTTCCTCTTTCCCCGCGGCAAAGTATCCGGCAACAGCGCGGTCATACCGGGCCGTCAAGGCAAATGCCTTCGCGGCGCATTCTTTGCGGAAGGCCAGGTCGGTCGATCCCTCATTAGCTTTCAGTTGCTCAAGCAGCTTCTCATAATCAGCGGGGTCGGTAACAACCGTAACACTTTCAAAGTTTTTAGCCGCTGCTCTTATCATCGATGGGCCACCGATATCGATATTCTCGATAATCTCGGTGTCGTCGGCGTCAACCCTCGACAGCGTCTCCTGAAAGGGGTACAGGTTGACAACCACCAGCCCGATAAAACGATATTCCAGCTCCTTGAGTTGGTCAACGTCTTCGGGATTGTCACGCCGACAGAGGATGCCGGCATGAATCTTGGGATGGAGCGTCTTGACTCTGCCGCCCAGTATTTCCGGCGCCCCGGTGAAGGTTGAAATCGACACGGCATGGACACCGGCCTCTTTCAGCCTCTTTAAGGTTCCTCCAGTGGAGACTATTTCCACGCCCATCTCCTGCAACTGCAATCCGAGATTCTCGACGCCGGTTTTATCCGACACGGAAACCAAAGCTCGTTTTATCTTCACCTTGTCCGTCATAATCCTACCTACCCGTTAATAATCTCTGCACCTGCTGGTATCGTTCGGCCGACGCCTTCACTACCTCATCCGGAAGCTTCGGTGCCGGCGGCTTCTTGTCCCAATCAAGACTGTCCAGATAGTCCCGAATGGGCTGCTTGTCAAACGACGGCTGACTCCGTCCGACCTTGTACCGGTCAAGCGGCCAGAAGCGGCTGGAATCCGGCGACAGCACCTCATCTATGAGTATGAACTTTCCGTCCTTGAATCCAAATTCAAACTTGGTGTCGGCGATGATGATCCCCTTGGTCAACGCGTAATCGGCCGCCTTCGTGTAGATAGCCAGCGATTTTTCCTTGCAGAGCACCGCCGTCTCTTCACCAATAAGAGCGACGAGCTGCTCGAAGCTGATATTCTCATCGTGGCCCTGCTCGTTTTTCGTGGAAGGCGTGAATATCGGTCCGGGCAGCTTTTCGGATTCCTGGAGATCTGCTGGAAACTCAAATCCATGTACCACGTTCGATCCACCCTTTCGCGCTGCCGCCAGCTCCTTCCACATGCTGCCTGAAATGTAACCGCGCACGATACACTCGCAGTCAATCCTTTCAGCTTTGGTGACAATCATGGAGCGTCCTTCAAGCTCCTGGCGGTACTTTTGCAGCGGCTGGGGATACTCGTCGACATTGGCGGTAATGAGGTGATGGTCCACCACGTCCTTGAGAAAATCAAACCAGAACAGCGACATCGCCGTCAGCACCTTTCCTCTGGGAATACCATTGGGTAGGACAACGTCGAACGCCGACACACGATCGGTCGTGACTATCAGCAGGGAATCGCCGAGGTCGTAGACGTCGCGCACCTTGCCGCGCACCATGAGCGGATATTCTTTGATTTCGGTTCTCAACAGGATATCATTCATCATTCGCTCTGTATTCTCCACTAATCAATTTGTTCAGCGCCCTCGGGTAGAGTTTATGCTCCTGTTCCAGCACCCGCGCTGCTAAACTATCCGGAGTGTCGTCCGGCAAAACGGGGACGCGTGCCTGGTCCAGAATCTTGCCGTGGTCGTATATTTCGTCAACCAGATGAATTGTTACGCCGGATTCTTTATCCCCCGAAGCCAGCACCGCTTCGTGGACGTGATGTCCATACATCCCCTTGCCGCCGTATTTGGGAAGCAGAGCCGGATGGATATTGACAATGTGCTTTGAGTATGCCGCTACAACGCTTGAAGGAAGGAGCTTCAAGTAGCCCGCCAGGGCAATATAGTCAATCTTTCTTTCCTGCAGTTTGCTCAACAAGTCCTCGGCGGCAGCTTCGGGTGAGGGGTATTTCTTTGGTTTGAAAACAAAGGTCTCTATATCTTCGTTTTCCGCCCTGGTCAGGCCGTACGTTTTTGCGGAACTGGAAACAACCCATACGATCTTACCTGATAAAATACCCGCTTTGGAGCCGTCGATAAGGGCCTGCAGGTTGCTTCCGCCGCCCGAAATGAATACCGCGATCCGTACTGTCTGTAGTTCCATAGGTGCCTACACGTCCAGTTTTCGCTTGAGAAGTTTATCGGCCACACCCGGATTGGCTTGGCCTCTGGTTGCTTTCATCACCTGCCCCATGAAGAATCGGTCAATAACTGGGCCTGGCTTTCCAGCCCGATAATCGGTTCAAAGTCGTCAAAGACTGCCAAAACAGTTTCCCTGTCCTCAAAGGACGTTTTCCGACGGAGCTACTTACAAGCTGCCGGTAGCATTCACCGTCGCCGCCTGACATTCGGCGGTGTGACTTATTGTCCCTATCAAGGTGGAGAATATAGGCCAGAAACCGAGAATGTCAAACCATATCGAGTCGAGGCGAATCCACATCCCAGCGCTCTGCTCCGGCCCACCGCCCCGTCGCGGGCCGGGCCTTTGACCAGCGGTGAATTTCTGAGAGGGAGAACTTGTAGGGCAGAAGCCATTGTGCTTCTGCCACTAACGGCAAAACCGCTAAAGGGTTTTGCCCTACATTACTTACTACCGGCGCTTGAATTCGCCGTTATTCTGCTGTATAATTGTCATGCTATTGTTACTTTTTGACATTCCATAAGGAGGTTTGTGATGAATCCATTTAACGCCCGGGCAACCCTTAAAACGAAATACAATGCCTATCAAATCTATCGACTCGATAAACTGTCCCGGCATGGTCAGATTGACAGATTGCCGTACTCAATCAGGATTTTGCTGGAAAATATCCTCCGCAACGTGGATGGTCACGTCATTAAGGAAGAGGACGTTGTCAGACTGGCCGGCTATGATCCTAAGAATGTCGGTGAGGTGGAGCTTCCCTTCAAGCCGGCGCGTGTGCTTTTGCAGGACTTCACCGGCGTTCCGGCGGTGGTCGATCTGGCCGCTTTGCGCTCGGCCATGAAACGGATGGGCGGCGACCCGCGCAAAATAAACCCCCTGGTGCCGGTGGACCTGGTGATCGACCACTCCGTTCAGGTTGATGCCTACGCCTCCGATTCGGCCGTGCAGATAAACACCCAGAAGGAGTTTGAGCGTAATAAAGAGCGCTACGAGTTTCTCCACTGGGGCAAAAAGGCCTTCGACAATTTCCGCGTTGTGCCGCCGGGTACCGGCATTTGCCACCAGGTAAATCTTGAATACCTGGCTAAATGCGTCCTCGTCAAAGATGGGGTAGCCATGCCGGATACGCTGGTCGGAACCGACAGCCATACGGTCATGATAAACGGCCTCGGCGTGGTCGGCTGGGGCGTCGGCGGCATCGAAGCTGAGGCGGCCATGCTTGGCCAGCCGATTTACATGCTCACCCCGGAGGTCGTTGGTTTCAAATTGACCGGAAAGCTGTCCGAGGGCGCCATCGGCACCGATCTCGTTCTGACCGTCACCCAGATGCTGCGTGAGAAAGGCGTTGTGGGTAAGTTTGTGGAATACTTCGGTCCCGCCCTCGATGAGCTTCCGTTGCCGACAAAAGCGATGGTCGCCAATATGGCCCCCGAGTATGGCGCCACGATGGGTTATTTCCCGTTTGACGATGCCACGTTGGATTACCTACGCATGACTGGCCGCACCGACGAAGAGGTCGAGCTGGTCGAGCGCTACGCCAAGGAGCAAATGCTCTTCCGCGAGAGGGGCTCAGCCCCCCCCAGCTACTCCGACAGTCTGGAACTCGATATTTCGACCGTAGAGCCGTCGTTGGCCGGGCCGAAACGTCCCCACGATAGAGTTACTCTATCTCGCATGAAAGAGGATTTTGAGACAAATCTGGCTAAGCCAGTTAAAGAGCGCGGCTTCGAACTGTCTGCCGAAGAGAGGACTCAAAAGGTCTCCGTTTCAAACGGCTACAAAGCTGAAATCGGGCACGGCGCAGTGGTAATTGCCTCCATAACGTCGTGCACAAATACCTCTGATCCCTACGTGCTAATTGCGGCCGGGCTGCTGGCGAAAAAGGCGGTTGAGCACGGCCTCACTACTAAACCCTACGTGAAGACCTCGCTCGCTCCCGGGTCTCGCGTTGTGATCGACTACCTCAAGAAAGCTAACCTCATCGAACCGCTGAAGAAGCTCGGCTTCCATAACGTCGGTTTCGGGTGCATGACCTGTATCGGGAACTCTGGGCCCCTCTCAGAATCAGTTGTAAACGCCATAAATAAAGGTGACCTCGTCGCCGCGGCGGTGCTGTCGGGCAACCGCAATTTTGAGGGCCGTGTCAGCCCACACACCAAGGCCAATTACCTGGCTTCGCCGCCGCTGGTGGTGGCTTACGCCATTGCCGGTACCGTCAATATCGATCTTGTCAAGGAGCCGATCGGCCTTGATACCGATGGCAAGCCTGTGTACCTTAAAGAGATATGGCCATCACAGAAAGAAATACTTGAAGTAATCGCTACTGCCGTCACGCCTGAAGCGTTCCGCCGTCGGTATGCCACAGTCTTTGATGCCAATGAGATGTGGAACAGCATCCAAAGTCCCAACGGTGATCTGTACGAGTGGGACGAGGCCTCGACCTACATCCAGGAGCCGCCGTTCTTTATTGACATGCCGAAAGAACCAGCCGACATCACGCCCATAAAAGATGCTCGTGCCCTGGTCATGCTGGCTGATTCCATCACCACCGACCACATTTCTCCGGCGGGCGTAATTAAGGCCGATTCACCGGCGGGGCAGTATCTCATTGATAGGGGCGTACGGTTTGAAGACTTCAACACCTATGGTTCGCGACGCGGCAACGACCGCGTGATGACGCGCGGCACCTTTGCCAATATCCGCCTGCGCAACCTGCTGGCTCCCGGCACCGAAGGTGGTGTCACCACTTACTTACCGACTGATGAACAGACATCCGTGCATGAAGCAGCAATGAAGTATCAGGTAGAACAAGTGCCACTTGTGGCGCTGGCCGGGAACCTTTACGGCATGGGGTCGTCGCGTGACTGGGCAGCCAAGGGGACGAACCTGCTGGGCGTCAAGGCAGTCATGGCGGAGAGCTTTGAACGCATCCACCGCTCTAACTTAGTGGGCATGGGCGTGCTGCCATTGCAGTTCTTGGAGGGCCAGTCCCGCGAGTCCCTCGGCTTGACCGGCCACGAGACGTTCACTATTGAAGGCCTCTCCAACGACCTCAAACCACGCCAAAAGGTCACAGTCAAAGCAAAGGCTCCGGATGGAAAGGAAAAGGCATTTGAGATGCTCGTGCGCATTGACACCCCAATCGAAGTCGAGTATTATCGTCATGGTGGGATTTTGCAGATGGTGTTGCGGGAGATGTTGAGTAAGTGTGACGAGTGATTGGGACAAGAGGCCCCACCCCCAAACCCGCCTCAGGCGGGAGGGTGCCACCCGGCCGCAAGCGGGGTATAAAGGCAAAACCGTTAGCGATTGCTAGCTTGGGAGAGACCATGTGCCGTCAATTCACCTTCATCGCAATCGGTGCGCTCATCCTCTTGCCGATCGCCAGTCGGGCAGAGGTGCGGCCAGTGCTTTCTGTCTCCCCTGCTCACTTTCATCAAACGGCGAACGCTCACCTTTCAGGTTGGCTCGGAATGGGTATTGGTGTTGAGATCAACAAGAAGTGGGCTGTCACTGTAGCCTGGGAGATGAATCAGTCTGTTTTCTTTACGATGGAGCCGCCAGTGCTGGATACGAATCGTTATGCTCACATTTTTGCCGTTGAGGTTGTACGAGCATTCCGCCTTCCGCGGCGGGAACTCATGAACTTACGAGCTGGTATCAATGCGGGAATGGGAGTTGAGACAACAAAGGCATATGAGTACGCGGATACCGCGGTTACGTATTTCGAAAGGCTAGCATCCCAACGGTTTCTTGGCTCTGACCAACAGAACCAGGCTTTTATTGGGATGGTGGTCGGATTGACAGCGTGGATTAGTGGCCTCTGAATAGGGATTGATTACCGACCAAAGTTGTATGGGATTGGAAACGAGAATGCATTTGTCCACAGCGGAGGGTTGACACTCAGGATCCTGTTAGGTTCGTTGTAGAATGACGCCAGTGACAGCCGGTAGCCCACCCAACGACAAGTGGCAAACACAAACTTGTTTGGGGTTGGTTTTCTGAGACGACGGGTGGCCCACAGCTCAGCTGTGAGAAGCCTGTAGCCCACCCAACGGGTGGGGAGATCCGAAATGTCTGAAATGATGTTCCATTATTTCCCACCTGTTAGGTGGGGTACAAATTGCATAAAAGGAGGAATAGATTGATGCCTTCTGCATTCATTCACTCAATAATTGATTTATTGGCATACGGGCGACCCTATTTTGACTTGCACAAGAAAAAGGATGCAGCGTATGCTACAATTGGAGTTAAACATCGGAAGGTATATCACGAGTGGTATAACGTATATCTCGATGAATGGGATTTTGACGACCCATTTCCGCCGTCACTGAAACAGATGATTGAAGATGTAGTGCAGGCGCGGGGTGGGGATGATGCAGAGCGGGATCAGTCTTTCGCATCGCATGACTACTTCGACCGGATTTGGGATTCACTTTCAGAAGAAGAGCGTCAACTCACGGAAGAATTTTTTATTTGGGTTCTTGGGCAACCCAAGGTGTTGAAGCAAAAGTTTGGTGTTGACGTTCATGGCGAGAAAATCGAGCGCATGATAAACGGTCAGGTAGTCTGGGAAGACGCACCAGGACTTCGTAAAGAATACCGGCGTCTATGTGCTTATGCAGACGTCGTTAAAGGCAACACAAAACGACGTAGGTCAGGACCCTTGCGGTCCTGACTTTAAGATGTCAGGAGTACAAGACTCCTGACCTACACATATAGCGGAGAAAGAAATGAAACCCCAAAAATCCTGGCGTGAAAAGCTGGCGGATGTTAAAGACCTGCCGAAGGTTGAAAATATCACGACCAAAATGGCCAAAAGGTGGGGAGCGACGGGGACGGTGGTCGTTCCGGCGCCGAAAGAAACGTAGTCGGTCGGTTTCCAAATGGAGTCCGCCTCCGGTGGACGGATGAGAAACCCGACAATAGCATCTATATAATATCCCCATTATCACTGCTTGGCAGCCTGCGGGGTTGGCTGTTTCTGCGGGTGAGCCACAAAACAAGAACCATTATCACCACCAGCCCCAAAATAAGGCCCAGCACATGATACCATCTGATTTCACGCAAAATGTAGTCTATCATCGTCACTCCTCCAGCGCTTTCTTATATACAATATTTTCGGGGTCAAGGTCGCGGCGGCAAAATGGGAATCAACCCCTCGTCAGGACGGGGGATCATTTCTACCGCAACTATATTACCCACTCGTTTAGCCGCCTCTGTTCCTCCCATCACGACCGCCTGGATGGTCCCCTGTTCTCCTTCGATCTTAATAGTCAAAAAGGCGGCATCCGTCAACTCAACCGAGGTGATGACCACCGCCGAGGCTTTGGCGGCGGCGTCGGTGGCCTCGACAGCGGCGATCAGCCCTTTGGTTTCGACGAGCCCGAGAGCGTTTCTGGACATAACAAAAAAAGATAACCGATCGGTCGACAAAAGTAAATCGTTTTGATACCAAACCTCGTTACCCCTGGTTGCATTGCTGTTTCCATCGATGTGTGTGCCGCTTTTTGCGGGTACAGTGTATCGTCATGTCATTTTATGTGCCTGAATCTGCTTATCACACAGAGCGACAACAGCTTACGGCAATATACGAAGTGCTGGAATAGACTGGGTGTGTCTCCTTGTCCGTAAGGCTTGTGCTGCCTTCCCATCGACAATATGACCCCACAGCCGATTGCGGTCAGATT
>Ga0209979_1000496_pt1 | contig 53704 bp, 52 predicted proteins | sample AnhtaG_FD_183114 | JGI IMG/M metagenome (GOLD analysis project Ga0209979, IMG submission 183114) | Deep subsurface microbial communities from Anholt, Denmark to uncover new lineages of life (NeLLi) - Anholt_01485 metaG (SPAdes) (version 2) | ecosystem: Environmental > Aquatic > Marine > Oceanic... | reverse complement strand
CACCAAGGCTTCTCTTAAGGCAAAAAGTTTTGAAATTAGTGTTCCCCGAGAATGGGTTAAAGGCAGTAAGGCCTGGGGAAAAGGCGAAAGTTTCATCTTAGGCATAAGACCTGAGCACATCAGGATGGGAGCTCGTGGTGAGGCAAAAGAGGCAAGGGATTTGATTTCAGGAGAGGTGTGGGTGTATCAGCCTCTCGGCTCAGAAGACATCTTTGATATTAAGTTAGCTGGTGAAGAAATCATAAAGGTGAGGACACCTGCGGAGCAGGCTCGCTACGTTGCTCACGAGATGGGTAAGAAGACCCTGTTGGAGTTCGATAAAGAGAGAATGTATCTATTTGATAAGGATACAGGAGAGACCCTGGCTCAGGCACAATTTACTCAGAACAAGAACAAAGGGGAATAGCTGATGATATAAAAGACACAATGTCATAGATAGCTTACGTGTCGAATGTCGGTTTATGAGTCTTGAGAGAGAAACGCTTCGAGGAGGATGGTAGATGATCGACCCAGAACACATTGCCCAGAATCTCAACCAAGAAAAACCACCCCAGGTAAAGGACCTCGTACAAAAGGCAGTGGACAAGGGACAAGATGTCCAAGAGATTTTAAGTGAAGGCATCTTAGCAGGAATGAGCGTTGTGGGAGATAAATTCAAGAGGAATGAGTTTTATGTGCCAGAGGTGCTAATTGCTGCCATCAGTCAGTCTAGTCTTAAAGGAAAGGTGAAGGTAATGGTAGGTGGGGCACCTCTTACTCAGGATTATGCGCAAGAGATAGGAGCAGATGGCTATGCCCCCGATGCAGGATCTGCTGTAGATAAGGCAAAAGAGCTTCTGAGAGCTTAGGAGAGGGTGGTGAATGCGAGAGAGCGGTTTCTTGCAATAATGAATTTTGACAGCTATGACAGATGTTTGCTCTGGGAATTTGGATACTGGCCTGAAACGATGAAGAAGTGGTACGCTGAAGGTCTTCCCAGGAAAGATCCGGTAGAGGGCGATGTTATGTTGATGGCGGGAGAAGCGCAGGTCTCACCTGTAGCCAGCATACCCCGAGATAAAGATGTCCATGACTATTTCAAGCTAGACAAAGGCTTAGAGAGAGTAGCCATAGATGATTGGATATTTCCCCTTTTCGAAGAGCAAGTTCTCGAAGAGGACGAACGTACAAAGGTAGTACTTGACGAGTGGAACATAAAGAAGAAAATTCGCAAAGACGGAGAATCAGTGCCTCAATTCATCTCGTGGCCTGTCAAGAATCGGTCCGAATTTGAGAGAATGAAGGAACGATTTGATCCAGATTCTCGGGGTAGATTTCCCGCTAATTGGCAGGAGATAGTGCAATATTACAGCGATCGAGATTTTCCGCTCGGGGTTGGCGGATTTCCGGTTGGGCTATTTGGATCGCTCAGGTACCTTATGGGAGAGAATTTGTATTACGCCTATTATGATGACCCCGCCTTAATAAAAGAGATGATAAATTTCCTAGTTGAGTTCTGGATTTCTCTGTGGGAAAAGGTTTTGCTAAATGTTGGTGTTGATTTTGCTCTCTTTTGGGAGGATCTAGCTTACAAAAATGGCCCTCTGATGAGTCCTGAGATCTTTCAGGAGTTCATGATGCCTGGTTATGAGAGAATGACTCAATTTCTGAAGGAAAAGGGGGTAAAGATAATTCTTGTGGATACGGACGGTAATTGGACAGAACTTATCCCTCTGTTCTTGGAAAGTGGGATAACCGGGTCTTACCCCTTCGAGGTGCAAGCTGGTATGGATGTAGTGGAGGTTAGGCGTAGATACCCAAATCTGCATATCATAGGTGGATTGGACAAAGTAAAAATTGCACAAGGACGAAAACAGGTTGACAAAGAACTGACAAAAGTCCCTGGAATGTTAAAGCATGGCGCTTTCGTACCGTGCATCGACCACAATGTCCCTCCCGATATCTCTTGGAAGAATTTCAAGTACTATCGAGACGAGCTTGCAGAAATAATAGATCACGCATCAAAAACCTGACGTTATCTCCCTTAAACAGGGGAGATCGTGGGTGCTTATGAACGATCAGAATGCCGTAGATGGTGATGGGGCGAAGCGAGCTGTTTGGGATTTGGTTCGGTGAAGTGACGTTAAAGCGGGAAGATACGAGTTGAAGAAAAAACGCATCGCTGTCGCGAAACAAGGAACAAACGGTGGTGAAACCCGAGAAAGTAACTGCAAACTCTTGACCCATCCGGGCCCTGCACGGTCTTATGGATAATTCGCTGCAAGCTCATAACAGTTGTATGCCTAATAATGCTAAGCACTAGCCAAGCGGCATGCAAATGAGGGGGCAATAGAAGGAGAAAAAAAAGGGAAGGAGGTGATGGTGAATAATTGGAAGCAAAAAAAAGAAGAAGGGGAATTTTCACTGTATGAGACAGTGAGTTCCCGCGTTCTTTATCTAACGAAGAAAGGAGAGATTTCGATGAAAAGAAAGAGAATAGGAACAGCGGCAGTGAGCATACTCGTGATTCTGCTCCTGGGTTCGCATGTGATGGGGGAGGTGAAAACTACTAAGAAATACGCCGGTACTACCGTGCACCTCTTGTATACTGCACTCAAGTACGATCAAATCGGCATAGAAATGTCTAAGCCTGAATTTGAACAAAAATACGGAATCAAACTCGTTATAGAGTATTGTCCGTACCCTGAGATGAGAGGGAAATCTCTGATGGAACTATCCAAGCGCACGGGAAGATATGATCTAGTGGGACAGGACTGTATGTGGATGGCGGAGTTTGTGGCTCCAGGATATCTCGAACCCTTGATGCAGTACTTCAAGGATCCCGAGCTGTGTGATCCAGTTGCGTACGATATAGACGACTTTGTTCCTCGAATTCTGGCTGGGCATGGTGTGTGGAAAGATGTTCTCTATTCGATACCCTTTTCTCCCGGTGCTATCATTTACGAGTTGAGAAGGGATGTGTTCCTGGAAGCAGGCTTAGAGTATCCGCAAACCTGGGATGATCTGGAAATCGTTCTGCCGAAGGTACACAAACCCGAAGAGAAGTTCTACGGGTATGTGGGGCAGGCTGCAAGAGGCGTACCAATTAACCAGATGTTCCTGAGTTTCTGGGACGGGTGTGGAGGTCATATATTTGATCCGGGATGGAAACCTGCGATCGATACGCCTGAGATGGTAAAAGCCGGTGAATTTATGCTTTCTCTTAAATCCTATATGCCGCCTGGAGTGGAGGCCTTTGGTTGGGACGAGATGATGGCTACTTTCAATCAGGGTTACGGAGCCGTTACTCCAATGTTCTCTCCATTTTGCATGGCATCAGAAAATCCGGAAACCTCAACCATAGTGGGCAAGGTTGACTACAGGCCCGTTGCTGTAGGCCCCATCGGAAAGCCAAATGGGTTCTTTGGAGCTTGGGGAATTGGTATTCCTTCGGACTCAAAGAATAAAGAAGCTGCCTTTTTGTGGCTCCAGTATGTGTCTAGTAAGGAGTTCCAGAGAAGGTGGGTATTGGCTGGCGGAGTCCCTACGAGAACATCTGCGTTTGTTGATCCTGAGATAAGGAAAAAGTGGGGTTGGATGGACGTGGCACACTATTTTATGATGTACCAAGCTCTTCCAGATTTTAGACCAAGCCTTCCGGAATGGGCAGAAATTGACGACATTATGGGTACGGAAATCTTTAGGGCCTGGATGGGCGAAATTACAGTGGCACAAGCTATGAAGAATTCGCAGCAGAAAACGGAAGCGCTCATGGAACGAGTGGGCTATTACGAACCAGGAGCCGAAGTTCCTCCGCAACAATGGTTGATCCCACACTATTATGATAGGAAGCCATCAAGCTGGGAATGAGAGTTGGGCAGCTTATCGAAGCGGAATTTGCAAGGATAGACTATATGTGAATTAGGAAGGGGAGGCTTTTCCGCACCAGCGTATCGGGCCTTACGGAAAAGCCTCCCCACACGGGAGAAAGAAATGGTGCGGAGCAGAAACTCTGAATCCCGGAAAAAGATTCCCGTATCCAGGAGGGGCTATTTTCCTTATCTTTTAATTCTTCCTTCGCTTGTGGTGATACTTGGAGTTGGAATGGGGCCATTTGTTTACAATATATGGCTCAGCGTAGTGAATGTCGAATTTAACAAGCCCTGGATTCCTTTGAGGCATATTGGTGAGGCAAATTACCAAAGCGTCATGCAAAGCCTCCAAACAATTAATGCTCTTAAAGTGAGCCTCATTTTTACTGCTGCAGCCGTAGCCATAGAATTTTTTCTGGGATTGTTTCTAGCGGTGCTGATGCAGAAAAACATACGGGGCAAAGGGATATTTAGGACAATTCTGATAGTCCCCATGTTGATGACTCCAGTGATTGTGGGACTTTCTTGGAAATTGCTGCTTTTCCCTCAGCTGGGATTATTAAGCTACTATGGGAGCGTCGTTGCCGAAAAAGTTAACATTCAGTTACCGGTCTGGATATCTGATCCCATCTGGGCACTTCCAACAGTTATTGCCATAGATGTCTGGCATTGGACTCCCTTTGTCTTTATTATTCTATTGGCAGGATTAGCGGCCATACCACCTGAACCCGTTGAAGCTGCACGGGTGGATGGAGCATCGCGCTGGCGTATTTTCTGGACAGTAACGATGCCCTTGCTCAGACCGATGATTCTAATTTGCGTTCTAATCCGAACAATGGATGCATATCGTGTCTTTGACGAAATATACATTTTAACCAAAGGTGGACCAGGTTTCATGACAGAAACTATGAGCGTCTATCTTCACAGGATTTCGTTCTATCTATTCAGGATGTCTCAAGGAGCAGCCATTGCTTTGCTCACATTAATAATTATGATTCTGATTTGTTATGCCTTTGTTCGAACACTTCGCAGAGGAGCTATGCTGATTAGGTAGAAAGGAGCCCTTGAGTATGAAGAATGATACCCGAAGAATTGGAGCTAAAGAAAGCACGTGGTGGGCTTATTTAATTCTAGTCATCTTTAGCATCATATCGCTACTGCCTCTTGTCTGGCTGGGTATGACTGCTTTCAAAACCCGCGCTATAGCATTCACTCTGCCACCCGTTTGGATATTTCGGCCTAGCCTGGAAGCCTTTGTTGATTTGGTTACCGTGAGACACATGTTGCCATTTTTACTGAATAGTTTCATAATATCGGTGTGTTCGACGGCGATAGCTATTGGCCTGGGAACCTTTGCGGCATTTGGTTTAGCCAGATGGGCTCAGAAACCCGGAATGCAGGACATTGCCTTTTTTATTCTGGTTAATAGGATGATGCCTCCCATGGCAGTTGTTCTGCCGATTTTTATCCTCACCCAGATGTGGGGATTACTGGACACTCATATTATGTTGATCCTTCTTTATGCAGCTATGCAGTTACCCTTTGTCATTTGGATGATGAGAGGATATTTTGAAGAAATTCCGGCAGAGTTAGAAGATGCAGCGATGATCGATGGTGATTCATGGTTTCAGGCATTAAGAAAGGTTACACTGCCCCTAGCCATGCCAGCTATCGTAGCTACAGCCATATTTACCATAATACTTTCTTGGAACGAGTTCGTTTTTGCTCTTATTCTTACCAGCACCAGAGCAAAAACACTTCCGCCGTCAATTTACACCTTCATAGAAATGGGTGCCATAAATTGGAATGAAGTTGGAGCCGCCGCGCTGCTCATAACTGTACCTGTACTAATATTTGCACTATTAGTACAAAAACACTTGGTGCGCGGATTGACAATGGGGCTAGCGAGGGGTAGCAAATAATTTACGGTTGGTCTTATCAAGACCTACTAGTGACGTAGTCCAACATAGATAACACCCCGTCTGAGAATCAAGTCAAAATAGAGTGAGCCTCAAAAAGGGGCAAAATGATTAAGAGAATTCTGAAACTGATACCAATTTTTGTCTGGATGGCTGGAATGTTGACCGGGTGTTCCCTTATGTCAAAAAACTTCACACCCGACGTGATGCCATTAATCGTATGGGGTGGGAGTCTCATCGGGCTGGAAATTGTTGATCGGAAATGGAAACTGTTTACCACCTTCGAGTTTATATTTTGGGGGACTACCGGACTAATATTGATTAAACTTATCTGGCTGAGGTATCTTGGTTAGTCGAGAATTGCGTGTTAGGAGAAATGCAAAAGCAAAAAATGCTGACGATATACTTAAGATGAAGGAGCAAGCACCATAACCAGACGAATCTCCGTAATTACTTAGGAATTGAACACCAACGTGTGTAGGACCTTCCCGTTCAACTAGAAGGACAAAGAAATATCACCCAACCACCGGATATACCAACTCGCCTTTGTCTTAGTTCAAGCCGCACCAAAGAAGTCCGTTGCCACTTATGCATACCCAAAAACTCGTTGATAGGGCGCTCTAAGGATAAACTAAGTCGTCCATTTCATAAATAGTGTTACGTATTATTTCTTGCTTTCTTGGTCTCGACTTGGCCGGAAGTCGAGTATAAAGCACTGCAGGAGAGACATTCATGGGGGTTGGCTCCTTATTGATCTGTAGTCTTGAAGCCCCTTGCTTCGCCATTCATACAGAAGTTGCGAAAATCGTCCACCAGGGGGAGCCAGGCTACACAACCTTTGAGGCAGGCTGGATTTGTTATCAACATTGTCCAATCCGGGGACCCGGAGAGAACTCGAATCAGTTTCTCCCCGTTCCCTCCTCATAACAGTCTGCATAGACCTTCTAGATCAATCTCATTGTTGCTCGCAATCGGATACTTGTCACAGAATTCTGGTGTCCAAATAGTATCTATCAACAAACCATATGGGTAAAATGAGGCAAATTGGAGAGAAGCGAAAATTCTGGGAAGGCTTATCGAACCTTTCTCTTGAGCCCCTGGAGTAGCTTTTCCAAAAGGGCTATTTTGGACTTCAGGTCTACTGCCTCTGCTGAAAGTCGAACACCTTTGGTCATTCGTCCAGCTGCACTCGCTCCCTGTTCTTTGTGTAAAGCTCTTCCGGTCCTTGTTCGCTTATCCCCTCGAGGCATAGAACGCAGCTGATAGCCTGTGCTTGAGTCCTATCAGGTGGGAGTATTATAGACCGGGATTTCTATCTCATCCGTGCTGTTCTCGAAAAAAGTTCTAACTTCGTTCTGTCCCCGCCCGGGGCCAGCCGGTGGATAGTCAGCATCAAATTGGAATGGTGTAGGCAGGAGTGTGGATGCTACCGAAGATGTTCGGATTCCCACATATGCTGCTCCAAGTTGAATCTAACTAGGTACTGCTTGCTCTATACTACTTCCGCTACCAGAAGCAATCGCCTCTCCTCTGGTTCTTTACTGAACAACATTCAGCGCTATTGCATCTACTCTCGACCTTTGACAGTCTTGTGAAAATGCAGCATAAGTAGACAGGATGTTGTACGTGCCCTGGAGTTTGTGGGAGTGAAGAAGGATAGACGACAAAAGAGGTCCCAGAACACAAGAAAGTGCAAGTGGCGCTTTCAGAAGATCTTTTTGCAGTGAAAGGATTCGATGGCACCGGGATCGATGAGATCACCAGAAGTGTGAACATAGCTAAATCGGTCGTCTACCACTATCTTGAGAACAGGAAAGAGACTCTATACCCGATTTTGTAGAGCTTTCATGACGAATCCTTTGAGACAAAATACAGAGGGTATTAGACCGTCTAATACATGTTAGATGCTTCAAAGAGACGGAAGGCCACTGTAATGTTAATTGAGTATCCGCTGCCGTTGCCCCCTTTTGATCTCGTAGAGGTCGACACTGGGACGGTTAATTTGTACGATTCTGCGCAGGGATACTTGGATTTTCACGTCATCCGCCCCAATCTGCTGAAGTGGATTGACAACGAGTTCATGGAGATAGCGGTCTGCCCCTACTGCCATTCTCACTTTGATATAGACACGTATAGAGATAAAGACGACAATGAGTTTCCTCACACGGGTCAGGTCTGGGCGTGCCCGAAGTGTGCCCATTGGCAAGTGTACTGGTGGATAGAAATGCCCAGCGATCCAATGACCGGTGCGGAGGAAACATGTGAATACTACATTCTGTCGAAGGTCCGTACCTTTGATGGAGAGATACCACGTGGGGTTGATTCAGAAATCGCGCAGGGGCTGGCGCGCAATCCCGGACTTTGGCACCGTCTGACTCCCAGGCGTTTCGAGGTGCTGGTGGCGTCCATCTTCAGAGCTAACTACAAACACTCAGAGGTATTGCACGTGGGAAGACCTGATGACGGAGGAGTAGATGTCCTCTTTGTAGACTCTGGGAACCGGCAGTGGTTAATCCAGGCAAAACGCCGTGAGTCAGTGCGTGCCGTTGAGGGGGTAACCACCCTCCGTAATCTCCTCGGTACGATGTTTCTGGAAGATGCGCTTCACGGTATTGTGGCGTCAACAGCTGACCACTTCAGCCACAGAGCACGGGGAGCGGCCAAAAAAGCTGCGAAGCGGGGGCTTGTCATCCGGCTGCTCGACAAGGGGAAACTTCATCGCATGATCGGCCCGATTCTGCCGCGAGGCGCCGAGAAGGAAGTCGTGGACGTCATCCTGGAAGAAGTGAAGAAAGACTAACGCCCCCTGTCGAGGAGCCTAAGCATCCCCAAACGGGCGTTGTGGATGGGTTCCATAAGAGCATTTGACAACTCGCTCAACCTTCCGGAGACCGTCAGTCGCTTTCAGGCCCATCAATATCAGGCGTGTTATGTACGACGTTAGGCTAATGTGAACGGCGGAGGGAATTGTGAAACGTGTCCTTTCAGATAATCGCACGTCTTCAGCCTTGGTCTATCTTCCAGTGAGGATTTCTAATCCTGATACCCACACCTCAGTTTTGGTTAATGCAAAGATTGCAGACTATTTCTATTTCGGCTTTCTGGGGGATCTCAGTCAGCGGGTTATAGATGCACTAGATCTGCCTCCAGGTAGAATTATGGAAGGCGTTGACGATGAGAACGATCTTGTCAAGTTTCGATTGAACAGCGTGATTATTTCGTTTCATGGCCATGACGTTACGGGAGAAGTCAACACTAACAGCTCTCGCGAAGACACCGTTCTTTTCCCCAATTATGTCTCTTGCTTACCGGACTCGCTTGACCTCTCCAAATATGAAGGAACTGCTCAAATGCGACAGGTATTTCTGAGCCACAGCCATCAAGATAAGCGTTTTGTCCGCCCACTAGCGCGGGCACTTCGTCAGAGGGGCATTGGCGTATGGGTTGATGAGGCAGAAATCAAGGTGGGCGAATCGCTCATTGCGAAACTTCGAGAGGGAATTGATGAAGTTGACTTTGTTGTCGCAATTATTTCACCTGCATCGGTTGGGTCAGAATGGGTTCAGAAAGAGATTGACATTGCGATGAATGAGGAAATCAAGAAAAACAGAATTAAGGTTCTCCCTGTTTTGAAAGGGGACTGTGAACTCCCAGGTTTTCTTGAGGGCAAACTTTTCGCCGACTTCCGTAAGAGTCATCAGCGCAAGAAGGCTCTGAAAAAGCTTGTTGATAGCATCTTGACTCTGTGAAGTGAGATCTTGGGCTGACCGTTAGGTATCCAAACGGGTCCCCAGACAGGACGATTTTCGGAACTTTTGCCTCAGCGAAGAAATGGGCGTTAGACTTCGGGAATGCGCTCTGATTGAGGCTTGAGCCTGTTGGATTCCTTCCTATGCGAACTCTCACCCTTCTGGCTAGATTTGTCTACCGGCAATCGTGTCTCTCACAGAACCTCCGTCACAGACAGGAGGAGGGGACCCAGTGCCCGCCAGATCGTGACACAATTCATAAGACTTCACTGCCACTATGTAACATATTCTGAAAACTCGAGGGCTGAATCACTTGGGAAGTCTTTCAAGGCCAAATCTCAGTACTTGTCGATGTGGTTTTGGGAGAAAGAGAGGTTATTCGTACCCCCTTTCGGTTCGGTCCTTGCGCTCACACTATACCTGGGCCAGTTTTTGGGGAGCGGATCATAAACACTTATTAATGTAAACTGGACAGATTTGTTTCTAGGTAGGATATAGGAAAGTATTCCTTAACCAAGGACGTGAAGATGCTCTTATGAAGCATATTTCAGACATTGGCTTCCCAGAACGGACGATGTTAGAACTTTTTTCGAGAATGCGAAGGATGAAATTCAGATTCCTGCCTACACTCTGCCCTACTGACAAACCCAGGGAGGGGGTGGAATAAGACTCCGGCATGCTTTCGAGACATTCGGACTGATGTCGTTTGGAATTGACCTTTTCGGACGGGACGATTTCAAGTTTCTCTTTGCGGGTAAATCCTTCCATCGCCTCTATTTCAATTCTTTCCTCTCCTGTAAAGCCTCTTCGGTGCCGTGGTGAATCACAGCATGACATGTGGGGCACACACAGATGATATTACCTGGACTATCCCTACCAAGGTCGCAAAGCGCTTCTTTGTGATGTGCTACCGCATATAGTCCACCGTCTTTCTTGCTAAATCCTGGAAAACCGCATATATCGCATTGATACTTGGCTCTTAGCTTTATCAGTTCTGCTACCTTTGGATTCCTTTCTATGGCTTGCACTACTCGGCTTTGTTTTCTTGGACCTAATCTGCTTAATTCCGTTTCAAGCTTGTTAAGCTCACCCATTATTTCTTCTTCTGTTTGAAGCCTTGCAAACCTTCTACCTACATCTATCCCCTCCTTCAAGCTTGCGGCAGGTCTTTCCTTATCGGTATCACCGTAGAGTAAGTTTATGTTCGAAATGTCATTGCCAACAATGTCTTTGACCTTTCTGTAGACACCTACCATTTTCTCGAGGTCACGGACGATAGTCTTGTCACCTGGAATCTGGTTCCTAGGATAGAACCTTCCGCAAATATGCCCTAGTTCATACCCAGTTCCCAAGTCACCAGCTGCCTGCAAACTTATGGCATCGAAAGGATAATCTGTGCCAATATGCTGCACTAATTCCATGAACTTGCCAGCACTCTCCTGAATTCTTGCCCTTGCTTCGTTTACACCAAACCTCCTATCGGCAAACTGTGTCCATCCTTGGTTTAACGAGAGATAGACTCCATTCATCTGTGCATTGAACAGATATACTACGTAGTAACCACGTTGTGCAGATGCGGTTATGTCTTTGTCAAAAACACCTACCCACGGAACCTCTGCCCAATTGCCGAAACCAGGACTACCTTGCAGCAAGTAATTAGGCGGCAGACCAGCTAGCCTATGAAGACCATCAACGATTCCATTTCTCAGTATCCCTGCCAAGTAGTTGCCAGAGAAATCCAGTGTTTTTTCTTTCAGATAAGATGATAGGACTTTTTCAAGGTGTTCTTTTATCATAATTGATTGTGTTTCCTACTACTCCCTTTCGCCTTTTCAAGTGGATATTTCACTTCATTTTTCTTGATTTTTTCCTCCAGGGAATGCGTAATATCGATATCTAAATCATGGCTCATTAGCAGAACCCAATACAATACGTCGGCCAATTCTTCGCCAATGGCCTCCTTGTTCGTTTCGAGATATCTCTTTATCTCTCCTTGGCTCTTCCACTGAAAATGCTCTACCACTTCCCCAGCTTCAAGCACAAGAGAAAGCGCAACGTCCTTCGGATTATGAAACTGTTTCCAGTCACGGGCGTTGCGGAATTCAACTATTCTTCTTGTCAACTCTTTAATCGATTTCATATTACTCTACTGGGTCCTCGGCTGAAAACGCTTGCCGCTTTTGCAATTCTCGCAACAATGAGGCTGACGTATTTTCGATTGCATCACTCTCAATTCTTCCTTGGGTAGCGCATTTCGTTTCAGGCTTTCCGACATAACCTTCCTGTGACCTGCCCCCATTAATAGTACCACTTGTTAAGTTAGAGTCAACGGAATGATGGCGTTGAGAGCAGGAAAAGCCCTTCACCCAGCAGGAGTGTTCCTAGAAAATGTTCCCAAATAGGTCGGGGCAGGTTGTGTCCTTTCAGCTTTCGTACGAAAGGTTTTTGTGCAACTGGTGCCACAAGAAACTGGACTCAGAGATCACGATGGTTTTTGACAACACCGTGGATTATGATCTCTTTTCATTCTCTGATGGCAGATCCCTGAATGAAGGGCGATCAGTCGGGGGATCCCTTTCTTGTGTGGGTGTTCCCTGTCAGGATTGCAGGACCAACCCAGGGTCCAGGAAATCGAAGTCTTCCCCGGATTGCTTGTTCAGCTTCTCTTGTCATGTGGCACTACTAACCCATAACCTCAATCATTCAGTATTCAGTGCCCAGAACGTGGTACAAACAACCTACCTTGTGGGTGAGCGACCGAAGCTTTCTCTCAATCGAATGAATTGATCGTCACTTATCTCCCTCTGTTCATAGCTATTGTCATCCCTCGCAATGGGTCGATCGTTTGCAGACTCTATTTTATGACGATAACCAACCAAAACACAGTGTGGAAGTATCATCTCTCCAACAAATGGGTTTCGCTGAGCTGCTTTTTTAACGTAGACTTCTCCAGAACACCAGAAATAGATGTCTTCCCTCTGACCTATGGCAAAAAAGTATGCAGTAATATCGTGGACAGCTTTCAAAGCATCCAGTGCCTTCCCTTGGATATCCTCCAGTGTATTGAAATGAATGACATCTCTACGGATCCTTGCTAGCTTCTTGTATTCCCTCTTAACATCCGTGGAATTTATCACTTTCCAGTCGGACAATATGCCTACTGATCTCTCCCAATCGTCAAACGATTCCTTACGATATATGCGTTTGTAGTGCCTACTTCTCTTGTAGTAATCTCTCAACCTCAAGATGAGTATGTTGAAGATTCTTTCTCCCAAGCAGCACGAGGATGTCAGGGTAGGATAGAACAAACCATAGACATAAGAATCTTCGATCTCTTGCAGCAATTCATGATATTGAGTGATAATCCTAAGGGATGGTGGTCGAAATGACAGGTATCTTTCCCGTTTGTCCTCTATGTCCACACCGCCATATCTGCCAGCAACATATTCCTCGATTATCCGGGGATTTGGGCTATTCCTTATGCAGTCCAGAAAGAATCTTGCGCATCGATATCTCTTCATAGCATACCTCACTGACCTATCCCTACTAATTGTACCACTTTTTAAGTCAAAGTCACGGAGATGATGGCTTCGGGAGCAGGTGGTTGGTAGTTCACGTATTCTGCAGGTCTCCTCCTTGACTCATCTCCCCACCTGGACTACAATCCTACTATCTAGAAGGGACTTCCCAATCAGTTGGTTTCCTAGATGATAGCTATCTTTCTCGAAAAGAGGAGGTGCTTCATGGACAGCCAACTCGTGTCCTTCAGTTGTCCCAAATCAAATCACACCACTTCAGTCCTTCACTCACTCAACTATCCTGAATCCACATCACCTGACCTTGGTCTTAGAAACACACTCTTGGAGTGGAACACAAGACGCAGAATTAGCCAGAATAGCAGGCTTTGATCTTCTCAAGGAAGCCCGTAGGCAGTGACGACGTTTACTCTTTTATTCAGTACCTCTTTGCGGTCAATGGTACTAATCTAGGACGAAGCTAGAGGAGAGGAGGGAGGCAGCCCCCGGAAGGCAGCAAGACAAATAGGTAAACCTCACACGCAGGATATGAAGAATTTTCAGAACTCAAGGAAAGGAAGAGATAGGATCAAAACAATTGTATTGACGGCTATTGTACTGATCTTGCTCGCTCTTGACTGGGCAGCACTGCACGACATCTTCAAGGGTGAGCCAAATTCATATTTGGAATATGCAGTAGTTATGATAAGTATTATTCTGATTAGTGCTGTGATTTTCATCACGCTGAAAAGAAAGAAGAGGAGAGTAGACATCACCTAAGGCACTGTTTGCGCTTCGAGCTGAATCGAGATTCTATGCTGATTGGCAAGAAGAAGGACGCACAGAGAGGATTGCACGGATGCTCTCCTTGAAGGGAGCAGAACAAATGAGGAATGCTCGAGTCTTCATAAGTTCTGGCCAAAGAACCAAGAGAGAAACTAATATTGGGAAATCGGTAGAGGAGTATTTCAGAAAAAGGGAATTTGAAACCTATTTTGCTGAAAGAGTGCACTCATCCGAAGCTTTGACCGAGAACATTTTCAGATTTCTCAGACAGTCAGAATACTTCGTCTTTATTGACTTCAAAAGGGATCGTATAAGAGAATGCGAAGAAGAGTTCAGAGGGTCACTGTTTGTTAATCAGGAAATCGCAATGGCTACCTTCTTGAAACTGAGGGGAATAGGCTTTTATGAGAAAGGAACAAAGCGGGAAGGCATTTTGAGCTACCAGATATATAATGCAAGGCGGTTCGAAGACGGAACAGAAATCATTGGAATGCTCGAGGATGAGACCAAGGAATGGGACAGGGACTCGGTAAATGAACTGAAGATAATATATGACCCTGCATCTGTATCAAGAAACGTTGTTATTAAGGATCATCCTCAGAAATCTTTGTCAGATTGGTATCACGTAGGGATTAGGAATCGTAATAAAAGCAAACACGCCTTTTCATGTTCTGGATACGTTACGAGAATTAGGGACGTAGAAAAGAATGTTGAATACAAGATTCCTACCAACGAGTTAATATGGTCTGGCATAGGAGATATCACCGTTAATATCATGGCTGATACAATAAGGGAGTTGGATGCCTTGTACGTAATTCATGGTGAGAATCAGATACATTTCCATGAAAGGCGGTTGACAACCACTAACCCAAAATACAGTTTGCCCGTTTTGGGAGAGGGGGAATACCTAATAGAATATACAGTCATTTGTTCTAACTTCGAGAAGGTATGTCAGAACTACAGCCTCGAATTCAGAGGCTTTACAAAAGACATCGTATTCAAACCAGCCGATTAGCTCAGCTGTAGGACACAACTATGGTACCGTTCGAATTATATAAACGGGGGATCCAAACTCAGTAATAGGCAAGAAGATTCCAACACGGGGGCGTATGGAGAGTTTCTCAAGGCAACCATCCGTGAGCTAGATAAATTCAAAGTTCCTCTCTCAAGAGAATTTTATCAAGCCAGTTGTGGGATAGAGGGGAGTTCTGAATAATGCTGACTGAAGATGTGTCTTGGGACTTGGAAGGCATGACCAAATTGTTCGTAGGTGTAGGAGAGGCAAGATCAAAGCAATAAGAGGAGTTCCCTAAAGGAGAGAGCTAGTTATGAAGAAAAGGTATAAGACAAAGGTAGCGATGGAAGTGTTAGGCAATCTGCTACTGGGAGTTGCTCTACTTACAACAATCCTAGCATATACTCCAGTCATTGCTCAACTTTCTGATTACAACCCCCAAGGACTAAAAGCCACCACCCTTGAGGAAGTTTTGGCTCTTCCCGATGAGGAGATTGATTTAGCTACCGCCATCATGATTCTTTACAAAGAATGGGATGCAAGCTTTGATGGAGCAGGCTCTTTAGAAGAAATCGACAGGATGGCACTTGAGTTAGAGGTGCGGATTAGCCCTGAAGATAATCTGGAGAGAATAGTAAGTCTAATCAATCGATACCTCTTTGAGGAAAACGCCTATTCTGCTGGAGACCCTAGTGACCCTGACTACATGAAGGCGGTAGAATACTCAGCTCTCCCCTGCGTATTAGAGAATAAGAAAGGAGATTGCCTGGGTCTTTCTCTCCTTTACCTTACTCTTGGAGAGCGTCTTGGACTCCCTATTTATGGAGTAACAGCTCCAGCGCATGTCTTTGTTCGTTATGACAATGGAAAAACGAGAATCAATATCGAGACAACTGAGAAAGGTAAAGAATATGAAGATAGCCACTACGAAGAGATGTTTATGCTGTACCCCACCTACAGAAACTACAATTTCTATCTTAGAAATCTCGTCAAAAGAGAGGCAATAGGACTCTTTCTTAACAACCTTGGGGGAGCTTATTATGGGAAAGGAATGTACGATGAGGCTGTAGCTGAGCTTAAGAAGGCTCTAGAGATTAATCCTAACGATGCTCACGCACATTATAATCTTGGGGTAGCCTACAGCAACAAAGGAATGTACGATGAGGAAATCGCTGAGTATAAGAAAGCTCTAGAGATTAATCCTAACTATGCTAACGCACATTGCAACCTTGGGGCAGCTTATGTTGAGAAAGGAATGTATGATGAGGCTATAGCTGAACATAAAAGAGCTATAGAAATTAATCCTAACGATGCTGACGCACATTATAACCTTGGGGGAGCTTATTATGGGAAAGGAATGTATGATGAGGCTATCGCCGAGTCTAAGAAAGCTCTCGAGATTAATCCTAACTATGCTAACGCACATTACAATTTAGCTGTAGTCTATTATTATAAAGGAGAATACAGCTTAGCCATTAAACACTGTGATAGAGCTATTGAACTTGGATATAGAGTCCATCCTGAACTCTTGGAGGCTCTAAAGCCCTATCGGGGAAAGTAAAGGATAACAGTGTCTTCGCAGAGAAGGGCGATGAATTCAGAACGGAGAGCGGCATGAGCGATAGTGAACGACGAGAGATAGCCCTGCGGCTGGCAATGGAACGCTCGCTACGAGAGGATTGTCTGTCTACGATAAATAAACGGGTCGGACGTTACCTGGAGGTGAAGAGGTGTTTCCCCTCCGTAATTCCCTACACTCATTTCTCTCCAGTATCCGGCGAGTGCGTGCTACTTTATCGAGATGGCTACTTCTTCGCCTGTATTGCTCTGTGCCAGGCAGCAGCCGAAGCGATAGTACGTTTCCTTTGCGAGAGACACGGGCTCCCCACCTCCCGCTTCTGCAACGACGTTGGCAAGCTATACAAGAGACGCATAGTGTCCTCCAATTGCCGGGCAGCCCTGGGTACAGTCTGGGAGGGTCGGAACGACTACCATCATCTGAATAGCGAGGTGGAAACTGACACAAAGAGACTGCATGACCTAGCGAAAGAAAAGATAGTCTCCTTGGGCAAAGTAGAAGAGGAAGTGTTCAAAGTCGACATAATCAAAGGAAAGCTCAGACCGAGAAAGCCCAAGCATTGGAACTAGCTGTTGGAACGTGTGTTATATCATGCGCCAGCTCAGACTATCACGGTTGGCAGCAGGACCGTTCGAACTGCCGAAAATGAGGCATCTACGTTGACGGACAAGCAAAGACAACACTCTAGATAAGTACTCTTTCCAGGTAAAGAAGGTATACATACACTGACTGGCTTGAGAATCGGAGTCCCTCTATCAAGAGAATTTTATCAAGCCAGTTGGGAGATAGAGAGATTTTCTGAGGAAAGGAGGAGAAAGTGAATAAAGCAGAGTTAGTAGAGGAAGCAATCAACTTCATGTATGCTAGAATAGACGGGTAAAGTGACAATAAGAAGACCAGGAGGTAGACTAGATGACAGAAGTAGAACTTAAGGGCATCATGCGGGATTTTGTGAAGGTGATTGAGCAGGGAGACGTGGAGAAGGCTCTCGGGTTTCTGACGGATGACGTAACCTACAGCATACCCCAGGGGAGCTTCAAAGGGAAGGAAGAAGTAAGGCGTCTACTCACCTGGATGACCCAGACTATGTCGGGCATCAAGGTAACGGAGAGCGGGAATGGAATCATAACGGCAGAGAACAAGGCTGTCTTTGAACACGACATAGAAGGTACAGTTGAGGGTCAGAGGGTCAAATACCTGGCCATGTGTGCCTATGAGTTCAAGGATGGAAAGATCCAGCACCTGAGAACTGTCTTTGACAGGCTCGCGATGGCTCAGCAGGCAGCCACAGGATGGTTCGCAAGAATGGCAGTGAATGGGATTGTGAAGCGAATGGGGAAGGGGCTGTGACTCAAAACAAAGATGTAACATCTGGCTAGTACTACCCTACGGGCGACGTGTTACATCGGCTTCTGGAAGCCCCATGAATACTACAACAAAAAATGGCATTTTAGGGGGCTGAGAGGTAGGGGAAAGTGTGGGTGTGAGAGGTAGAAGTAAAGATGGGACATCTCGGTGGTACTACCCTACGGGCGACCTGTCCCATTGGCCTCTGAGATGCTCTCTAAATGCGGATTTCGAAAAGCAAAAAAGGGGGGTCTGAGACTACCTTGAGGACGAAGGGGGAAGAAGTTCTTCAGTAAGACTGACCTGCCCCCATTAATAGTACCACTTGTTAAGTTAGAGTCAATGGAATAATAGCTTCGGGAGCAGGTGGTCGGTAGTTCAAGGCACTGTGCGGCCTTACCTGGTTATATTCCTTGCGCCATTCTTCAACGAGTACCTTCGCTTCAGTGAGGGTCGTAAATATCTCCCGATCAAGAAGTTCATCTCTTAGTTTCCCATTGAATGATTCTATGTATCCATTCTCCCAGGGACTTCCTCTCTCAATGAAAAGTTTGTGACTTCTAGATCATCCAGCCATCTGCGCACTGCCTTTGCTGTGATTCGGGGCCATTATCAGAGCGAATGTGTTCAGGGGCACCCCTAAATATAAACAGATAGAATAATTGCTCGATTGACCTGCCCCCATTAATAGTACCACTTATTAAGTTAGAGTCAACGAAATGATGGCCTCGGGAGCAGGTGATCGAAAAAGCATGAACCCAACATAGCAGACGTTATTACAGGACTCAAAGCCATTTATCTCTCCGAACCCTCTTTAGGTAATGTTTTTCGAAAGCACTGAAAAGTTATCTGTACTACGATTAGTACTACAGATAGTAGTCTTAATGTAGTGTAATTGTAGTGAAAAGATAGTACCATAGGGTCAGTGTCTGTTTCACAAAATGAGGGCTTCTTGTCTTTTGAAAAAGAAGAATTGATTTGTTTGGTCGGATACGGAGCAGACTAGGGGGCGAGCCTCAATAAATTAAGAAGCAGTGGAGCCCACAGGGAAAATGTGTGTGAGCCCCGACTGATACCCCTATCCTAGCATGACTACAGACTAGGATCTCGAGTTGATACTTTCTTACCTACCCAAAAGGAAAAACCTGCCAGGCCGAAAAACATGAGTCTTTCATACCAGGAAAGATCCTTATCCAAGGCCCCTTCGCCAGCGAGAACACCCCCTAAACCATAAAACATCGATTGAGCTAGCTGCTCCCCTTCCTCTCGAGTAAGTAGCGGCACATTGGAAGGATTCACTGGATTGATAGTATTAGCACTAGATTGAGGAAAAGAAGCTGGAGACTGGATTTTAATTGGAGATACTTCAAGAGACTTTGGTACTATTACCTCTTGCTGAGCCTTCCTCTTTTCCGATAGCTTGTTTCTGGTAATCTTGGAGTGACAATTTGCGCATAGAGCTACTGTATGGTTAGGGTACTGTTCTTTATCCGGATGGTGCTCTTCTAGCTTTTTAGGATCATTCTCACCACACATCTTACAGAATTTAGAAAGGTTCTTTCCCTTGGTCAGCTGAGAGATAGTCGAGGGTGAGACACCTCGTTTTGTCCTGATCTCTTCATAGGTCAGCCCGTTTCTCTTATCCTCAATGACCTTGAGCTTTAGTTTTTCCATATGCTTCTTTCTTCGCCTCATTTCTAATCCTCCTTATATGATTGTTGCTTTTTTGGTCCTTGGAGAGATTGATGGTGGGGCCCTTTATGACTATTTCGGGATGGTTCGAGTTATGTAGGCTTCGGGGAGCCAACGTGTACGAACGGAGGCAAAAGCCTCTGCTCTTTGTTTATTTAAGGGCTTTCTGTCTGGTTCTAACCTCAAGTATTCTTCCTCCAAAGCAGGGTACCGTTTTGCAATTGGTTGTAGCCATTCGTTCGCTTGAATACTGAGTTTTCCGTCTTTTATGGTTGGGTTCTGACCTAATGCCATTAGTATTTCTTTCCTGGTTTCTAAATCTCCTAACATAAATGCTTTACGCGCATAAGTGGCAAAATTGAAGGTTCTTTCCGTCAGTTCTAGCCATCTTTCAGCTCTGGCCTCGGTTTCTCTTAATCTTTCTTTCAATCGATTGATTTTACTTTGAAGGTCATTTCGTTCCCTGAGAAAGGTTTCGTCGTGTATGAAATCTCGGTATCGCATCTTAGTCAGATTATCTAATTGTTTTTGTGTCTCTACCAGAGTTTGGTGTCGCATTTCATAAATGCTGCTCCTGTCTTTAATCTCTCTATCATTTGATTGATTTAGGACTTCCAAGGCCCAGTCTCTGAATTCTGGAAGAATTGTGTATTTTTCCAATTCCTTTTCAATTTGCAGGCTCAAAGCTTCCTCTCTAATTACCTTTCGCTGCGAGCAGTTAATCGTTTTCTTCCTTCTGGTGCAGTGATAATAAGCATGTTCTCTTATTTCACCGGATTTGAGGAGTTTTTTCTTGGTTTCAGCAGTAACTAAACAGCCACATTCTCCGCAACGGATAAAGCCCGTGAAAGCAAATTTGTGTTTTTTGGGTCTTGGTTTGCCTTTTCTTCCAAGAAGCATTTGAACACGGTCATACTCTTCAAGGGTAATCATTGGCTCGTGTTTTCCTTCGTATCGCCTGCCGTTGTATCCAATAATTCCTGCATAGAATTGGTTTGTAAATATTTTGTATATGCCGCTTCTTGATAATTCATTCCCACCAATTCTTTTGAATCTCCGTGTTCTAAAACCCCAATCACTGTTAGCAATCTCTAAGATTCTTGGTGGGGTAATATTTCCAGTGAGCATTAAATCCCACATTCTTCTGACCAGATTGAAACGCTCTGGGTCTCTAATAATTGTCTTTTCTTCTTTGTCATTCAAATAACCAAGGGGAGCAAGATTTGGTAGCCAGCCCTTTTCCAATTTATTGTCAACGCCTCTTTTAGTATTCCTCCTTAGCTCTATAATATATTGGTTTGCTATTCCGCTCTCAATGCTAAACAGCAACGCATTGTCGCCGGGGAGATATTCCCTGTCTATTGTCTGGATTGATTTAAGAATACCTTGTTGGAGTAGCCATTGAAGCTTGCCGCTATCTATCGGATTGCGAGATAGTCGGTTGATCTGCCAACATAAAATCCCGTCGGCTTCGCTACTCTCAATTCGCTGTATCATTTCATCAAAGAGAGGACGGTTATTTGGTTTCTTAGCTGATTTTGCTTCTGTGTAGGTTTGCTTAATGTCTAAATTCAAGTCTCTCGCAATTTGTCTTAAACGATTAACTTGGCTTTCAATAGATTGAACCTGCCGGTCTTCGCTTTCCGAAGATTTCCTGGCATACACGAAGTATTTGATTTTGGGTGCGTTTTGTCTCATAGTCTAGTTGTCAAGCAAATTCTGCTCAACCATTCCCTTATACATCCTTTTTCGGTACTCAAGATCCAGGCATTGCCGACAGCCTATTTGATCAGTAAGGGGATGCTTCAGTAATACCCCGACACGTCTTTCACATAGAGGGCACTTAAACCAGAATCTAGTCCCATTATAGCAGGTCTTTGAAGTGGTCAATTCAATTCTTGTTCCCAGTGCTTCCAGCTCAGAGGCTAGAATTAGCTCTTTAAGTTTGTTGCGGTAGGATTTCAGGAAATGTTCGATTCGAATTTTCTGACACTCTTCCACCAGATATTTCTTTCCTAAATCATTGGGTTTCAACGTTTTTCTCTTCCCCAAAGCTATCGTTGCTAGAAGGATTTACATTTAACTGTTGGTTTTGAGCAACAAAAGCCGCCTTAGTCCTTACATTTATTTCCAAGGAAGGTGCTTTGATCTGTTTGAGAGTGGTTAGAGCAGTAACGAACTGTCTATTGGCTCGGTCTAATTCCTTACTTAACATTGAGTAGAAGCCATTTCTTTCATGGCTGAACCAATCTGTTTTCCGGCAAGCCTGTAATGAACGGGAATATTCGAGTATCCTCGCATAGGCACTCACTACGGTTTGAGCCAACGCTTTCTCGCTGGGAGTCTGGCAATTATACTCTCGGACAAGTCCGCGAGCAAACTTTATGACTAATGGTCTGTATCTTTGGTCAACCGTTTCTGCCAAGGGATAGTGGTTATCTAGTCCACAAATAGTAAGAGCTTTAACGACAGTTTCGTTGGTTTTCTCACAGTCTTTCTTGCTAACTTTGCCAGCTTTAATCCTCGGCAATAAATCCTCCCTTAGTTCTTGCATTATCCAATTAGGCTCTGCATCTACACGCACTATCTTATTCATAAAATCCTCGGCTTCCTCAGGAGTCATTTTCTCAATGATACCTCTGTCTTCTTTTTCAGTCAAATTCCGCTTTTTACGCATTTCTTTGTTTTTTCTCTTTTTTGTGGCCATAGTCTTGCATTATTTACCCCACCCCTCAACTCACTATTCTTTCACTCTCATTTTCCATTTAATGTTCTTATGGTTTCTAATGATTCCTGTTGCCTTTCTTGGGGTGAGGCGTCAAACATAATACGGAGCAGGCGATGCTTCGCTTTCTAAAACCAAATCTCAGCGCGTGTCAATCTGGTTTTGGAGAGACTACAGCCGTATAGAGCCTTTATACTAGCGACCACCTGCTCCCAAGGCCTCCTTTCGTTGACTCTAACTTAACAAGTGGTACTATTAATGAGAGCAGTTCATTAAAACCACATGGTTAAAAAGCCCCCTTCCAAAGAATCATCTGTCCTAATAAAGGAACTATGATCTACTACTTGAGAATCTTGGGGTACAGAAATTATCGCTATCAACCATGCCGGAGAAACAAATGAGTATTAGTCTGGTGTACCATCTGTTAAAGCTCCTCAGGAATCAGTGGTTGACAAAAGAGGAATTAGAACAGATACAACAAAGGAAGCTAGAGAAAATCATCAAACATGCCTATGAGAAAGTTAGTTATTATCGCCAGTTATTTGACTCTACAGGCATAAAGCCTGAGGATATTAGAAGTAGGGAGGATCTTCAATACATTCCCATTACCTCCAGAACACGAATCCAGAGTCTTACCACCAAGGAGATAGTTGCCCAAGGGGTCAGGCTATCTAACTGTCATCGTATAATAACCAGTGGCTCAACCGGTATACCTCTAGAAGCAATAAAGACTGAGAAAGAATACCAACTATCTAACCTGGTAACAATACGGAGTTTCCTCGCCAACGGATATCGCCTGTTGGATAGGCGAGTTGTCATTGAAAACCCAATAAATATAGGCAGATATTGGTTTCAATACCTGGGTATCCTACGGCAACACTGCATTTCTTGTCATGATAATGTAGATAGTCAGATTAGACAATTGAGACAGATAAGGCCTGGTTTTATTTGGGCTTATCCATCACGCCTTCGGCGCATTGCCGAGGAAATGAGAAAGCGAAACATAGAAGATATCTCTCCCAGAGTAGTTTTTACCGATGGTGAAGTTCTCGATTCACAAACTCGACAGATTATTCAAATGCCAAAACCAAGGATATATCATCCGTATCCTCTCATCGTCAATACGACGTATTGCTGAAGAGCCCAGTCTCGGAAATCTGGACGCTGGGTTCTGTTAGGGGCATCAAACAGTCTTTTAGGGTAGAATATTGTGACACTCCTCATATCGAAAGAGAGGAGAAAAAGGGAATACAAAGCATACCTAAGGAAGGACGTTACGATGTCTACTCGACAAGAATATAAAAGATTGCCTAATGTTAAGTTTCCTCTGATTGCCTGTCTGTTTGGGCTTAGGCCTTCATAAGAGCCCAGTCCAAACAGGAAAAAAGGGAGAGGGAAAAAGGGGAAAAACATGAAAATTCCACTACCCCTTAATACGAGAGGGCCTTCAAAGGTCTTGAATTTTTGACATTACAGCTTAATGGGAGAAGGAGGAGGAATATGTTTAAGGATTTCAAAGAGTTTGCCATACGGGGAAACGTGGTTGACATGGCTGTAGGTATTGTTATTGGTGCAGCCTTTGGCTCCGTCGTGACGTCATTGGTCTCGGATATCATCATGCCACCTATCGGGCTCATCTTGGGTAACGTTGATTCCACCAACCTTTTCATTCTACTCAAAGGAGGTGAAGTCCCGGGACCCTATGCTTCTTTAGCTGATGCAAAGGCTGCTAATGCGGTCACGGTCAATTACGGTGTATTCATCAATACCATTCTGAGCTTGCTTATAGTCGCTTTTGCTGTGTTTCTGCTAGTTCGTAGCATCAATAGAATGCGTCAGCAGAAGGAAGATCCACTACCCAAGCCGACAACAAAAACGTGTCCCTACTGTTTCTCCGCTATTGGTATTAACGCCACTCGTTGTGCTTATTGCACCTCGGAGTTGAAGAGTGAATCGGGTTAGTCATGCTTCAGCTGGGTTCGGTAAAGATTCTCGTTAGCTTAAGAGCAAGATTGCCGGTTAGATTCCTTACGCTCTCTAGTGCCTTTACTCAGGGAAAAATCGTGGTGGAAAAGCCGCTCAGGATACGGAGGATTTTATGAAGATTGCGAGAAGAAAAGTAGTTGTTCTTACCCTGTTAATAATTATCTCTGGAGCATTGTGGTTTCTGCATTCTCTCTATCCAAATCTATATCTACAAAAGATCGGCTCCACAGCAATCACTTTGACTGTGCTCTATCTTGTCTTCCGGTTTATCCTAGAACAGATGATTGTTGCCCGCTTAAAGGCAGCAAAGACCCGGTACGCATTAAGGAAGGTATTCACCATTCTGTACGGGCTGATTTTCTTCGCTGTGGCGACAGCAATTTGGCTAGAGAACATGCAGGCCCTTTCCGTTGCCTATGGCCTTCTTGGCGCCGGCATGGCCATCGCGCTACAGGATTTGGTCAAGAACTTTGCCGGGGGAATCATTCTATTGTTGGGTAGGATCTACCGCGTGGGAGACCGGATTGAGGCCGACGGGAAGTACGGAGATGTGATGGACATCGGAATCCTTTATACTACTCTCTTTGAACTGAGGCAGTGGATCGCCGGAGACCAACCAACAGGAAGACTCACCGTGATACCCAATGGATACGTACTATCTGGTTCTTTACATAACTATACCAAAGACCATAGTTTTGTCTGGGACGAGATTTCTGTACCCATCACCTATGATAGTGATTGGAAAGAGGCTGCAAAGAAGATTCTCGGCATTGTTGACAAGCAAACACGGAATACAACCAAACAGGCAGAAGACGAAATAAAGAAAATAGAGGAAAAATATTATCTATCAAGAAAGATAATAGAACCTGCGATTTTCATGACTCTAACCGACAACTGGATTACCTTTAATATCCGATATGTAACAGACGTGAGAGAAAGAAGAGTAACTCACAGTAGACTGACGCAAAACATTCTGGACGAAATTCAAAAATCTGATGCGATTCGCATTGGTTCAGAAACAATTGATATCACAACATTTCCTGAGCTTACGATAAAAGAAAAGAACAAGACTCCAGACGCTGGCTTAAAATAACTACCAGAACGTAGAATGGGGATGCATGACCTAGCCAAGGTTCAAGAAATGCAACAACAGGGTGTGGTCAGATCATAACCCCCAGAATTGAAAGATGACATGCTGCACAGATGGGGTTGGCCTCTGGTCCTGGCAACATTCTCATTAAGGATGACTTTCTGGTATGTCTCAGCGAGTGGCCTGAGGTTTCCCGAAAAGGAGGAGTTCCAATGAAAGAAGAACAACGAACATTATCGGTCAAGAACGTATTGATGCTCTTCACATTGCTTTTTGCCTTGTTTCTGTCCCAGCTCCTTTACTCGCTGACATATCAGGGCCCTTTGGTCATCCCAGCTGCTACACGATGATCAAGAAGAAACACTCACTTGATATCAGCTATGCTGAGGCAGAAGAAGGATTAAGAGATCTTCTTTCCCTTTTTCAGATAATCTATCGGCCTATGAACAACTTTGACAGAAATGATTCTTCTCAATATAATCAGGATGGTGAAACGAATGAAAAAAGATAAATATTTTATCTACTGTAGAAAATCATAGGAAGGCGAAGATAGACAAGTTTTGAGTATCTGACCTGGTCCCGTTAATAGTACTACTTGGCAAGGTAGAGTCAGCGGAACGATGACCTTGAGAACAGGTGGCCGGTAATTCAACGTACTATACGGCCGTGACTCTCCAAAACCAGATTAACAAATGCTGAGATTTGTGATTAGAAGGTGGTACATTCTCTATCGTATCATGCCTAAGGCTTCGTAACAAATAGATTAGCAGGAGTTATCAAAAAGACACACGAAAATCTCATTGGAAAGTAGAATTAGAGATATAGTGAGTTGAGGGGTAGGGTAAAATCTTATAGGCTAAGCTTACGGGCTTAAATCTGGTATGTAAATATACTCCATTTGTCGTTGAATTATGGTTCTAACGTTGTCCACGGTGCGGACCCGTAGAGGACTCGAACTACTTTGTTCCCGTTCCCTCCTCATAACAGTTTACATAGACCTTCGCGATCAATCTCGCTCTTGCCCGCAATCGGTTGCCTCTCACAGGATTCTGGTATCCAGATACTGTCCGTCAACAAGCCAAATCTGGGGTACAATCAGGCAAATGGGAGGGAACCGAGAATCCTTGGGCCTATTGAATCTTTCTATTAGGGACTAACTTTGGACTTGGAGTGCACTGCGTCTGCTGAGCGTTGAATTCCTTTGTTCTGTCATCGTCTTACCACGTCTGAAGTAGCTATGGACTGTGTGAGTTAGGTTGGGCTGGAAAGTCATATCCAGGTATCTCTATCTCATCTGTTGTGGTCTGGAAAAAAGTTCTAACTTCGTTCTGTCCCCGCCCCGGAGCCAGTACTTCACGGTGCTTCCCGGGAAAGCTTCCAGCGCCCGGTGGGAGACTACGGGCGTAACACCCAGTCTGATGCCGTCCACGGAATGTGTGAAGAAGGGTTATCAGCTTTCTAGGAAGGCTATTGCAATGAAGATGGGTAGCTTCTCTCAAACGGTGACGGAGGCACGTGTTGCCTCAAGTCCTGTGAAATCACCCTCTTGAGGTGTCGTCCAAAAGAGGAACCAAGAGAGGTAAGCGTGTTTCCCGTGGTACCGTCTAAGGGTACGAATACATTTGCCTTATGTGGAGAATTGGATACACTCGTAGGCGCGAGAAGATCGTCCAGGGACAAAGATCGGCGTACTTCGATGTCAGATGAGATGACCGTGAATCGCTCTAGGGTAGAGTGAATAGGATGTTGTGTTCGGATGGTGAAATGATGCCGGAAGAGAAAAACCTTAAGACTGAGGTAGTGTGTGCTTTTCAAAAGACTGTCTACCAGCACTACCGGAGGAACGCCCGTAAGCTTCCCTGGCGCGAAACGCACGATCCATATCAGATCCTCATTTCCGAAATCATGTTGCAGCAGACCCAGGTACAGAGGGTCATGAGGAAATATGGACAGTTCATTACTGTCTTTCCAGGTTTTTCTTCCCTCGCCCAAGCACGCCTTCACAAGATACTGAGGGTATGGCAGGGATTGGGGTACAACCGACGTGCACTCCAACTGAAACAAATTGCCGAGATCGTGGTTAGCACCTACCAAGGCAACCTTCCCCGTAGCCTGGAAGCATTGGCAAGGCTTCCGGGAATTGGAAGGACGAGCGCATCGGCCATCCTAACATTCGCCTTCAATGAACCCACTGTCTTTATTGAGACCAATATCCGAGCGGCCTTCATTCATTTCTTCTTTCAAGATAGAACAGACATCAAAGATAAAGAAATCTACCCTCTGGTAGTGACGACCCTCGACAGATCCAATCCACGAACCTGGTACTATGCCCTCATGGATTATGGAGCCATGGTCAAGAGGAGGTACCGGAATCCGGGTCGAAAAAGTGCTCATTATCAAAGGGAGTCTCCTTTTCAAGGTTCTAATCGACAGATTCGAGGGATGATCCTGAGAGTGCTGCTTGAAGAGCCAGAGATTTCCCTTTTGGAGCTCGTCCAGAAGCTCAAGACGAATCGAGAGCAGCTGGAAAGGGCCATCTCCGGGCTCCAAAAAGAGGGTCTCATTGAAAACAGAGGAAGGGGTCTCGCCATAGGGTAAGAAATGATGGTGTGGGATCTCGGATGAGGGAGGCTCATAAGGCAGGTACAACGTTCGAGCAAGAGGAGGTGTGGCATGAAAGGCATGAGATTACTGGAAATTTCCAAGCTCCTGGTGAGTGTAACCATTTGTCAGGTGGGGGGTGCACTTGGCTCATTTTTCACAAGGCCTTCGATTCCAACCTGGTACGCCACTCTCAAGAAGCCATGGTTCACCCCACCCAATTGGGTATTTGCCCCAGTCTGGCTCACCTTGTTTCTTCTCATGGGAATAGCAGTCTTTCTGGTGTGGCGTCAGAGGTTGAGGAATCAGAAGGTCAAAGTGGCACTGGCAGTCTTCACAGTCCAACTAATTCTGAACGTAGTGTGGTCAGCAGTCTTCTTTGGATTCAGGTCACCCCTTGCTGGTCTTGTTGTGATTATCATTCTCTGGGTTGCGATATTGCTAACTCTTCTTCAGTTCTTCAAGGTATCACGGCTTGCCGGCTTTTTGCTCCTACCATACATTGGATGGGTAAGTATCGCAGCTAGCTTAAACACTTCGATACTGATCTTGAATCCTTAAAGCGAACGGCGGATTGGGAGTATTCGGCTGGCCTTTGTACTGAAGCTCTGTCCTTTTTCAAATCCCCCTTTTCCGTAGGGCGCGCTTTGTGAGAAGCACAACCGCAACGACTATTCCCACGACAATTCCGATGCCAATGAGGAGAAAGAGGCCCACGAGGTTGAAGTAGCCGGTCCAGAGAGACCTCTCAAAGAACTCAGCCTTGAGTTTGGGAAGAACAAACAGGGTCTGCACCATCTCACTGAGCGGGAACTCTTCTCGCTCTCCCACCGCCAGAACGTACTTTCCCTCATTGTCAGGACTGAGGACCTTGAGAGTGTAGGTTCCCTCACTCACCTGAACTCCCTCTGGAAGTTCTTCCTCGGGGGGATTACTTCGAAGCTCTGGTCCTTCCCAGTACCAATCTCCTCCGAAGGGCTCGTACCAGCGGGTCCACTGGTGCTCCATGCCATTGAGGAGGATGTGCATCTCCTCTTCTTCGTGTTCCGGTCCTTCCTCAGCGTGCACATGTTCCTTGGTGATCTCTACCGAGACATCTTTGTCAATTCCTTCGAGATCCGGAACGAGAATCCCCACGTAGAGCTTGAAGGCATCTTCCGATTCAATCCGGTAGTAGGCAGGTTCCCCTTTGAGCTCACCGTAGAACGCCTGAGATACCTCAGGATTCTCTACCTCGGTGATACCTTCTCCTTTAGCGATGCGTGGTTGGTGGCACCAGGCCCTGCCTACCACAAGGAAAAGACACACCGGAACCACAAGAAAGACTGCTTTCTTCATTGGGGTATACTTCTCCCGAGCCCGGTCTCCGGGGCGAAGTGTACGCTGCGCCAGTCAATCCGCACAAAGACCGTCGTCTCTCTATATGATACCCTCGGAGCCGAAAAACGCAAGAGGAAAAGCACTCGCCACTTAGAAGGTAGAGAACTACCGAACCGATGCCTCGGGAGATGGGTAACAAAGGTGGCATCATCTACCGTAACTTCATTCATCCCCTCGGCAGCTTCGGCAGCTAAACCAGTGGTAAGCTCTTCTGTCATTTTAGGCTTAGGTCTTCTTCTAATGAAAGTCTCTTTCATTCCTATTACCTTGCTAAACTCTCCAACAAGATACCTAGTCAGATCTATGATATGGGAATTCAAATCTCCATGAGCCCCAGAACCCGCCAAATCTTTTCTCAGTTTCCAGATTACGGGAAAATTAGGGTTAGTGATCCAGTCCTGCAGGTAGACAGCCCGAAAGTGACGGATTTCCCCCAACCTGCCCTCATCGATAAATCCTTTGGCAAGAGCGACAGCAGGGACCTTACGATAATTAAAGCAGACCATATGCTTTACACCAGCATCTTCCTTGTCTGTTGGTTCTTAGCTGGTATCATACTGGTGGGAGGATCCCTGTGTTGACTGTGAGTGAGTACAAAAGGTCGGAAGCAAAGTATGAGAACATCCTGAGGGCGAGATACTATGTCGCCGTTGTGGGCTTGTCGGCTGCTTTGTTCTTCTTTTTGACTTGCACCCAGGAGGCATATGGAGGAACTGGTGCTAGATTCAGCACGGCCACAGGATCCGCACAGACAGTGGTCAAGGAAGCGAGAGGAGATAACGAAGTTCGCGTTGCAGCCAAATCAGCAATCGTTGTGGACTATGACACGGGGAATGTTCTATGGAAAAAGAACCCGGATAAGCTCATGTATCCTGCGAGCACCAAAGACGGGGTAGAGTCCGATGCTCTCCGGCTCATAGAATGGGTCGGCACTCGCTCTCCCACTCTCTCTCCAGCCTAGTCCTACGAACCGACCACAGTATCAACTGAGAAACTCTGGTGAGTGACTTATCCTCAACATCCAATGTGGAGCAAGAGCCGCCGTAGTTGTGGCAGCCCTGCTCCAGCAACTCGCCCCCCAATCTGAGCATGATTCCATTTGTTCGGGCGCAAACCTCACCTGGAACGTATGCGTGAACTCTAGGTGACGCTCACAGGCACCACGCGGAGTCTGATCGGGGAAGAAAGAAGAGAAGAGTGGGGGGTAGATTCTGGTCAGGCTCGGAGATCGTAGACCGGGATAGGGGTTTCTTCCTCGACACTCTCCATCAGTATTCTAACAGCGTCCCATCCCCGGACGGCTCTCCTGTAGACACCAGGTGCCAGAGGGTGTCGCCTCCTTCCGGTTCTTCTCACACCTTCGTTCCACCCCTCCATGGATCTTGCCAATCAGACAGTCCTTTTGCTATACGCACTAGCCTCATCAATACAGTTGACGACCCCTTGTGTCTCCTGTATGATTTGATCAATACCCACCAAGGACAATATGTCAACACAATCGTTGAAAAGACATACTATAAACTGTCAAGTTAGAACTTGTTCTTTCTCAAGTTGAAAGAAAATCCGTTGGGGATCATACTCTGCTTCCTATTTGAGCATACTGTACATGATGAAGATAATCTTTTTACCTACACAGATGAGAGCTTGTTTACTCTCTTTTCCTTCGGATATCTTCCTGTGGTAAAGGGATCGGAGGTAAGGGTTATGTTTCAAGGAGGCTACCGCAGCCATATACAATGAGGCTCTTAAGGCAGAGGGGCCCTTTTTGGACATCTTAGGATGAAGATTCTTGCTATCCCCCGATTCTGATATCTTAGGATGCCATCCAATAAAGCCAATAAGCTTACTAGCTGAGGAGAACCTACTCACATCATCACCTACTTCTCCTCTGGATGAGCAGCTACAGTCTTAGGGCCAACTCCGGGGATACAGAGAAGCCTCTTTTGAGGTGAGGAAGGTTCATTAGAGGATAGAATCTCATCAATTTTGTCTTCAATCTCTTTGATCTTATTCTCTAGAGACTGAATCTCGTCAATGAGGATTCTTAAGGCCATTCCTCGCACCTCAGAAGCTTTAAGGAGAGTATATGGACTCTTTAGCTGCCTGAATGAGCTTCTTAAGCCCGCTCAAAGGAGTAGTTATTACCCTGGATTCTCCTCACCCATCTTCACCAGGTTAGTTTTCTTTGCTCGGGCCATGTCCACTGCTGTGGGGTATCTCAAAAGAATCATGGAAGAGACTTTCAAGAATGGACTCTTAATGAAATTGGTATATTCAGGAAATACTAAATTCAGAAGACTATAGGCCTTTCTCAGATAGTTTTTCTTATCCTTTTGAAGGTGATGACACAGTCTTACCAGCTCCCTGAGAACTTGAACTTCATCTTCACAGAACAAGAGGAAGCTAAGGCTTCTTTTGAGCGAAGGAGTCCAGCTATTACCAGGGAGTCAACCTTATCGGTCTTTGCCTTTTTAGAAAGCACCTGATGATATTTTCTCGTCTGATAGGGATTGAGGGAAGAGATTTTCTCTACCAGTTTCTCCATGCCTCGACGAGTAGAAGGACAAGTGAGGGGCTTGGTGATAGCTTCACCTTCTTCATCCAGGATGGAGAAGGTGAAGGACTTCTTTGAAATATCAATACCTAGGTAATACATAAACACCTTCTTGAGAGTTTTTGCTTTGAGAGAGAACAGGCTTCCTTATCCTTATCGAGTACATAGCCTGGGGTTCTCGATAAACGATGCCTTATTTTAGGCTCGTAGCATACTAAATAAATGTTTACACTCGAAGAGATAAAGGAAGGGGCTTATCTATAGGCAAATGGTCCACTTTTATGAAAAGAGGCCATAAGGAGGAAGCAAGCCCTCTTCCTGTTTTCTCCAAAAGCGTTTTTTAAAAGAACTAATTAAACCTTAATCTTGGAAGTATAGGAAGTCAAATAACAGTCTTCACCCACAGTGAAGATTATACCAGGAGGTCTACAATGGAAGAAAAAAAGAAGATCCTTACCGGCAATTTTGGCGCACCCGTCGACAACGATCAAAACACCATGACCGCTGGGAGCCCAGGGCCCGCACTCCTCCAGGATGTTCATCTTGTCGAGAAGCTCTCTCACTTTGACCGCGAACGCATTCCCGAACGTGTCGTACATGCCAAGGGAGCAGGGGCTGGTGGGTTTTTCGAGGTTACCCACGATGTGACAGGGTACACCAAAGGCAAATTCCTCTCTGAAGTGGGCAGGCGCACCGAGGTCTTCGTACGCTTCTCTACTGTGGGTGGGGAGAAGGGATCAGCCGACGCTGAACGCGACCCGCGGGGTTTCGCCGTCAAGTTCTATACGGAGGAGGGAAACTATGATTTTGTGGGGAATAACACCCCGGTCTTCTTCATCCGGGACCCGCTGAAGTTTCCTGACTTCATCCATACCCAGAAGCGTAACCCAGCTACTAACCTTAAGGATCCAGACATGTTCTGGGATTTCCTCTCGCTCACCCCAGAGTCAGTTCACCAGGTGACTATACTTTTCTCTGACCGGGGTACACCTAAGAGCTACCGCCACATGAATGGCTACAGCGGACATACCTTCATGTGGTACAACGGGAGGGGTGAGTGTTTCTGGGTGAAGATACACTTCAAAACCGAGCAGGAGATTCAAAACTTCACCCGCGAGGAAGCTCGGCGCATGTGTGGGCAGGATCCTGATCATGCTACTCGGGACTTGCACGAAGCGATCGAGCGGCGCGAGTATCCAGCCTGGAAGGTTTACGTCCAGATCATGACCCCGGAAGAGGTCGAAAAATACCGCTTCGACTCCTTCGACATCACCAAGGTCTGGCCTCATGGCGATGCACCACTCAAACCGGTTGGTCGCGTGGTCCTGGACCGTAACCCCGAGAACTACTTCGCCGAAGTTGAGCAGGCCGCCTTCTCGCCCGGCAACCTTGTACCAGGGATGGCCCCTTCACCGGACAAGATGCTGCAAGGGCGTATCTTCAGCTATCCTGATACGCATCGGCACCGCCTAGGGCCCAACTACCACCTACTTCCGGTGAACTCAGCCAAGGGAGTCAAGGTGAACAACTACCAACGCGACGGATTCATGCGGTGTGATGATAATGCCGGACCCAGCCCAAACTACTACCCGAACACCTTTGGCGGTCCGACCCCTTGCCCCGAAGCAGCCTACCCAGCACTTAAGGTCTCCGGGAAGGCTGCACGTCAGCGCTACTCTCATCCGAATGATGATTTCGTCCAACCCGGGGAGCTATACCGCAGGGTAATGAGCGAGGAAGATCGAGGCCATCTCATTGGTAATATCGTTGATCACTTGGGCGGTGCCAAAAAGCGAATCCAACTTCGCCAGACAGCCCTCTTCTACAAAGTGGATACAGACTACGGCAGCCGTGTGGCCGAAGGGCTTGGACTGGATCTGGAGAAGGCTAAACGTGTTGCCGGGATGACGCAGGAGGAACGGGTCAAGGCAACGTCAGAGTAGACTCCCGTTGAGGAGAACCGATTGGGATCCGTGTGGCGGTGGAAACGAATTCGCGCCGTGGTTTCTCGATGAGACTACGTTTTTGCTAGTTACGCCCTCAGCTGCTCATTGAGACAAAGGCTCCGAAAACCGTCCTCTTTGGGGGTTCGCTCAGAAGATCAGCTCCTTTGGCATACGAACATTCCATCCGGTTTCCCCCACTACCCATACCACCATGTGCGGGGTGAGTATTCATTCCCCAATCCTATTCGCTCTTTGGATGGAGATTACAGTTGTGGTCCACAATATGTCGGCGGACTAAACAATGATCGAGTGCCTCCTGGGGGCTTCTTTCCAGTGGGAGAAGTGGATTGGAGCAAGACTAGAGATTACTCACCAATCATACGAGAAAGGCCATGCAATGCTGAAAACAACTCGAGCGCCTCATCACTGAATAGAAGGTTGCGAAAATTGGTCTAAGGAGGGAAGTCAGCGACTGGGATGTTCTCCTGGAAGGGATTTTGGAGCCGTAACGATGGGTGATTGACAGTACCTCGGCATTACTTTCATGTTTCTTCGAAGACAGGAATCAAGAGTTTTTGCATAAGTGGCACGTCCCGGGACAACGGGTGAGAAAGAAATCTGGTAGCTTAGTTGCTATGAGGACAAGTAGCCAGGGACGAGGTTGGGACAGCTCGGCCCACAGAAATGATACATCAAGTAGATTGATTCGACGGGTATGGATTGGTGCGGGGACTCTTTTTGTGGGACTTGGAACGGTGGGAATATTCCTCCCTCTTTTACCTACTACTCCTTTTCTCTTGCTTGCTGCCGCATGTTACGCCAGAGGTTCTAAGAGGTTCTACAATTGGCTCGTCAGCAACAGATGGTTTGGTAGTTACATTAGGAATTACCGAGAAAAAAAAGCCCTCCCCTTGAGAATGAAGGTACTATCCATTGTCCTTCTGTGGGCAACAATAGGATATTCAGCTGTTTTTGTAGCTGGCACTCCTTTGGTTAGAGCTCTTTTGATTGGCATAGCTATTGGCGTGACTATCCACATCACTTTGATTCGCACCCTACATCGTTGAAAAAAATCTTCCCACCAGAAGTTTCCAACCAGATTCACCGGGGCCGACGATCTATGAATCAGGGTGTTTCTCTCACCCATTTTTGGGTGTTACGGTCGACCGTTGACTGGAATCGGGATCTCTACCTCAGCACTCTCCAAAAAGCTCTCGTCTATAAGCTATCAAGCTCCTGAGCTTCGATCTTTGGAAATCAATCTTCTCTTCGTAAACTTGCTCACCAGAAGAAAGCTTATCAGAACTTTGCTTTCCCTAGCCCAACAAAGAGCATCTATGACGCTAGGAGCTCTAGAGGAAACGCAGAAAATTAGCTCGTGGGTGGATTGCGGTCAAGGTGGAACGCTGTAGGAGGGAATCTCAGCAACCTCCTCAGCAGAGGAGAAAAAAGTTCGAACATCGTCCCGTCCCCGGAGGATAAAGGATCAATAACCACGCTGCTCTTCTAAGTTTCATAAGCAGTTCCTTTTACTGCTGCCAGGGAATTGTCGTCTTCTGTCTGAAAGTATGTCATCCACCTCCTATTAGTTGAGAATCTTTGAAATTCAACCTGGTTTGAGATCGTGCTGAAAGGCGAGATTTTTTAATGGAGATCTCTGTAACGCGGTATTATGGAAAATTACGGGAAGTTGTTCAAAATTCACTCATATCATCCCTAGATTTTCTTTTCGGGCGAGCCTTCTGATTCTTCTGGGAGCTGCAATCCACAAAAGGGTAAAAGCTACACAGGTTACCAGGATGGCCGCTATTAAGGCTATAGAATAATTCTTTGTGGTATCAAATACAAATCCCCCGCACCAGGCTCCTATAACACCTCCTAGCCCGTAGCCTAACGAGAGAAAACCATTAATAGAACCGAAATATCTTCCCTGGAACATGTCAGCCGATGCTGCCCCCAGGACAGGTCCGCTAATTCCCGTCCCCAGACCAAAGGAAACTACGTACAAATAGGATATCCAGCTAGCATGACTCTGTTCAAGAACGAGGAGCATGAAAAGACCCAGAATTGATAAGTCCGCATAGCTTTTCTTAGACTCCAGTCGGTACTGGTCCATTCTTCATCCACCACCATCGGTCCCTTTCGACGACGAGAAGATACCTTCGCCTTTTCCAAAGGATGAGTCCCATCCGGAAAAAGACCTACATCTTCCGGCCTGTGGCGTGAGAAAAGAGCAATCAGGGGCAATAGGATGACTGCTATGAGGATGCCGAGTAAGATGAAGGACATACGCCACCCAAATTTGCTGACAAAATATTGGACCAGAGAAACGGTAAGAAAGGACAACCCGAATCCTGAGGTAAATATTCCAAAGGCCATGCCTCTTCTCCTGACAAACCAGTGGGGTAATACAGCGGCATTAACGGGATATCCTATCAAGGCCGTACCAATAGCAACTACTAGACCAAGCAAGAGATAAAGATGCACTATTGTATTGACCAGGCTGCATGATGCAATGGTCAAGGCCAGAATAGTCGCACCTGTTAAAAGAACCTTCTTGGGTCCGAATCTATCTACCAAGGCTCCAGCAAAAGGAGCAGCTATCCCGTATACAACCACGTTGACGGAGAAAACACCTGCAGTACTTGCTCTACTCCATCCGAATTCATCCAAAATCACCACATAGAAAACTGAAAACGAATTACGGGCCCCATAGGCTATAGCCATGGCAGCAAAGGATATAGACAAGATAATCCATCCATAAAAGAATAGAGGTTTTTTGCTCATATCCCGATATATTAAAGGAAAAAACCGGTAGAGGCAACCAGAGTAATTACTTTCGAATAGTCTGTCCTCTTCTACACTGAATGTTGACAACCACCCGAAAGCCGGTCATCTCGAACCGAAGGAAACCCACGTGCCCAACCAACACAAAAGACAACCACGCTGCGGTAGTGAGCGGCGCTCACGTGCATGCCGGGAATATGCGGGACTAGCCGTTCATACGCCCGTGGATTTTCCTACCAGGAATTTGGTCCCTCGGGGAAAGATCCACCACCTTAAATATTAATTTAGCTTAGGTCGCTTTCCTATCCAGGAAGAGTTTGTCGAAAAAGGATAAACCCAACATAGCGGATATTATTACAAGACTCAAAGCCATTTATCTCTGCGAACCCTCTTTAGGTAATGTTTTTCGAAAGCACTGAAAAGTTATCTGTACTACGATTAGTACTACAGATAGTAGTCTTAATGTAGTGTAATTGTAGTGAAAAGATAGTCCCGTGGGGTCAGTGTCTGTTATACACAATGAGGGCTTCTTGTCTTTTGAAAAAGAAGAATTGACTTGTTTGGTCGGATACGGAGCAGACTAGGGCCGAGCCTCAATAAATGAGAAGCAGTGGGGCCCACAGGGAAGATGTATAAGAGCCCCGACTGATACCCTTATCCTCCCATGACTACACACTAGGATCTTGAGATGATACTTTCTTACCTGCCCAAAAGGAAAAACCTGCCAGGCCGAAAAGGATCAATCTTTCCCACCAGGAAAGATCCTTATCCAAGGCCCCCTCGCCAGCGAGAACACCCCCTAAACCATAAAACATCGATTGAGCTAGCTGCTCCCCTTCGTCTCGAGTAAGTAGCGGCACATTGGAAGGATTCACTGGATTGATAGTATTAGCACTAGATTGAGGAAAAGAAGCTGGAGACTGGATTCTAATTGGGGATACTTCAACAGACTTCGGTATTGTCACCTCTTGCTGAGCCTTCCTTCTTTCCGATAGCTTCTTTCTGGTAATCTTGGAGTGACAATTTGCACATAGAGCTACTGTATGGTTAGGGTATTGCTCTTTATCCGGATGGTGCTCCTCCAGATTTTGGGGATCATTCTCACCGCACCTCTGGCAGAATTTGGAAAGGTCCTTTCCCTTAGTCAGCTGAGAGATAGTCGCGGGTGAGACACCACGTTTTTTCCTGATCTCTTCATAGGTCAGCCCGTTTCTCTTATCCTCAATGATCTTGAGCCTTAGTTTTTCCATGTGCTTCTTTCTTCGCCTCATTTCTAATCCTCCTTATGCGATTGTTACTTTTCTGGTCCTTGGAGAGATTGATGGTGGGACCTTTTATGACTATTTCGGGATGGTTCGAGTCCCGCCCGGGGAGCCGAACGGGGCTCGAACCAACTCGCGTGGTCTCTTGCCGCAAAAGCTCTAGGGCAGCGGGTTGGAATCCCACGTCTGCCTGAGTCCAGCTTGCCCTATTTGTCAGCTAATCAGGACGGATGAGCGTAGGCCGGAATCTGAATCTCGTCCGTCATATTCTCGAAAAAGGTTCTAACATCGTCCGTCCCCCGGAGGTGTCTTCACACATAGGATTTCAATGGTATACTACGTGAGAGCGTAACAATAAGGCAAAACAGAAATAGGGAAACTTGCCCACAGGGACATTCAAAGCGGAGAATCTGAGTCCGTAGGTTCTGGGTGAGGCCCCCCACCTTTGTTGATCGAGGAGAATGAACAGGAGAAAGAGTGAAGTGAAAAAAGGTAAGCAAATAGGGGCATTTGAGGAACTGGGAAGAAAGCTCGATGAGCTGGGCCAAAAGACCTACCACCTTCACCTGGCCAAGAAGATCGGCAATGTAGAGCTCAGGAAGCTCCGGGGAAAGATCACCCAATTCAGGAAAGAGGTAGAGGGCAAGAAAAAGGACATCCAGAAACTGAGGGAGAAGTGACAGGGTAGGATCAATCCACAGAGACCCAGGAGGTGAATATGAGCAAACTCGGCTGGATCGGCCTTATAGGATTCTTGGGCTTTCTCGGCATGGTGCTGAGCGATCCTCGGTGGTTCGGACTGTACGGATTCTTCGGATTCTATGCATTTTTTGCTCTGACGAAGAAGTGAGAGCGTGAGTCCGAGTCACCCCAAAAAAGGAGAGGCTCGCTCAACCGAGCAGGACTACTCGGGAGCTTTTCGGTAGTAAAAAGTGAGAAGGAAAGCTCACCTAAAACCTAAGGAGGAGTAAATGATCGGTGCACTCCACCAAATAATCTACTCTGTCATCACTGTTGGGGCTGCCTGGATTCTCAAGAGACTTGTTGCGGACAGGTTCGTCGAGGACTATGCAAAGAGGTTGAAGTTGGAGGAGCAGGCATCAAAGCCGGTCAAGAATTTTCTGACTGTCGTCGTGTACGTCATAGCTCTCTTCGTTCTATTATGCATTTGGGAGCTGAGAGCCACCTTAACTGGGCTTCTAGCTGGTGCAGGAATGGTTGGTATTGTCATTGGCCTCTCACTGAGGGAAGTTATCTCTGACCTCCTGGCGGGCATAATACTCTTCTTCGATCGTCCCTTCAGAGTCGGGGACTCGCTGGTGGTAGGAAGTGTCGGTGGGAAAGTGCTAGATATTGGCCTCAGGTCAGTAAAACTGAAAACGTGGGACGGAATTTATGCCACTATCCCCAACAGGAAAGTCTGCTCCGAGGTACTGAAGAACTACAGTACATCCTCCATTAACTTCAAGGTACTCTTTTGGTTCAGCACAGATGCTGGAGTACCCTGGATTACCCTGAGGGGAAAACTCATGCAAGCAATAGTCGAAGAGTTTAGGAACCGGAAGATCTCCATTCCATTCCCTCAGGTGACTCTGTCCTCTCGAGAAGGAGAAAAAAGGAGAACCAAGCCCAAGGCTGCGTCAGCTCACTTGCGCAAAGAAAAGGTTCTTTCAACTTTGGACTGTCCGTTACCACGGTCATACTGTTTACCGTGATCAGTCAGCTTTTCTATATTGCGTTCCTTCGGGTATGGGGACCCCTCACCGATAGGTTCTCCAACAAGTCAGTGATGGAGATGAGCGGCATTCTTCTTGTTTTCAGTGTCATTGCCTGGCCCTTTATCACTCTTCCTGAGGCCTACTTCCTCACTCTTCCCCTTCTTACTCTCGTCCATATCCTCTCCGGCGTGGCCCTGGCAGGGGTCTCTCTCGCTTCATTTAACTTTGCCTTCAAACTAGCTCCCCGGGGTAATACAACGAAGTACCTGGCCCTGAACGGGGCCTTGGTCTCGGTAGGAATGGGAGTTGGCCCTATTCTAGGGGGACTTGTGGCTGATGTACTAGGTTCCATGGAACTTTCACTCACCTTCCGATGGTTCGGTTCTGAGGAAGGACGGACAGCTTACCTTCTCAACTTTCGGGGACTGGACTTTCTCTTCTTTGTGGCCTTTGTTTTGGGACTTTACGCCCTCCACCTTCTTTCCTTGGTTCACGAAAAAGGAGAAGTCCCACGCGGGGTAGTCTATCGAGAGTTCTTAGGTGAGACTCGACGAATGGTGAGGAATCTTTCGAGCATAGGAGGCCTTTCGCATCTTGCTTACCTTCCAATCTATCGCCGTCGCAGGAGAAAGTAAGGAAAAGAGTACGTCCGGAACGACATCTAGAGAGTGACGTATTCTTGGAAATATAAATCACAATGAGGAGGTCAGACTCATGGGTGGAATTATCGTCATAATCACCGTAGTATTCATTATCGTAATGATAAGAAACATCGCTGCTGTGGCTCTTCAGCTCACTGGCCTGGATAAGCCGACGGCAAACTTTCAGGCCCTTTCTGCTCTGACCGGAACCGGCTTTACCACCAAGGAGGCGGAGCTGGTGCTCAATCACCCGATAAGGCGCCGCATAATCTCTCTCCTTATGATAACCGGAAATGCTGGAATGGTTGCTGTCATTGCTGGACTTGCCTCCTCGTTTCTTACTGTAACTTCTGCTTGGGCAACAGGCCGGTTTGTTGTCCTGGCGATCGCTCTTTACGTGATATTTAGAGTAGCTACCCACACGAGACTCGCACGCTTCCTCTCCAAGAAGATAGAGACGGAACTTCGCCAAAGGTGGAAGCTCCAGAAAGCAGCCATAGGCCGAATGCTGGACCTTGGAGAGGACTTCGGTATTGCGGAGATCACCCTGCACGAAGGATCGGCATCCGTGGGAAAAACCTTGGCTGCGTTGGACTTACGCAAGAGGAAGATTCTCGTTCTCGCAATCGAAAGGGATGAAGAAAAGATTCTAGTGGCCAGGGGAAGTCATAAGATACGTGCAGGAGATAATCTCATCTGCTATGGAAGCTTCACAAAAATGGAGGAGATCACTTAGGCGAGGTTTCCTTTTGCGCCAGTGGAGATTGCTTCTGCCAGGAAATGGACAAGATCAAAAGAAATCAGATAAGGCCACAGTCGCCCAGCGCCCACGAAAGACATGGAACCTTCGCAGTGCTATCAGTGTCAGCATTTTAGCCTTTTCTGCTGTAGATGAGAATGGCAAGGCTAACCTGCCCCCCAAAAACTGGTCCAGGTATAATGTTAGAGTAAGAATCGACGAAGGGGGGGTGAATCGTCAGAAGAAGCTACAGACCTGATGAGATCATCAACAAGTTGAGGGAAGCTGAAGTTCTCCTTGAGTCAGCGATCCACGGTGGGTGAAGCAACGAGGAAGATAGCGGTAATCGAACAGACCTATTACCGCTGGCGTAGGGAATACGGTGGGATGAGGATTGATGAGGTCAAGCGACTCAAAGAGCTTGAAAAGGAGAATTCGCGGCTCAAGAGGCTCGTGGCAGATCTTTCCCTGGACATTGCGATTCTTGAGCGAAGCAGGTGAGGGGAAACTCCTCGAGGCCGCCTGAGGACACGCAGGTTATCAGCTAAGGTCTGTACATCTCTTGCGGTCTCCGAGAGACGGGTATGTCGAGTCATAGGGCAGGTAAGAACGACTCAGCGCTACATTCCTTAAGGTGAGGAGTGAAGAGGAAAGGCTCACGGCAGAGATTATTAGGCTGCGAGCTGTGTATGGCAGGTACGGGTATCGGAGGATAACAGCACGTCTCGAGATAAGGAAGGCTGGAGAGTAGACTGCAAGATGAGTAGAAAGAATCTGGCGAAGGAAAGGACTCAAGGTGCCGAAGAAGTAACCTAAACGGGGCAGGCTCTGGTTGAATGATGGCTCATGTATCAGGTTAAGACCTAATCACAAGAATCACGTGTGGAGTTATGACTTGATGGTGGCAAGGACAACTGATGAGAGAGGTCAGGATACTCACCTGTATTGACGAGTACACCAGGGAATGCCTGGCGATTCTTCTTTGACCGTCGAATCACCTCCCAGGATGTGATCGCTGAGCTCTTTTATCCGTTTGTCTCCAGGGCAGTCCCTTAAGCACATTCTCATCTCACTAACGGTCCCGAGTTCACTGCCAAGGCGATACTAGAGCTGGCTGAACCGTCTCGGAGTGAAGACACTCATCACTAGAGCGAGGAAGTCCCTGGGAGATGGGGATACCTAGAGTCGTTTAACGGGAAACTAAGAGATGAGCTACTCAATCGGGAGGTATTTACCACACTGACTGAAGCGAGGGTATTGACTGAAGAGTGGCGGAATGAGTACAATCAAATACGCCCGCACAGTGCTCTTGGTTACCAACCACCTGCTCCCGAGGCCATTATGCCCGTGACTCTAACTTAGAAAGTGGTACAATTAATGGGGGCAGGTCAACTTCGTTGAACAGAAGAACTCCACCCACGTTAGAAGTGTCCTCGGACACTTGCGGTACGACACCGACAAGGAGCTTGAGGCTATTAATAGTCTATGTCGAGAAGAATGGAGACTATACAAGAATTTCTTCCAACCAGTGATGTAACTAAAGGAGAAGATTCGAGATAAGGGAAAAGTACACAGAAAGTACGAGGTCCCCAAGACCCCCTATCACAGACTCATCGAATCAGAGCATATTCCAGAGGAAACCAAGGAGAAATTAACCCAGCTTTACCAAAGCCTTAACCCTGCACAGCTCAAAAGAAAGATCGACGAGAAGGTTCATAAGCTCTTTAAAGTATATGAGGAGAAAAACGGAGGAAGAGAAGCTCTCCCCTCCAAGAAACAACCTCCTCGGGTGGCAACAAAAAGTTACCTTTTCAATGGCACAACAACCCCCACTTGGGTTACCTCATCGAATGGCTTGACACGCGGCCTATCAGCCAACAGAGTGTGGACAGAGCCGACAGGACCCCCTTCAGAACAGATTTTGGAGTTCATTATTTATGTAGGCTCACCAGCCCAGGGAGTCTTGGCTCGGACAAGAGGCTTGCTGTACAACTCCGAAAGCGTGGCGGATTTGTTATCAACATCGTCCAGTCCGGGAGCTCAGCTCGAGGACGGATCATTTTTTCTTTGTGATTTTCTGGAGTTCTTGGATGAGATTCTCTAGGCTGGGAAAGAGGTTGTTTCCAGTTCTTTCGTCAATTGAAGCATTTTTCTATAGAAATTCTTAGTAGCGTTCATCCTTCTCTTGCCTGCACCTGTGCAGATCGACACGCATCTTGCACAAGACCACTCTGGAAATAATGTTCCCATCTGTCCTCTGTCCTCACAGCACCGAGCAAAGTCAAACTGGAGTTTACCCTCCCAGAACCTGTGGGTTTGATTTGAAATCTTCTCTGGATAGCCCCCGTGAGGAGTTGGAACAGAACTAACTTGTGCACCGGAAGGGCAAAGATCTATGCACTTTCTACAGCCCTCGTCATCGTACGATATGTACGAGCAGAACCTGTATTTGTTGATGTGTAGAAGGTACAGCTTCCTGAGAGATAGCCTTGACATTGTCATTGGTCATTGCCACAACCGCGGTGTCATTTGTGACAAGACTGGCGGCTATCCTTGATGTAGCTTTGTCGATCATGAGATTAACGTCCTCGTACATTCTTGAGAATATGTGGGAGGATTCTCTTTTCTCTTTAAGCGTAAGCTGAATGTAGTTTTCAATGACTTCAAGGGAAAAAGGAAGAATTACAGAGACTATGAGTGCCCGACTGTAATTCTTAATGGCAAAATCGTAGGAGCGCGGTATCTGAAAAACTGTCTGTCTCCCGGATTCATCAACCCCTGTCTTCCTCCTATTTGCGTAGAACTCCCAGATCTCTCGTAGGCCAAGGGGGTATAAGCCAACAATAGCAGGATTCTTGAGTCCTTTCCACAAATCATAATCTAAGGGAATATTTCCAAGAGCTAGCTTCACACAGGGGTTTTGATTCTTGTCCACGGCATATTTTACTCTCTCCCTTTTCCACTGAAATTCAGGTTCGTCCTGTAACTCTATTATCTTCTCGGTAAATAAATGTCTAAGGCTCTTAACTGTAGCATCTATCCCCATCCTGGATCTCCTTTTTGAATTGAGTTTTCTCTTATCTATTCTTGATTGCCCTTTCGATCTATCGTCTTCTCAATTCCTATTTCTGTGTCGCTTGTGCTGATTTGTAGTGGCTGAGAAAGAGGAATAGCCATCCCTGATTTCCCATATCAGCCAGTGGGGCCATATTAAATCTCCACTTGCTAGCTGTCAAGTCCCAGAAGTACTCAGAACGTAGCAGAACGTTGGGTTGGCTAGCCTGGAGCCAATGTTGGAATCTCTCATTCAGTGCCCGATGTAGCACTATTTGAAACGCCATCTATCAGACAACTTTATCTCGTGTTGCTATCTTAGCGCCTCATCTAGCATAGCGAAGTAGTTCTCGATTGGAACGTAATTTGCAACAGAGTTACCTGCGCCAACAGCAAATCGCCCACCTGGTAAACAGTCCTCAATAAGTTTTCGTACGTAGCGACGGATCTCATCTGGGCTCTGCCTGGACAGATAGTCCATATCTACATCACCACAGGAGTGCAGGAAGTAGGGAAGGCCTTTAGCATGGGCCATCTGAGCAAATTCTCTGTGCCATGGCAGAATGTACTGCCGCATGTGCTTTGGAGAAATCATAGTAGCTGTCTTAAATCCCATATCATCCCCGGGGAAAATGGCACAAATATTAGGTATTTCTAAAAGCTGTTCATAGAACTTCACCATCAAATCACCAATCCGGTTTGCAGTTGCCTGTACGAGTTCTGGACTGTCGTATAAGAGGATGTTTACTCTTTACTTCTCTCTTAATCTCTGAATACGTTTCTCCCTCGCCGCTATCTCTTTCCTGATTTGGGTGATTTTACCTCCCAGCTTCTTGAGCTCCACATTCCCAATTTTCTTCTTCAAGTGGAGCCGGTATGTTCTTTCCCCTAGTTCCTTGACGAGACTATCGAGTTTCTTTTGCGTCTCTCTGATGCCAGATCTTAGCTTTGCAGCCTGGACCATTCCCTTTGCTTCGACAGAGAACTTTTCCATTCCTTCCTGGGTTGTCTTCTTGATCTTCTCGCCAAGTTCATCAAGCCTTGTTCCCCAGTCTTTGATTTCATCTGCACCCTTTTCCAACTCTTCCTGCGTGCGGCCTCTGATTCTCCCCGCTAGGTGGTCTAACGTCTTTCCTAACTCCTTAAATCTTGCGATCTTCTCACCTTTGTTCACTTCACTTCTTCTCTTTTCTGAAAATATCTTTGTCACCTTTACCTTCACCTCTTTCACGTCGGCAACTCCCACCGTCTCCACAAGATGCTTCTTAACCAGCTCTTGAAAACTGTTTAGCAACCTAGGAATTCCTCCTTCCGCCTCGCTACAGACGGCCAGGGTTACGTAACATCGAGCCCCCTCGTCTACAGGCTTGATTTCTACCTTTACACCTTCCACCTCCCCCATTTCTTGCCCTACTCTTCGGATAAACCTAGATACTACCTCCCTAGATATCTCAACGGTGCCTAAGGGATTGGAAAAGGTAACTACTCCCCCTTCAGCCTTGAGCCAAGTTGATATGGGTAGATAGATGCTGAGAGCTAGGAGGAATAGAAACACGGCCCCTGCGATCAGTCCAATGGTAGGCTCATACCACATCGCTGTCAGAGCGCGGTACGCAGTCATCCGGGGAATGAATCCTACATATGAGAGGAATCCTGCCAGAGAGAATGCTCCCAGGGCAACTAAACCTAATACCCACAGCAGCTTTTGATGAAGTTTCACTTCGTTCTCCCCTCCTCCAAGTACTCATCAAGCAATTCTATGATTTTGTAGGGCTCTTTTCTCAGTTTTGGATATTGGTCAAAGAATCCCACCGTTCTCATATCTTCCGTCTGTTTAGCGAACTCATCACGAATCTCTGCTATCTTCTTGAAATATTCCTCTATAAGTTCCTTTGCTCCTTGTCTAATCCTATTTCCCATTTTCACTCTCGATACCAATCAGCGCAGTGAGTCTGCCATTCTTCTAGCTCGACCATTCCTATCTTTCTGTCTAGCTTGCTTTGCTTTCATTGTAGCCCTGCCTCAGTCTCCTTATGAATTGGTGCTTCAGAGGCGAAGAGAAGCCAGAAAGAGAAGGTCAAAACTTGTTAACGTAAATTCCCCCTTGTTGAGAAAATCAAAGGCTCTTATTTTCGCTAATCTTGCGTCTTGAGTTAGAGTCTAGGAGTCTGCTTCAGAGACCAAGACTGGCTTCAATTAGGGATGCGAATCTGGGATGGTCGGTTGAGTGAAGGAGTAAGGGGATATGACTTGATTTAGGGAAATCGAAGGGCTCTTGTCGGTCGTTCATGAAGTAACCCCTCCTTTCGAGAGGCATGGCTATCATCTAGGAACCCAAATGATTAGAAAGTCCCTTTAGCTACTAGGATTCTAGTCCAACTAGGGTGGTGAGTCAAGCAGGCAAACCCCAACCTGCGCTAGGCGACGGACTTTTGGACGCAGGGGAACCGGCGTTTGAAGGAACGCAAATCCTCGACCAGAGTCCTCATGTTGCAGGAAAGACCCTTTACGAAAGGTAGGGCCAGCACTATCTCTGGGAGACGCCGCGCCAATCCGGAGAGGGGGTAGGAACGTTCACCGCGTTTCTTATTTCTCGCCCCTCAAGGGCATCTATGACCTGAGAAGTTATATCTACCGCTACTCTTCTTTGCGCTTCTTCCGTGGAGGCCCCCAGATGGGGAGTAAGAACTACTGAATCTAGCTCCACTAAGGGACTACTAAATGGCTTCTCTTCCTCAAAAACATCTAGAGCGGCTCCCTTGAGCTTTCCTTCCTTAAGAGCTCTGTAGAGAGCTTCCTCATCAATAATTCCCCCCCTGGCACAATTGATAATTCTGGCCCCTTCCTTCATCAGGGAAATTTCCCTTTCTCCGATTAGATTCCTGGTCTGGGATGTAAGGGGAGTGTGGAGGCTGAGATAGTCCACCTGAGGAAGGAGCTGTTTCAGGTTAAAAAGACCAATTCCCAACTCTTGGACCCTCTGTTTGCTTATTAAAGGATCACAGGCTATCACCTTCATCTCAAGCCCCTGGGCTCTTCTAGCTACCTCACTCCCAACTCTCCCCAGCCCCACGATACCCAGGGTTTTTCCATAGACCTCGGTTCCCTGGAACCTCTTTCTATCCCACCTGCCTTCTTTGAGAGAAGCGTTGGCCTGGGGAATGTTGCGCGAAAGAGCCAGGATCATAGAGATGGTATGCTCCGCAGCGGAAATGGTGTTCCCCCCAGGAGTATTCATCACCACTATACCTTTCCTGGTAGCTGCCTCTATGTCCACGTTGTCCAGGCCAACTCCTGCTCTTCCAATCACCTTCAAGCGGGAGGCTGCGTTTATTACTGAGTCTGTAACCTTGGTCTCGCTCCTTATTATGAGAGCATCATATTCTGGAATGCTGCTGATGAGGTCTTCTTCACACATTCCGAATTTCTGTGTTGCCTCGAAAGTCCTCTTTTCCCTTAGCCTATTGATCCCTTCCTCGTCCAGGGGCTCAGCAATGAGAATTTTCCACTTCACCTACCTTTTTACCTCCAGAATTCAGCGAACTTGAGGACTATGAGAGCCGGCGTCCTCCTAAGATTTCCTGAGCCGCTTTTAGTCCCCTGCCCAATTGTACAGGATAGCCTAGTTCAAGGAGGCTCATCTCCAGAGCAGAGATAACCACAATTATATCGGAGGCATCCATCCAGCCCAAGTGAGCAATTCTGATAATCTTGCCCGAGAGCGAGCCTTGTCCTCCAGCAACCTGCACACCGAATCTTACCTGCATTAGCTCTCTTAGCTTTTCCCCATTAATCTTGGAAGGGAGAACTACAGAGGTAAGTACATTGGAAGGAGAATCGCCCAGAACCTCGAGATTGATAGCCAAAACTGCCTTGCGTGTGGCCTGAGCTAGCCTAGAGTGCCGCTTTGCTACTTTTTCCAGTCCCTCTTTTTCTATGAGTCTCAACGAATCCCTCAGAGCAACAACCAGGGAAATGGCAGGAGTATAAGGTGTTTGGAACTTGACCAAATCATCTCTTGCTTTCTTAAAGTCCCAGTAGTATTTAGGAGAACTCGAGTTTTCCACCAGCTTCCAGGCTTTTTCCGAGATGGTAATAAAGGATAGCCCCGGGGGAGTCATCAAAGCCTTCTGGGAACTTGCGATGGCAACGTCTACTCCCCACGCGTCAGTGTAAAGAGGCTGGGCGCAGAGTCCGCTTATCGCATCTACCACTAGCACTGCTCCAGTTTCACTCAGAATCTTTCCCAGAGCTTCAATGTCGTAGAGAGTGCCTGTAGAGGTCTCCACCAGTTGAGTCAGGACAGCCTTTATTTCGGGCCTCTTTTGTATCTTATTTCCTACCCTGGCCGGATCGAGTGCTCTTCCCCACCCAATATCCAGCGGTACTGCTTTCATGCCAAAAGCCTGTGCTATTTCTGCCCACCTCTCTCCGAATTTTCCTCCCCTGACTACTAGAACCTCATCTCCCGGCGAGAAGAGATTAGCCACCGCAGCTTCCATGGCTCCCGTTCCGGAAGAGGTGAAGAGAAGAACTTCGTTATCTGTTCGGAAGACATACTTAAGTCTCTCTTCAACTTCTTCCAGAATCCGTTTGAACTCACCTGTCCGATGATGAATGATTTCCCTGGCTTGACTGAGTCTAACTTCCTCCGGAAGCGGTGTAGGTCCAGGAGTGAATAGTCTCCGTTTCAACTCCTCCTCCATCCATTGTTGTATCTCATATTTTTTTTCAGCAAAGCTATCCCAAAGTTTCCCCTACCTATTTCTGCAATTCAAATGAGCCACCACAGAGGGCCTTGACAGATCTAGCCACTACGAGAATCAGAAACCGTTTCTCACTCTGGTCAGAGGCACCTTCTTTTCACAGGCATATGAGTTGAAATCAAAGCTGAAAAGGAACACCTCGAGCGCCTTCCAGATCCTGTACGGGAGCTACACTGTGCCTAAGCTTCTTTCACCTCAGGTAATAGCTTCAGTGCTTCCTCTATTTTTTCCTGTGGATATTCGTAATCCTTGAGCTTGCCTTCAAAATAAGCCTGGTAAGCTCCCAGGTCAAAGAAACCGTGACCAGAGTGGTTGAAGACGATAACCTTACCGGGCTTAGCGTCTTTTGCTTCGTCGATTACTGCTTTGGTAGCATGAGCAGTTTCCGGAGCCGGCAGGAATCCCTCGGTTCGGGTGAACAGCAAAGCTGCCTCGAACACCTCACGTTGATGATAGGCTCTGGCTTCGACCAGTCCCAGATTCACCAGATGGCAAAGAATTGGAGCGTCACCATGATACCGCAGTCCACCTGCATGAATAGGCGGAGGGATAAAGCTATGACCCAGAGTGAACATCTTAAGTATAGGTGCCATGCCGGCTGTGTCCCCGTAGTCAAACCGATATGGACCTCTGGTAAGGGTGGGACACGCCTTAGGTTCCACGGCTACAAATCTTATATCATCGCCGGAGAGCTTTCGGGGAACGAAAGGGAGAAAAAAGCCGGAGAAGTTACTTCCTCCGCCCACGCAACCAATCATCACATCTGGCTTTTCTCCAATTTTTTCCAGCTGCTTTTCCGTCTCCAAACCTACAATTGTTTGATGCAGCAGGACATGGTTTAGGCAACTACCTATAGAGTATTTGGTGTCATCATGAGTAGCTGCATCCTCCACAGCCTCTGATATGGCCATTCCCAGGCTGCCCGAACACTCCGGATCTTCCTCTAGGATTTTTCTGCCGAAGTTTGTCCTGTTGGAGGGGGAACGAAACATCTCTGCTCCCCAAGTTTGAGCCAGGATTCTGCGGTAGGGTTTTTGCTCATAGCTTATCCTCACCATATAGATGGTGCACTTTATTCCGAACATGCTGCAGCCGTATGCCAGGGCGCTACCCCATTGACCGGCGCCGGTCTCCGTGGCAATCCTCTTCACTCCTGCTGCCTTGTTATAATAAGCTTGAGCAACGGCGGTATTGGGTTTGTGCGAGCCAGGAGGTGAAAAAGATTCATTTTTGTAGTAGATCCTGGCCGAAGTTCCCAGGGCTTCCTCCAGGCCGTAAGCCCTGTACAGAGGGCTCGGACGATAAAGGGCGTAAATCTTTAGTACCTCCTCGGGGATCTCAATCCATCGCTTCGGAGACATTTCCTGCTCAATCAAAGGCATGGGGAAAATTGGCAAAAGATCCTCCGGTTTCACCGGTTCCTTGGTGGCAGGATGCAACACGGGTGGAAGCGGCTTGGGAAGGTCTGCCAGTACATTGTACCAGGCTTTGGGCAGCTCCTTGTCTTCCAGCACGACCTTTCTTTCGGGCATTGTATTTCTCCTTTTTTGTTTTGTCTTTCCATTTCCCTCATCTTTTTCAAGAAGTTCATCCATACAAAAAACCGAGCGGTAGCCCGGTTTCACAAAAACAAGCTCCACTCACCTCCTCTCGTCTCAAGCTTGTCTCATTCCTGGGAGCTTAGAGATTGTCTGGCGGTTGTACTTTTCCTTACCGGGGAAAAGAACTTCCGTCTTGCCCCCTTATCTCAATGCAAACAGCATGCTCTTCAATTTGGGAAAGCCAGACTTCACCCGCGTCCAGTATCCAGCACTCCTCGAAGACTGGCCAAGCCTCGGTGTCTTGATAACTATTATAGGAATCTTCTTTTTCTTGTCAACCCTGCCGATAGCAAAAGGCCTGGATAGAACAATCTTCCCCGGGTAGACTATGGCTACTCCGTAGTTTATCCACTTCCCAGGATCAATTTCGTGCACTTACTGCAAAAGTACTTCTGTAGCCAGTGCCCTCCTTTCTTTCTTCCCAGAGGTATTTCCCTAAGTTTGGGATATTGTCAGCTATTTTGACGAGTTTCTTTATTCCCGTTAAGGAACCCGCTTGGTAAGAACTTCTCCGCCCATCTACCCAGGGGTTGACAAACAAAAAATCTGGACTAGAATGATAGTGAGAATCATTATCACAAGAGGGTGCATATGGCTGGTCCTCCCTGGCTGCATGGTAGACTCAGAAACGCGGGTTTCAGACTGACCTTGCCTCGGGAAGCTATCTTGAATGTCTTCGCAGAAAACCCCAAACACTTAAGTGCCGAGGAGGTATTCCTATCAGTTCATGAAAAGTATCCCGGAGTTGGCTTGGCCACTGTGTATCGGACTCTGGACCTGTTAACTCAGGTGGGTCTCGTCTTCAAGTTTGATTTTGGGGATGGTAAAAGCCGCTATGAATTAGCCAGTGAAGCTGCAAAAGGACACCACCACCATATGGTCTGCACCCGATGTGGCCGAATCGTCGACTACAGTGATTTTATGGAAGAGGAAGTGAAGTTCATCAAAGGGTTAGAGGCCGAGCTCTCAAAAAAACACAACTTCAAGATAGACAAACATCAAATTCACTTTTATGGACTCTGTGAGAGGTGCCAGTAATTTTTTTTCTCTCGAAGTGAGAATAATTCTCAAAAAGGAGGTCAAGGGTTGAAGATAGGTGTGGCGGCTGAGGATGGCAGCGGCCTGCAAGCTGAGATAAGCAGGCATTTTGGTAGATGTCCTTATTACGTGATCCTGGAGGCAGAGGAGGAAAAAGTTGAAGAGCCAGTCAGAGTGATTGCTAATCCCTTCGCTACCGCTCATGGAGAGCCAGGACAGGTTCCTTCCTTCTTAAAGGAGCAAGGTATTGAGGTCATCATCGCCGGAGGAATGGGAGCAAGGGCAGTGGGATTCTTTGACCAGTACAGGATCAAAGTAGTTACCGGAGCAAGTGGCAAGGTTAAGGAGGCAGTGAAGAGCTTCTTAAAAGGAGAACTTAAGAGTGGGGGGCCCTGTCACTGAGAGCCTTGATTCTTGAATTAACATTTGATGAGAGGTGGTGAAATAGAATGCCAAGAGGATTTGGTGGTAGAGGTTTTTCTGGACTTGGTTATTGGAGCCGGGGAGGTAATCCCTACCCTTTCTGCAGGCGCTTTCCCTGGCTGCCCCGTCGGTGGTGGGCTACCCCTTATGCCCCCTATTATGCCGGGGCCATACCCGGGTATCCGGGAGCAGGATATCCTCCCTACTATGGAAGAGGGGTAGGTTATCCTTATTACAGCTGGTGAACCACTCTCAGATCTTAGAAAAATGAGCTAAATCGAAGAGAGAGCTTGAACATAAGATTTTATCTTCATGGAGGTGAGCAAGATGCCTGGAGGACATGGTAACAGATACATGTACTATCTTACTGGTCTACCTGGCTGGATGAGGTTTGGTTTCTCGCCCGGTTGGCTGGGAAGGAGTCCCACCGGATTAGGGCCAGCAGCCAGTTACCTCATGACAGGTCAGTGGCCAACTCCACAGGCGCAAAGCTACTGGCAGGCTATGCAGGCAGGAGGGGCCCCTTATCCAATGTATGGTGGAACAGGAGCAATGCCTTACGGTTTTCCGCAGGCTCCAGGAACTAGTCCCGGGGCAATTCCCTTTGCACCCGGGGGGAGCCCTGAGCAAGAGCTAAGTTTCTTAAAGAACCAAGCTAGCGCTCTAAAGACTCAGATTGATGAGGCTAACTCTCGTATCAAAGAATTAGAAAAGACCGAAAAACAAGAATAGAGTCATTAAGGGGTGGGTAGAAATTGTCCTGGGCTGTTCTTCAGGATCGAGGTAAAAATGGTAATAAGATCAGCCTATGAAAGGAGTGTATTATGAAAGTAGCAGTATCATCAACAGGGCAAGACTTAAATGCTTTGGTAGACGCAAGGTTTGGTCGTTGCCAGTATTTTGTCATTGTGGATTCTGAGACGATGGAGTTTGAAGCAGTGGCAAATCCTAGTCTTGCCGCCATGCATGGAGCAGGGATTCAGACTGCTCAAATGGTATCCAGCAAAGGTGCTACCGTAGTTCTTACCGGTAACTGCGGTCCCAACGCTTTCCAAACCCTATCTGCGGCAGGAGTTCAAGTGATAGTTGGAGTGAGTGGAACGGTAAAAGATGCTATTGAAAAATATAAAAGGGGAGAGCTTCAAGCTAGCTCACAGCCAAGTGTACCTGGGCATTTTGGAACTGGTGGGATGAGTCCCACTCCAGGAACGACTCCTGGTATGGGAACGACTCCTGGTATGGGAACGTTTCCTGGTATGGGTGGAGGTCGGGGATTAGGCCCGGGAGGTGAGTGTGTTTGTCCCAAGTGTAAGGCGACTGTTCCTCATCAGGCGGGTCAGCCCTGTTATGAAATGAGCTGCCCAAAATGCGGGACGAGAATGATAAGGAAATAGAAGACTGAAAAAAGAGACGCAGCCTATTCTTTTGAGCGAAAGCGAGGACCAAATGCACAAGAATACAAACAGTCTTTCTTCCGCAGGGAAGTCACAAGACAGCACCGAAAAGAAGATCAAAGAGCGGATGGACAAAATCAAATACAAGTTGATCATCATGAGCAACAAGGGGGGAGTGGGCAAAAGTATGGTGTCGGTGAACCTTGCTTATGGTCTTCTCTTTCAAGGGCAAACAGTCGGCCTCCTGGATGTGGATATTCACGGACCCAGTTTGGGCAAAATGGTTGGAGCAGAGAACCAGCAGATAGCTATTTCTGGGAGTGACGGTATTGAACCTATCACCATTGCGTCCCGTCTGAAATTGATAACTATGGGTTCTCTTCTTAAGGATAGCGATACCCCTGTGATCTGGCGAGGCCCTCTCAAAATGAAGCTCATAGGTCAGTTTTTGGGTGATGTTAACTGGGGAGAGCTTGACTACTTAATTGTTGACTCTCCCCCCGGTACCGGAGACGAACCCCTAAGTGTAGTTCAACTTATTCCAGG
>Ga0209979_1000495_pt1 | contig 53807 bp, 54 predicted proteins | sample AnhtaG_FD_183114 | JGI IMG/M metagenome (GOLD analysis project Ga0209979, IMG submission 183114) | Deep subsurface microbial communities from Anholt, Denmark to uncover new lineages of life (NeLLi) - Anholt_01485 metaG (SPAdes) (version 2) | ecosystem: Environmental > Aquatic > Marine > Oceanic... | reverse complement strand
GCCAGTAGCCTCAAGCCAGACCCAGCCTGATTCGCCGTTAATGGATAAAATTCGGTTAGTCTTGTCGTATTCTGGTAAATATACCAGCGTCGCCGCGTGTCCTGGTGCCAGTACTATCGCTGAACGGAAACCTGCCCCTTTATACATTGCAGCAAGCAGTATGGCATAGTCCTCGCAGTCACCATAGGCAATTCCTTCATTGTCAATGGAAGTGGCTAATTCGTCAGCATTCTGGGCAAATTCTTCATAACCAAACTGGTCTTCATCCGGGGTATATCTGACCTTATTGCGGGCGAAGATGAAGATTTTCTCCGCTCTTTGATTGGAATCAGGGTAATCTAAAGCAAATTGTTGCCCAAGCTGGTAAGCCCTGTCGGCATTTCCTCCTAAGCTTTCGCCCAGTATGGTAGGGCAGAATCCTGCTTCCGAGACCTGGAAGAAGCCGTCGTCGCCGGCACAATTGGTGCGACATATATCCCAATCATCATAAACCTCGCCCGCCTCCTTGTAGTAATTTGCTGATGATACTGCTAAGGCAGTAGCCGGCATTATTGTCATCAAGATTGCCAGAAGAAGCAGGACAGCTTGCAACGGTTTTGCCATAGCAACTTACAATAAATACATGGTTAAAGCGCTATGCAGTATTAAACCAAAGAAAATCAAATAACCGAAAACATAGACTCCTACTGCAATTGGATTCTGCTCAACGCTGAGAAAAGGAATTTTTGGTGTCAACTTGTCCACGACACGCAGTAGGGTTATTCCTAAAAGAAGGGCTACCAGGAAGCTAACAGCAACCAACCCCAGCCTCTTGGGATCAATCAGACTTGCCAACAAGCCACCGCCAGCTACAGCAGGGCCCGTTACCACCCCATGGATGACCAGGCCAACCAGAATGAAAAAACCACCTATGAACAGACCTACTGAAATCGGGTTCTCTCCTATTCTCTCTCGTTCCTGAATGTGCGGGGTAAGTGCATCCAATACCCTGATTCCAAGCCAGGCCAGCAAAGTACAAATGAATGTCCAGATTATGACTCTGCCTATCCAGAGCAATACTACTACATAGAAGGCAGTGCTGGGACCTATCGCTTCCATAGTAATATTATACCTTACACCAGGAAACTTCGTACTTCAATCCGTGGTAATGGTTACATGGCGTCACAGTTTCTCTCCGCAGGACTTGATTTTTTCCATATCAAGCTCGACTCCCAGGCCTGGTTTATGCGGCACGTTGATGTATCCTTCATTGTCTATCTGAAAAGGCTCGGTGAGCATGAAGTCCCTTGTCTCTGGAATCCACGCTGGTGGCTCGTAGGGAAACTCACAGTAATAACAGTTGGGGACTGAGGCCATCAACTGAAGGTTGGCTGCCAGTCCCAGCCCATTAGTCCAGGTGTGCGCACTGAACTCGAGGTTATACGCCTCTGCCATACCAGCTACCTTTTTCCCGTTGAGAATCCCGGTGCTGAGGGTGACATCAGGCTGAATTACATCCAGACAATGCTTGGTAATCAAATCGCGAAATTCATGCAAATCGGTATTAAACTCGCCACCAGCGAGCGGCACACTGGTTGCCGCTCGAAGCTGTGCATATCCTTCATAATCGTGCTTATAAAGTGGCTCTTCCAGCCAGCGCACTTTGAGCTCCTCAAAGGCACGCGCCTCGTTCATGGCTCGTTTCAAGTCCCAGTGAGGATAAGGTCCAAATCCATGTATTGGCCAGCCTTGATTGGCATCCACCATTATCTCCATCTCATCGCCGACTGCGTGGCGCACTGTCTCGACCAGGGCGATGTCTTCTTTTATCTCCATCGCCTTGAGTCGAAGCTTGACTGCCCGAAACCCCATTTCTTTGAGCTTCAATACCTCCTCGGCCCGCTGCTCAGCGGGATGAAGTTCCCCGGTGCTGGCATAGGCCAGAACCCGGCCTGTTCCTCCTCCCAGTAAACGATAAATGGGCTGTCCTGTTGCCTTGCCAATGATATCCCATAGGGCAATTTCGGGAAACCAACCTTTGTATCCCAGAAACACTGCGCTCCGCAGCAGGCGAAGTGTATCCTCAACCTGAAATGGGTCTCGATTGAGTAAAAAGGGACGAAGCAGTGAGACTAGCCCCTTTGCTTCATCGAGGAATCCGACCATAGCGGAATATCCCTCGATTCCCTCATCAGTTCTCAAAATCAGCAGCAAGCAGGTGTTACTCGTCTGCGGAAAGCCTGGAATCCATGTTGGGTAAAATGTTTGTGGAAGCTGATAATGACACAAATAAGCATCAACCTCGGCAATTTTCATTTTCGATACCCCCTTCGCTCAAATTTACCCAGCTTGAGCATTCTATACTCGACTGTTAAAGGTTATAGCAAAGATTCCTCCACAATTTGGGAGATATCTTTGGAAGTGTATATTGTATCACTTAACCGAGTCAGTTAATGTACTCGTTCATATGGTTAGTGACCCATTAGCCTCCTCTTTAAAAATCAAAGATAAAAAATCAAAATGACAGAGCAAAAATGAAAAAGCAGTCAGCAGTCAGCAATCAGCGGTTAGTTAATGCCTGAAAGCTGAAAGCTACTAACAGGAAAGTCAAAACTCTAAATACTAAATCCGAAATACTAAACAATATCAAATGACCAAAATCCAAATGACCAAAGGGGTTTTGAGTTTTGAACTTGGATATTAGGATTTGTTTAGAATTTAGTGCTTTGAGTTTAGGATTTAATTTGGAGATTGCTTCGTCGCTGTCGCTCCTCGCAATGACGGGAGGGGGTGTCATTGCGCCCCCTTTATTGTCATTGCGAGCGGAGCGTGGCAATCCAGGGGAAAGCAAAACTCAAAAATCAAAATGCAAAATGACAGAGCAAAAATGAAAAAGCAGTCAGCAGTCAGCAATCAGCAGTCAGCAGTCAGCAGTTAGCTAATGACTGAAGGCTGAAAGCTGAAAGCTGATAACTGAAGGCTGATAGCTGTAATGCTATTTGCTCCACTTGGGCCGTCTTTTCTCCAGGAATGCTACAGCGCCTTCTATTATATCCTCGCCAGCGACAACTTCTTTAAACGCCTCCAGACTATACTCGTAGCCGCCTAAGCCCCTATTTATTGCTCGTTTGGTAAGCTTTGTTGCCAGAGGTGCTGAATTCTTCATCCTTTCCACAAGCTCGAAGACAGCGTCCATAAGCTTTTCATGGGGAACTACTTTATTTATCAATCCGATTCTAAGAGCTTCCTCGGCAGATATGCGGTCACAGGTGAATAACAGTTCCTTTGCCTTTGCGCGGCCCACTTCATCAGCAAGCCGAATCATCGCATAGGGACATACTGAGCCACGCAGAGGACCAATAAATCCAAATACCGCTTTGTCCGAGGCTATGATAATGTCGCACATGAGGGCACATTCTAAGCCGTGACCCAGTGCGTAGCCGTTTACCGCAGCAATGGTTGGTTTTTCCAGGTTGATAAGCTTTATCATGGTAGATTTTCCGGTAGAAGCGTCAAGTTGTTGCTCTATCATCTGGAGCGTCTGCACATCGGCGAGGTCTGCGCCTGAGGAAAAAGCATCGCCGACGCCGGTAATAACTACAGCGCGAACATCATCATCGGTCTCCACACTTTCGAGCACGCTGCGAAGTTCCTCCATCAATTCCAGAGAAAGGGCGTTCTTTTTCTCTGGTCGGTTAAATTTTATGATTGCGGCGTTATTTCTTTTTTCACATAAAATATTTTTATCGCTCATTATTTCCGTTCCTTCATCTTTTCTACCTCTTCTTGTCTCAATGTTTTCTTGGATATTTTATCCACGCCGGCAGATGTTTTTGGAAATTCACTGGCGTCCCGGAATTCCACGGACTTCGGCACGGCATATGGTGCTACTTTTCCCCTCAGATATTCAATTATCTCTTGTTCCTTTAGTTTTCCTTCATACTCCGGCAAGGGAACAACGAAAGCCTTTATCCTCTCGCTGCCTGGTTTTTCGGGGTCAGGAACCCCTATCGTGGCAGCCTCAGCCACTCCAGGATATGACGATAGCACCTTATCTATTTCTCCAGTATAAACGTTAAATCCGCTGACCAGCGCCATATCCTTTACCCTGTCGACAATATAAACGTGCCCCGTCTCGTCCACAGTGGCAACGTCTCCGGTACGAATAAAGCCCTCTTCATCAATTCCCGAGCCAGGATTGGGCCAGAATCCCGACATCCTGCCAGGACCTTTCATCCATAATTCCCCGCTCAGTTTTTCCCTCACCACTCTTGATATCGGTATTTTTTCGCCACTATCCAGGTCAGTGATTTTTATATCGCAATCGACACTGACAATTCCAATGGAAACCCCTCTTTCCTCCTTTTCAGGTTCAGGTTCAGTGGGAGTTGGTGGAGCTGACATCGTCGTAATTCTGGTTAGTACCCTGCCCAGGTCATCCGGGCCGATAGCCTCCATTAAGGTTCTCATGAACATTTGAACGGCTGGCATGTCAAGAGCTTTCTTCAGCGAACCGAATAACATGCCAACCGCTTCATAGCTTCCCAGACCGGAACGGTACATATCGGCCATCGCTATAATAGTTCCAGTTCCACCAACTTCTGTTGGTCCGAAAACCTGCCCCATTCCACCTTTGGTCTTTTCCTTGAACTCTCTCTCTGTGTCTTCGTGTAATGGAGCTCCCGAGGAGAGGCCCATTATCCCGATATCCTCAGCCCCTTCTGCTTTGGCTAATCTCATAAATTGAGTGGGAACTCCTATGCTCATCACGGGATGATATTTCTTAATCAATCTAAGGGTTTCCTGGTAATCCCTGGGGTCTTTTTGCAGTAGAGCCGTGTATCCATAGCCAAGCTGTCCAATTACTGAATGGTGTCCGTGAATGTGAAACGGTGGCACGGGTACGATTATCCTGAGAAGCCCCTCGTACAAACTGGCAAACCACGGTGCCGTAATATTGGCATGGGTATTCACTGCGGTTCCAATTAAACTGGAGTGGGGATACATGCATGCTTTGGGAGTGCCTGTTGTCCCTCCGGTAAACAGCACCATTGCTACATCCTTTTTAATATCTATTTCAACCTTCGGTGGATTTGGAGGATATTTCTGGATTAAATCAGTGAACCAGATTATTCCCTCCTCTGCCTCATGTGGTGGAGGGTTCGAGGAGTAATCTTCCGCCTTTGTCACTATTATGTTGCTTACCCCGGTTTTCCCTGCGACCTCTTTTACCTTATCCACTATATCTCTTTCTTTTATGTTCGAATGAGTGCATATAACCATCTTGGGGTTCATAAGGTTGAATTTGCCCACCAGATCATCCACCGAATCCAATATGCTCATCGGTGCATGTATCCCTCCGATTTCAGGTATAGCCAGGTCAGCGATGACGAATTGTATTGACGATACCATGGCGGTTACCACTACATCTCCCTTACTTATGCCCATATCCGATAATGCTGTGGCAAATCTATCTACATGGTCCTTCAATTCCTTAAACGTCATCTCATAGTCCATGTAAACCACGGCTAAATTGTCAGGATACTTTCTTGCCGGTTCATACACATGAAATGCGGTGTAGGTCATTTCGGGGTATATCAGGGTCTCTGGCAGGCATACTAAATCCTGAAGTTTACGCCACGGCCTTTCAGCATACTTGCCTTCCATTCAAATCACCTCCATTTCCAACTTGTTTTTGATTTTGCCGCTCTCTCTTCAGGATTTTCGAAGTTGTATCATTATAGCAAAACTTTAGTTAGACACGTCGAGGAGCACTGAGCTCACGTTGCGTTTATGTTGAAGTGCCGTCGCTGGCTTCCTGATTGGTAAGGAAGATATCGCCGAAGTCACGCCACAGAGGCAGGTCAACCTCGCCGAGCTGGACATACCCGTCATGCTTTGCGGGACAAATTGCGGCAAAATCACAGCCTGCGCACGCTGCGCCAGGAGAGGGAGGGTAGTCTTTTTCTTTTCGGATTTGGCTCGCCACCCGTAGCAGCTCCCATCTCACTCGATTCAAAGCTTCCTGACCAAGTTCTTTTGTGTACGTCGTGCCTGAGAGCAGATATAAGTAAGAGACCTTGGTGCCCACAGTACTCCATATGCGGGATAGAATCAGCGAATGTAGCTCAAGTTGACTCCAGTCAATGCTTTTCGGTACCAGGCCTGTCTTGTAGTCAATCAGATGCAGAGTCCCATCTGGTCCCTTATCCACGCGGTCGACCCTCCCTCGCAAGATGAGCCCGGTAGTGATTTTGGCCTCGACTGGCGCTTCCAGCATCATCGGTGTAATGCTCACATCCTGTTCGGCAACAAAGCGTGTCACCTCGCTTAGCGCCCTGTCAGCCCATCTCTTCTCATCAGTCCTGTTCCTGAACCCGATGCGATACCTCCGCCAATTGTTTGTAAGCAGCCGTTTGGCACTTTCGACTGTGCGGTGCTCCGGCGTTACCGAAAATAGGTCACGGAGCGTCGCATGAACATGGTTGGCCATAGTGAAATAGGGCTTGGCTTTTCCATACTTATCGCCCAGTTTATCTACGCACTGGAACTTGTATTGCAGCTTGCACTGCTTGAATAAAGCTATGCTGTGCGGGGAAAGCTTTAAAGCTGGCGCCTTGCTCTTTTCCGTGACGAAAACGGGAACGCTGCCAAATTGTATTCTGTACATTTTATTCCTTCGCCTGGCGGGCATCACCTTGTGAACCCAGCAGAAAACACATTTGCCTGGCGTTGACAACTGCCTTGTCGTGGTGGCAATTATTGAACAGCACGTGTGTCTCTGCGGTTTGGCTTGCCATCTGGGCGATCTTACTTGCCCATGGCTTAAGCTCCTCTTTGCTGTAAAGATAGTTGAAACGCTCCACGGCACTGATGCCCTTCTTCTCCCACATCTCGGTATTTCGTCCATGAAACCTTACGAGCCCGATGTCACAGGTTACCTCGCTTATTGGAGGAACACTGGACTTGAAACCCTGGGGTTCATCCACGCAGACAAAGGGAAGAGCATTCCGCCTGAGAAAGTCAATCGTGTTGCTCCTGTTTCTCTCGTTCAGCCAAACGTTGTTTCTGAACTCTATTGCCAGTCGATATTGCGGTAATCTATCGTTGCACAATAGAATGTAATCGAGCTGCTGCCGGCTGGGGTAAAACCACGGTGGAAACTGAAACAGCACAATACCAAGCTTGCCAACAGTGTCCAGAGGAAGCAGTGACATTTCGAATCTTCGCCAGAGTTCATCTGTCAACTCGCCAGGCATGTCACTATAATACAGGTTGGCTTTCTGCTGCAGTGCCGGTGTCAGCTCCTGCCTCATGTCTTTGGGCAGTGAATCAAGCGGCGTTGGATGCTGGGTGAACAGCCGGAAAGCCTTGATATCAAAGGTAAAGTTCTCGCCTGTCCTCTGTGCCCACAGGTAGCCAGTCCGTTCGCCGGGCAGGGAATAGTAGCTGCTATCTACTTCGACGAGGTCAAACTGGCTGGAATAATAGTGGAGACGTGCCTCCGCGGAACGCGCGCTATCCGGGTAGAACCGACCGCAACTCAGCAGGGTTGGGTCAGTCCATGAGCAAGTCCCCACCCTTATGTTGGCCATTTCAGCGAATGCCGGTGGACCCGTGCCCGTGGGCTCCCCTTTCCGTGGCAGAGAGCTCGCTCACCTCCTCTATTGGCAGGTCAGCCAGCTTACCTATGACGAGCTGTGCTATCCTGTCGCCGTGTTTGAGTTCGAAACTGTTATGACGCCCCACTGTATACATCGTCACCATCACTTCACCTCTATAGTCGCTGTCGACTGTGCCCAAAGCGACAAGAACTCCCTTTGCCGACAGACCTGACCTGGGGCGTATTTGAGCCTCATAGCCGCTGGGCACTTCAAGGGCAATGCCAGTGCCGATTAGCTTTGGCTTTTCTTCAAGTGTGACTGTTCTGCTACTTTCCTTGATGTAGGCAAAGAGGTCCAGCCCGCTCGCCCCTTCAGTAGCCCGCTGTGGTAGACGGGCATCGGGGTATAGCTTCTTGACTTTGAGAGCTGCCATGCTATTGGCTATCGCATCATGATTTTACTCTTGAGGAACAGCCATGGCAATCACAGAAAGTCAAAACTCAAAAATCAAAATGCAAAATGACAGAGCAAAGATGAAAAAATGTAGTGCAAGGCTTTAGCCTCGTGCACGACCCTGAAGGGTCGTGCTACAAAATTTGGAGGTGAAGGATTTAACTTGGAGATTGCTTCGTCGCTGCCACTCCTCGCAATGACAGAGGGGAGGTGTCATTGGGGGCTCCCCCTTTATTGTCATTGCGAGCGAAGCGTGGCAATCCCGGAAAAGGCAAAACTCTAAACCCTAAATCCGAAATACTAAACAATATCAAATGACCAAAATCCAAATGACCAAAACGGTTTTGAGTTTTGAATTTGGATATTAGGATTTGTTTAGTCCGTTGGCTAACGGATAGTGCTTAGTATTTATAGCTTCTCCTCGGGCAACTCATTAAGGGCGTGTCTTAGCCCTTTTGTGAAATTGCCAACCGACGACATAAAGTTATCCTCAGCTTCCATAAGCTGAATCAGGCGGCTACCGACAATAACCCCATCAGCTATCCTGGCTACTCGCCTTGCCTCCTCTGGGGTGGATATGCCAAAGCCAACGCAGAGCGGCTGACTAGTAATGCCCCTTACCCTGGCAACAAATGCCTCCAAGTCTGCTGGTAGTCTGTCCCTAACTCCAGTAACCCCGGTTACCGAGACTAAGTAGATAAATCCTCGAGACCTCTCGGCTACAAATTTGATACGCTCTTCAGTGCTGGTCGGAGCCAAGAAGTAAATAAGGTCAAGGCTTTCCTTTTGGGTTATAGTCTCCAGTGCTGAACCTTCCTCCGGAGGTAAGTCAGGGATGATTAAACCGTCGATGCCGGAGCTGGTACAGGCACTGCAGAATTCTTCGAGGCCATAACTAAACACCGGGTTAAAATAGGTCATGAATACCAGGGGTATTTCAACTACTTGATGGAGTTGCTTAGCTACCTCAAAGCAAAGCTGAGGGGTAACACCATTCTGTAAAGCACAAAAGCTCGCCCGCTGTATAGTAGCACCATCGGCCAGAGGGTCAGAGAAAGGTATTCCCAGCTCCACTATATCACAACCATTTGAGGCAAGAAGGGGAACCACCTTCAAAGTAGCCTCAATACTGGGGTAACCTACAGTGATATAGGGTATAAGAACTTTATGAGTCGGTTGCTCAAAAACGGAAGCTATGCGGCTCAAGGCTTCACCCCCAGTGCTTCCACCACGATATCCATATCCTTATCACCACGTCCGGAGAGGTTGACTACGATGATTTGCTCTTCATTTAACGAACCTGCTATCTTAGCCGTATAGAATATAGCGTGGGCTGGCTCTAAGGCAGGGGTAATACCCTCGGTGCGGCACAGCAGTTGAAAACCATCAAGTGCTTCTTCATCGTTTACTGACGTATAGATGGCACGCCCGGTATCCTTGAGATAGCTATGCTCCGGACCAACACCGGGGTAATCAAGCCCGGCCGAGACGCTGTGCGTTTCCCGAATCTGCCCGTTGCTGTCCTGAAGGACATAGGATTTTGCCCCGTGGAGCACTCCTACTTTTCCTGCAACTAGTGAAGCAGCATGCCTGCCAGTATTAATCCCTCTCCCTGCTGCTTCTACCCCAATAAGCTTAACATCCTTATCGTCCAGAAAGGGGTAAAAGATGCCAATGGCGTTACTTCCACCACCGACGCAGGCGATGATATAGTCAGGTAAACGGTAACATATAGCCATAATCTGCTCTCTGGTTTCCCTGCCGATTACCGACTGGAAGTCACGCACCATCGAAGGATAGGGATAGGGACCGACTACTGAGCCCAGAAGGTAATGGGTATTCCTGACATTGGTCACCCAGTCCCTTATTGCATCGTTGATGGCATCCTTTAGCGTTCGGCTGCCTCCAGAAACCGGCCTTACCTCAGCGCCCATCAGCTTCATGCGGAAGACATTAAGTGATTGGCGGCGCATATCCTCCTCACCCATGTAGATGACACAGTCTAGTCCCAGCATGGCGCATACAGCAGCAGTAGCTACCCCATGCTGCCCAGCGCCGGTCTCAGCAATGACTCTATGTTTTCCCATTCTCCGGGCAAGGAGACCCTGTCCCAGAGCATTGTTAATCTTATGAGCTCCGGTATGAGCCAAGTCCTCACGTTTAAGAAAGATACGGGCACCACCGCAGTGCTTAGTTAGTCTTTCCGCTAGGTAGAGCGGTGTCGGTCGTCCTGAATAATCGCGAGACAGTGACTCGAACTCAGCCCAGAAGGCGGCGTCGGCTTTCGCCTCCTTATAGGCTGCTGTCAACTCATCCAGGGCGTGCACCAGAGTCTCAGGAACAAATCGCCCTCCGTAGTCGCCAAAGTAACCTCTGTTGTCAGGTAGCAATGACATGCCTCCTTTCATCTAACTATACCACTCTAATGCCCAAAGATTGATCAATATCCTACTCTCTCCTTACCGCCTCAACGAAGTCTCTGATTTTTGAATTATCTTTCTTACCACTGGTCTCTACGCCGGTGGATACATCAACCCCCCAGGGCTGGACCTCCTTGACCAGTTGTCCAACATTCGCTGGGGTGAGTCCTCCAGCGATAATCATTGGAAATCTGTCTGATACCTCCTTGGCTAATTGCCAGTCAAAGACCTCACCCGTTCCTCCGTAAGTGTCCCTGACCTGCGAATCCAGAAGACAGATAAGGTCATATTTTAAGCGTAGCTGGTAGCCTATCTCCAGCTCAGCGAGGATTTTCTTAGCTGTTCCACTGGCTGATACATGAATGACCTTGATGATTGGCCGTTCGATCTCCCGGCAATAATGCCAGGTCTCATCACCACTGAGCTGCACCCAATCCAGTCGACAATAGTCAGCAATGTGGTTAACCTCCTGAACTGCAGAATTTACAAAAACACCAACCACAGCTGGACGGGGGCTTAGACCGTGAACCGCTTCCACGAGCGGCAGTGCTTTTGAAGGAGAGACCTGACGCTGACTGGGAGCGAAAACCAGCCCTAAGAAATCAGCGCCGGCTTTGCCTGCCACTAGAGCATGCTCTATCTCAGATAGCCCGCAAATCTTGATCCTGGTCACAATAGCTCCTGCATCTTGGTTGCGATGTTGGGTGCTGATATTAGAGACTCACCAATGAGAACGGCGTCAACACCCCACTTTTTCAACTTTCCCATATCGCTGCGGTCTTTTATTCCGCTCTCGCTGACCACTGTTCTGTCTTTTGGGATAAGTGGTCGGAGACGCTCGGTAGTAGTCAGGTCAACGGTAAAAGTGGTCAGGTCCCGATTGTTGATTCCGATGATTCTAGCTCCGCCTTTCACGGCAATTTCAAGCTCAGCTTCATTATGCACCTCTGCCAGACAGCTCATACCAAGTTCATGACTTAGCCCCAATAGCTCTTTCAGTTTCTCGGGTGTGAGGATAGCCACGATAAGTAGCAGACTATCAGCGCCATAAGCTCGAGATTCGTACACCTGGTAGGGGTCACAGAGGAAGTCTTTTCTGAGCAGAGGCAGCTTGTTCCCCAGTGCCCTTCTGATGTCCCTCAGGTGGTTGAGGCTGCCCTGGAAATATCTGGCTTCGGTTAATACCGATATAGCCGCAGCACCATTAGCCGCGTAGGTCTGGGCTATCGCTACGGGGTTGAAATCGGAACGAATAACGCCCCGGGACGGTGACGCTTTCTTGACCTCGGCAATGAGCTTAATATGGTTGCCGTGTAGCGCCGAAGCAAAATCGAGGGGCGAGAGCTGCTCTAGCGCGGCAGTTTGCAGCTCTTTTAACGGAAAACTGCGCTTCCTGGATTCAAGGTCCTCAAGATTGTCGGCGACTATCTGGTCCAAGATCATTCTATGCTCCCTGTGTAATGCTCTGGCTGAACTCGATTAGCCGTTCTAGCTTCGTCAAAGCATGACCGCTATCTATTACCTCTTCAGCCAGACTTATGCCCTGTTGAAGCGTTTTCACCCTGTCTCCAGTTAGTAGCACGGCGGCGGCATTCATCACCACCACATCTCGTTGAGGACCAGGGGTACCGGCCAGAATATTGCGCAACTGGGTAGCATTTTCATCAATGGTGCCGCCTCGCAAGCTATCCAGGCTGGCTCTCGGTAAACCGAAGTTCTCAGGGCTAACGAAATAGCTCATGGTACGTCCGTCTTTGAGTTCACAGACATGGGTTTTCCCGGTGACCGTGATTTCATCTAAGCCATCATCGCCATGGACCACCATGGCACGCTGACAGCCCAGACTCTGAAGCACCAAAGCTAGTTTCTCTACCAGCAGCTCATCGGGTACACCGAGCACTTGAGCCCTGGCTCCAGCAGGGTTAGTGAGGGGACCGAGGATGTTAAACACGGTGCGAATGCCTATTTCACGCCTGGGAGTGGCGGCATATTTCATTGCCGGATGGAATACCGGGGCGAACATGAACCCTATCCCTACTTCCTGCAGGCACCTCTGCACCTGTTCGGCACCGAGGTCAATCTTGATTCCCAAGGCTTCTAATACATCGGCACTGCCGCACTGGCTGCTCATAGCACGGTTGCCATGCTTGGCCACCTTGAGCCCGGCTCCGGCAGCGACAAAGGCAGCAGCGGTGGAGATGTTGAAGGTAGCTGAGCCATCGCCACCAGTGCCGCAGGTATCCACTACTGGCTCGGCAATGGTCACGCGAATGGCTTTAGCTCTCATCGTCTTAGCCAACCCGGCGATTTCATCGACCGTTTCCCCCTTGAGCCTGAGTGCGGTAACAAAAGCACCGAATTGAGCCGGGGTGACGTCACCGCTCATGATTTCTTCCATGACCTGTGCCGCTTGCTCCATAGTTAGCGAACGCCCGGATACCAATGTTCCGATAGCTTCTTTAATCACTTTGGTTTACTTCCGTTAGAAAATTCCTCAATATGTCCTTCCCCACTTGAGTCATAAACGATTCGGGGTGAAACTGGACGCCCTCTACCGGGTACTGGCGATGGCGTAGACCCATAATAGTGTCATCGTCCGTCCACGCCGTTACTTCAAGACAGTCGGGGAGCCCCTCACGCTGCACTATCAATGAGTGGTAGCGAATGGCGGAGAAGGGATTGGGAAGCCCGGCCAGCACCCCCTGGCTATTATGATATATTTGAGACGACTTGCCGTGCATAATTTCCTTGGCCTGCCCAAATGTGCCACCATAGCTATAACCAATACACTGATGTCCGAGGCAGACGCCGAGTATCGGTAAGGTAGAACCGAAATGTTTGATGACCTCGTTGGAGATGCCAGCGCGAAGCGGCGTAGATGGGCCGGGTGAGATAACTATCCGCTGAGGCTTCATCTTATCAATCTCCTCAAGAGTGGTCTTATCATTACGCACTACCACCACTTTCTCACCTAGCTCACTCAAGTATTGGAAGAGGTTATAGGTGAAGCTGTCGTAGTTGTCAATCAGCAACAGCATGGCTCCTCCCAGGGCTCGGCTCTGAGCTCTGCGCTTGGGTAATAGCTTTGAGTAGTGCCTGGGCCTTGTTCAGGCTTTCCTCATACTCACGCTCAGGCACACTATCGTAGACAATCCCACTTCCTGCCTGTGTATAGGCAATGCCTTTTGTCATCACCATAGTTCTTATGGCTATAGCCATGTCCATGTTACCTGAGAAAGAAAAGTAGCCCACAGCCCCGGCATAGGGTCCTCTTTTCTGTGGCTCAAGCTCAGCGATTATCTCCATAGCCCGGATTTTAGGTGCCCCGGATACTGTGCCTGCAGGAAAGCAGGCTCGCAGGGCATCGAGTGCCGTCATGTCACCCCGCAGTCTGCCCTGCACATGAGTGACCAGGTGCATAACGTGGGAGTAATGCTCAACATTCATCAGGTCACTAACCTCAACCGTCCCGGGCTCACTCACACGTCCAATATCATTGCGCCCCAGGTCCACCAGCATAATGTGCTCAGCACGCTCTTTTTCGTTGCTACGGAGTTCTTGCTCGAGCCTGGCGTCCTCAGCCAGACTTTTCCCTCGTGGCCTGGTTCCAGCCAGAGGGCGAGTCATTACCATACCATCCTCTACTCTTACCAGAATCTCGGGGGAAGCCCCGATAATGTGAAAGTCGGTAAAATCAAGAAAGAACATATACGGAGAGGGATTGATAGTGCGCAGGGCTCTATAGATTTCAAAAGGAGCGACATCAGTGGGTTGAGCCAGGCGTTGGGACAAGACCACCTGAATAGCTTCGCCAGCAGTGATATACTGCTTTATCTTAAGCACACTGGCTTCGAACTCCTCTTTAGAGAAGTTTGAGGAAAGCTTGTTATTGCTCGCAGGGCGGGTGGCAGTCTTGATGTGCTGGCCTGGCGGGATTCGCTGGCTCAATCTTTCCACCAAATCGTCAATCCTGTCCACCGCCTTTTGATAGGCCTTTTCTATGTCTCCATCAAGATGGACATAGCTCAAGACCTTGATCTTGTGAGTAACATGATCAAAGACAAGCATAGTATCCACGAACATAAATAGCGATTCCGGTAGTTCCAGGGGGTCACTGCCTGGAGAGGGTAACTTCTCAAGACGAGTCACCGTTTCATAAGCCAGGTAGCCCACAGCGCCGCCGCAGAACCGGGGAAGGCCGCCAACTGGCACTATCTTATACTTGCTTAGTTCCTCACCGATAAGGGGAAAAGGGTCGGTCTTATCCTCTCCCCTGATGGTTAGCACGCGGTACGGCTCGGTGCCTATGAAGCTATAGCGAGCCACTTGCTGGCCACCCTCAACACTTTCCAGAAGGAAAGAATAGCCACCACGATTAATCTTCAGGAAAGCAGACACTGGTGTCTCCAGGTCGGCAACAATCTCACGGTAAACAGGTAATAGATTGCCCTCTTTCTTATGCTTCTTAGCCTCTTCCAATGTTGGGTAATACATATAACTTCCCTAACTTCGCCAATATGGCGATAATAAAAAAACCTCTCGCTCCTAGGGGCGAGAGGTTTATCCTTCGCGGTGCCACCCTAATTGATTGCCGTTAATTTAAGGCAACCATCTCATTCAGGTACGGCTTCAGTATCCTAAAGCGATACCCTGGGTTTTGGTAACGGTACCCTTTCCGTCAAAGCCTACTTGGGGACAATCCCCTTCGGTTTGCAGCTCCCGGGTCCATTCAACCCCTGCGCTGGCGCCGGCTCACACCTTCCCCGGCTCTCTGAGCTTCGCTGAGGGCATACTAGTCCCGTTCCCAGCCTTTACTTTTTTTGGTTGTTAAACAATATAAGTATAAGCGGTGGCTAAGGTTGCTGTCAAGCCGTTCGGCCCTGATTTCTTGTTACCCGGTTGAACAAGACGAGCAGCGAAGCAGTTGAGAAAGGGCAGGCTTGTTCACTTGTGCTTCTTGAGTGTAATCTTCATCCAAACGTCTGTTAGCTCCATCTGATAACTATCTTTGAATTCTGTTTGGTCTAAGATATCTTTAATTTTGGTCTCGTACTCTTCCATGGCGAAACCATGAAGTTCAGCGACTTTGGTTCCAATTCGGTAAGCCAAAAACCCATATTCCTTTCTTATTCTATTTCTATCAGCTTGGTCTTTGAAGGCATCAGGACACCCATCATATATCCAGGCTTCCCTGCCAATTTTTAGAACACGATAACATTCATCAAATACCCTGGCTGGTGTCTTCCAATGATGTAAAGAGCCGGTACTAACGATAAAGTCTATTGAATCATCCTCGAAAGGAAGGTCAGCAGCATTGCCAAACTTAAATTGAGCATTTTCGACACCTCTTGCATGACGTCTTGCAATCCTGATCATTTGCCTGCTCAGATCGATGCCATAAACCTGTATGCCTGGTGTCCTTTTTGCAATCTCTATTGATAAATAGCCTGTTCCCGAACCTAAATCAACAATAGTCCCACTTCCCATCTTTTCAATTATGTCATTAGCTAGCTTTGTCTCAGGCTTTCGAAGAACCTTTGCTGCTGTCGCATTGTAGATTATGGCACCAGGAGCTGGAATTGCTTCACGCCTCTTCAGTATAGCTTTGATGAATTTCGTTAGAGACATGATCATTCCTCAAGAGCACAAATCGCCTTATTGTGTAGTTGGCTAACAAAACAAGAAATGTGCACTTACACAAAACGGACTATTGCTTCGAAAACCAGCCTTCCCGTTCCATTACTGCTCTCGTAACCCCGCTACTTGGACCATCTCCCCTGGCTACAAAAACACCGACATCCTCCCCAACCGCTTCCGCTATCTCCGCAACATTCTCGTGTGTAAATCCCGGGCAGAGCAGGATTGAATGAATGCCCTCCTCTTTGACAAGATTCTGGCAGACCTGGACCGCTTCATGTTGATTCTGGACCACCACTACAAAAAGCTTGTACTTGGACGTTTCAATTACACACCTGTGCTTTTCCAGATCTCCATCAGGGGCATGGGCAACAAACACTGATTTAAATGCCATATTCATCACCTCCTACCTTAGGCAAACCATCGTTTCGCCGTTTCTTTCCAGCAGGACCTTCCCTTCTTCCTCGAGATAATCCAGGTATGAGAGGACCACTGCAGCCAAAAATCCCATGGCCATAGGGTTTGCATCGGTAAACAAACTTTCCGTTAGCTGAAAATGAGTGATTTTCCTTCGCTCTATCAGCGTGTTCAAAATTCTCGCTTTGGTACTCTGCACGTTCTCCAAAGACTTATTTAGATGTTCGATAGGATCCTCGATGGGCTTTCCATGAGAAGGAACGATCAACTTGGGGTTCAGACCGCGCACTTTCCTCAGTGAGTCCTCATAATCCCTCACACTACTGGTGAGAGGAGCATACGGGAACTGGGCGTTGTCCGCTATCAAGTCGCCTGAGAAAAGGATGCCCGAAGGCCTGTGGTATAGAGCCATATGGTGCGCTTCATGACCGGGCGTATGGATTACTCTCAACGTCACCTCCCCTATTCGGATCTCTTCTCCTTCCTCGACTACCCTGCAAATATTCACATCTCGATAATACCTGTTTACGGGAAAGTATGAGTCCAGAAATTCACATACCGCATCCTCGTTTCCCAAGGAAAACAGTTTCAGTTGCTCCTTTCGTACCTCCAACAGGAATCCAATAAAATCGCGTATGATTTTATCCCCTCCCTTGAAGACAGTATGAGGCTTCTCCGCAACTTCAGCCAATGCTTCGCTTCCGCCTACGTGATCCACGTGGGGGTGAGTAATGATTATTTCTCTTGTGCCCTTCAGCTTCCCGCTTTCTAACTGTTCTCGTAAAACCTTCGTACTCATATCACTCATGTGGCCAGTATCTAGAATAATGTCTCCTATTCGAACGATGCCAGTAGGCCTGAAAAATGGTTGTGGAATACGAATCAGCTCAAAATCCAGGTACACGTTCCTCCAGGATAATTATCCATCTCAGGTTGTGATCTTTATGTGTATTGGCTCGCTATTTCACTTAACAATATATAACCGCACCTGGCTTTCGACCAGCCGCAGCGACAGGTGGGATTATAGCACCGTGGTAATGCCTATGAAACTGGATATGGTAACGGGTCCCACTGAACAATCCGCCAAGTAGTGCAATGGAACGACTGCCACTTTCATATCTGGAGACAGGCAATTGTGATAGAGGGCTCGCCTTCCCGCGGTAGTCCTCACTACTTTTCCTGAATCTGCGTATCTCGAAATCTCGTCTCGGGGTTAATTTTTGTTTTAACTCGCAGATTCTTGTTCAGTTATTTCCTTCTGGATACACCTGACGCCACCCTCCACCAGGCTGCCAGCACAGCCATTACATGAAATGCAGTCGGCGGTTAGTCCTCCTATTCCCTTCAGCCATCTATTTGGAAGGTCTGGTTCCCGAATCAATGGTCGGCATAGGGCAGCGAAGTCTGCGCTTCCTTCCGCCAGTATTTTTTCAATCACGTCAAGAGATCTTATTCCACCCACCAGAATCAATGGCACATCGATCACTTTCTTGATTTCTCTAGCGTATGGTAAATGGTAGGCTTCCTTATCTTTAGACCTGATATTAGTTCGGCAAAACGGGGGATAGACAGGTGTCCAACCAAGTTCTTTCTCGTCATCCGCACGCGCAACTGCGGCTTCATCCATGCCTCCGCTGGTTTCAATGGCTGCGAATCCCATTTTTGAAAGCCTTTCTGCGATCTTCCTGGATTCGTTCAGGTTTATTCCGCCTTCTAAGAAATCGTCGACGTTCATCTTTATCAAAATGGGAAAATCCTTTCCTACCTTTTCCACAGTCCTTTTGTAAATACGTTCAACGATTTTGATCCTGTTTTCTGTGCTGCCTCCGTATTCATCTGTTCTTCTGTTTGTGTAAGGGGACAGGAATTCGCTCAAGAGGTATCCATGAGCAGCGTGGAGTTGAACGGCGTCAAAGCCTGCTTCCTTCGTCCTCCTCGCTGCTTCGGCAAAAGCCTCTATGGTTTCTTCGATTTCTTCAACAGTCATTTCTCGTGGCATATTATTCGTCAATTGTTCAAGAACGGCAGAGGGGGCTACGGTCTTTTCTAAGAAAAAGGATTGGCGACCACAATGGACCAGTTGTATCGCAACTTTGCAACCATCGCCATGTTCATGGACTGTTTCTGCGATTTTTCTCAATCCTGGAATTAAGTCGTCTCTGTCTATTCCCGTCTGGCGAGGCATAGGCTTACCACTTGGTTGCACATAGGCATATCCGGTGATTATCAATCCGACTCCCCCTTCAGCTAAAGTCTTGTATGATTCCACGAGTTCGCCTGTAACGCTGCCATCTTCAGAAGCCATACCCTCATAGGTGGCGGATCTAACTAACCTATTTTTGATGACCATTCCACCGATTTCCTCAGGTTCAAAAACCAGGGACGTGACACTTTTAGGTACCTCTAACTTACTCATTTTTTCACCTGCTTTCATTTTTACTATCGAAGGAAATATCGCATTCCCTTTTCAGTCGGGCGAAGGGCAATTTCACCTAGCAGCGGTACAGACGGACTCTGGAGTCGCCTGTTCCGCTGTTTTCATTGGGATTATAGCACCGTGGTAATGCCTATGAAACTGGATATGGTAACTCGCCTATTTCACAAGACGCTGAAAAGTGCAATTGCATTCACTGAACTGGGCAAACTCCCTTACAGGTTCTCGCTAGTGGGACTCAGCAGCAGAACTTCAAACCAGGCTATCGTGTAGGAGATTTCCTGGCACTCTTGGCTTCGTATATCATGGTGCTTGGCTCGCGGATATGCTCTGAAGCGTCTAGCACCTCGATTGAGATAAGCCTGCCATCTTGCCCGTAATCGATAATAATCCCTTCGCGTACTTCGTCACTCTCGGCTACCGGCTCCTCCCTGAAGATAAGGTCGAGAGTATCAGCTCCCGGATCATAAATGACTTTCATGCCATTTCCTTCCTTATCCAATATTTATCAATTTTGCTCGTTTTGTAAACGCTAATCACCTTGAAGGTATCTCCAGCTAGTTCTACAATCGCCCTTAAAAGCATCTCCTTGCCATTAATTTTATCATAGTACTTACTCTGAAACACAACTCTGTTCCCCTTAGAGGGAACTTTCTGCTGTGGATTTTCAACAGTGGATAGCATTAACTCTGAATCAATCTGGCGTCGTTGGGCTTCAAACCGAGTGTGATCAGTTATGATTGGCTTCACTACTCTTTCCTTGGCCTTTACCAGTCCTTCCCACCAGCTTCATTACTGCTCAATAGACCTCAAGCTGTTCCTAATCATTATAACTAGAATAGCTACTAAAGGACAACGAAGTAGATTAAATTCACCGCTTGGGGCATCTTCATGCTAGGCGATAGAATTATGAAATTTGCGGACATCTACCACATCGCTTGGCAGTAACTATGACACAAATTTATAACAGGGAATCGATAGCTCTCTCCAGCTGGCTAAGGGTGTTACATTCCCTGGCAATGTTACAGTAGGGAAGGTATTTCTTCATCTCTGAGTCGCCTATCCCCCAGAATGATCGGCTCTCCGGATTAAGCCAGATGACCCTTTTACTTCTCTTTCGAATCAAGCTGAGAGTCGCAGTCTGGGGATCACCATAATTGTTCCGTGCGTCTCCAATGATGATGACCGATGTTTTTCTGGTGACAGCATCAAGCCAGTTTTTTCTGAAGTCAAGGAATGCTCTCCCGTAATCAGTGGAACCTAACACGATATCCAAACCTGTTCCGGTCTGCAGTTTGGCAACAGCCTCTTGTACCGGATAGTCATCAAAGACAGAGCTTGCCTCTATGATGTTAGAGCAGAAAATGAAACTCCTTATTTTGATGACCGCCTTGTTCAAACTATAAACTAAGAGCAAAAAGAACCGTACTGCGGTTGCCACGGAGCGACTGACATCACAGATAACAATGACATCAGGACGGTCAATTTTCTTCTTTTTCCATTCGATATCAAAAGGAACTCCTTCGTACGCCATGTTCTTCCTCAGTGTCTTCCTGGCATCAAGATGACCTCTTCTGAAGCTCCTCATTCTTCGTGAATAAATATCACTGAGGCGCTTTGCCATCTTCCGAACGATTACATACATCCTGTCGTAGTCACTCTTTTCCAATTCACCAAGTTTGGCATTCTTAAGGTATCTCTCCATAATATCCTCGGTGGGTGCCCTGGCATAAAGGGCATGTTCTCGTTCCACAAAACCCCTCACATTCTCAAATAAACGGTCTCTCGCCTCCTGTAACCGAGCTGCCTGTTGAATTGAACCGGGGGTATTCTCTTGCCTCAACAGCCTGATATCCCTGTCTAAACCATCTATCCCCATATGGCTTAGTATCCTGTGGGTGTACAAACCTTTCTGAGTAAAGAACTTTATCTCACTGGTCTGCGCCTTCTCCACAGCTTCCATCAGAGAAGCCATGAGCTCGGCGTGGCCCTGTGAAATAAGCATCCTGGTTAGCGGGGATACTGGATGCTGGCTATCTGCCCTCAGAGTGTGTTCTGTCGCATTGCCAGGGAAGCTGTTGAACGAGAAAAAAAGAGCGAAACATTCATTGAATTTTTCCTCTTCCACGGCAGTTTTTGCTAACGCTGCTGATAGGGAAGTCTTCAGGATTTCGCGGTCTTCATAACCTACAAGCTCGGCAGCACGAAACGCATCTATGCTTTCAGATGTCGATATCCTGACACCAAAACTTCGCAGAGAGGAAATAAAATCATGAAGGACTTGCTCCATCCTTCATTCACCACCCTCTTTCACAGCATTGCTTGTTATTTCAGGTAGATGCTCTTTCACCACCCCAATATCCTCTTGAAACTTCAAAAAGACGTGAAGGGTTTCCCTGACTGTTTCCACATCGAGTTTTTCTGCATTAAGAACAAGGAGAACCCTGGCCCAATCGATTGTCTCGCTGATTGACGGCATCTTCTTGATATCCAGCTTCCGTACCTGCTGGATAAAAGCAACTAACTGCCTTCTTAGCCTTTCAGAAACCTCAGGGACTCGGATTTGAATGATCTCACGTTCCATTTTGGCATTCGGAAAAGGTATGAAAAGATGTAAACAACGACGTTTCAATGCATCACTGAGTTCCTTGGTATTATTGCTCGTCAAGAATACAAATGGCTTGCATTCCGCCTGAATGGTCCCAATCTCCGGTATCGATACCTGAAAATCTGACAGCGCTTCGAGCAGAAATGCCTCAAACTCTTCATCCGCTTTATCGACTTCATCAATCAAGAGCACAGCGCCGCCACTTTGCTGCAGTGCCATTAATAGTGGCCTTGGCTCGAGGAACTCATACGAGAAAAAGATGTCATCATATTTATGGAGTGCCTCGATGGACTCTGCCAGACTATCTGTCTCCTTTATGATGTCATTTAATTTACCCTTCAATATCTGAGTGTACAGAAGTTGTTTTCCATACTTCCATTCATAAATAGCTTTCGACTCATCTAATCCTTCATAGCATTGCAGGCGTATCAAGGGAAGATGTAAAACTGCCGCTGCCCTCTGCGCCAGGTCTGTTTTACCTACTCCAGCCGGTCCCTCCACAAGAACTGGCTTTTCCAGGTTGTATGCCACATATAATGTGGTTGCGATGTGCTTGCTGCAAATATATTCCACATCCTTGAATCCCTGCTGGATACTCTCTACAGAACTAAATACTTGCTCGTTAAGCGCTTTCATTGTTGTACGCCTTCCCTGACAACAGGCTCTCTCCAAGCTTTCGCTGTTTGATTACCACTGTGTTCTTTCCCATATTGACGAGGTGGTCCAGGTCATTTGCCAGGAGACTGAGCTCCATATCGGACTTTATATTCGCCTGTGACATTATAACATCAAGCTGTGACTGAAACCTTATTGCCATATTTCTAGAACAAAGTGGCACAGAGTATAATTCAGGATGACTCGTATCACTATCCAGCATATTTGCTGCCTCGTAAGCCATGATATCAAGGGTATCAGCCAGGGATTTCAATTCGCCAAGACCATTTTTTAACTCATCATTAGCCCTGATACGCTGTTCTCGAATAGCATTAACCAGCAGCTCAAGCTCTTTTTTCATTCCTCCAACGATAGGCCCCATTGATAAGATGACTTCTAACTCCCCGAATGGGATTATTATATCAGCATATGCTGAGCCTTTCTTTCCCAGGATGTTTGCTGAAGGAACGGCGCAACCCTTCAGTACTATCCCTCCATGAGGAGACGGACGCAAAAAACCCAGCTTCATGGGTTCAGTTAATAACAGTCCCGTGGTCCCTTTTGGGACGATGAATACCGTAAACTGTTTTCTGCTGCCCTTCACACCAGTAATGGCAGCAACAAGAAACAGGTCTGCAATAGGCCCATTTGTCAGGTAGTATTTCTCCCCGCTCAACACATAACCCTTACCCTCTTCATGAGCAACTGTTTTCAAATATTTAGGATGAGCTCCTCTTTCCGGTTCTGAAATGGCAAAAGAAGCTATGAGCTGGCCGTTTGCGAACTTGGGTAAATATTTATTTTTCTGCCGTGAGTCTCCAAACTTCAGTATCACAAAACGGGAAATAAGCTCATGTATTAGCCATGACAGAGCAAGTCCCATATTGTGTCCTCGCCGTACCATTGCTTCTCCAGCTACTGCTATGGAAAGCCAGTTGCCTCCCATCCCTCCATATTCTTGTGGAATTCCAACTCCCAGAAGCTTTTCCTGAGACATCTTGTGCCAGATGTCATAAGGAAACTCACTGCTTGTGTGAAGGTCACTACGATGAGCAATGTTCTGCTGGGCAAAGTAAGAAACTTTTTCCCTCAGGCTGCAGAGCTCATCCTCTATCGCTGTTGCTATGTCTACTTCCTTCCTTCTGCGAGACTTATGGTTGGTTACAGTTCACAGAAGGCACCGATAATTTTACCAGAAGTGCCGGCTTTCGAAAACTAGCTTTCTACGGGAAGGCAATTACGCCTGAAAACACAGTGCGATTACAAGTGGGTAATTCTCTGGCGGCAAGTGAACATTATTCCCCCGGTATCAACCTAACTCTGCCCATTGCGCCAGAGTGCGCGGTGAGGGCAGTTCAACCTTTCGGGTCACCGTAACCCAGATATACTCATTGACAAGGGCTAGTACTGTCGAATCTGGTCGCCCTAGTTCTTGGGGAAGGTCGTCAATTTGGAAGCCTTTATTCTTGCATAGACCACCAATGTGCAAGGTCAGGCTTTTGATTATTTGCTGGTACTTGAAATATGATTCAGGACTACCATCACATTTGAAGCTAATCCGCATTGCTTCATCCCAGGGCATCAACGCTTTCGGCCTGATGGCGAAGAGGATCTTAGAGGCTGCGGTTGCGCCGATATGAATCTCCAGTTTTCTCCCACCGCGAACACGCCGAGCCCCCGTCTTGTCCTTAAGAGAACCATACGCATGAGCGGCTACTTCCAGTTCATGATCCCCCAGCTCCCAGAGTGGTTTACTATTTGTAAATAAACTAGCGCCGTCTACCTGGTACCAGTTCAAGATACTGCATGATGCGACATCATGTTGGTCCTTTGATAGATGCCTGCACCCCCAATCATTTAACCATTTTATGAGAGCAATGCGATGCTCGGGATTGGTCAAGTCTATGCTACCGCCCGTAGCCTTGTTCAGGCGTCCAAGTGAATAATTGAAGGGTGTTAGGGAATCGTACATGGTGCTAGCAAGAGCCAGCTTACATAGTGTCACATTCTCGTAATTCACCGGTTAGAAAACCTCCCACTATTGTATAAAAAGCCCCATGAAGTACGCAGTTGACATCTTCATTACCAATCTCCTTCCCTACTTTTCCTCGTCGGTTAGTTTCGATATACGAAGGGAATCGGTTGTTTCAATTCTGCCGTATTTCATGACTTTATCAATCAAGTCTTTGCTCCACAGGCCACTTTCGATAGCATCGGTGAGCTTTGCAGCATCAAGTTGAGAGACTTCTGCCCACTTGCCTGCTTCTATTATTGTGTTATCCAGCTCCTGGCGCTCTGCATCGCTTTTCCCGGGGAACTTTAGCTTGTCCTCAAACTTAACTCGCGCTTTATGGTCGCTGCCTTTTATGACCTCAACCTCTTCCTTCCTGGCATACTCGAGTATTGCCTCTCTCACCTTCTGTATCTCTTCGTCTATCTTTTTCTTTTCATCATTAAGGGCCGCGTATTTGTTAACCAGCGTAACTCCCGGCTCTTTGAGATACTCGTTTACTGGCAGCGCCTCCACCTTGTGCAGATGCCTCCTCATCGGGCAGAGGTCAGGATACTCACACCAGTTGCATAAGGCGGATTCCCTTGGTGGAAAGTCCTCAGCCGCTTCTATCTCATCAATTAAGCCTCGCGTGCTTTGAATTAAGTTTGAGATAGCTTCAGGAGCGCGGTAGGAAACCAGTTCCTCATCGAAGGCGACGTAGTGCCAGATGAGCCTGATATTCTCGATATCGGGCCATTTCTTTTGGACTCCAATGTGGTATAGGCCAAGTTGCCGGTCATTATCAATGTCCTGCTGACCTGGCAAATGGCTTGATGTCTTGTAGTCATGGATTTCGTAAATACCGTCCTGAGTGCGTGACAATCGGTCTATGTAACCCCTCATCCTGTATCTGTTAGCATCATCCAGTGGGAAATTAAGACCAAGCTCAGTGCCTATGGTTATATCCTGGTCGAATGGAGCATACCTGCTGTAGTAAGTTTCAATCAGCTTTTCGCCCAGGGTCCTGTAGTGCTCCGCTGTCAGGTCCTGTTTCACGATGATGATTGAGTCGTTCCAGTTTTCCTGCCAGATTTTGTTATAGTAAGCCAGCAAATCACTCAAGCTATTTGTCCTGGTAAGCCTGAGGTCGTCGTAGCACTTCTTCAAGGTCTCATGGACCCTTGAACCAAGGAAGCCCTCAACCCCTTCGATGTCCCGCTTGATGTTGTCGTGGTAGCGAAGCTTATACTTAAAGGGACAGTCCTCATACATACTTAGCCGAGAATCAGAATAAATAGGCATATTAACTCCTGCTCCTGTTTGATTTGAATCCTATTATATTCCAATAGCAAAGGCAGTGTCTTCTGGCATGGTTGGTTTTGTACCGCAATGACTATGAAACTGGATATGGTAACTCGCCCTACTGCACACAACGCTAAAAGGTGCAATAAGGGTGTGAGCTGATGCCAACAGCCGAAGAGCCCAATCCCTTGACTAAGGCTACAACTTTACAACCTGGCACACAAAAGAGACGGCGATAACTTATAGTGTATAATGGAGAATGTCTCTTTCCAGCTTCATAAAACCGGAGTAGTTTTGCTGAAACAATTCAATTCAAAGTTCTTGGTATACTCCTACGTGGCTGCGGCAGCTATCATCTGGGGCTCTAATGGTGTAATTGTAAACTGGGTCCCTTACGACGCGTACGCTATCGCTTTCTTTAGAGTCTTATTTGCTAGCCTCACCCTCCTGCCTGTAGTACTTTTGACTCGAAAACCTGAAACGATGCGTGCTGCTAGGTCCTGGAGGGTTATGCTGAGTTTAGGCTTGCTGCTCGCCTTGGGTTGGACGTTGCTTTTCCATTCGATGAAACTCATTGCGATCGCCAACGCGGTCTTGCTAAATTACACGGCACCCATCTTTGTAGCTTTACTTGCCCCCCTATTTCTTAAGGAGAAACTTGAGAAATCTACCCTGCTTGCATTAGCCATATCCGTGGCAGGAATAGTAGTTATTTCATATCAGCAGAATCTTCAGATTAGTCACCTGAATCTTTTGGGAGTAATTCTTGGGCTCCTTGCCGGCCTCGCCTATGCAGGATTTATCATCGCGTCTAAGAGGGCTTTATCCAGCTTCTCAAGTCTAGTCGTAGCATTTTATTCTTACGCTGTAGCTTCAATTTTCCTCCTTCCCTTCGTAATAGGCACTGATTTTTCTCCAGATTTAACTTCATGGATACTTCTGCTGGTTTTGGGTGTCTTCAACACGGGATTTGCCGTTACACTCTACCTTAAAGGCCTTGGAATGGTAAAGGCTCAGAAGGCGGTAGTTTTCACTTATTTGGAGCCCGCAAGCGCCGTGGGTTTCGGCTTTCTCTTTCTAGCCCAGCAACCCACACCGCTCATGCTTGTCGGTGGTTTTCTAATTCTCATCGCTGGATATATTGTAGCCTCAAGATGACTCCGTCTCCGGCACAGCTTATCTGCCTTTCAATCAAGTTTGCTGTTGCTTATCAGTAATGATGAGGAAGAGTAATCGGGTATTCTGGGGACAGAATACCTGATTTGTAGTAGGCCTGATTGGTATGGTGTCCCTGGAATTCGTCAGTCCCCAGGGTAATTAAGCAACGACTAAAATGAAGAAGGGTGATGCATTTTCTTATTGCGATAATAACGTTGCCAGTTTCTGGAGCACCTCCGAGATTGTCTCGGTTGGCAAAGTGCATATCAATTCGGCATTTCGAGCGCGCCAATCCAAACTCTTAACTTGGTCGGATAATATTGCTCCTGCCACTGGTAACCCCGCGGGAAGAAGAATCTCGAAAGGGTAGCCCTTGGGTTGGCTGGTTATTGGACAAAGGATGGCCAGTCCTACCTTGCTGTTATAGCTTTGCGGTGACAGCACCACGGCCGGACGGCGTCCGGCTTGTTCGTGACCTGCTTGCGGATTCAAGCTAATCCACACCACATCTCCGCAACGAGGTACATAAGTGTGGTGGCCTACCACGTTTCGTTCCCCACGGCGGAGCCGGTATCAACCTCGTGATGCAAGTTCTCTTTGGTGACCTTTGATAGGAGTTGTTCCAGGGTCAGCTTCGGCTTAGTTACCGGCGTGACAACGATTTTCCCGTCTGCCAGCGATACTTCGACGGGCGTCTCTTTCTGGAGTCCTACTTCATCAGCGAAAGATTTCGGAATGCGCAAAGCGAGACTGTTACCCCATTTCTGAACACGCGTCTTCATGTCAAACCTCCATTTACGGTATCTACAATGAAGATACTCTTTCTACAGGCGCTTGTCAAGTCTGTACAAGAAGGGAAAGGCACAATTTGTTCCTGAGCCCGCTGAAGTCACAATCCGTCAAAAAGCTTAGACAGGCTTGATGCACTAGTGTGATGGTATTCTGGGGACAGAATACCTGATTTGTAGTAGGCCTGATTGGTATGGTGTCCCTGAATTCGTTACAGCTTTGTCAGAGTGTTTTTTCTTGCCTTTCTCAAGTGAGTGGGCTCTTTGGTTATACCAACTGACGTTGCCAGTGCCGTAGCCATATATTGATTCAGGCTCATTCCTTCCGTTTCAGCTCTATATGCAAGTAGTTTATGAAGTGAAGGCGAAATTCTGAGTCTGATTTGACCGCTATATTTGTGCGGTCTCGGCTCAGGAATACGAAGTCCTCTTTCCAGATTGGACCTTATCCAATCCATTTTGACTTCCAGAATCTCCTTTATGACTTCCTCAGGTGTATCTGCGTGTATTAAACAATGTGGGAGCTCCGCAATCCTGGCAACCCAATAAGGGCCCTCACCGTCATCCCATTGCTCAACTATAACGGTGTAAGGCAACTTCGCATAGTATTCGAACTCTTTCTCTATATTGCCTTTAATTACCATCTTTAATCTCCCTCTTAATCGTAATCTCTGGCCGGTTATGCCTCTTGCTCTTCAATAATCTCTAATAGCTCTTTTACGTAGCAGGATTTAACTGGACTTTCTCTTTTGTAAGGCATCGTGAGCGTTCCTATGATAGCCTTTGGATGCTTTGCGCCTTCTTCGATATATCCGTACCGTTTTATTAGTGCTTCAAAGTCGCGCAAAGCCACATTTCTAGGATTCCGTCGAATTGCCTCCAGGGATTTTTTCTCGCGCGTCATAGGACATAAACCTCCTCAACATACCCTCCTCCTTTCTTTGTCTTCTCCCCGTTATCAATCTACTTTAAACAGGGCGATGTTATGGTATCATATATGACACCACTTGTCAATATCCTTTACCCTTGTGATATTCTGGGGATATGATACCTAATTTGTAGCAGGCCTGATTGGTATGGTGCCCCTGGAATTCGCCGGAATTTCTTCCAACATTATGAGTTAATGTCATTATATGCATTGACGAGTGCGGGTAGTAGTTTGCTCTCTAACTCAGTAGCGTTTCGATAAAACACGGTTCTCCAATTGCGGACATCGAATTCAAGTTCCGTACCTTTCCTGGCAGTCTGAATAACCCTTTTGTGTTTTCCTCGTGCATATCCAACTTCGAAATACACATTCCTTGGACTAAGGGTGAAGTCGGCTATGATAATATGAGAGTTATCAATCTCGTCCATTATTTCCTGAGATATCTCATAATCACCTTCCTTTAGGTCTATTTTATGTATGCTCAAAGGGAGACGTGTGGTGGCCACTGCGCGTTCCATAGCCTTGAAATAGTCCACCAAAGCGGGCTCTTGTTCCTCTTTAAATGACATTGCTACGAAAATGATCATGGGCCGCTGAATCTTTGCTGCTAATAAATCCAAATCAACGAGCTCACGGAGATTGGGATATTCCATACGTATGTCTCTATTAGACCTTCTTTGATAAGCTTCTCCACGAGCTGTTATTATGGGTAAATACTCGGGCGAAGGTTTTTCGATAACAATATATACAATTGGTTTGCCATCAATTTCTGTTTGCCCGACTTCAACAGGAAAAGGGAATAGCGAAACGGTAATCTTTTCCATGCGATTTATGGTTAAATCCAATTCTTCTTGAGGGAGGCCAACTATTTCTCCATCGTCATTGACGCCTATTAATAAAATCCCTCCATCCGTGTTAGCAAAAGCGGATATGGTCTGAGCGATAATGTCCTCAGGAGGTAATTTTGTTTTGAATTCGACTTTGTCCGTCTCCCCAAATCTGACTAGATTTTTTATGCCCGCACTGCTCGTATCGAACCTACCACCTCTTCTTAAATCAGAAGATTGAACTTTCCCTAAATCACTAAGCTCAGCATATTTCCCTATTGATTTAACTATGGCACGGACATGGCTCTCAACTTGATCCCCCTTTAAACGACATATGGTTTGGGGAAGATTAAAATAACGAAGCAATTCTTGGTCAAAAGCAGCTCGTGGTACATCCTTTGCTATCCACCTGACTGATCTGTAGTGGAAGAAGGGGTCCTCAGCATTTTGATCGAAGACATAAGGCCCTATTATTTCGGCATAATGGAGAACTTTGGGGTTAATCTTGCTTGGTAAAACAATCCAATCCCCCTTATTCATCTCATGAGTGAAAGACCAAATTTGGCCAATCCAATTCCTAATGGTTGGACGTTCCGAATTTCTGTACACCTTTGCAAGGAGGGTATTTAGGTCTTTCTTCGTATCCAACTTTGATAGGTCATAAGTGAGTCCTTCCCACGTGAGGTAAATCCGATTATCATTTAAGAAACGTTTTTCGTATTCTCCGTGACTTCCTGCCCTATTAAGCCAAAGTGCCATTTCTCCTCCCGCCTACATATTTTTATCAAATTTCTCGATATATCAACGATCTTGGTTAATCTCAAACTTTTTCTTGCATTTCGAGCATATATATGTATGGGTGAATGGGGGTACACCTCCATCTCTATTAATAACGCGTGTTTTCATCTTATCACGAGGGACATTGAACAAATCTGCTTTACAAGCAGGGCAATATTTTACATCTTTCTGTGGACCACTGATATTGGCCATGGTTCCTCCTTAGCTATACTCTCATTCCTTAGTCATCACAGCTACTCCGTAGAAACCCTCCAATTCGTTTATTACTAGTCACGCGATATGGAGGTGTCGGATTGATCCCCCAATAATTATACCACTTGTTAAATTAGCCTCATAAGGGAAATAGCCTGGAAGCAGGCAGTCGGCAGTAAAGTGCACGATGTGGTAGTTCTTGTTGGGTATTACGGGGAAACAATACCTAATTTGTAGTAGGCCTGACCGGTATGGTGCCCCTGGAAATCGCTTTGCTGAGAGGTGAACTGATGAGAGACTTCACTGGTGACCCGGAGTTCCCAATCTGGCTGATTGGAGATTCGCCGCCTGAGGCATGGGCGGACAAGCTGGACACTCCACTCGACCCGAGGCACCCCGCCCGGCACAGCATATGGACATCTGTAGCAGACCCCATGCAGGACAGACTGTACAGACAGGGGAAACTGAGACTGGATACGTCTCGCCCATACATTCGCAATGCGATGCTGAGTCTCGGCGAGCAAATACAATTGTCGGGACCGAGACTCAAAGAGTTGCTTGATAAGCATAGACCCAATGTAGTCCTAACTTTTGGTGCCTCTGCATTTATGATCGCTCTGTTTGCATCGGGCGAGGTTCCTCAAAAGCTTTACAAGACAACGAAGCTTCTCGGCGAACAGTTTAGAAGTCGCATTGAGAAGTATGACGAGCACAAGGTCAATATCATCCCTCTTCTGCATGTCTCGATTGCGAGAGGTAAGTTCCTGGAGGGGCACAGGGATTTCGTTGGGGCTTACGGACAGACACCTGCAAATTACTTCGCTTATGTCGGAACAAAGCTTGCAGACCTTTTGCTTGCGAAGTTTTGTGATAAGCCAGTTTGGATTGACCAAAGCGCATCATAAGAAAGTTAAATGATGGCAGTAATCCAAGTGCTGTATCCTCTTATTCCGCCGGTGCAAATGTGCTGGATAATTAAGTAGTTTGCCAAGCTACTTCACATGCCAGATACTCTCGGATAACTAACCTTACGGTTATACGATCATAATCAACTATGGCCAAGTAACGGTAATTGTTTGGCTGAACTACTATCCAAGGTTGAGCTAATCTCTGGCTTGAAGTATTTTCAATCAGAAGTTGCATTGACCTGCTTCCGACTTCTGGAAGTAGGGATATGGATGGGGGTGTTTCAAACGTCGCCCGCTCTCGGTCGCTCATCTGGACGAGCGTAGTAATGAGCACCTTTTCGGCATCTTCCAACAGCGGGGTAGCCAACTCATACGCCGCGTGTCCTCGGGCTAGTTTAAGGATGACGGCACAGAGCCTACTATTCTCAGTGTAGAGCCAAGTACTGCCGTCAGGCATAATCTGCCGTGCACTTTCAAATTGGCTCCTGATACGCCGATCTCTCTTCAACGTGAGCGCAATGTTATCTCGCTTGATGTCCTCCCAGTTACTTGAGCCAGTCAGCCCGCACTCAATCAGACACGCCACGTATTGTTCATTTATTGCAGCATCATTATTGCATTTTTCACAGGCCGGCACCTTCGGCAGGTTATCTGGTAACGGTCGGTCTAAAAAGGCCTTTGGGGGTATGTGATCCCATGTCTCTGTCAGCCTGCCACAGTATGCGCAGAAACTGCTTAAACGCTCGTCACTATAGTCATATCGCTTTCTCATTCGAGCCGATTAATAGCTTGCTTGTTATTCATTATAGAAGGGTACCTATTCCAGTTGTTTAATGATAGTATGCGTATCTAAATCAGGCTTACCTATTCGTCCAGCATAGCGGGTAAATCTATTCAACAGAGATTCTGCAAACGGACTGTCCAGTGAAGCAATACGCTTAATTTCACCATTTCTGCATTTCTCGTTATATTCTTCCAGTTTAATAGTCTCAATTTGCTGAAAATCTGCTATCAGGCCCGGGATCTGAAAAGCACCAGGTAAACAATAGAATCTCTCTGGTTGTTTATCCTGTCGATTATCTCGTAATAAACTCTCTAAGCTAGCTTTGTGTCGGCTATTATTAATATTTGCTTTGCAATTCACATATTCTGACTGTTCAGTTAATAGACAACATTTTGCAAACACAATCCACTCAACCTTCGAATTAACGAAGTCGCACGTTGGATTAAGAACTACGTGGTACCTTTTCACACCATCGGAAATAGTCTCTTCTATAATATCTCCAGCTTGGCATCTTTCCGTAACGGGTGGTACTATATAATATTCAGCGGGATGTACCTTTTCGATATCAGCTACTGCATCAGGATTTGCACCCAAATCTCTAGCTAAGTCATATATACGTTTTTTGTTTATGGTAGCAGCCAGTCTTCTTGCCAGAAGGTATGCGATATCCACCTTATCTTTCATAACTTGAAACGACCCCCAATTATTACTAACGAATTCCCACATATAATCGCGTTGAACTTCATCAACATGTCTTACTATCGCTCTATTAACCAAAGGCAACTGTGTCTGAAGGAGCTCTTTAATGGCATCCAATACTTTGACAAAACCTTCGGTTTTTCTTATGACTCTAACCAGATCTGTTTCCAGATCCTCAACTTTGTATGCGAAGGCAGTATAAAATATCACGGGAACGAATCTTCTGCTTTTGATTGAATTAAAAATCTTTATCCCCGCTTCTTCATCAGTACCGTTACCAACTAGACGCACGTCAAGAATGACAAAATCAAAACGATTCTTTTCAATTAATGATAGACCTTTCTGGAAGTCAGTATCTGTTGTAATTGTTAGTTTTTGGCCCTCATCCCCTATTATGGCGGAATTCAATTGTTCCATAGCTTGTTTACAATACTGAAGGTCATCATCGATATATATCGCATTCCATTCTTGAATCATTCTAAACCCTCCTGCGTAATGTAATTAAGAAATTTGCTCCAGAGAGTGAACCCTCTTCTAGAAGTTCTATGCTACCATCATAAAAGTCGGTAACAATTTCCCCGGCGATTGTCAATCCGATACCAACACCATCAGGTTTTGTAGTGAAATATGGGTCGAATATGTAGGGTCGAATATCATCTTCAATACCAAGCCCACTGTCTGAGAATTCTATTTTAAGTTCACCTTCGTTTCCCTTTTTCACTGTGACTTTGATTTTCCGCTCATTTTCGTCTACTTTATACAACCAATACAGACTGTTCCTAAGGAGGTTAATTATTACAACTTGAATTTCGGCAGGATCGAGCGTTACGGTAGTTTGGGTAGTAAGCAAGCTGATTTGCGCATTGCATTTCTTAATGTCACCATCTAATACAGAAAATGCATCTGATATTATTTTTTCCAGTATTAATTCCCTTGGTCTTCCTCTTCTGCGGCCCCCGAAAGGCTCAATCTTTCTAACAACAATTTGTATGACGTCTGATTGATCCGCGATATCTCTGAAGTTTCGTAATACGTGCTGAGAATCTAGGTTTTCTTTCAATACCGAATAAAGATACATAATGCCCTGATTTGCAGTATTTACTATTTTACCAAGGGGGCTACTGATATCGTGAATTACGGTATCGATCAACTCACCAAGTGTAACCAATCTTGAATATCTTGATATTACATCTTGGAATCTTAACAGTCTTGTATCTAATTCTCTCGCGGTTCCACTAATTAGCAAAGCCAGTTTTTTATCATCGGGATATTTATTTCTGATGTATTCTTCTGCAGAGGTTAATTCTAGTTTCGCGAATAGTCCTCGCTCGTGTTGTACTTCGATTTTTCTTGGGCGAATTGTATACCTTCGACGCTCGATTTCATTCAGAACAAAGATTATCATCTCTTGAAGATCGTTTAGAGCTTGCCCGGCCATTAGTCCTTCACGGTTGCTCTGGTCTTTCAGGTCTGGATTAGTATCAGCAGATATGAAGATATATCCGAGTATCTGGTTATTTGATAGTCTTAAGGTCGGATTTTGCACTCTCCTTAGATCTAAACGAAGCCAATCATTATGAGGTTCACCATAAGGTAGTACTCGAAAGCCATCCCTATAGATGCTTATGCCAGAACCTTCGTCTAGATCCTTCCTAATCTTACCTACAGTGACGTTTGCATTTCGAGCAAGTATTCTTAGTGACTGTATATCTCTATCCCATACTCGAAGTTCAACGCGAAGTGGACCGCAACTCGGCCTACGGTTGTTATCTAAGCGGGATTGACCTTTTATAGTTTCAGGCCCGGCTTTATCAGGTAATTTGATTTGTAATTCATATTTCCCATATTCATCAATATTTCCACTAATGACATAATGGGGTCTTTTGAATACTTCAGGTGCTTCAACAATCCCTGACAACTCAGAATATTCTTCTGGCAAGTCAAGAAAGATCTGGAAGTCACTAACCAGTGGACATTGCTCTCCATTAAGGGAAGGAGATATCAGCTTTGATAAACCATTCCTTAATGAAGATAGTTGCGTTAGTCCCCAGTTAATCCTTAAACCGGTCATCCGCAGTATTGTTCCATGATTGGTTTTAGCCCTCTTTTTGCTAGCGGAGTAATTGTTAAGGATTTCTATTGCGCCTCCATCACATATCCCCTCGGGTTCTCGCTCCTCGACAAGGATTTCTATTTCATCAAGATACTTATCTTCATCATCAAATTGGGTCCAATCAAAATAACAATAGACTTCCTTTTCATCTGACAGAGTTCTAGATATCAATTCTAAGGAATTAGCCAGTCGTGATGACGCAAACCTGCCAATCCCTTTTTCTCCAAGCACCCGTCTGTGCTTCAACCGACTTCTTGTTTCGCGTTTTCTCATTAGGGTTGCTGGTTCCATCCATGTCGTCCTTATTGTGTCAATATCCATGCCATGGCCATTATCGATAACCTCAATAGAACCACTTCCAATGGAAAGCGGCTCACAGAATCTAACAACAACACTGGTAGCATCAGCATCGTAAGCGTTTTTAACAAGCTCGATTACTGCAACAGTTTCGCTGCTAATCAGTTCGTCGCCGAATGTACGCAAGATTCGTGCTCTCGGCCTTAAGAAATTTAGCCTGTTATTCTTTTCTGCCATCATTATCTCTTCTCTTACAATTCTTCGACAATTGTAATATATGTCTTATATAGGGACCATTATACTCTCAGTGAGACAGTCTATTGAGACAGTCTATAATAATGACATCTTCTTCTCAATAAACAAACAGCGCATAGTGGTTTTGGCCGGCAAATGGCTTTAGTGAAGTCAATTACCCCATAGTTGTAAATGCGGAAATTTCTTGTAGGTATGACAAGCTCAACCAGTTTGTTGAACCATTTTTGTCTGCGCGTCTCAGCGTGAGTCTGAAAGCCGAAGAATCTCCCGTATAGTCGAATGACATTGCTGTCAATTATGGGCTCTCTTTTATTTCCGTGGAACGATATATATGCCGACGCAATATAGTCTCCTATGCCAGGCAGTTTGAGCAGTCCTTCCTTAGTATCCGGGATGCCATCTTTAACAATTGAGATGGCAAGGTCCTTAAGGCGTTGTTCTCTCCATTTGAGACCAAGTGAAGAAAATGCAGCAGCTTGTATATCATTCAAATAATGACTGGGACTGGGATACTTAGAGACGAAATCAGTATAAACAGGCAGAACTTGTTCAGCCCTAGTGCGCTGAAGCATTATTTCAGCGACGAGAGCATTCCATTTGTTAGATGTTATACGCCAAGGAAAGTTCGCAAAATGCTGTTTTTCCCACCTGATAATGTTTGTCCTGAGGAAACTTATTTGAGTACTTGGGAATGACTGTACGTCTACCATACTCACTGGGCTCATAAAAACATGAATTCACAATTGAGATAGTGTAGTAGCATTCAGTGCTTGGAATTCTGCGCGAGGAATCTTTACAACTGTACTCTTTCCTCCCTGCATGTTCTGACCGCCTCCTTGCGGAACCCAAGAAGCGTACTGAGCTAGAGTATCTAATTTAATGAACCACCAGTTGATGAGATTACGATTAATCGTATTGTCTATTTCTCTGACTACGAAAATAGAGTGTAGATTGCCACGCTTTGCTGCATAAAAGGCCAATTTGACGAAAGGGCCTAGGTCGAGGCCGAAATAATATCCTACCCTATTGTCACGTGCCACTGTTTTCTCTTTAATTTCCAAGGGATATGTCCATTGTTGGCCCCATAAAATACCATCTACGTCGCTGATTTCTGAAAGGAACTTGGTTTGAAATGAGACCCTGAGATGCTCTTTCGAGAATTCTTCAGGTAGATGTTGAAGAGGAATACCAGAAATATCAGTATTGTATCTTAGAAAATTGTAGTTTCTAGGGCGTGGGTTGAAACCCGGGATACCGGAAGGGAAAAGCTGATACGGTGATTGATTGGGTATCCCCAGTTCTGTGTAATGCCACTGAATTGAAAGAGGGTTGTTCTGAACATTTACTGTTGCAGCGCAATGATAGCTTCGAATCCCTATCTGATGGAAAGTGGCACACATTGTATGAAGACCGAGAGGTGGACTCGGTATTGGACTATTTGGCGGGTATATTTGATTAGGCTGTATTGTTGTCGGAAAGAATACGGCCGTTTGATGTCCGAAGGTATTCTGTCCTTCACTACGTGCAATCCACCCGCCCATGGATATTTTTTGAGCGAAGCCAATGTTCGCTAGGTAGTTTCTAAAATCTACCTCGGCAAGCAAACCGTTAAGCTTGTTCTGGTTAAGGCTCGTAATGCTTCTTGATAGGTAGTTCTGCATTGATTGAAGTGAAATAGAGCTCATGATGAGGCCTCATTGTAAGAGGATGCAATTTTGATTGTGAAGTTAGAATCTCCTAAAAGCGCTTCGACCATAGATTTGGCTATGGCTGCAATCAGGGGCACGACTACTGAATTACCGAATTGTCGGTATGCCTGTGTATCGGAAACAGGTATTTTGAAGTCAGGGCGCAGAAGTGTGAAACCCATTAGATTCGCACATTCCTTTGGAGTTAATCGCCGTGGGTTTCTATCATTCTGAGGAATGAGTATCTCTGAACCATCCTTATAATATCTTGCGCTCAATGTTCTGGAATGGCCATTAAGGTCCGTGAGCCCATAACCGAAGCCATTGCCTCTCTCATGATGGCTCTTGGCATAGTCTTGAAGATATTGCCAGAGGTGGTCTGTCAAGGTGTACTTGTCGGGGACATCGGGCTCGAGTATATCTTTGAAAATGGGTTTGACGGGGTTTGTTTTAACGGGGAAATGAAAACTGCGGGGCTCGCGAAAACCAATGATATAGATTCTCTCTCTGTGCTGCGGAACATAGTCAACTGCATCAATGACGTCGTCATAAACCGTGTAGCCGAGTTGGTTTTTCAGAGTATCCATTATTATTTCATAGGTTTTGCGTTTGTTGTGACTACGTAAGTTTTTGACATTTTCCAACATAAAAGCTTTGGGTCGTTTGTCATTCAGTATTCTCTTTATCTCAAAAAACAATGTCCCCTGAGTGAGGTCATCGAATCCGTGTGGATTGCCCAGAGCATTCTTCTTTGAGACACCTGAAATTGAGAAAGGCTGACAGGGAAAACCGGCAACAAGTATATCGTGGTCAGGAATTTGGCTACTTTCAATGCCTCTTATGTCGCCCCAGGGTTTCTCATGGAAGTTAGCTTCGTAAGTTACCTGCGCGAATTTGTCCCACTCGGAAGAAAAAACACAAGTGCATCCGGCTGACTCGAAACCTATTCTTGTTCCACCGATGCCTGCAAATAGGTCGATGAAAGTAAGAGGCCTATGTAAATTGTTTCGTCTCATTGAGTAAATTGTATCCTGTTTTGTCTGGCGGGGCAAACTAAAAGTAGCATGAAAAGGTACCATGATGATATCTCTTGGAAGGCAGCTGCTACAGCGCTGAAATTAGCTGTTTTTTCTCAAAGAAAAGTTCGGAATGCTTCCAATGTGGGCTAACAACTTGGATTTGAACTTGTACTTTCATTAACCATTAAGCCAGAATCTTGATGAACGGCTCACGACCATTTGCTACACCTCTGAATACTGCAGCTTGAGTAGAATAAGTATACGGCCTATACTTTCCTCAGACGAATCCAATTTGGAGATACTCTTGGATCGGGAATCAGCAATAGATACCTTGGTAAATCATCATTCATCCCAACGATATCATCCGGAGCATCACTATCAAAATGTAGTTGACGCTGATGGTAAATATTTGGGCCCCTATGTACCTTACATTGGCAAGTTCTATTATGATGCTAGACCACGCCTATTGATATATGCCATGGCCCAAAATCTCGGTCGTGCTCCGCACCTTATTAAGGCCTGGCTCAACAGCCCGGATAAGGGTTTACTCCGTCAGTATCATGACCAAGACACTCCACGCGTACATGTTTATCCATATGACAATGGCCGTCTAAAGGTCATTGCCGCACTCACTTTGAACTCTTACCCCGAAACCCTTTTTCATGCAGACCAGGACATTAATGACCTAATAGTCATAACAAATTTTGTTAAGTTCTCATTCTATCGTATAGGTCCTAGTGGTGGACGATTGGATGCTAACCCACCCCTCGATATTTACGACGATATGTGGAAGTACTACTGCAAGTACGAAGTCAGTACACTGCGGCCCGACATCATAATCGGAGTGGGTAGGGAGGTTGCTAACGCAATCGTAAGAAATCTGAAAAGAGAACGTGAGCCTAACGTTGTAGTGCTTGGAGTACCGTTCCCGGGTAGATTAAACCTAAACTCACGGTGGGTTCCCAAAGGCCGGGAGCTAATCAAAGTCGAGAACTACGACCCCGCCATAGATATATCTGAGATGCAGGCTCTGCTTAAGGGAACTCCTGATATGAAAGGAAGAGTGGGTAGAGCTATCAGTACTGACTGGTACTATTTCAGGGAAATGAAAGCGTTTATTAGCAAGCAATTCTCTAATTGTTTAGTCCGCAATAGCCCACTGTGACGATTACCTTTTGTCTGGACTAGTCACAGGGCTTGAATTACCTTGGCAGTACAAATTCAAGGCAGGGCCCAGGATTTCATTTATCTCCCTGCCAGAATCACTTCCCTCTCCAAAGTTGTAATTACATTCCGCACGGGCAGGGATTCACCACGCATCAGGGATGTTGATAACCCCGGCACAACTACTTACAATGTCAGCAAGCTACTTATGACAATCGAGTAACTAATATAATGGTAAAGGGGGGTTATTTCCATGGCAAAAGCTATTGTTATTTATGAATCGAAGTATGGAAATACCAAGCTTGTAGCCGAAATGATTGGCGAACAAATAAATCAAGTTTCAGGAATGGAAGCCGTCCTCACCGAAGTCAGTAAGGTAGACCTAAAACAGATAGATGGGTTTGATACAATTCTGGTGGGTTCTCCAAATCATATCGGCCGAGCAACAAGAAGCATCAGGGAATTCATCGATAAGCTCGGGAAACTCAGTCTGGAGGGGAAACAGGGTGCAGTTTTTGACACATACCTTGGGAGAGACTTCGAAAAAGCAGTGAAAAAGATGGAGAAGCAAATGCGTGAAAAGGTCCCCACATTGAAAATAATGAGTCCGGGATTATCAATAGAAGTCCAGGGAATGAAGGGGCCAATCGTGGAAGGGGAGCTTGCTAAATGCAGTGAGTTCGGAAAGAAAATAGCAGCTCAACTTAAAACCTGACCTCAAGAAAGGTACAGCTCTAAAAACTGTTGGGACAGGAGAGACACATAGCCGTTCAAAAAGGTAAGAAATATACTATTTGATAAAGAGGAAAGGTAATTTATTGTATGCTCATAAGTTCAATTTCAAAGGTCAGGTCTTTCCCCACAAGAGGGTGGTTAAAATCTATACAGTTTTTCTTAAAACAGCGGCCGAATATGAAATTCACGGTTCATTTAAGGGATAAGAACGGCAAGGGGGAAGATTTTGAAATGAAAGGTTCTCCTCCTTGAAAAAACCTAGAGGGACAGTTTGTTGTCCCATCTCTGACCCACTCAAAGTTGTATGATTAGATAATGGCTATCAAGCTTCAAGAACATACTAATCTACTAGCTCTTACTCAAAATCCAACAAAAAGCCAGATTGTGCAATCTCAATGAAACAAGTTGACATAATCTTCAGGCCTTACTACACTTATCTATAGTAACTATAGTAAGACAAAGGGGGGAGAAATGCGCGTAAAAGGTGTAAGATGGTTTGTAAGTTTTCTATTAGTATCAGCGCTTTGTTTGGGCGTGGGTGTACCAGTTGTGGCCTTCAGTCAGGCAGATCCTCAAATACGCTCTATCGTGTTCACGGAAGGTGAATCAGTAAATGAGGCAGCCAGACAAGGGGTGACGGAACATGGGGGCATAGTTCTCAAAGAACTAGCCCCAAGAAACGGTTTAGTCGTTCTCATACCGGAGCAGGCGCGGGAACATATAGTTAAGATTTCCGGGGTCATCGCTGTTGAGCCCGACCTGGTGCTTTCAGCAGTAAAGGGCCCGCCACCTGGAAAGGGGCCTAAACCTGAGGAACCCCAACCCAGTCAGGACCTACCGTGGGGCGTCGACCGCATCGATGCCAATTTAGTTTGGGGAAGCTATAATGGCTCCGGTGTAAACATCGCCATTATCGATACCGGAATTGACAAAGACCATCAGGACTTGGAGGCTAACCTGGCTGATGGTATCAACTTTGTTGGCAAGGGACCTCCTTGGGAGCGGAGGGTAGACCCTACCGAGTGGGATGATGATAATGGTCATGGCACCCATGTAGCTGGCACCGCCGCGGCAGTTGACAACGATATTGGAGTTATTGGCGTGGCGCTTGGGGCAAAGCTATGGGCAGTTAAGGTTTTGGACAAAACCGGCTCTGGTTATCTTAGCGATATCATTGATGGCATCTACTGGGCAGCAGATAGCGGCATGGAAGTTATTAGTCTCAGCCTGGGTATTGATAAAGAGACCTTAGACCAGTACCCCAATGATAGGCAGGCTCTCCAAGATGCTGTTGATTATGCCTACCTTACCAAAGGTGTGGTAGTAGTAGCCGCCGCTGGTAACGAGGGTGTCGGGGAAGACACTGTGATTTACCCCGCCCGCTTTGATTCTGTTATCGCTGTGGCTGCCACCGATAGTAATGACAATCGCGCTTCGTTTTCCAGCACTGGCCCTACCATAGAGGTCGTAGCCCCTGGCGTGGATATCTACTCCACTTGGAACGATGGCTATTACAACACAATCTCAGGAACTTCTATGGCTTCTCCCCATGTGGCGGGGACAGCTGCCTTAGTCATCTCGTCAGGCGTCACTAATGCTTCCCAAGTTCGAAACGTCCTCCAGCTTACTGCTGATGACTTAGGCGATACTGGTGAGGATAGTCTCTATGGTTATGGCCTAGTAGATGCTGAGGAGGCGGCTAACTGGCATACAAGCTAATCCGTAGAGGGCAAAAGAGATAGGGATGGCTCCCCACGGAGAGCCCTCCCCACGTTAGCCTCTAATACCTGGGGGTAACCCCGGTCTTTGTCCCCTTAGCTCATCTCTTATACCCTAGATTGCACAATCGCTTCCCTTGTTTAGCGAAGTAACAATTGCTTGTCTTGTTGAATCCACTAGACATTAGTCCATAATGTGACGGAAGTGGCTCTTTCTACGCAAATATATGAAGGTCTCAATGAATTATCATCTGGATAACTTATTGGATAGCTTTATTTTGAGCTGGAACGTCACTTGCTAAGAACAATTCTAACACTGGGAATAGTTATTACCAAAGCTACAATAATAAATATCCACCAAGTCCATACTGGCAACCAGGTAGCCAATAGCACACCTAAACCCACCCCAACGAGAAACTTAGCGGTGACGATCAGGGAGAAGTAAGGATCCGGTACCTGCCTAAGCTTTTCAGTTTTAGCACTAATCCAATTCATTGGTTGCCTCCTCTTTTCGATGACCTATCATACCATATTGGGAATAGGAGCGACTAAATCCTGTTGTTATAGCAACTTTTAAGAAGTGGTTCGACTTCCTCTATTGAACATTTCATCGTATTGTTAGAACCTGTCGGCAGCAAGAAGGGTATCATCTTTCAAAAGTTCCTCGTCTTCTCAGACAACCCCTAATTTTTCACTGATGCTGCCTCCTCCTCCAAAGCTATAATTAGATTCCACACGGGCAGAGATCCTCCCTATCACATTCGACATTGCACATTCCGTCATGATGTGCAATTAAGCGATTCGGAAGAATTCTATTTAAGGCTCAGGTACTTACTGCTTTCTTACCTATAACCTCATGTTTTTCACGCCACTTGCGGACAGCCTCAGTTACTTCGTCAACGTGGTCACAAATCCTTAATAGGTCAAAGTCCTCCTCGGAAATGAACCCTCTGGACAATGCCGAATCGCGAAGCCAGTGCAAGAATCCTTTCCAATACATGCTATCAAACAGCACCACCGGAAAAGGCTTTACCTTGTGGGTTTGCATAAGTGTTAGTAACTCGGTCACCTCATCGAGCGTCCCTAAGCCCCCGGGCATTATGATAAACACACAGGCATACTTGACCAACATTATTTTGCGAACGAAGAAATGATTAAATGTTATTGACTTCGTGGCATAGGCGTTGGGACCCTGCTCTCCAGGTAGCTGGATATTAAGGCCGACCGAGGTGACGCCAGCTTCCATGGCACCCTTATTAGCTGCCTCCATCACACCAGGGCCACCCCCGGTTATAATGGAAAAACCCATCTCTCCCAGCCGACGAGCTATTTCCTCGGTCCGTTTATAAAGCTCATCACCCTCCCGAATTCGAGCCGAACCGTATATGCTCACTGCTGGCATGACGTCGGCAAGCTTGTCAAACCCCTCAACCAGTTCACCAATTATGCGGAACAGCCGCCAGGATTCTTCCTTTGCCAGTTCATTTATCTCGTACTCATAGGCCATCGTTTACCTCCCAGGTTATAAATATAAAACACTCAGTCCTAATCCAGAAGAACTTGCTCCCGATATGCGGGTATTGACACCTTCCAACGCATTTTATCCGCTACGTAATTGGAAAAGCGATTAGCTACCTCAAGCTCGCCATGGGTAACAAATAGCTGTTTGGGTGCTTTTTCAAGGGCAGAGAGCCACCTCATAAGCTCATCCCTATCAGCGTGTGCTGAGAAACCGGTTAACTGGGCTATTCTTGCTTGAACGGGATGAACCTGCCCTAGTATTCGTACCTTCCTGGCACCATCAACAATCTGCCTCCCCAGGGTACCCCTTGCCTGGTACCCAACAAATAGAATGGTGCTCTCCGGGCGGGAGATATTTGCCACAAGATGGTGCTTTATTCGACCTCCGGTGCACATCCCTGAGCCGGCTATTATTATGGCCGTTCCCAGAATACGATTAATTGCTTTTGAGTCGTCTACCGTATTGACCATCTTAAGACTAGGAAACTCAAAGGGTGACTTGTTACGCTCTATCAGTCTGGTCATTTCCCGGTCATATAGTTCCGGGTGGGTCTCAAATACCTCGGTGATGTTTATTGCCATTGGGCTATTGAGAAATACAAGCAAGTGAGGTATGCGGTCACTAATCAGCAGTTGATTAAGATGGTATAGTACTTCCTGGGCTCGCTCGAAGGCAAAGCTAGGGATAACTACATTTCCACCAGCACTACATGTTGAGTTTATGATTTCAGCTAGATTGCCAGCTACATCTTCCGGGTCCCCGTGTAGTCTGTCCCCATAGGTGGATTCCACTATCACATAGTCTGCCTCGCTGAACAAGGACGGGTTTCGCAATATCGGTATGTTCCATCTACCGACATCCCCGGAGAAGAGAATGGTCCTTTCCTCTCCATCTTGCCTCGCTGTAATCTTTATCATCGATGAACCTAATACATGCCCGGCATCGTGGAAACTAGCTTCAAGTCCATCACTAATTCTAACCGGTTCTTCATATTTTACCGAACGTGAAAAAAGCGGAAACGAAGCCTCAGCATCTTCAGCAGTATAGAGTGGAATTTCAGGGTAAGGTCCTCTCTTCCCCTCACGCTGGTGCCTTTTCCTCTTGAATTCGGCATCTTCCTGCTGCAATTTCCCGGAATCCAGCAGCATTATTTTAGCGATCTCGGAGGTGGCACGTGTACAGTAAATACTGCCCTGGAAGCCTTCACGAACCAGTTTCGGCAACAACCCACAGTGGTCGAGGTGAGCATGAGTCAGTAGTATGGCATCTATACTACGAGGTGGTATTTCAAACGGCTCCCAGTTTCTGGATCTAAATTCCCTTTCCTGAAACAGCCCACAATCTACCAGGATTCTCGTACTGCCCGTATCCAATAAATAACGGGAGCCCGTTACACTCTGGGCCGCGCCTAAGAAAGTTAGCTTGAGTTGCATTACTACTTTTCGCTCTTCGAATATAAAACGGTGCGGACATCACCCCAGTCAACACGAGTTGTTTTCTGAGTTACTCCGCCGTTCAGCTATTGCACACTTTACGTAGCCAGGCCATTGACTGTCAAGCCTGCCTGGCCAAATTTTGTCAGGCTGATCGGCTCAAACATCTCAGCGTATTGTCTACTCCGGAATAGCCCAGCGCTGCGATTACCTTCTCTTTATAGCCGGTCGTAGGGGTTGAGTTACTTTGGCAGTCCAAATTCAGGGTAGGCTCAGGATTTTAACTATCTTCCTGTCAGAACTACTTCCTTCTCTAGTGTTGTAATTACATTCCGCACCGGACAGGGGTTTACTCCAGCACAATGTTGCTTGCTGCACGCTGACTACTTGATAAAGAGGAAAGGTAATTTATTAGTAAACTTCAAAGGTTCACGTCCAGTGTTTCCCAACCCAGTTTCTTGCCATCCTCGTTTATGGTTACAATAGAGATATGCGAGAAAGGGTTGCCATTATGGGCTGTGGGGTTGGGGGAAGCTATCTTTATTCCTTGCTAACGCGGAAGAAACCCGAGGTTGAGGTGAGTATCTTTGACATACCACACCACACCCGCTGCGGGATAAAAGGATGTGCCTGGGCAGTGAGCAGCTCGCAATTTATGGATCTGTGCCAGGAGGCCCATATCAATCCCCATAAATATATTTTGGGCGTATATGACCATGTGCTTCTGGATCAGAGTAATCTCAGAGTGACCTATAGATATGCCTCTGCGGAGAAAGTAAAGCTTAAAGCTAAAGTAGCCATGATAGATAAACCACTTTTCATTGAGAAACAAGCTGGCCTCGGGCAAGAATGATGTCTCCTTGAGCCCTGGCTGCCAATAGGCTGGTAATATATTGATTTAAGCTCACTCCTTCATGTTTAGCCGCGTGTGCCAAAGCACGGTGGAGACTCTTGGGAATTCTTATCAAGATTTTCCCGCTATGTTCCTCCACATCTCTGGGCAAGGGGATATCTTTGCCTTCTTCATAAGCTACTTGAATCCAGCCACGTCGAGCATCCTCAATAGCTTCAAAGACTTCATCCAGAGTTTCACCCTGAGTCATACATCCAGGAAGTTCCTCAATCTCGGCAACGAATCCACTTTCGGGATCCGGATGAATAGTAACCGGATAGTGCAGATTTAGATAAAAATCCAGGTCTTTACGCATTATGTTGCTTCTCATACCATTCCTCCAATCCTAAGTGTTCTACAATCTTCTTCACATAAACTCGCTTCACCCGCCGACCTTTAATTGTAGGCACAGTAATAAGATACCCACCCGGCTTGGTAAAAACCCTATGCCCACTTTTAGAGGGACGCTCCTTATATCCAAACACTTCCAATACTGTAACTACATCCTGAAATGAAACCTCTGGTGGCTCTCTCAGGAAGAGCTTTACCAGTTTCTCAAGTCGACTCATCCATCACCTTTCATGATACTATATGTAATATCACAATTGCAAATTAAGTCAAGATCCATACATTGGCAAGGTTCCACGCTTTGATTGCTTAGATTACACTTCTTAGGCATTATTTCCAATAGGTGTAGGGAAGATGAGAAGATGCTTATCGAAGGATATTTTGCTTGTTTGCTTCCTCAAGAAGCCACGCTGGGGATACTTTCAGAGCTTTGGCAAGGGCAACTAGCTCAAAATCAATAAGAGAAAACCAACATTTCATCGTATTGTTAGAGCCTGTCGACACCAAGAGGCATATTGTCTTCCAAAAGTTCCTCGTCTCCTCAGACAACCCCTAACCTTCCACTGATGCTGCCTCCTCCTCCAAAGTTGTAATCATTCCGCACGGACAGGGGTTCACTCCGGCACAATGTTGCTTATTGCTGCACGCTGACTACTTGATGAAGAGGAAAGGTAATTTATTGTATGCTCATAAGCTCAATTTCAAAGGTCAGGTCTTTCCCCGCAAGAAAGTGGTTAAAATCTACTGTTACCGTCGTGTCAGTGACATTGGTTATGGTGCCTGTGATTGTTGTACCATCTGTTTGAGACCCATACAACTGCTGACCAACCTCTGGATTCGGGATATCCGTAAGTTCCTCTCGATTTATTATCTGTACCATGTCATCACTGTATGGGCCGTAGGCCTCATCCGCTGGAATGGTAAAGTTTTTCGATTCCCCGATTTTCATCCCCAGGACAGCTTGTTCAAACCCGGGAATCATTTGACCTTCACCTAAAGTAAAGTTCAAAGGTTCACGTCCCTCTGATGTATCAAATACGGTGCCGTTTTCCAGTGTTCCGGTATAATGCACCTGGACGATGTCGCCATTCTGCGCTTGTGCCGCGTTACATCCTGATATCAGTATCGCTCCCAGTAGAAAAATTCCCAGTAAAATAATATGGCTGTGTTTCACCACACTTACCTCCAATTTTTATATTTGCTGTTTAATTTTGATTTTGCGTTCGTTTTTAAGCATATCAACAACCTTAAATTCTAAATCCTAATTTCTAAACTCTAAACAAATTCTAAATTCCAAATTCAAATACCAAAACTCGTTTTGTTTTGGATTTTTGTCATTTGTGCTTTGGTATTGTTTAGTATTTCGTATTTAGTGCTTAGGATTTTCACTTCCATCTTTTTGTAGTTGCCTGATTCATCAGGCGCAGTTGCCCAATAAATTGGGCAACTACATTTTTAAACATACTCCTATATTTAGCTCCGGCACAACAGGCCAATGAGCCATATGCACATCCTGGCTATTCTACATCAGGTACTGCATTCATTCTACACCTCCCATTCGCTGGCTAACAATAGTACTATAGAATATAAAACCGGCTGCCCACGGGGAAATCCTAATTTCGTAGCTATCAGCTTTCAGCTATCAGCCTTCAGCTCCATACTAACTTTTTCATTTTTGCTCTGTCATTTTGCCTTTTGATTTTCCTTGGGGTTCTCCCTCCCCTGGCGGGAGGGAGTTAGAGGGAGGGGGGATTTCACCCTCACCTTAATCCTCTCCCGTCAAGGGAGAGGAGATTTATGTGAGATTGCCACGCTGCGCTCGCAATGACAGGAAAGAAGAGGCTCGCAATGACACAACTCCATGCTTCGAAGTGTCCATCATCTATCTGAACTAGATCATAGTGCTATAGAATATTAAACTGGCTACCCACGCACCAGCGTTGTGCTTTATTAAAATGAATACCGGGCAAAAGCCGAAAAACGGTTTACTTTTGTTCATTTGCGGGAGTAGTATAAATTGACATTGATAAATCAGGAGGTAGAGAAATGGCAGAATCAAAGGAAATAGCAAGAGAGCATGATTCTCTCACAGGTCGCGAAAATGCCAGCCTTTATTACCAATACTGGAAAGTGGAAAACCCCAGAGCAATTTTAATAATAGTACACGGATTTGGTGAGCATACGGATAGATACGACCACGTTGCCAGGCATTTCTGCCAGCACGGCATAAGTTGTTATGCCATCGAGCATAGAGGGCATGGAAGGTCCGCAGGGCCAAGGTGGAACGTGGAGGACTTCGACCACTTCGTTGCGGACTTACATAACTTAATCGGCATGGTTAAAGAAAAGGAAGGGAAAAACAAATATTTCATGCTGGGACACAGTTTAGGCGGCGAGATAGCCCTGAAGTATGCTCTTGTTCATCCGGAGGATATAGATGCGCTCTTCGTTTCTGCCCCTGTTGTAGGTCAAAGAGAGATGCCGCTCGACTTGCTGAGGGACATAGTTCCCTCGATAGCTACACTGGCAACGGAAACACCCGACATGGCCACGCCAGGAGCAGAGCCAATAGATACAAAGTATCTGAATCATGATGAAGATAATACCAAAGCCTATGCAGACGACCCGTTAGTCTGTCATGAAGCCATGAAGGTAAGATGTGCATCTGAAGCCGGTAAGAATATAATCTGGCTGCAGGACCATGCTCATGAATTAAACGTTCCGTGCTTATTCTTACAGGGAAGCGAGGATAGCCTGGTAGACCCAGACGCCACCGTAGATTTCTATAATAAAGTCAAGGAAGAAGATAAGAAGCTCATAGTCTACGAAGGTTTCTATCATGAAATTTTCAACGAGCCAGAATCGTTTCAGGGCGGGAAAAAGAGGGTTTTCAGCGATGTCGACGAGTGGCTCCTTCCGAGGATCTAAACGGTCTCACTCGGGATATAGATATCTTCCGGAGATTCCGGGAACATATATTGACGTTTACCGGCACTGCCTGGATTAAAGGACGTCATATTGTTACTACAAAGGGAAGCAGTAAAGCAATAGCATAGAACAGGTTAAACCAGATAATACTGAGCACGGCAGCTATCTTTATTAGGATAACAGCCGGGAAACCTAAAACAGCCAGAGGGTTGTGCCTCCAGGCCGCTTTCGAGTAACGCCACAAGTTATCGGCATCTCCACTGCTGGGGAATGCATGCATCCCTATGGATATCCCTAACCAGTACAATGGGAAAGCGACCGCACTGGAGGAAACATTTACCGCAATGGAAAATATGAGGAGGGCGATAGCCGTGTTAACGATAAACGGAGCCACACAGATTAGGAAACCAGCCCCATAACTGTGTACCGGGCCGTGAATAACATATCCAGCAGGATTGCCCAGTCTGAAATAGCAGGTCTTATAGACATGAACACCGGCGAGGCTGCAGAAAAGTCTGTGTCCTGCCTCATGGACTATGACACCTGGGAATGTCAATATGGCAATTAGCTTTCCGGGGATAAAAAGCATAGCCCAGATTCCTTGTTACTTGACATAACCTCTTCAGGATCTCAGCTGCCCCGATTGTTTTTGTGAGCAGCTAAGGCGAGTATAATACCTCGTTAATACGGCTGCCTAACCCTCCCTGGTAATAGTCCTCTGTTTCATCAGCCACATACAGCCAATAAGCCGACCAAGCTCAAGCATTTTCAAAATCCCTTCTACTTATCCCGAGGTCTTTCAGGATTCTGGAGATAGTGCCTGACTTCAGGTCTTTACTACCCCAATTGGGGATGGTAGTACGTGTTATCGTTGTTAAACAAATCCAGACTTCGTGGGAGCCTTTGGCTTATCGGTCGAATTCGCAGCCTAACCTCCGAAGCTTGTGCGTGAGTCTCAGATAGTTCAAAGAAGCACCGTGACCTCGCTTTTCGCCTTGGGGCCTACCAGTTCATAAGCACATTCCTCAAGTGCCTTTGGTAAAGCATCTCCATGAGACTTATAAGATAGAATGAATTGAGTCGCCACACTTTGAAGGTATTCCAGTGTTTCTGCAGGAGTACTGCCCCATGCACGACATCCTGGCAACACAGGAATCTCAGCCATGTACTTATTCTCTGTCTCCTCGCTTGGCTCATGCACTATCACCGGCAATCTATATTGCTTCATCTGATTTAATCCCCCTCCAGGTTCAGTCTCCTTGCTCCAGTATACAATCTGAATTTGAGTTTAACATCTCCGACTGCTTTCATCAATTTGCAACTCGCTGTCTCTCAGTAGAATTGAACAATCCATCGCTTTGTTGAAAACTGCCGGCAAGAGGACGCACATGGTCCTTCCTCGCCATTTCAGAACTTACGTTGCTACACCAACTCCGTCTATCGCCGGAATGCTATTTTGAACAGCGCGAAGACAACTGTACAATAGGCAATCGTTCTGATTGCGATCAAGAAAACCTCCAGGGTTTCTTTTAGCCCAAGAATGGTGAGGAGATGCGAGATGCCAAAGAGCTCAAAGGCAGTATGCGTTTACACGACGTGGTTATTCCTTATCTTTTTCCTTCCCGCGCCCACCCTTTTTTAGTGCATCAGCTTTGGAGAGCAGGTAGATCATGCCACCCAGACACACAAGGAAAATACCAATGCCAATAGGTGAACCCCAGGAGAGTGCCAACCACAGATTTTCCATTTCTTCCTCCTTATGCCATATGATATAGCTAACTGCGAGGCACTTTAATCGCCTAAACCAACCTTGTCAAGGTTCATCGTATTTTGCCCCTTGCAAGCGATGCGAATATGCCTCCGAAAGAAAGGCTAGCAAAAATAATAAATGCTACCTTCACGCCTTTCAAAAAGAGTAAATAATGTTCAGGGGTAATTTGAACCCTTCCAAGGTATACGGCAAATATCAACATAGCAATGCCCATACTGAGAGTTTGCCCGACCAGTCGCATCGTTCCCACTGTGCTTGAAGCTACTCCGTAAGACCTCTTTTCAACAGAACTCATAACCGCGTTCATGTTGGGGGAGGAGAAAAGGGCAGCGCCAAAGCCAAGAAGAATCAAGCTGGCAATGATGAACTGCAGAGTCGTTTTTTCGGTCAAAAAAATGAACAGACAAAGGGCCGTGGTTATTAATGCCATCCCGATTGAGGCGACTATTCTCGGCTCGATTCTATCTGAAAGCCTGCCAGCAAGGGGCGAGAAAATAACCATTACGACGGGCTGGGATACTAGAATCAGGCCGGCGCCTTCGGGCCCAAATCCTTTTACATATTGCAAATAAAGACTTAGAAGAAAAGCCACAGCGAATGTTGCGCTAAAGCTAACCAAAGTTGCCAGGTTAGAAAAGGCGAATACCCTGTTATTTCTGAACAGATTTATATCGAGAACAGGACTTTCCACCTTCATTTCCCATTTAATGAATGCCAGAATCCCCAGGATACCGGCTACAACCAGGCATATACCCAACATCGCCGGCAGCACAGAAAAACCGTACATTATCGCTACAAGGGCGAGGCTGTAGATTAGAGAGCCGCCGAAATCGAACTTCTCCCCTTTTGCCCCAGCCCATTCTCCCTTCAATTTCCACAAGATAAAAGCAATTGTTGCCAAGCCCAGGGGCACGATTATCAGAAAGATGCTTCTCCAGCCAAAATGCTCGGTTAGAAAGCCGCCTAAAGAAGGACCAAGGGAAAGCCCTAGAAAAACTGCGGCAGCATTTATTCCCAGAGCTTTGCCTCTCTCCCCGACAGGAAATACTGATGTTAGGATTGCTATGCCGGTGCCAAAGACCATTGCACCTCCGATTCCCTGCAAGACCCTGAAGGAAATAAGCAAGGAACCAGAAGTTGCAAATGCCGAAAGGAGACAAGCGAGAGTATAGAGCAGCATGCCATATGTGAAAATCCTCTTCCTTCCATATATATCTGCTATCCTTCCGAAGGGGACAAGAAACATTGCTGCAGCTAGAAGGTATGAGGTAGCGACCCAGCTTAATAAAACTGCATTCATTGCAAATTCCTGCCCTATTGACGGAAGCGCAATGTTGATGGAAGAACTCATAAAGGGAGTAACGAAAGAGGCAAATGCAGCAACAAATAAGGCAGTCCTTTTAGTTGCTACATTATTCATACTCATCCTCTCCATTATAATATAACTGATTCATATAACCGCACTTCTTCACTCCGCCCAGCAGGGATGGCATTGAAAGTGACCTTCGATACTTTGCCTCAATTCCGAGCAGCGTTGTGACTTGCCTGGGCGGGCGCATAGAATTGTCTGTGGGACAGGGTGATTTAAGATGCGACACGGGCTTGTCAGCCTTCCTTACCTGTCATTGCGAGGCACGTTAGCCGAAGCAATCTGATGCCCCGCCGGGATTGCCACGCTCCGCTTGCAATGACAGAAAGAGGAGGCAAAGAGCTTCGAATAGCACCGTGCTTTTGGAGGGCGCTCCTCTTCTAATTTTGCCAACTTTCCCCTTAAAATTTCGCAAAAACAAAGCGTTTCCATTCAACTTGAGTTTTTCCCTGCAACCAGTGAATAGGACATCAGAAGGGAGATTTGTTGGTAAGGCTGCTAGGTTGGCTTGACATCTAGCCTGGCCTTCTCTACAATCGTCCGCTAATGAAGGGTGGGGGCAAGGAATGGCGATATGGCAGTTAGTCGCTCACTGCGACCACGCGCAGAAAGCCTTAGAGACGTGTCGGAGCGGCTGGATTCGGCCAGCGTTTCGGCAATGGTGCTGCTGCTGACTGGTCATGGCCACCGTGTTACCAGTTGTCTGCTTGCCGTTCCTGACCCTCACGCGGTTGTCCATGGCTTGCTTAGCACCAGTACGTATGGTGCTTACAAGAGTGTCAGGGAAATTTTAGCCGGGGCTAGTTCTTGGCAGTTGCCTAACTGAATATAGGAAACTTGACGGCCAGGTGGCGCTGGAGGAGAGATTAACGAGTGTCAGAGATAGCGCAAAAGCCTTAAGATAAAACCAAAGGGGGATATGAAATGATCCTGGATTCACAAGAAAGAATTGAAGAATATACAGTGAAAGGATACTGGGGGAACAAATTACTTACCGATTATTTCAAAGAGCGTGTAAGTGAGGACCCTGATAGAGTTTGCCTGGTGGATCCTCCTGATAAAGAGCAATTGGTGGGCTTGGCGCCAGAGAGGCTTACGTATAGAGAATTGGACCGGGCAGTGGATGCCACCGGAGAGGGTTTCTTAAGAATGGGTATTCAGAAGGATGACATTATTATCGTTCAGCTTCCCAATTGTTGGGAATTGGCAATGCTCTATTTGGCTATTGGCAGGACTGGAGCCATCATCTGTCCTGTGCCAACGCAATGGAGAGAATCAGAATTACGGTATGTTGGTGACCTAACTCAAGCCAGAGCGTTCATTACGGTCGAGGAATTTCATGACTTTAACCATCGAGAAATGGTCGAAAAACTGCAGTCAAAGCTTCCCAATTTAAAACACATAATTTACTTACAAGAACTGAGAGAAATGGGGAAAGGAGAGATAACGGGTAAACTTGATGAGGTAAAAATAGATGCTAACGATATTTTTGCCGTTTGCTGGACTGCTGGCACTGAAATCGAGTCCAAGGGATGTCCTATGAGCCATAATAACTGGATTTTTGAAGGTACTGCAGAACTAGAGCAAACGGGGATCAAAAAGGGAGAAATACTACTAACTGCTGGCCCACTGATTAACATTGCTGCATTGGGAACAATATACGTTCCCTGGCTCATGGTCGGCGGTACAGTTGTGTTGCATCATCCCTTTCGTCCGGTGATTTGGCTGCGACAAATGATAGAGGAGAAGGTAAACTACACTCTTCTTGTTCCTGCGCTGGTAAACGCTATAGCAAAGCACCAGATGGTAGATGAATTTGACCTGAGCGCTGTGAGGGCAATCAGCATAGGTGGAGCACCACCAGCCCTATGGTCCGCGCGGGAATTTGAAAGAAGGTGGAACATGGAAATCGGGAATATCTGGGGGATGAGTGAGGGGCCAGGCATTCATTCTGGACCACTGGACGCCCCCA